>ERZ1673743.296-NODE-296-length-82510-cov-8.104457_pt1 | contig 82510 bp, 82 predicted proteins | sample MGYA00580197_ERZ1673743 | MGnify/ENA primary metagenome ERZ1673743 (study PRJEB41218, sample SAMN15661795) | gut metagenome | host: Homo sapiens | place: Canada: London | collected 2015-08-20/2019-03-30 | study: EMG produced TPA metagenomics assembly of...
CGCTAAAAATGAGCGTCTCCTATAGGAATCGAACCTACAATAGAGTCTTAGGAGTTCGAGCTACCTCTGTTTCCGCATGTTAACTGATGCCAATCAATGTCAGCATTTATCTAGAAATTGGGCACTCTGCTGTAAACTCTTGTGAATATAAATTAACAGGCATCATCCAATTTTTAACATTCTCTGTTAGCAGTTTGTTAGAAATGCTAACGCATGGGATTAACTACTGTGTACATTAAAATCCATAAACATGACCATCATTCTCCTGTTACCGTCGGTAATGATTGATCAATATTTCTATTAGATTATATATATTATAGCGTGCATAAGGTCGAATGTCGATTCTTTTTTGACCCTTTTTACTTATATTTACTTATTTACTCAGAACTTCCTACTAATCCTTTAATTCTCTTTCTATTTCTTCTATTGTTGGCATTGAACTCTTATAATCCTCTGGAATCAAAAAATTATTTAATTCGTACTCAGATATTCCTAGACACACTAATTTCAGAAATAAGATTTCCCTGGAAGTTTTCAGTTAAATAATCAAATGTCTTAACTGCATCCTGTGCTTCTTCTCTCGTTCCTCTCAGTAATGCAACAAACTCATCGCCACCTACACGATACGTCCTTCCAAGACCTGAGAATGCTTTATCCATACACTTCGAAGCGCCAATAATTAACTCATCCCCTGCTTCATGACCAATATTATCATTAGCTTCTTTTAAACCGTTCAAATCCATCATAACAAGAACGTATTCTATTAAGTTATTATTTTTCTTGATTATTTCACAGTCAACTTCAAACCCTCGTCTATTATATAAGCCTGTAAGCTCGTCCTTTATAGATGCTTCATATCTTCTGTTGTATGCATCCTTTGCCTTCTTCTCTCTCATACTAATAATAACAAATGAAGTTCTTTAATTTATTTATATGATATCGAACTCCACCAACTGAAAGCTCAAGTTGCTGTGCAATCGTTTTTACAGTAATAGCTGGCTTCTCTCTCATGAGACTAAGTATCCTCTCAACGCTTTCTGTGTCTGTATCTAGCATTTCTGTGTTAGTTTCTATATTAGTGCCAGTTTCTCTGTTAGTTTCTGCATTGGTTCCCCTTTTCCGATACATATTTACTCTGAAATCACCATCAAAATCAATCAGTTCCGGCTTCGGCAATCCATACTCTTCGCAGGCTTCAAATAATCTAGGTATTCCGGTTCCCCATTTTTCAATGATTTTCATGTATGCAAAAACTCTAGCAATAGCAGGATTTCTTGGCTTTGAATAACCTTCCATCATTTTTGCAATCGTAACATTATTCAGAAGCATTCCCGGAGAAGTAATCTCTAATCTATCATCAAACAATGCCACCTGTATATTTCCCGGCTCAAGATAGCTACGGTGAGCCACAGCGTTCGCAATCAGTTCCCTGATACTGTCCGTAGGCAGTTCATATACATCCTGTCTATACATGCCTTGAACCGTAAACCCACTCATACGTATCATCCCACGGCGAAGCACACTTCTGCAGACTGTACTTATATCCAAAATTGGGAAGAGCCTCTACAGAATCAGAAAAAATTTCCGGAACCTTCAGTATAACAATTGTGAAGCCCCAAAAGCTCTCCTGACCATTTTCATCCTCCAAATAAACCGGATTGCTCACTGCTATACCATATCCGCCCTGCTTCAGCTCCAATGGTCCCTGAATAATTACAGTGTCATTATCCCTCGCATAGTGCGAAATCTCTCCCATGCCACTATCATTTATCAGATCAATCTTACTGGATTCATTCCTCTCCTCTGGATATATTTCAGTCACAACTCCGTTCGGTGCTATCTGTATACTCTGAATCGAATCGTCCATTATATTTGCTGCAATGGTATCGATTGTCTTCAACCAATCTGATTAATACATCTTTTTCTACTGAATCATATTGATACCAGGTACTCATAAGATCCTCTCACCACGCTTTCTCTAACTGCGACTCAGTATAGGAATCGACATAGCCACCATCTTTCAACGAGACCATGTACAAATCGCCGCTTATATCCACAACTGTCCCTTCTTGTCCACGATACTTCATACGTACATGATCGCCGACACGGAACTTCCTTCCTCTCACATTGGATGCATCCTTGATTCCCTGATGGATACCGGCTCCGATGCCAAATGCCATTGCCATTTTACTGAAGAATCCGGTACGTTGCTTACCTCGTTCAAGAACATCATCCATTACTTCTTGTGATTCATCGTCAATGAACACATCCGGAACGCGTAAGCCTTTAGCCTTATACAGTTTTATGATTATTTCGTCATCTAGGCTGCCTTCCAAATTTTGAATATCTTCCTCAGGAAACGCGGAAGCGGACTGAAGAGCCATCTGTCCCTGCAATCCGCTGTCCATACTAAGTGTAAGATCTGATATATTCTGTGCAGAGAAGATTATCTTCTGTTCAATGGCCTTCCTCGCAATCCGGTTAACCGCATCTTCATGATGAAATGCAAGTTCCAGCATAACTTCTGCAACTTCATCCGCTGGCCCCAATGACTATGCGGAATAAAGTTTATTTGCTTGTGTGTTTTCCGACCAATCATAGAACTTGTCGTAGTATTCTTCCCAGGTCACCAGCATTCCCTCACTCTTTCAGCGGTTCCGTTCGTTCATAGAGCTCAGCAAAAAGCTCTGCCAGAAATTGTGCGCTAAAAGCCATGGAGTCTTTCTCATAAGAGTAGCGAAACTCTGTAAAAGCCTTTCCTAATTCTTTCAAATTCAATTCGAACATATCCCTTGTAATGTCTTTCTCAGGGTGGCACTTTATAATGTCCTTCTGCAACTCTTCCGGCAGTAATGTAAAAAGCTCGAATAAATCATGTTTCTTTATAAATGTTTTGGAATCTGCATGTATGCAAAATAAGTAGTATTTAAAAAACAGTTCACACGAAAATGCAACATTGGTATACCAAGCCATGCAATGTTCCGACACAATCAGGTCTTGATTTCGGATACATAAAAATGAAAAATGCATTGCTTGTTTATAGCACGCTCTCGCATATTTATCGTAATCTTCACTTGTTTCAAGCTTCCTTTTAGGATTCTTGTCTAATTGAAAATATGCCATGTTCCTCCAAAAACTATCTAATTGATCTTGTATACCTACACTTCGGATATCCGCTGCATCCGATAAATCGTCCATAATTAAAGTTGTAATTTTTGAACTTCCATTGTCATCCTTTGCTCTATAAAAATATTCCTGTCCATTTAGTTTTAATTGACCATCATAATTCTGCATCCTCAAATTCTCCTTTATTATTAAAATCTTTGTTCTATATGTAATTAAGCCCCATCAGACAGATTTCTCTATCCAATGGGGCTTCATATGTCATATCGTCTGATTCCACATCATTATATTGTTTTCTTACATCAAACTCTGCATCGTTTGGCGTAAAATTGGCGTATTTTTGTAATTTTACAAATTTCCACCAATAAGGTACATCTCGTTTTTAGTACAGCTTTGCACCTGCTGGAATGTGGTTATCAACCATAAGAAGATGAAGTTCTTCATCCTCTGAATCTTTAAGATTATTTACTGCTGAAAGCAACATACCACAAGATTCAATTCCCATCATTGCTCTAGGTGGAAGGTTTGTAATAGCAATAAGTGTCTTTCCAACTAATTCTTCTGGTTCATAATATGCATGAATACCAGAAAGAATTGTTCTATCTACACCTGTACCATCATCAAGAGTAAACTGTAAAAGTTTTTTGCTCTTTGGTACTGCTACACATTCCTTAACCTTAACAGCTCTAAAATCTGATTTTGAAAATGTATCAAAGTCAACTGTTTCCTCAAACAATGGCTCAATCTTTACATTTGAGAAATCAATCTTCTCTTCAACGGTCGCAATCTGGTCGCAATTTTCTTTTACAGTGCTCTCAGATTCCTTATTTCCCTTCTTATCTGAATCCAGGGATTTCATTGTCGGGAACAACAATACATCGCGGATCGCCTGGCTGTCTGTAAGCAGCATTACCAGCCGGTCAATACCATAGCCAATACCACCTGTCGGAGGCATACCGATACTCAGTGCATTCAGGAAATCCTCATCAGTATGGTTTGCTTCCTCATCACCAGCTTCAAATGCAGCATCCTGAGCAGCGAAACGCTCTCTCTGGTCGATAGGATCGTTCAGCTCGGAATACGCATTACACATTTCCCATGTATTAATAAATAACTCGAAACGCTCTACCTTATTCGGGTCATCCGGTCTCTTCTTGGTCAGAGGAGAAATAGCAAGTGGATGGTCAGTCACAAAGGTAGGCTGGATCAGGTTCTTTTCACAGTATTCTTCAAAGAACAGGTTTACGATATCACCCTTGGTATGACGATCCTCAAATTCAATGTGGTGCTCTCTGGCAAGTGCCTTGGCCTCTTCATCTGTTGCTACCGCATCAAAGTCAACACCTGCATATTTCTTAATGCAGTCTGTCATGGTGATACGTTCAAACGGCTTGCCGAAATCCAGCTCAATACCATTATATTCAAACTTTGTTGTCCCAAGGACTGCCTCAGCCAGATAACGGAACATGGACTCGGTAAGCTCCATCATTCCTTCGTAATCTGTATATGCCTGATACAATTCCATTAATGTAAATTCCGGATTGTGTCTGGTATCAACACCCTCGTTACGGAAAACACGGCCGATTTCATATACTCTCTCAAGACCGCCAACGATCAGTCTCTTCAGATATAATTCCAGTGAGATACGAAGCTTTACATCCTCATCCAGTGCATTGTAATGGGTATCAAACGGTCTTGCAGCCGCACCACCGGCATTGGATACCAGCATCGGAGTTTCCACTTCCATGAAGTTTCTGCCATCCAGAAATTTACGGATCTCCTTGATGATCCTGGAGCGCTTGATGAATACCTCCTTACTGTCGGCATTCATGATCAGATCCACATATCTCTGACGATAACGGGTGTCGGTATCAGTCAGACCGTGGAACTTCTCCGGCAGGATCTGCAGGCTCTTGCTGAGCATGGTCATTTCCACAGCATGAATGGAGATCTCGCCGGTCTTCGTACGGAAAACATATCCCTTAATACCATAAATATCACCAATGTCAGATTTCTTGAAATCTGCATAGGATTCTTCGCCGATGGCATCCTTTGCCACATAAACCTGGATTGTTCCCTTCAGATCCTGGATATTGCAGAAAGAGGCCTTACCCATAACACGCTTGAACATCATACGTCCCGCAATGGATACCATGATGGGCTCTGCATCCATGATGGCTCTTCTCTCATTGTAATCTGCATTCAGGACTTCCCTGGCCTGTGCTTCATCCATGCCCTCTACGCTGGGAGTCACATGGCCTGCCAGAAGCTTTTCCTCATGCGCTGTATATAATTCCTTCGCTTCATCAGTATGATGCGTCTGGTCAAATTTGGTGATCTTAAACGGATCCTTGCCTGCCTCCTGCAAAGCTGCAAGCTTCTCTCTACGAACCTTCAGAAGCTGATTTACGTCCTGCTCCTGCTGTGGTTGATTATTCTGCTGTGTAGCCACAATAACTTCCTCCTTAGTTGGAACGCTGGATCTCAAGTACCTTGTACTTCAGGATACCTGCCTGCGTTTCTACCTCTACAATATCTCCGGTCTTTCTGCCAAGCAGTGCCTTGCCGACAGGAGACTCATTGGAGATCTTACCCTTTAAGCTGTTTGCCTCTGTGGAACCAACGATCTTGTAATCCAGCTCCTCATTATATTCCATATCCAGAATCTTAACACGGCAGCCGATGCTGATCTTGTCGAGGTCAACCTCATCTTCAACAACGACTTCTGCGTTCTTTAAGATTTTTTCCAGTTCTTCGATTCTTGCTTCGATATCTCTCTGCTCATCCTTTGCAGCATCGTACTCAGCGTTTTCAGAAAGGTCACCCTGCTCTCTTGCTTCCTTGATCTTCTGCGCCACTTCTTTTCTCTTAACGACCTTCAGATCATGGAGCTCGTCTTCATATTTGCGAAGTCCTTCATAAGTAAGTATGTTCTTCTTCTCTTCCATTGCTATTCGCCCTTCCATCCATACAGAAAGCCTGCCCCCGGCAGCTTATCCTGCATACTTTGTTATAAAAATAAAGACAAAACGTCTTAATCAACTTTCGTATTATAACCACTTTTCACCGTAGTGTCAAGAAAATTCAGCATTTGCGCATCATTTGAAAGCCTCAGATAAAAGCTCCCCACCTCCGGTTCCTCTGCCTGTCCTGAGAGGATCCCATACTCCCCATAGAAGTAATCTGCCAGTTCATCCATTATCCCAGTTCCCATCCCCGGAACGATTGCTTCTTCTGCCACGGACCTGCGCTTAATAAAGGTGATCCGGTTAATGCGTTTCAGATAGGGCTGCAGCAGAAAGAGTACCTTTTCTCTCATCAGAAACCCGTATTCCCCCGGCAGCTCCAGACTGAAATGAGGAGCTGTCCTTCCCTTCAGCTTCTGAAAAAGCCACGCGGCATACAGTTCGTCAGACACACTCTGCTCTCTGTTAAAAATCCTGCACAGATTGTCCGAAAAAAGGATTTCCACATTTTCATCCGTCAGCTCCAAGGCCCGTTCCATCGCTTCCAGCAGCAGCTGCTCCCGTTTCTTTCTTTTCCTTTTCTTTTTGAATTCTTCTTCCAGACCGTCTGGAAGAGTGCTGAAAAAAATATGGATCTCACCACCCGGATAAGGCAGTGTCCTGTCACAGTGATAAACAGAAAGGCTTTTCCGCTCTGAAATCGTTTCTTTGCCTGTTGTTACATAATAAACTGTTCTGCTTTCCTTTTCCATAAGAAAGCATATGTGCCTGTCTGGTTCTTTATGCATTTCCCTGGCAGGAATCTTTTCATCTGTCCCTATCAAAAACCCGGATTACCTCTTCCTGCAGCTCCTGATAGTCCTCAATCTCATTAACCCTTCTGCGCAGCATGGAAGAATCCGGGTAGCCTGCCGTATACCAGGCGATATGCTTCCGCATCTCCCTGACTGCCGTATACTCTCCCTTCACAGAAAGTGCCAGCTCCATATGTCTCAGGATCATATCGCAGACCTCTTTTCCAGATGGTCTGTCAGGCATTTCTCCTGTTTTCAGGTATTCTTCGATCTCTCCAAAGATCCACGGGTTTCCTCTGGCACCACGGCCGATCATGATACCGTCACACCCGGTTTCTTCTACAAGCCTTTTTGCGGAAGGTCCATCCACTACATCCCCGTTTCCGATCACCGGGATCGACACTGCCTCCTTCACCTGACGGATGATATCCCAGTCTGCACTGCCGGAATAATACTGCTCCCTTGTCCTGCCATGAACCGCAATTGCCGCCACACCGCAGTCCTCTGCAATCCTCGCCATCTCCACAGCATTCACATGTGCTTCATCAAAGCCCTTTCTGATCTTCACCGTTACCGGCTTCTGCACTGCCTTTACCAGGGAAGAAAGGATCTCTGCTGCCAGAACCGGATTTTTCATCAGTGCTGACCCTTCCCCGTTGTTCACGACCTTTGGAACCGGACAGCCCATGTTGAAATCCAGAATGGCAAATGGTCTGTCTTCGATCCTCCTCGCCATCTCACTGATGATCTTCGGATCAGATCCAAAAAGCTGCAGGGATGCCGGTCTTTCCTTTTCGTGGATCTTCAGAAGATCCTCTGTATTTTTATTATGATAATAAATGGCCTTGGCACTGACCATTTCCATGCAGACAAGTCCTGCTCCCTTTTCCCGGCACAGTAAACGAAAAGGCAGGTCTGTCACACCTGCCATCGGAGCGAGTATCAAAGGATTTTCGAGAGTTACCTGTCCGATCTTCAGCCCGCTGAGTTCCATCTTATGATTTCCTTCCTGTATTTTTTTCGTAAATGATACGAAGTCCTTCCAGTGTCAGATTTCTGTCATAGATCTGGATCATGTCAGTTGCATCCGCAATGATCCTTCCAAGGCCACCGGTTGCCACAACCTTCAGATTTTCATAGCCTGTTTCCTTCATCACCTGTCTGATGATATATTCTGTCTGGCCGATCTGTCCATAAACAAGACCCGCCTGCATACTGGTGATCGTTTCCTTTGCCAGAATGGAATCCGGCTTTTTGATCTCGATCTCCGGAAGCTTAGCAGTATCCTCCCACAGTGCCTTGGCTGAGATCCTGATGCCAGGTGCTGTAATACCAACCCCGAAGCATCCATCCTCTGTTACAAGATCGTATGTGGTTGCCGTACCAAAATCAAGAACCAGCACCGGTCCCCCATACAGCTCATAGGCTGCTACCACATCCACGATACGGTCAGGTCCGATCTCTCTTGGATTATCAGAGGTGATCCTGATCCCTGTCTTCACACCAGGTCCCACAATGACAGGTGTTGTCCCGATATATCTGACAAGTGCACCTGTCAGGGAATGCATCACGCCCGGCACCACGCTGGCAATGATCGTTCCTTCGATATCCTTCTTTTCAATATGATTCAGACGGAGCAGCTCCCGAAGGCTGATGCCATACTCATCTGAGGTTCTTGGCTGCTTGCTCATCATCCTGAATGTTGTCACAAGCTCTTTCTTATCATACACACCAAAGGTGATATTGGTATTCCCTACATCAACTACTAACAGCATTTTTTATTCCTCCGTAAACAGCTCTCCCATATCCTCATGCAGGATAAACACCCGGTAATACAGGCTTAAGGATTCAAAAAGCTCTGTCCTCTTCCTCCGGATCTCACCCACCAGAAGTCCGCTGGCGATCTCATCATACAGAAAATCCTCATCGCTGTACTCCGTCCGCATGGATACACTTCCATCCTCCTCAAATTCTATGGTAAAAATACCGCCCACCTCTTCCGTGAACAGTACGCAGATAATGTGCAGCTCATTCTTGATGGATTCCGGAATCCCGTTAAATTTTTCATTAAAATAATATTTCTTATCGTATGCATTGGCGCCACAGAGCACCATTCTTCCTTCTTCAGACATAGCCATAAATCCCTCTGACTGATACTTCTCCTGCGTAGACATTTTCCACGCTGCCATCTTCCTTCTCTACGATCAGCTCTCCCTTTTCATTGATACCATGGGCAATGCCCTCATACTCTCCTCTAGGATCCAGCACCCTGACTGTCACTTCCTTATTCACAAGAAGGGTATTGTAGAGCCCTATCAGTCCCGTCATATCATCTGTCCTGCAGAAAATTTCATAATTTTCATCAAAATGCTCCATGGACTTCTGCACCAGAAGCGCCCGGTTCACCTTCTGTCCCTTTTCCAGATACAGGGAACTTGCTGTAGCACTGATCTCCTCCGGGAAAGAGGTCTGATTCACATTGATTCCCACACCGCTGACCATATACTGGACATAATCTGCTTCCATCGTCAGTTCTGTCAGGATCCCCACGACCTTCTTTTTATTCACTACAATATCATTTGGCCACTTGATCCTGACAGGCAGCTTTGAAACCTCTTCGATCGCCTGTGCAACGCTCAGTGCCATCACAAGCGTTACCATAGATACACAGTCAGCTGAATAGGAGGGTCTGAGCAGCAGCGTCATGAAAATATTGGCACCTGCCGGAGATTCCCAGCTTCTGCCTCTTCTTCCCCTGCCGGCCACCTGCTTGTCAGCCACGATCAGAAGTCCCTCAGGTGCACCCTCCTCAGCCCGCCTTTTCGCCTCCAGATTAGTGGAATCAATAACGTCAAAATAAAGCAGTTCCTTTCCCGCCATTCTGGTTTTGACCCTGCTTTGTAATTCTGCAAGAGACAACACATCAGGGGTACCGTTTAAGCGATACCCCTTATTCTGTCCTGCTTCTATTTCATATCCCTCTTCCTTAAGCTGGTTCATGATCTTCCATACTGCAGTTCTGGAAATACCAAGTGTCTCACAGATCTGCTGTCCGGAAACATAATCCCCGCTGTTGCGAAGAAGCTGTAATACCTCTGTTTTTCTTGAGGATGTCATCTGTTTTCCCTGTCCTTACAGTGTTGCTGCCATAACAGCCTTGATCGTATGCATGCGGTTCTCCGCCTCATCAAATACCACTGACTGCCCTGACTCAAATACTTCGTCTGTTACTTCCATTTCGGTAATGCCGAACTTCTCTCCCATTTCCTTACCGATCTTCGTCTTCAGATCATGGAATGCCGGGAGACAGTGCATGAAGATTGCCTGGCTTCCTGCATTCTCCATCACCTTTTTATTAACCTGATAAGGAGTAAGCTCCCTGATCCTCTCTGTCCATACAGCATCAGGCTCACCCATGGATACCCATACATCCGTATAAATAACATCAGCGCCCTTTGTGCCTGCTTCCACATCCTCTGTCAGGGTAATGGAACCGCCGCTCTCCTTTGCCAGTGCTTCACAGGTCTTTACAAGCTCTGCATCCGGGAAATATTTCTTCGTGGTACATGCAGTAAAATGCATGCCAAGCTTTGCGCAGACAACCATCAGGGAATTTCCCATATTGTAACGGGCATCTCCCATATAGGTCAGCTTCACGCCTTTGATCCTGCCAAGCTTCTCACGGATGGTCAGCACATCTGCCAGCATCTGGGTCGGATGAAATTCATTGGTCAGACCGTTCCATACAGGAACCCCCGCATACTTTGCAAGCTCCTCTACAATATCCTGTCCGTAGCCACGGTACTCGATACCATCATACATTCTGCCAAGGACTCTTGCTGTATCTGCAATGCTCTCCTTTTTTCCGATCTGGGAGCCTGACGGATCCAGATATGTGGTCCCCATTCCAAGATCATGGGCTGCCACCTCAAAGGAGCATCTGGTTCTGGTACTGGTCTTCTCAAAGATCAGTGCTACATTCTTACCACGATGCATATCCTGTGTCAGCACGCCATCCTTCTTTTTCTTCTTCAGATCTGCTGCCAGATCGATGAGATACAGGATCTCTTCCTGTGTAAAATCAAGCAGCTTCAAAAAATTTCTTCCCTTTAAATCTATGTTTGCCATACTGCTGTCCTCTGTTCTTTCGTTCTGTCTGCTTTTATTTGTCAGAAACAAGCTCTTTCACGGATGCTGCAAGTCCTGCAATTCCCTGGATCTCAGAGGGGATAATGATCTTGGTCGCCTTACCGTCTGCAGCCCTTTCAAACGCTTCCAGACTCTTAATGCGGAGTACTGCTTCATCCGCACCGGCTTCACGGATCATACGGATACCATCTGCCGTTGCCTGCTGTACCTTCAGGATTGCCTCTGCTTCACCCTCTGCCTCACGGATCATCTTTTCCTTCTGTGCCTCTGCACGGAGGATTGCTGACTGCTTCTCAGCCTGCGCTTCCAGGATAGCCGCTTCCTTCTTGCCCTCTGCTACAGTAACACTTGCTTTCTTTTCACCCTCTGCACGTGTTACAGCTTCTCTTCGCTCACGCTCTGCCTTCATCTGTCTTTCCATGGCGTTCTGGATCTCTGCCGGAGGAATGATATTTTTCAATTCTACGCGGTTCACCTTGATGCCCCATGGATCTGTGGCCTCATCAAGGCTTGCCCTCATCTTGGTATTAATAGTCTCTCTTGATGTCAGTGTCTGATCCAGCTCCAGATCTCCGATGATATTACGAAGGGTTGTTGCTGTCAGGTTCTCGATCGCCATGATCGGGTTCTCCACTCCATAGGCAAACAGCTTCGGATCCGTAATCTGGAAAAATACAACAGTATCAATCCTCATGGTTACATTATCCTTGGTAATAACAGGCTGCGGTGCAAAATCCACTACCTGTTCCTTCAGATTGATCTTCTTCGCCACTCTGTCGATCAATGGCATTTTAATATGAAGACCAACAGACCAGGTTCCCTGATAAGCGCCCAGTCTCTCTACTACATAAGCATATGCCTGCGGTACGATCTTTACGCAGGATGCCAGGATCAGTACGATAAGTATCAATAATACAAGCACTACAACTCCCATAAAAAAACCTCTTCTTTCTCTGTCAGAACTATCTGACGCCCTATTTACTGTTTATTCTCCGCTGAGAGATCCTTCTCCTCCACGATCAGCTTCACACCGCTCACGGACCGGACAACCACAACACTCCCTACAGGCAGCTGTACATCATCCTTCACACTCCTTGCGCTCCATTCCTGACCACCCACAGTAACCTGTCCGATCCCCTGCAGATTATCAATCTCGCTGATCACAATGGCCTGTCTGCCGATCAGGCTCTCAACATTGGTCTTTACTCTGTCCTTATTAAAATACTTCACTGCAACAGGTCTTGTCAAATAAAGCAGGATCAATGATACCACAAAGAATGCCACGATCTGAAGCCATAGCGGTGCATTCAGAGCCGCCAGTATGGCACTCACAAGTGCTCCCCCTGCAAACCATATAGTCGTCAGCCCCATGGTTGCAATCTCAATTCCCACACATACAACAAGAACTGCAAGCCAGATTGTTACCTCACTCATAGGCTCCTCCTTCTCTACCAGAAAACATGATCTCCGATCACATAACCCTCACGCTTGCCCGCCCGGCGGAAATGCGTTGCATCCCCGATAGTCGTTTCCCCGTTAATAGCAGCCTGGGCTGCCTGAAGACATGACTCCGGTACATTTCCTTCATAGGCTCTCGCCACCTTGCCTGTCATGGCAGGTGTAAACTGACCCGACGCATAAATAACGGCATGAATGGTATTGGGATAGGCACCGCTTCTGACACGGTTCATAACAACCGCACCTACGCCAAGCTTTCCTTCATAAGGCTGATTTCCTGCCTCACAGTAGATCAATGCCCCAAGAAGCCGGACCTCATCCGCATCTGCCGATACAGCACCACGGTTTGCCTTACGCTTCCGCTCTGCTTCCTCCTGCTCCCTGACCTTGATGACCTCCATGGTTTCTCCTTCATCAATATGGAATTTCACATTGATAAAATCGGTATTGACGTATCCCACTTCATCATTATAATCTACACTGATCCAGCTGTTATTCACTTCGTCAATAAATTCCACAGAATCATCATAGGCAAGCAGACCGTAGATCTCAGCATCCATGCTTGGCTCCTTGCGGACTCTTACCGCCGAAACATCCAGGGTAACGATCCAGTTTCCAACATCCTCAGCCATAGCCTTGGCCTCTTCCCCAAACAGCAGATATTCGTCCTTGGCCCAGCCGATCACATTGCCTGATTTGATCCTGGTCCATCCATCCTTTCTTTCAAGGATAGTACCGCCACAGTCCTTATAAAGGTAACCTACCTTCTCGGACTTTTCGTCAGCCTCTGCACGGATGTTCAGGGCATTTTGGACATTTGCCATAGCCAGCTCCTTCTCCATTCGTGCCTTTTCATTTTCAAACTTCTGGTTTATGTTCAGTTCTTTCTCTTCCTCTACAGGTGCATCATTGCTAAGTGCACTGGGATCCAGCACCTCTGCCACACCTGATACGGGAAACTCATACTCCTCCTTCTTCTCCGCCGCTTGTGATCTCATGGATACAAGGAAAAAGCAGGTCAGGAAAAGCACTACTGCCGCACACAAAAAATACAGCTGTTTTCTCTGTATCATTAGGATACCTCCGTGATACGATTGATACTGATTGTTCTTCCATCGTCTATTTGGTAATTTATTACATTTTTATTACGATAAATATGCGAACAATCATAGCAAATTGACCTAATCTTGTCAAGTTTCTCGAGAAAACACAGATTTTTTGGTCGACAAAATTACCGTTTTTTAGTAATTTTGTTACACAAAAATTACATATTTTCAGATTTTTCAACAGATGCTTTTACGGCATCGATCACTGCACCGCGAAAGCCCTTCTCCTCCAGAACCCGGACGCCTTCAATGGTTGTTCCGGCAGGGGAGGTTACCATATCCTTCAGTTCGCCCGGGTGCTTTCCGGTCTCCAGCATCAGCTTTGCACTGCCAAGAACCGCCTGCGCAGCAAAGGTATATGCCTGCTTTCTTGGCATACCTGCAAGCACTGCTCCGTCTGCCAGTGCCTCAAGGAACTGGAATACATATGCAGGTGAGCATCCACTGACTCCGGCCACTGCATTGATCAGCCGCTCCGGCACTTCTTCAGCTACTCCGAAGCTTCTAAGCAGCTTCATACAGACTTCCATCTCTTCATCGCTGACATGCCCGTTCCGGCAGGCGCCGGTACAGCCTTCTCCGACAAGAGCCGGGGTGTTTGGCATACAGCGTACCAGCTTGATATCCGCAGACAGCAGTCCTTCAATATCTGCAATGGTCTTGCCCGCTGCAATGCTGACGATCAGAGCCTCCTTCCGAAGGACTCCCCTGATCTCAGGAAGCACCTCCCCGAAAAACTGCGGCTTGATGGCAAGGAAAAGGATATCCGCTTCTTTTGCTACAAGCTGATTATCTGATGTTGTCATGATTCCATACATCTGGTTCACCTGATCCAGTGTATGCTCCGTTTTTGCTGATCCGATGATATCCTCTTTTCTGACGATCTCTTTGGAAAGCATACCACCGATCATGGCCTTTGCCATATTACCAAGTCCGATAAATCCAATTTTCATCCAAGTTCCTCCTTTTTATCATTTTCAGTGCCATGCACTGTCTGCTCCTCCATACCGGCTCTGATACATCAGAAGTCCTGCTGCCATAGCCGCATTTAATGACTCCAGCTTCCCCTCCATGGGGATCTTCAGATAGGTATCCGCCAGATCCGCTGTTTCCTCCCGCAGGCCATTTCCCTCATTTCCAATCAGGAAGGCACTGCCTCCATGGTAATCTATTTCATGGAAAAATTTCTCGCCCTTCAGGTGGGCTGCATAGGTAGTGATCTTCTCCCTTTTCAGAAGAGCTGTCACCTCCAGAAGAGATGCTCCGCATACAAAGGGCATCCGGTACAGTGATCCCATTGTTGAACGGATGGTTTTGGGATTATATACATCCACGCACCCTTCTGTCATAAAAATCCCGTCTGCCCCGGCTCCTTCTGCTGTACGGATCATCGTTCCAAGGTTCCCCGGATCCTGCACATCCTCAAGAAGCAGGAACAAAGGATCCCTTCCTTCCTGTTCCCTTCTCTTTACTGCCTCTAGGATCAGCTCTTCCGGCTGATAAGCAAACATCTCTGCCACCACCAGTACTCCCTGTGGTGACATGGTATCCGCCATCTTTTTCATGACCTCACTGCTGACTGTTTCGACGAATATACCTGCCTGTCTGCAGGCTTCAATTTTTTCAGAAAAATCTTCTGTCTGCGGCCGTTCTGCCAGTGTTTCTTCTATATATAATTCCCTGATCCTGCTGACTGGTGTTTCCTGAAACATTCTGATACCCTCTGCCAGAAAAACACCTTCCTTTTTTCGCTCTCTGCCCTTTTCACGAAGCTGTACTACATGCTTCACCCGGCCGTTTGCTGTACTGGAAATCATATAATCCTCCTGTAGAAAAAGGCGGAGTAAAAACTCCGCCTCATTGCGTTGTGTCAGATTATCTACTATATCCGTCTTACAGGGACAGGATCCTGCTGACCTGATACTGATATTCCGGGATCGTCTTCTGCATAGCCAACGCATCCTCAATATCAAAATCAACAAACTCACCATGCTGATAGCCAACTACACGATTGCTCTTTCCCTCGCAGATAATATCAGCTGCATACGCTCCCATAATAGAGGCATAGAAACGATCCTTACAGGTAGGACTTCCTCCACGCTGCATATAGCCAAGAATCGTAGCTCTTGTCTCGATTCCTGTAGCTGCTTCAATCCTTCTCGCCATGGATGTAGAATGTCCGATACCCTCTGCATTGATGATAATGTGATGGGTCTTCCCACGCTTTCTGTTATTGATAATATTATTAATGATATTCTGTTCGTTAAAGTCATATTTCTCAGGAAGCAGAATATCCTCCGCTCCATTGGCAACACCGCACCACAATGCAATATATCCGGCATTTCTGCCCATTACTTCAATAATACTGCATCTTTCATGGGAGGAAGAGGTGTCCCTGATCTTATCGATTGCCTGCATGGCCGTGTTGATCGCTGTATCAAATCCGATCGTATATTCTGTACAGGCAATATCCAGGTCGATAGTTCCCGGAAGTCCGATAGTATTGATCCCATGTCTTGCCAGTGCCTGTGCTCCTCTGTAAGAACCATCACCGCCAATGACAACCAGACCGTCAATTCCATGCTTCTGGCAGATCTCTGCTGCCTTCAGCTGGGTTTCCTCTGTCTTGAACTCCGGACATCTTGCTGTTCCAAGGATCGTTCCACCACGCTCAATGGTATCGGAAACATCCTTCTTTTCCATATCAATGATCTCTTCATTTAACAGGCCCTTATAGCCCTTCTTGATTCCCTTAACCTTAACACCGTTTGCAATTGCTTTTCTGACAACTGCACGGATTGCCGCATTCATACCCGGGGCATCACCGCCGCTGGTCAGAACACCAATGGTCTTAATTTCCTTTGCCATATGCTCCCAATCCTTTCCGTATCTTCAGATTCCTCTCTGATTTGAGGTTATTTTAACCCTTTTTTCTGCCTATTTCAATCTTTTTTCACGTCCCATGCTATTTTTATGTTATCTTTTCCATACTTTTTACATAAGGCATCATAAAGAGCCTCATCTGCATTTACGTTTCTTCCCGGAGGCAGTTTTTTCATCTGCTTTTTATCTTCTATATAAAGAACAACACTGTCATTCCCTTCTGACTCCGAGATATCCCTTAAAAGATCCTCGATCCCTGCTTCATATGCCTCCATAGTGGGGAATCGGATCCATAGCTTCTTTGGGATTTCATCAAAGGAAATGATCCTTTCACAGATCAGCTTGCCATCCCGGTCCTCCTCAAGAGATACACGGCCTTTAATAAAGACCTTACCATCTTCTACAAGTCTGCTATTGTATTTTTCATAGTCCCTTGGAAAAACAATGACCTCCACGCTGCCAAGCAGATCCTCGATCTGCAGAAATGCCATGATCTTGTCATTCTTTGTATACTTGATCTTTCTATCTGCGATCAGGCCGCCGATCGTGGCGCTGTCACCATCCTTCACTATCGGAATACCCGTTTCCTCATTCAGTACAAAGTCTGCTGTGGTATTGGTGATCCCTTTTTTCCAGAGCTCCTCCTGTTCTTCAAGCGGATGCCCGCTGACATAGACACCAAGCACCTCCTTTTCAAAGGCAAGGAGCATCTCCTTTGGATACTCCCCAACATCAGGAAGGCGGATATCAAACTCCTCCTTTTCTTCTGTGGAAACCAGGTCAAAAAGACTCATCTGTCCTGCCATATTGTTCTTACGGTCCTTCACGATATGATCCATGATCTTCCCGTAAGCTACCATAAATTGTTTTCTGGTACCGGGCAGACTGTCAAAAGCCCCGGCCTTGATAAAGTTCTCAATAGCCTTTTTGTTGATCTCCTTATCGGACATACGGCTGATAAAATCCTTCAGATTCAGGAATTCACCGTGCTCATTCCGCTCCTTCACAACAGCTTCGATCACAGGCCGTCCCACGCTCTTGATTGCTGTCAGTGCATAGCGGATGGATCTGTCCTTTACAGAAAAGCCGCTTTCTCCCTGATTGATGTCAGGCGGCAGGATGCTGATCCCCATACTGCGGCACACCATAATATATTCTGCCACCTTTCCGGGATTATCAATCACGGAAGTCATAAGCGCCGCCATAAATTCTACCGGATAGTAATATTTCAGGTAAGCTGTCTGATAGGCAACCACCGCATAACAGGCCGCATGGGACTTATTAAATGCATATTTGGCGAAATCCATCATGTCATCATAGATTCCGGAAGCCACCTGCTCTGAAATACCCTTTGCCACACAGCCGGGCACACCCTCCTCTTCATTTCCGTAAATGAAGTTAGCACGCTCCTTTTCCATGACCGCCTGTTTCTTCTTACTCATGGCACGCCGCACCAGATCGCTTCGTCCAAGGGTATAGCCCCCAAGATCCCTCACGATCTGCATAACCTGCTCCTGATATACGATACAGCCATAGGTCGGTGCCAGGATCGGCTTAAGCTGCGGACAGCTGTACACGATAGATCCTTCACTGTTTTTACCTTTGATGTACTTTGGAATAAAGTCCATGGGGCCCGGACGATACAGGGAAATTCCCGCGATCACATCCTCCAGATTCTCCGGCTTAAGCTCCTTCATGAAGTTCTTCATGCCCCCGCTTTCCAGCTGGAACACACCGTCCGTCTTTCCCGTGGAAAGGGATGCAAACACCTTTTTATCATCATAATCGATCTGATCGATATTAATAGAAACACCCTTACTCTTCTTCACAAGGGCTACCGCATCCCGGATCACAGTCAGGGTACGGAGTCCCAGAAAATCCATTTTCAGAAGCCCCAGCTCTTCAATGGTCGTCATGGTAAACTGGGTCGTGATCGAACCATCGGCACCTCTCGAAAGCGGTACCAGCTCCTCTGCGGGTCTGGAACAGATCACGACACCGGCTGCATGCATGGATGTGTGCCTTGGCAGACCCTCAAGACGCTTGCTCATATCGATCAGTTCCTTCACCTTGGGATCACTCTCATACAGTCCCCGCAGCTCCGGATTCATCTGCAGTGCCTTATCAATGGTTATATTCAGCTCCTGCGGGATCATCTTGGCAAGACTGTCTACATAATTATAAGGAAGATCCATCACTCTTCCCACATCACGGATCACACCCTTTGCCGCCAGTGTACCGAAGGTTACGATCTGGACCACCTTTTCCTTGCCATATTTGCGGCTGACATAGTCAATAACCTCCTGTCTTCTTTCGAAGCAGAAATCAATATCAATATCGGGCATGGACACACGCTCCGGGTTCAGGAAGCGTTCAAACAGCAGATTATACTTGATCGGGTCAATATCCGTGATCTTCAGCGTATAGGAAACAATACTTCCCGCCGCAGAACCACGCCCCGGTCCCACCATGATCTGATTGGACTTGGCATAATTGATAAAATCCCACACGATCAGGAAATAATCCACGTACCCCATAGTCTTGATAACAGAAAGCTCATAATCAAGGCGTTCTCTTAAGGTCTGTCCCGTTTTCCCGGCTGGTGCATTCTCATCCCCATAACGCTCCTTCAGTCCGTCTGTACAGAGCTTGTTTAGATACGTCCAGGAATCATATCCCTCCGGCACTTCAAAATGAGGCAGCTTGGTCACGCCAAACTCGATCTCCACGTTACATCTGTCCGCAATCCTCTGGGTATTCTCCACGGCTTCCCATGCATAAGGGAAAAGAGCCTTCATCTCCTCTTCACTCTTCACATAGTACTGACCGCCCACGTAACGCATTCTGTCTTCATCTGCCAGCTTCTTGCCGGTCTGGAGGCAAAGCAGGATATCGTGTGGCTTTACATCCTCCTTATAGGTATAATGCACATCATTGGTCGCTACCAGCGGAATATCCAGCTCCTTACTCATCTGCAGCAGCGCCGTATTGACCATCTTCTGCTCCGGCAGTCCGTGATCCTGCAGCTCCAGGAAATAATTGCCCTTGCCAAAGCATGCCTGATACTTCAGTGCCGTCTTCTTTGCCTCATCATAAAGCCCTTTGGTGATATAGCGCTGTACCTCTCCTGCCAGACAGGCAGAAAGGGCTATAATGCCCTCATGGAATTCCTGTAACAGCTCCATATCTACCCTGGGCTTATAGTAATACCCCTCGGTAAATCCACGGCTTACGATCCTGGTCAGATTATTATAGCCGGTATTGTTTTCTGCAAGGAGCACCAGATGATAATATCTGTCATCCCCTCCAGTCAGCTCCTTATCAAAACGGGAATTGGGTGCCACATAGACCTCACAGCCAAGGATCGGCCTGATCCCCTCTGCCCTGCATGCTTTATAAAAATCGATCACCCCATACATAACGCCATGGTCTGTGATCGCTGCACTGTCCATGCCAAGCTCCTTGACACGCCTGACATATTCCTTTATTTTGTTGGAACCGTCCAGAAGACTGTATTCTGTATGTACATGAAGATGCGTAAATGCCATATCTGTTTCCTTTTATTTTCATTCGTTGAAAAAAGAGTACCATGATCACTATGATCATGATACTCTTTTATTCTAGCAAAAAAAGATATTCTTTTAAAGTATCTGTTCCGGTTTAAAGCAGAATTGCAAGAAGCCAGTTTATCAGGGCAATAACAACACCGATGACACTGAGCACCTTTCCGATATTGGCCTGCTTTGCCATGCTTGAACCTGAACCAAGTCTGGCACGGTTCATGCCAAGACTTCCAAACAGAATGCCGGCAAGCGGAATCAGAAGTGCTGTCACGATACTGAGAATACCAAACACAAGTGCAATTTTGGCTGCTCCGGCATTATCTACCGTATTGACTGCTACTGTTACAGAACCATCTGCACCTTCTGCACCCTCAGGAATCTCAACATCCTGCTCTAACAGGGTATAGAGCTGCTCAAGGCTCTCCTTATAAGGCTTCTTCTGCAGACAGCCAACGAATCCGTCAAGACCCATTTCTTTTCCCATGCTCTTCATCCATGCTTCTATATGGAAATTTCCGTCCTCAAATGACCATTTCAGATATTTGAAGCCCTCCAGCATGGCATCTCCGGCACGGTATACCTGCTCTCCCTTATAATCAAAGAGTGTGAACCTGTTCTTTGCCAGATAATCGTTCATCATAAAGCTGACAAATTTAGGATCCTTGTTTAACGGCATATCTTTTACATATCGTGACATTCTCTTCCCTTTCCGGCTGCATGACAGCCTTTCCCTCATTTTTTCGTGTTGGTGCCGGTTTTTATAAATATTTCTTCAGAGCATCTGCCTTGTCAAGCTTCTCCCAGGGAAGATCAAGGTCGTTACGGCCAAAGTGTCCGTAAGCTGCTGTCTGCTTGTAGATCGGACGACGGAGGTCAAGCATCCTGATGATTCCTGCAGGACGAAGATCGAAGTTCTCTCTTACGATCTCAACCAGCTTCTCATCAGAAACCTTGCCAGTTCCGAAGGTATCTACTCTGACAGAGGTGGGCTGTGCAACGCCAATCGCATAGGAAAGCTGGATCTCACACTGATCAGCCAGTCCTGCTGCTACGATATTCTTTGCTACATAACGTGCTGCATAAGCTGCAGAACGGTCTACCTTGGTGCAGTCCTTACCAGAGAAAGCACCGCCGCCGTGACGTGCATATCCGCCGTAGGTATCTACAATGATCTTACGTCCGGTAAGACCTGCGTCTCCGTGAGGTCCACCGATTACGAAACGGCCTGTAGGATTGATGAAGTATTTGGTATTCTCATCCAAAAGCTCCTTGGGAAGGATGGGATCAAATACATACTTCTTGATATCTTCATGGATCTGCTCCTGTGTAACATCAGGATCATGCTGTGTAGAAAGGACAACTGCTTCCAGACGGATCGGCTTGCCATTCTCATCGTATTCTACAGAAACCTGGCTCTTTCCATCGGGACGCAGATAAGGCAGGGTTCCATTCTTACGGACATCTGTGAGCTGCTTTGCAAGCTTGTGTGCAAGGGCGATAGAATAAGGCATATACTCCTCTGTTTCGTTGGTTGCATAACCAAACATCATACCCTGATCGCCGGCGCCGATTGCCTCGATCTCCTCATCAGACATCTTGTTCTCCTTGGCCTCCAGTGCCTTGTCAACGCCCATGGCGATATCTGAGGACTGCTCATCAATTGCCACAAGAACCGCACAGGTGTTGCCATCAAAGCCATATTCTGACTTGGTGTAGCCGATTTCCTTCACGGTATCACGTACTACCTTCTGAATATCCACATATGCATTGGTGGTAATCTCTCCTGTTACCAGTACAAAGCCGGTACAGGTAGCTGTCTCACAGGCTACGCGGCTCATGGGATCCTTGGCCATGCAGGCATCCAGGATCGCATCGGAAATGGCATCGCAGACTTTGTCGGGATGGCCTTCTGTTACGGATTCGGAAGTAAATAATCTTTTCTCCATTTGTGTTCTCCTTTTCTAAAAATGTTTCCAGTTACTGTACTATGCATGACAAAAGAAAATCCGCTTATTTACGGGAAATAAGCGGATCGACGTTCGATTATCAAATCCTCTTATTGTTCGATGATACTCGCTCAGGTTGGCACCTTCCATCTCGGGGTTGCCGCAGCTTCTCAGGTCCTATGTACCTCCACTGCTCTGAATAAGAGATTTCACAATATTGAATTCTTCACTCGAATGCCGTCTTCTGACTGACATCTGTCTATAGGCTACACCATGCCTGTTTATTTGTCAATGGAATAGATCCCATTTATAGCTTGTTTATAGCTTAGCTACAATCTGCTTTGCATACCAGTTCAAACCTTTATGTGCCAACGCTTCATTAGATGAATCCCAATTAGCTGCTGCAGTTCTCGCTCTATCCTCTGCCTCTTCTACCGTCAATTTCCCAAAGGAAAATCTTAACAGTGCATTGGTAAGCTCACTTTCAATTGTATATCGTTTTTCTTTTACCATATTCAATTTTCCTCCTTTTTATTGAATTCTACCAGATTAGAAATATGAAGCATATTACAAATTGCCTGATTACCTATATATAATTGTTTCATACTTTGTGGTTTTTGTAAAGCTTTGATCGCATTTTCATAAGTAATTTCATTATTCAGATACGACATAATAATTTCAGGGGGAATACTATCACTCATTACTCCCCAGATAATATCATATCCATGTGGATTCTCATTGTACACATTTTTCAGTCTGTTTTCAAATACAAATTTTGCAAATTTTTCATCATGCACAGGAAAGTTACAATATTTATACTGATTTTCTGTTTCAAACAGTAATTTAAATGGATTAAATTCAAATTCTATGACACACCATTCTTTTCTTTCTACTAATTTACCTGATATATCTAATTCCGGCAATCGATCCATATACCGACTTGCTGCATCAAGACTTTCCGTCAGATAAAAACCAGTTCCAAAATCCAACTGTGTACCTATATTATACGAATACAAAACACCCTGCATACATATATTTTTATAAGATTCTAACGTTGTTCCGTGATACCATTTATCACGATTGAGTCTATTCAGCTGTTTTATAGCTATTCCGGTTTCCCTCGACAGCTGTTCTATGTTGGTCAATATTTTTCATAACCTCACTTTCTCTTTTGGAAACAACAAGAGAAAGTCAATTCCGATCATTCCCTTATCATCTTAGCTGTTGTGATTTTAATATCTATATATTTATATTACATCACAACTATTGACCAACGCAACTGCTATTCATTAATGTTATGTTTCCCAAGATAAGTAAAACCATAGAGCTGCAGTGCCTTTTCTGCCTCATCACTGCTCTTTATATATTCGATCTCATGGATATCAAACAGAATACAGCCGCAGTGTCCGGGGAAGGTTGGGAAGCAGATCACCTTCAGGTAGGTATCAATCTCCGGACTGTAATCGGTAAGCTCCAGTGTCTCCCCGTTATTCAGATATACTCTGTCTGTAATATCATGGATGACCCTCACAGCCACAAGGCATCCTCTGTGTATCCTGATAAAACCCTCCGTAAGCTGCTCTGCAAGCTCCGAGATGGAAACTCTTGTTTCGTACACCTTATCTCCCAGAACATGAATCTCCGTATTCCTTCCATTCACCAGAACATGCAGAATCCCGGGAGTGAAGCCCGGGATTCTGCTGTGTAAAATAAACACTGATATAATAAGGGGAATTAAGATGTTGTCAAATTTATGATTTCTTCTTTCTTGTTGCTGTTACTACGTTGATGATCATAATTCCAATCAGTACAAGTCCCCAGATCAGGTTCTTGTAATAATCGGAAATGGACGGGAACATGGCAAATCCTGAAGAAAGAGACTGCAGGATAATAACTGCCAGTACAATTCCACTGACCTTACCCACACCGCCGTTAGGATTCACGCCTGCCAGTACACAGATCAGAATTGCCGGTGTCAGATAGGACTTTCCAAAGTCAGAACGGGCTGAATTGAAATGCCCGCACATCAGAAGACCGGATACTGCTGATAGCATGCCGCTGATCATATAGGTAAGTGTCAGGATCTTCTTGTTATCACTTCCGGAATATTCAGAAGCTGTCGCATTGGATCCAATCATATAGATCTTGAATCCGGTTGCGGTCTTATTCAGAAGAAACGCTACCAGTGCAGCACAGATAATAAACACGATCGTTGTACCCGGGATCAGCCCGAACAGTTCAAAATTGACTACCCTGTATAAAATAGACGGCAGCTCCTTAATGGAGGATCCATTCGTAATACCAACGGCAATTCCAAGGATAATATCTGATGCGCCGAGGGTTGCCACCATGGCAGGAACACCAACTCTTGCGATCAGGGTTCCGGTAAACAATCCGCAGACCGCCCCGATCAGAAGGGCAAAGGCCAGTGTCACAAGCAGTACCAGGATCTGAACCGGCATAGAAGCATCTGCCGGCATGATCGCCTTCATCAAAAGACAGCTCAGTATCCCGGCAAGATCGGCTACTGCAATAACTGTCAGGTCAATACCTCCACTGACCATGGCGAGCATCATGCCAAGGGCAAGCACACCCATTTCAGGAAACAGATAAGCGATCAGCTGAAACTGACCGATCTTAGCAAAGCTGCCGCCTGTAGCGATCGACAATACAATGATAACCAATATAAGCATTCCTAACAGTTTTTTATTGTTGGAACTGATCTTCAGAAGGCTCTTTACGTCAAAAGTCTTTTTCTTTTCCATGGTTATGCCTCCTCCTTATGTCCGTTTTCCAGTATATTGGATGCAATCCTGCGTTTTGCAAGCACACTCTTATAGGCTGACATACTTACACCTGCGATGATGAGGATACCTGTCATAAACTTGCTCCAGTTAGTCGGGATTCCAAGCAGGATCAGGTTATTTGAGATCATCTTCATCAGGAGTACACCGAGGAACGTTCCGATCACCGAGCCGGAACCACCCGCAATATTGGCACCGCCAAGCACTACTGCTGCGATAATAGTCATTTCATAGCCATCAAAGAAATTGATCTGGCACATTCCTGAAACGGTAACCTGTGTGATACCTGTGATCCCACCGATGGCACCCATAAAGGTAAATACAAAAATACGGATAAAGCTTACGTTGAATCCTGCTCTTTCTGCTGCCACAGGATCACCGCCAACTGCATAAATACCACGTCCAAGCATCGTATATTTCATAATAAACCCGACGATCAGATAAATCGCAGCAAGAAACAGAATGCTGACTGGCATGGAGCTTCCAAGTCCTGTCTCTCCGTTTACTACACTGAACAGATTTGTTGTTACCATCTTTGCCATGGGTACCGGCAGCACAGAGATAACACTGCTCTGCAGAACACCCTGGGTAATGCCAAGAAAGATCGTACAGGTACCAAGCGTGATGATCAGGGTCGGAAGCTTTAACCATGCAGCAAGCACGCCGTTCAGGAGTCCAAGAACCATACCGATCACTCCTGCGATCAGAAACGCCAGGAATACCGGTCCCTGATAATCAATAACAGAAAACCATTTTGTTACCGCAAACATGCAGAGCATTGCTGTATACGGGAAAGAAACATCGATGTTTCCGGATACGATGACCATAAACAGACCTGCTGCCATCATCCCCGGTACGATCATGCTCCGCAGCAGATCCACCAGGTTGTTGGAAGTAAAAAACTGTCCACTGATCACCTGAATGATACAGGCCAGCACAATAATAATGACCGTTATATAAAACTCATTTTTCTTCAGTAGATTTCTGCCTTTCATGCTGTTTCCTCCTTACCGCCTGTAACCAGCTCCTGCAGTTTGTGCGGATCCAGTTCTGTATTGACATGCTCACTGACGATCCGTCCATTCTTGATGATCAGGATCCTGTTGCAGTTATTGAGCACTTCTGATATATCATCAGAGATCAGAAGAATAGCAAGGTTCATTTTTTCTGCAAGTGTTCTTAAATAAGCATGTATATCAAATTTAGCTGCAATATCCACACCAACGGTCGGTCCGTTCAGGATCAGTACACGGGGCTCTGTCTCCAGCCATTTACCAAGGACAACCTTCTGCTGGTTTCCTCCGGAAAGCGTCTGGATCCCGTCACCCAGCTCGTTCAGCTTGATTCCAAGGTTCTTCACCCAGGAAAGACTGTCCTGATGCCCCTTCTCATAATCCACCATTTTCTTTGCAGTCCTGAGCCTGTCAATATTGGATACGATCATATTATTCTCGATCGACTGTGTCAGGAAAAGCCCTTCCGTCAGACGGTCTTCCGGTACATAGGCAATTTTATGCCGGATCGCATCCATTGGTGTTTTGATCCGTACCTCTGTACCATCAATATAAATATGGCCTTCCGTAGCACTGTAAAGTCCGAACAGTGTCTTGGCAAGCTCTGTACGCCCGGATCCGAGAAGTCCTGTAATGCCAAGGATCTCACCCGGATGGATCTCAAAGCTGATCTTTTCAAAGCCATTAGTCAGACCCAGGTTTTCCACCTTCAGGATTGCTCTGTCATGGTCGATCTTCTCCGGTGTGAAGGCTGCTTCCTCCAGCTTTCTTCCGGTCATATAATAAACAAACTGTTCATCATTGATATTCTTTGCCGAATCAGCTACCACAAGCTTTCCATTTCTGAAAACAGTAAACTGATCTGCAATTTCAAATACTTCATCCAGTTTATGACTGACAAACAGTGTGGAAATTCCTTCTTTCTGCAGCTGTCTGATTACCTTGAACAGCTTGTCAACTTCCTTTCTTGTCAATGCAGAGGTAGGCTCATCCATAATGATCAGCTTGGAATTGTTCAGGATCGCTCTGGCAATGGCGATCAGCTGCTTATCCGCCACAGAAAGCTCACCAACAACAGCCTGCAGCGGCAGTTCAATACCAATATGATCCAGTGCCTCTTTCGCAATGCTCTTTACCGATTTCCAATTCACAAGTTTCCTGTGATTGTAAAGCTCATTGTTGATCGCAATATTTTCTGCAACTGTCAGATTCGGGAAAATGGACATATCCTGATAAATTACCTGGATTCCCAGCCCGATCGACTCTGCAATGGAAAGTCTGTCATATTCCTTTCCTTCAAATGTAATACTTCCCCCATCCGGCCTGTAAAATCCGGAAATAATCTTGATCAGCGTTGATTTACCACATCCGTTTTCTCCCATCAAGCAATGGATTTCTCCCTTTTTTATGGTCAGATCCACCTTGTCAAGAGCAGTCACTCCGCCGAAATGCTTCGAAATCTGTTTCGCCTGTAATAAGATTTCACTCATTTGCGTACCATACCTTTCTCTCAGAGATATAATGCTTGCGTATCCCGCCTTTGGAATATGCAAGCATTATATGTTTCTCTCTTACTGTCTTCTTTAGAACTTATATTCAGACATGTTATCCTTATTAATAACAAGGATCGCATTACCGCTGATATCTGTGCCATTTACATTGACATTGTTATAGCCCTCGATACCAAGATCAAGACCGGTCTGAATCTTATCCTTCTCTCCATTAAGTATCATTACTGCCAGCTGGCACATAGCCTTTCCTGAAAGAGCAGGATCCCAGCAAAGAACACAGGGATTGGATCCGGATTCCAGATAAGGACCTGATACAGATGCCACACCGGTTCCTACTGCAAAGATCTGACCTGTCATGCCAAGCTCGTCAATTGCCTTTGCTGCTCCGGGCGGATCATAGCTGGAAGCCCCAAGGAAGCCCTTGATATCCGGGTACTTCTTTATGATTTCCTTGGCCTTCTCGTAAGCCATGTTCATGTTATCTTCGCATTCCAGTCTTTCTTCAGGAATCAGCTCCATATTGGGATATGCTTCCTTCTGATGTGCTACTGCTGCATCCATCCAGTCATTGTGGGATACAGAGGAAAGGAACGCAACCATGGTCACATATTTTCCTTCATAATTCATAGCCTTGGCAAGCTCATCCATCATGGCTTCGCCATACTCCTTATTATTGAAAGCTTCCAGATCATAATCACATGCCTCAAAGCCTTCTGCTTCATGGGTGATCACTACAATACCCTTATCTCTTGCCTTCTGCAGTACAGGTGTACAGGCTTCCGGATCAATCGGGACAACGCACAGGGCATCAATATCCTGAGAGATCAGCTGCTCGATCACCTGGATCTGTTCTGCCGAATCTGTCTTTGCAGGTCCCTTTGCATAACAGGTATTTCCTGTTTCTGCCGCATATTCCTTTACACCCTCTTCATGACGCAGAGCCCATGGATCTGACATATCCTTTACAACTGTGGCGATCGTATAACCACCTCCAGAGGCCGTTGTCTCATCCGCATTTTCTGTCGCCGCATTTTCTGTTGATGCTGTTTCTGTGCTGCTTCCTCCGCAGCCCATAACCACTGAAGTCAGCATGGCAAGTGTAAGTGACAGTGCTACCAGTTTCTTTTTCATAAGCATTCCTCCTTTGCTCTCATTTCCGGAGATTCTTCATAAAAGAATCATCCTTGCCAAACATATCATATAGTTTCTTATAAGATTCATAGACCTTTGCATAAGCCTTCGTCTTTTCTGCATCCGGTGTATAAACCTGTCTGTCCTTCGGGATCATGACCTCTGTCGCTTCCTTAAAGGTAGCAAAGCCCTCTCCCTTTCCTTCTTTTCCAAGGGCTACTGCCCCACATACCGCCGCCCCGTGAGCCGGTACATTATCAACAAGCGGCACGATCACTTCTTTTCCAAAAGCATCCGCACACATCTGCATGATCCAGGGGCTCTTTCTGGCGATCCCGCCTACCGCATAGATATAGGAAATCGGAACACCATTCTCTTCGTAATTATCCAGGATTCTTTTGGAACCAAATATATTGGCTTCTACCAGTGTACGGTAGATTTCTTCTGTTCTGGTATCCAGCGTAAGACCTACGATAAGTCCGGACAGATTATAATTGGAAAGGATACTTCTGTTTCCATTGAACCAGTCCAGTGCTACCAGCCCCGTTGTGCCCGGTTCTATCTTAGCAGCAAGCTCACCTAAATACTGTAAAATACTTTGCTTTTTCTCTTCTGCTTCCCGGTAATACCTTTCCGGTACCCCCGTATCTGCAAACCACTGAAAGATATCTCCTGTGGCAGGCTGTCCTGACTCATATCCATAGAGCCCAGGCACCATACCATCTGCAGCGATCGAGCACAGCCCTTCAAATGCATGGTAGTCCTTGTACATCATCTGATGACAGGTACTGGTTCCCATTACCAGTATCATACTTCCGCTTTCTGTTACACCAGCACCGCATCCTGCCACTGCTCCGTCACTGTGTCCTGCCGCTACTACTGCCTCTGTGGTGAGCCCCATCCGGACAGCCATATCCTCTGTAAGATGTCCGGCAGGATCTCCTACGGTAAGGATCTCCCCTGCCAGCTTTGTTTCTGTAACATCTGTAAGACCGGGATCAATAGCCTTAAGGAACTCCGGATCAGGATATCCCTGCCCCTTTACCCAAAAGCAGTTAACCCCAAGTGCTGCACTGCACCTTGTTACCCTTCCGGTCAGAGCCATTACGATATAATCCACAGCTTCCATAAAATAATCTGCTGCATCATATATTTCCGGATTCTCCCTGAGCACCTGCAGAAGCTTTGGAAATACCCATTCTGAGGAAACCGCTCCGCCGAAATAATCCTTCAGCCAGGTAGTATGCTCCTTTGCATACGCTTCAATTTCCTCTGCATATTTCTGTGCCCCATGATGCTTCCAGAGCTTAGGCCAGGCATTTGGCTTATCCCGGAACTCTGCCAGCTCACACAAAGGCGTTCCATCCTTTTTTACAGGAAGCAGCGTACAGCTCGTAAAATCTGTACCTATGCTTTTTACCTCTTCCGGTCTGATATTACCATCCTTCAGCATCCTTTTTGAGATCTGGCAGATACAGAACAGCCAGTCCATGGGATCCTGCAGATTCCAGTCCTTCTGCAGAGGAATATCTGCATAATACATTTTCCCATTGATCACACCATGTGCATATTTTTCTTCTGCTGTCGCTGCCACCTGTCCGGTTTCCAGATCAATAGCAATGCCTCTGCAGGACAGCGTTCCAAAATCAAAACCAAATGCGTAACTTCCCATACTTTTATGCCTACTTCGTCAGTTCATACAGATCCTTATCAACAATCACTGTTGCATCCTCACAGATATGAAGGATGCTGCAGGGAAGCTGCGGATCCACATGATCACTTTCCAACAGTTTCTTGATCGCCGGGGCTTTTGCCGCTCCGGTTGCCACCAGTATTACCTTCGCTGCGGTAGTAATTCCATACATACCCATGGTAATGGCACTTCTTGGCACGTCTGATTCCTTTTCAAAGAACCTTGCATTTGCCTTGATCGTTTCCTCTGCCAGTTCTACCTTGTGTGCAGATGCCGTAAAATAGCTGTCCGGCTCATTAAATCCAATATGTCCATTATTGCCGATTCCCAGTATCTGAATATCGATCTTATTATCCTTCAGAAAATCATTGAATCTTTTTTCCTGTTTCGCTGCATCCGCCGCACCATCTACCAGAAAGATATTTTCTTCCTTCAGGTTCACTTTTGAAAAAAAGTGCTGATCCATGAAATAACCAAAGCTCTGGTCATGGTCTCTGGCAAGTCCTTCATATTCATCCAGGTTTACGGTTCTGATCTCTGAAAAATCAATCAGTCCCCTTTTATAGTCATCGACCAGACATTCATACATTCCAATCGGCGTACTTCCTGTTGCGAGCCCTATCAGCGCATTTCTTTTATGCTCAATGACATTTTTGTAAAGATCTGCTGCCACACGGCTGCTTTCTTCATAGCTTTCCATAACGATCAGTTTCATGCCTCTGCCTCCGCAGCCAGCATAGCTCCGACACCGCCAGCAGGATGAACTACCTTGAAGTAATCCTTGTCAATACCGTTATACAGCATACAGCCAATGGAAATCGCATCAAACAGTGCAAATACAGCTGTAACTGATGTGGTGGAAAGGCACTGGTAAGGACATGCCTCCGGTCCTGTATGAAGGATCAGATTCAGATCGCTTTCTTTAGCGATCGGAGAATCCGGATTTTCTGTTACTGTAATGATCTTCGCCCCGCGAAGCTTTGCAACGGGGATCAGATTGATCATTTCTGTTGTCTTACCGCCTTTGGAAATAATAATAATGATATCTCCTTCACGGATCATACCATAATCACCATGGGGTGCATCTGCAGGATTTAAAAACTGGGAAGCCCTGTCCACACAGTTAAATACCTGGGATACCTTCTTTGCACAGGCACCTGATGTACCGCATCCGGTTGTGATGATCCTGCCCTTGCATTCTGCGATCATCTGTACTGCCTTAATATAGTTGTCCTTATCTACTGTATTTGCCAGCTCCGCTACAGCATGTGCTTCATTGGCAAAGGTATGTAATGCACTCTTGTAAATTTCTTCTCCTGAAATCATGTATTTCTCCTTCCACTTCTGTCTTACTAGCTTCTCGTCTTTTTAACCACATCCATAAATGCCTTGACACGTGTACGGTCCACCTGGTTCTCGAACTTACCATCATATTTAAACGTTGTTCCAACCACTGCACCATCTGCAATCTGAAGAAGCTTTTCGATAGTATCGATCCTGCAGCCAGTATTAGCAAGCACTACCGTATCCGGAACCGTCTTCTTTACCTCATCCAGAATTCCCGCATCCGTTGCGCTTCCTGCAGTCAGTCCTGATACGCAGAGGGCATCCGGTCTGCAGTTAAATACTGTTGATTTGGCAATCTGCTTAATATCACGTGCTGCAAGATAGGCTGCTGCCTCCGGTACGATATTGAATAACAGCTTTACATTTTCTGCACCGATAGCTCTCTGATGTCTGACGGTCTCACCACAATTGGTATCCCAGATTCCAAAATCACTGGCATAAACACCGGTAAAGATCTCTCTGATGAATTTCGCATCTGTTGCGGCTGCCAGATCCAGGGATGCTTTCGGATCCCATAACACATTAACTCCATAAGGAATCCTGATCTCCGGCTGAAGCTCACCAATGACTCTCGCCATAGCTGCTACTGTTTCCTTCTTAACATCTGTCAGGTAAGGAAGACTATATTCGTTACTGAACATAATGGCATCTACGCCACCCTCCTGCAGGGCATCCAGATCCTCCCTTGCCTTTTCAATTACCCATTTCATTCCTTTAGCTTTATCAAAATAAGGATCTCCGGGCATGGGCTGCATATGCAGCATGGCAATAATTGCCTTTTCTGTTCCGATGACTTCTTTTAACCAGCTCATAACCTTCCTTTCTTATACCACGATCAGCCGTGGTATCTTTTCTTCCAATACTTTTCGTTTTTCCTCCCCGATGCCTTCGTCTGTGATAATACAGTCAAAATCTTCGATGTCACAAACCTTCGCAAGTGCTTTCTTCGAAAATTTACTGCAGTCAGAGATCATGACCCTCTTCTTTCCACAGTTCAGAATACTCTTTTTGATTCCGATCTCCAGAAAGTTTGAGTTGAATACTCCTTTCTCTACATTGACTGCATCGGCTCCCAGAAAGGCAATGTCCACGTACAGCTTTTTGATGAATTCTTCTCCTATATCTCCGACCAGCACATTGTAGCCATCCCGTCTGAAGCCACCGGTTACGATCATCGTGGAACTCGGATCCATTTTTGCAGCATATGCAATGTCCAGATTGTTCGTTACGATAGTCAGACGTTTCACTGTTGACAACTGCTCTGCCAGCATACAAGCGGTTGTTCCTGAATCAAGGAAGATACTGTCTCCATCTCTTACCAGCTCAGCAGCTGCTTTGGCTATTTTCTTCTTTTCCGGTATCATGACGGTCTGTTTCTCGGAGTGGATCGCCTCAAAGCCAGTTCCCCGGTGAAGAATCGCTCCTCCATGGGTTCTCTCTACAAGATCTGTGAGTGCCATATCATCCAGGTCTCTTCTTGCTGTCGCCTCTGACACATTACAGAGCTCTGCTGCCTCCTTAATAGAGATGCTATCATTTACAGATAAGAAATCCATGATCCTCTGCTGACGTCCTGCTGGTATTGAATTGTTTGTTTGTACCATGTTTTGTTTTCCTTTCTTGGGTTTAATTTATCACATATTGCAATCTTTTGCAATATTTTATTTTAAATACTTTCAAATTCTTTCAAACTATTGCAATATTCGGCATGATTGTTTATGATAGTATATGATAGATTTTAACTCAAATATTGCAAAATTCATAGTAAACGGAGGTATTTATGCAATTTTCTTTTATTTTTGACATGGATGGACTGATTTTGGATACAGAAACTATTGCAAGAAAAGTCTGGCCGATTGTCTATAATTTCATAAGTGAGCAGGAAGCTGATGACGATTATCTGCACGTTGTCGGAAAATCCAACGCTGCGATCATCTCGTATCTCTCTGCCAAATATCCTGATCAGCCAATCAAGGAGATCAACAGCCATATTGATGAAGAGATCGTAAGGTATGTTTCTGCCCATGGTGCAGGCATTAAAGGAGGTGTCCTTACGCTTCTGGATTTTCTGGATGACCACCATATCAAAAAGGCAGTTGCAACCTCCAGCCACAGAGAAGTTGCATCTGCCCTTTTGTCAAAGGAAAATCTGCTGCACCGTTTTGATACGATCGTGTGCGGCAACGAAGTAGAAAGATCCAAGCCATACCCGGATATCTTTTTAGAGGCTGCCAGAAGGCTTGACACACCGCCTTCCCACTGTTATGTCTGCGAGGACTCCTACAACGGGATCCGGGCTGCCCATAATGGGGACTTTATTCCGATTATGGTTCCGGATCAGATTGCCCCCGATAAAGAAATGCAGGAAAAAGCATTCCGCATTTATTCCTGCATCTCAGATATTATTCCCTATTTAAAAGAAACCTACCACCTGGTATGATGGTTTGTTTTATTTTGACATACTCTGTCAGAAATCGTCTGCTGGGAGACTTCACGAAGGCCGCTTCACAAACTGAAGCAGCACCCGCAGGGTGCGGAGCACGTCGATCACGAAAGCAAACCGGAGACCGTTCTCCTTCAGCGCCTGGTGTCCCTCCTTCAGGGATGCCAGGTAGCTGCCCGTACTGGAGGTGCTGGTTCCCCCGTAGTACATGCGGATAATATTCTCCGGAAGATAGGCAAGACGGTTCCGGCCATCCTTCAGAAAGCGGATCATGAATTCATAGTCTGCAGCGATCCTGTATTCGGTCTTATAAAGACCATAGTTCTCATAGATCTCCCTTTTGAGGAAGAGCGTAGGATGCCCCGGCATCCAGCCGGCATACAGGCTCTTCTGCGGCCCCATCTTCCAGTATCTGACGATTTTTTCTCCGTCAGCATAAATAAGGTCTGCATGTGCTCCGACGCAGCCGGTATCTCCTTCGATCAGAGCCACCATTTTGGATACAGCATCATGACATAAAAAAAAATCATTAAAGAATACAATAATATCACCACCAGAAAGAGCATAACCCTGATTCATGGCATCATAAATGCCTTCATCAGATCTGGATACCCAGTTCACCGGGTATCTGCTCCTCTCTTTGTATTCTTTAATCATTTTTATAGTGTCATCTGTCGAACCGCCGTCCTTGATATTTACCTCTATATCAGGATAATCCTGCTTCTCGATGCTCTCCAGGGTTGAAGCAAGATTTTTCCCACTGTTATAGGTAGTAAGGATCAAAGATACTGTTTTCAAAATGGTTCCTCCGGATATAGAATTCACCCGATCTTCAGGCGGAATTTCTGCAGCTCTCTCTCTGTTACAACCTTTTCGATCTGTGCGCCAAGGCTCTGCAGCTTTTCAGGGAAATCCTCATATCCTCTTTCAATAAATTTAATATCATCAATCGTAGAAACACCCTCTGCTGCAAGTGCCGCCGTCACAAGTGCTGCACCTGCACGGAGATCTGGTGCAGTAAGGCTTGCACCGGTGTACTTCTGTACGCCATCAATGATCGCTGTGTTGCTCTCTACCTTAATATTGGCTCCCATCCGGGTCAGCTCATCCACATATTTGAAACGGTTTTCAAAAATACTCTCTGTTACAATGCTGGTACCTTTGGATAATCCAAGTGCCACGGTGATCTGCGGCTGCATATCTGTTGGAAATCCGGGATAGGGAAGTGTCTTGACATGAGTATGGGTCAGTGGCTTGCTTGCAACTACTCTGACCGCATCATCAGATTCCTCCACTTCACAGCCGATCTCTATCAGCTTTGCACTGATGGACTCCAGGTGCTTGGGAATGACATTCTTTACAGTAACATCTCCTCTTGTCACTGCAGCTGCAAACATAAAGGTTCCGGCCTCGATCTGATCCGGAATAATTGCGTATTCCGTACCATGAAGCGCCTTTACTCCCTTGATCCTGATCACATCTGTACCTGCTCCTTTAATAGAAGCTCCCATACTGTTCAGGAAATTGGCCACATCTACTACATGAGGTTCTTTGGCTGCATTTTCAATGATCGTCTGACCTTCTGCCATCGCTGCTGCCATCATGATATTAATGGTAGCGCCTACAGTAACTACATCCAGATAAATATGGCTTCCCACAAGTCTGTCTGCTTCAGTGATGACAAGTCCTCTCTCGATCCTTACATCAGCACCAAGTGCACGGAATCCCTTGATATGCTGGTCAATGGGCCTGAGCCCGATATTGCATCCGCCGGGAAGTGCCACCTCCGCCTTCTTGAACTTGCCAAGAAGTGCCCCCAAAAAATAATAAGAGGCCCTGATCTTCTTAATACTGTCGTCCTCAACGACCAGACTTTCAATCATGCCTGCATTAATCTTTACTGTATGTCTGTCCAGCTTCTCTATTCTGATGCCTATGCTTTCCATGGCTTCCAGCATTGCCGCTGTGTCACGGAGATCCGGCACATTTTCTATCACTACGGTTTCTTCCGTCATGGCTGCTGCCGCAAGGATCGCAAGTGCCGCATTCTTCGCACCGCCGATCTCTACCTCGCCAACCAGAGGATTGCCGCCCTTGATTGCATACTGTTCCATCGTATTCCCTCTATCTATATCAAAATCAAACGAAAAATCTCATTGTCAGAGCCCGGAGATACCCTCTGGGCTCATTGCACGCTTGTTCTAAGTATAACATATTTCCGCATTTTGTAAATCTCAAACATCCGTTCTGACATCTGGTCATGGTTTCCGGTCAGTTAAGATACTTGAGCGGATTCACCTGACTGCCACCGATCAGGATCTCAAAGTGAAGGTGTGGTCCCGTACTGATACCGGTATTACCGCTCAGTGCGATCTTCTGTCCCTGGGACACCGTCTGTCCTGCCGATACCAGAACCTTACTCAGATGTCCATATCTGGTCTGTCTGCCATCTGGATGATTGATGTATACCACGTATCCATAACCGCTTCCCCATCCGGCCTTGGCAACCGTACCACCAGAGGATGCCACTACTGCAGTTCCTGTCGGTGTTGCCCAGTCAACGCCCTTATGGTAGGTGCTCGCTCCACGCTTTGGTGCACTTCTTCTTCCGAAATTGGAGCTTAACCGTCCACCGGAAATGGGCTTAATATAAGTAGGCGGTATCTTGGTCCCGCGCTCCACGATCTTCGGTACAGCCTGATACGTGATCTCTTCCTTGATGATCTCTGTACCGACCTTCTGATCGTTTTCGAAAGAAACTATGGCCACCACCTTCCTGTGTCCGGCAGAAGGCTCCTGTAATGTCTTCTTCTCGGTCGTATACCATTCATCATTATCTATATAGATAATGTCTGCTTCATAATCCTCTTCGTAGTAAAGCTCCTCCTGCCTGGTTACAGTAAGCTCAGGTCTTGGCACCATGATCACCAGCTCTTCCCCGGCACGGATCATGGAATTTTCATCTTCCAGTGAAGCATTCATTTCAACCAGCTTGTCCAGTGGAATGTCTGTTTTCAGCGAAATGCCGGAAAGCGTATCTCCGGACTGTACCTCGTAGACCTCGTTTTTCTCCTGATCCTTGGTTACCATCTCAATAGCATCATTTACATCCGTCAGTTCCTCAGCTAAAAGATAAGCCTCCGCCACCTCTACGGTATCTCCAAAATCCATGGAGATCAGTCCGAGATCATAATCTTCAAAATCCTTTTCCACCTTCGGCTGTACTGCTTCAAATACAGCATCCAGCTCCGCATCCATACCGGCGCTTAAGCTGACTGCCTCCTTGATTTCTTCCTGTTCCTTTGCTTCCTCCTCAGATACTACTCTGGCTGTCAGTACCGGCAGCTCTCTCGCAGGATCCAGCAAAAGCTCAGCCTTATAGCTTCCAGTTTCTGCCGTATCATATTTGTCAAGTGCTGCCTGAAGAACCTGCGTCACTTCTTCCTTGCTGGCCAGATTGATCATAAAATCATTGATCTTGACAACATAGGAACGGTTCATGGTCTCACGGACATTATCTGCCAGTACCATCGCCATCCTGGATACGATCTCATCAGGATCATCTGTCCTTCCAAAAAGAACCTCCTGTCCCTGTAGTTCAATATTACTCTCCACCAGAACCAGCTCACTGCTGTCGCTGGCAATCTGTCTGCGTGCTTCTCTGGCATATCCTTCCGCCTCTTCAGGCGAAGCAACTGTTCCTACTGAAACGCCATCCAGAAGTACTCTAAACATATTATCCCCGCTTCTTTCAAATTTAACAAACACGGGCAGAAAAAACATGCTGACAATTACTGCCAGCACTGCAATTTTAATTCTTCTAACATGTAATCTTTTATAATAACTTGAATAATGCTTCATAAACCTTTATTTCTTTCTTACACTGTATCCAAATGTTCCCAGCTCTTTGCCAAGACCATAGTATGTTCCATGAGAATACACCATTGGATTTGCTTTGGCAAGGGAAAATTTTTCCTTTTCATCCATATAGGCTTCGTCCGCATGGACTGCCACTACCTCTGCCAGAAACATATCGTGGGTTCCAAGGGGAATTCTCCTTGTTACTCTGCACTCCAGATTTACAGGGCTCTCTGCCACAAGCGGAGCCTGTACCTTATCTGCCTTAACAGGAGTCAGCTTTACCTCTTTCCATTTATCTACATCTCTGCCGCTCTTCACACCGCAATAATCCGTGGCATAGGTCAATTCCTCTGTTGTCAGATTAATGACAAACTCCCCTGTCTCCACGATCATGGAATAGGAATAGCGTTCCGGACGGACAGAAATCGAAACCATCGGCGGATCACTGCAGATTGTCCCTGTCCACGCTACTGTGAAAAGATTCGTGCCTCCTTTTTTGTCTGCTGTACTGACAAGCACTGCAGGCAGTGGATATAACATATTTCCCGGCTTCCAGCTTTGTTTTGCCATAGGGGGATCTCCTTTATAATCAGAATAAACCAAGGATCTGTGCTACCAGGATCCCTGTATTTGCCAGTGTCAGAATCATGGAAATAATAACGAAGGGAAGCAATACCTTACTGCCTCTTGCAGTCTTTTCCTGTACTTCCTTCAGTTCATTTGTCTGCTTCTCCAGCTCTTCGATCACAGCCGCCTGTACATTACGATATACCTTCACATTGTCAGTATGGAGGAAATCCTCCAGGGACTTAAATGCCTCATCCTGCATATTCTTCAGCCCGGAAACGGTCTCTGTCATCTTCTCCAGATTGTCCTTTCCGGAATTATCCTGGATCTCCGCAATCTTGGCAAGACTCTCCGCTACGGTCTGGTTGATACCTGCGATAGAAAGATCCGAGGTCTGTTTGATGCGGCTTACAGAAGCACTCTCCACTTCCCCGGCTGTCTTCTCAAGGCTCTCTCCTGCCTGTCTGGTCAGATCCTTCACTTCCTTGGCGCTCTCAATATTTCTCAGATTCAGCTGTCTCATTTCCTGCAGACAGTCATCATATTTCTCTATCTGTTCCTTGAAAACGGTTACCTGATTTTCCAGATTTTCAAGCTCTGCTGCATCGGCTGCCGCATTGGCTCTGATCATATCCTGTGAATTCAGCTTCTGCGTGATCTTATCCATAAAATTGTCCATCGTTTTCTTCCTCCCGGGCGCGAAAAACATTATAACGCTTTTATTGTAGCATTTTTGATGACATTTGACAATATGAGCTCATTTTGTGCAATATGCACAATTTTTGACACCATCTTTTTATATCATTGTTATAATTAACCGTATTTTCACAATGCGTTCATAATTTATTCATAATTATGCTGTATAGTATAAGTAAATCAAGAGCAAGACTAATGTAGATAAATTTTTTCATAATAGCCCGGGTGCAGCAATGTATCCGGGCACTCCTCATTTTATGGACTGCACATACGGATGATCCCCCTGGAACGCCTACGAAAGGGGCTGCACCTCCTGGTACAGCCCCTTTTTTATTTCAATTCTCATTCCTGATACTTTCATCAAAAAGCCTTTTGCCTCTGACTTCAGACTATTGTTTCTTCTGTCTGGCTGCCCTGGTGGATCATCTGGATCTCCTCATTCAGGGAAAGCATCCTTTCATCCAGTTCAGCTACCATCCTGGCACACTCTACCAGCTCATTCCGGATATGATCCGGTGCATTTCCTTCGAATTTGTAATTAATCTTATGCTCCAGGCTTGCCCAGAAATCCATGGCAACTGTCCTGATCTGGATCTCGACCTTGGTATCTACGATCCGGTCTGACAGATACACCGGTATGGTGACCAGCATATGATAGCTCTTATAGCCGCTTTTCTTAGGATTCACAATATAATCCTTGATCGAGATCACCTTGATATCACTCTGGTTCCTGATCATCTCTGCAATCTGGTAAATATCTGAAGTAAAGGAACATATTACTCTGATCCCTGCGATATCATTGACATATTCGACCATATTCTGGATCGTTGATTCATAGCCGTGCTTCTTTAATTTCTTGACGATGCTCTCCGGTGTTTTCACCCTTGATTTGATGTGCTCAATAGGATTATACCTGTGCACATGCTGAAACTCGTCATTCAATATTTCCAGCTTGGTAGAGATCTGCTTCAGTGCTGAACTGTAGATCAGCATGACCTCTTTCCAGTTGTCAATATCGCTGTCTCTCTGTACTACTAATTCCATTCTGTTTTCATCCGCCCCTATACATTTTTAACGGGATTTCCCGTCCTGCTTCTGCCCCCTGCATTCCTTCTGTTTTCTGTCAGGTTTCTGCAGCCCCCTGCTGTCACCCGGCAATTCTATTTTAACACAGTTTGTCAGCAATGTACATTCCGTTAATTCCCGCACTTTTATATATATGAGCAAAATAGATTTTTATTCCTGTTAATCTTCTTCTATCATCTGGATCTCCAGATAATCAAAATCAATCTGTTCGATAAAGCTGTCCTTAGTAAACCTTGCCCTGGAGTGCTTCCTGAAATCTGCCACACAGGAATCCAGCCAGATCGGTTTGCCAAGATCAAAAGCATAACAGATCTCATCCAGTGCTTCAAACACCTTATGTGTCCTGGTGTCTTCCTTATTATTTTCAATGACAATATCCCTCAGAAGATGATTGTCCTTCCATATTTTTCCCCACATCCGGAACATACTGCCACCTCCGTTTTCAATGAATTTCAGTATATCGGATTTTCCAAAGCAAGTAAAGAATAATTCTGTTGACATGTCTCATAATATGTTGTAGTATTCATGTATGTCATATGTAGTTTTAATTACTACTTATTGTGTTAAGGAGGTATCAATTATGCAGATAACTATTCGTGAACCAGGAAGTGCCATTACCCACTTTATCGCAATGATGCTGACTGTTTTCGCAGCAGCACCTCTTCTCGTGAAATCCGCTTTATCCGATACAGCCAATATGCTGCCGGCCATGACAATATTCATACTCAGCATGGTTCTTCTTTACGGTGCCAGCGCAACCTATCACTCTCTGAATATCGGAGGCCGGGCGCTCCGTATTTTCCGGAAGGTAGACCATATGATGATCTTTGTGCTGATCGCCGGATCCTACACACCGGTCTGTCTGATTGTCCTTGGCGGAAGGATGGGCTACACACTTTTTGCCGTAGTATGGGGGATTGCCATTGTGGGCATGCTGTTAAAAGCCTGCTGGGTCACCTGTCCCAAATGGTTTTCTTCTATTATATATATTGCCATGGGCTGGGTCTGTGTTTTCGTGTTTGGTCCTTTATGGAATACATTGCCCCACAATGCTTTTCTCTGGCTTCTGGCAGGCGGGATCATTTATACAATAGGCGGTGTGATCTATGCGCTGAAGCTCCCACTGTTTAACAGCAGACACACCTTCTTCGGATCCCATGAGATCTTCCATCTTTTTGTCATGGGCGGGAGTCTCTGTCACTTTATCTTTATGTACCATTATGTAGCGTAAATGACGCAAGGAGGCAGATGCCACACGCATCTGCCTCCTTTTATGCTTATATTACTTTAATCGTCATATCCGTTTGGATTGTTCTTCTGCCATCTCCAGGAATCTGCACACATATCCTTAATCCCATATTCTGCTTCCCAGCCAAGCTCTCTCTTCGCCTTGCTTGCATCAGAATAGCAGGTAGCAATATCACCGGCACGGCGGGGTTTGATCACATAAGGGATCTTAACACCGGTAGCCTCTTCAAAATTCTTCACAATATCCAGAACACTGTAGCCCACACCAGTTCCCAGGTTGTAGATCTCAAGTCCTGTTTTCTCTTCGATCTTCTTCAGCGCTTTTACATGTCCTTTTGCCAGATCTACTACATGGATATAGTCACGAACCCCTGTCCCATCCGGGGTATCATAGTCATTGCCAAATACTCCAAGCTCTTTCAGCTTGCCTACAGCAACCTGCGTAATATAAGGCATCAGATTATTGGGAATACCGTTCGGATTTTCTCCCATGGTACCGCTCTTATGTGCACCGATCGGGTTGAAATAACGAAGCAGGATCACATTCCATTCCGGATCTGCCTTCTGGATATCTGTCAGGATCTGCTCCAGCATGGACTTGGTCCAGCCATAGGGGTTGGTGCACTGTCCCTTGGGGCATTCCTCTGTGATCGGAATCACTGCCGGATTACCATATACCGTTGCAGAGGAGGAAAAGATAATGTTCTTCACACCATGCTTTCTCATCACATCTACCAGTGTAAGAGTACCGGAAATATTATTTTCATAATACTCCCACGGCTTCTGTACGGATTCTCCAACTGCCTTAAGTCCTGCAAAATGAATACAGCAGTCTATTTTCTCTTTATCAAAAATCTCATTCATAGCCTCTCTGTCAAGGATATCTGCTTTATAAAAAGGAACCTTCTTTCCTGTGATGGCTTCCACTCTCTGAAGGCTCTTTTCACTGGAATTTGCCAGATTGTCCACTACTACCACATCATATCCTGCATTCTGAAGCTCTACTACTGTATGGCTGCCAATATATCCGGCACCACCTGTAACTAAAATGGTCATATTCGTTACTTCCTTTCTTCCGGCGGAAAATTCCCGCTGTATTTTCAGGTATGAAAGATTCCTGATCACTCTCTGTTTCAAAGAAAGTGTACTTCAATTTCTTAAAAGCTGGCAAGTCAGTAATGTTATTCAAACCTGTCAAAATGTTAACTAGAGTTTAATACCGTTTTCTTTACACAGCTCTCTCGCGGTCTCTACGGAATCTACGCCTGTCTTATTTTTAATTGGTGCAAATTCCTTCCTTCTGTCTACCTCAAAGGGAAGACAGCTGTCAAGCTCATGGATCATATCCAGTACAAGCTGCTCATATTTATAGCCGTTTGGCTTCTCCGGCTTCACCTGTTCCCCATTTTCATCCAGACAGGTGATCTTCTTTTCTACTACATGAAGCGGAAGCTTCTTTTCACGGATGGTTTCAAGATCTGACACACGGAACAGATAATTCAGGATAACGCCAAAATAATATGCAGGATCCCCATTTTCATCCTTCGCTGCTGCCAGCTCCTCTGTCAGCTCATAATACTCTATGATAGATGGTCTGCCATCTTCCAGACACATAACCCCAACCTTTTCATCTGGTGCACACTTCTTAACTACCTTGGCTCCTACACTGCACCCGGCGGTAAGGACAGCACCGATAAAGCATGGATCCGCGATTCTCTGCAGGACATTGTCCACAGAAAAAACATTCAGCCATTCCACACCGTCTGCGATCGCCTTCTGTGCAATTCCCCACTTGTACATGGAAGAATACCATCCGCCATTTCCATTGGGAGAGGTAGCGATCCTGCCCTTTTCTTCCATATAAACCTTACCGTTATAATCGGAAGCAGGTGCCATTTCCTGTTTAAAAAATGTCACATAGTCACTGTTATAGCCAAAATAATCATGATCATAAAGGAACTGGCAGGTTGCTTCATGATTCTTCTCACTTGTCATGATATACAATGGGATCCAGCTTTCCGCTTCCCTGACCACATCCATCAGGTTCTCGATCAGCCTCTGGAAAATATATACCTTTTTCGTGATACCAATATTGTACATTCCCTTGGGATCGTCAGAGCCAAGCCTGGTTCCCATGCCACCCGCAAGAAGCACAGCTCCGACCTTTCCTTCCCTGATCACCTGAAGGCCACAGGCTCTGAACCCTTCTTTCTTTGCTTCGATCTCCGGCAGCTGCATGGCTGTCAAAGGGGTGATCACTCCCCTTTTATTCTCGGTTGCTGCTTCCCTTCCACTGACCAGAATAGAAAAGTCAGTCTCATCAATCTGAGTAAGAAGTGCCTCCTGCTGCTCTTTCGTCAGTTCGTTATAATACATAAGGACATGCTCCTGTCCATAGCTTTTCAGTTTCGCAAGGGCTTCCTGATAATTCATTCCGTACCTCCTGTATTTTACACATTTTGTTACATACCAACAGTATACTGACTATCCACCCATTATGCAACCATTAACCACTCTGTCATTATTTTCCATCATTTTCTGGCAGGAACTGGAATCCCTTCCTGTGTAAAGATTCCGTTAATAACCTGTTAAACTGTCGTTAAGAATAGCCTGCCTCTCTTTTATCTGGAGGTTCTTTCCTGCTAGAATGTCAATGTGTAAAAAGTGATCTATAAAAAAACAGAGAGGTATAAGCTATGAACATTGGAATTTTATTAATCATGATCATCGGTGGTGTTGCCGGCATTTTTTCAACTCTTTATCTGACAGTTTCCATTCCTGTTGTACTTGGATGGAAGATCTACAGACGTTTCGCGAAAGGTATCCCGCTGACCAAATAACTGCGTTTTTCAGGACAGTCTTCACTGTCCTGTTTCAGGAAGTATTTTCAAAAAATAATTCAGGAAATTCTCTCCCATGATCTTTCTGACCGTCTCTTGTGAAATCCCCTGCTGCAGCAGCGCTGCGGTCAGAAGGACAGCATCACCGTGATCCTTCAGGCAATCCTCTGCTTCAGAGCTTTGCTTTCCCTGCTGTCTGCAGGATGCGGTGGTGTAGGAGTCACAAAGATCGAATCCATAGCCGATATGCTCCTCTCCCATGATCTCCAGCTCTTTCTGTACGTGCCTGTACAGCATTTCCAGATGGTTACCGGAAAGGGAACCAGTGATATATTTACAGGCATTCAGTCCGGCGATCCCTCCCTGCCCTGCCAGCTTCCGCAGCTGCTCATCAGTCAGATTCCGGTAGCTGTCATAAACACTTCTGCTGTTTGAATGGGTGGCGATGAAGGGTCTTTCCGTGATCGCCTGAATATCTTCAAAGCCTTTGTCATTCAGGTGGCTGACATCCAGAAACAGGGAAAGCTCCTCCATCTTCCTGACAGCATTCCTGCCATGTGTAGTCAATCCACCTCTTACCTGCCGGTGTTCTGTGGCTCTGCAGCATCCATTTGCAAATGCCCCTTTCCTGCTCCATACAAGAGAGGCTCCCGAGATCCCCTGCTTTTTCAGTTCCGTCAAAAGCTCAGGATCCTCACCGATCACCTCCAGTCCTTCCATATAAAGTAGAATGGCGATCTTTTTTTCTGCAATCGCTTTCTTTAAGCTTTCTGCACAGCTGACAAGCCGGACTTCTGTCAGGTCTGCCAGATCCTTTTTCAGGGCATCAATCTGCTGCAGCGCATTCTCAAAGCCATTTGAAAGATTCCTGTTCTCCACGAATACAGAAGAAACAATCAGGGAAAAGCCGCCCCGTTTCCAGTCATCCAGATAATGGTGTCTCACAATATCTCTTTCCCCGAGCTGCCTTCTGATCAGCACCTCACAAGCCAGATCCAGGTGTGCATCCACTGCCGGATTTTCACGGTGCAGTTTTTCAGCCTGTCTTCTGTATTTTTCTTCTATCTGAATATCCTTCATATGCAATGTAATCCTTTTCACTTTTCTTCTGTTTCATCTTATTTCCGGATACCGGCTTTTATGCAGTCCGACGCAGGGCACTACGATTCTCCTCATTAAAGTACGAAGCCAGGCGCACAGCCTAAAAAACAGCCTTCCCCAAAAGGGAAAGACTGTCTCATCTTCTGTCTGCTGTTCAGATCCCGTTTATTTCTCCAGATCTACGGTCTTTAACATCTCTCTGATCTGCTCTACACTGAGCCATTCACTGTTATTGCCTGAGCTGTAGGAGAAGCCATCTGGCACCTTTTTGCCGCTCATATTGATCTTCTGCTTATCATTCCAGGTTACCTGGGGATATACGATAAAATGCTTGTCATATTCATAGGTTGTTGCTGAATCTTCTACCGTTACCATGATCTCATGGAGCTTTTCACCGGGTCTGATACCAACCTCCGGCATTTCACAGTCAGGCAGCATGGCCTTTGCAAGATCTGTGATCTTAAAGGAAGGGATCTTACTGATAAAGGTCTCCCCACCGGTAGCCTCCTCAAGTGCCTTGATCACCAGCTCAACGCCCTGTGTCAGGCTGATCCAGAAACGTGTCATACGATAGTCAGTGATGGGAAGCTCCCTGCCGCCGTTCTTGATGATGCTGTTAAAGAACGGAATAATGGAGCCACGGCTTCCGGCTACGTTGCCATAACGGACGATAGAGAAATTGATGTCCTTTTTTCCTGCATAGGCATTGGCTGCGATAAACAGCTTATCAGATACCAGCTTGGTCCCGCCGTAAAGATTCACCGGGTTTACCGCCTTATCCGTAGAAAGGGCAACTACCTTTTTTACATTGCTGTCAAGGGCTGCGTCAATGACATTCTGTGCACCATGGATGTTGGTCTTGATCGCTTCGTTTGGATTGTATTCACAGGCCGGCACCTGCTTTAAAGCAGCCGCATGGATCACATAATCCACATCCTCAAAAGCTCTCTGGAGACGTTCCTTGTCTCTCACATCCCCGATAAAGAAACGAAGCTTATCTGCATACTCTTTCATCTCATTCTGCATCAGAAACTGTTTGAACTCATCTCTGGAATAAATGATGATCTTCTTCGGATTGTAATGCGTCAGCACATATTTGGTAAAGCACTTACCAAAGGAACCGGTTCCTCCGGTAATCAGTATTGTCTTGTCATCTAATAACATAATTTCCTCCTGTGGAAGCAATTTCCATTCTTCCGGCATTTTCAGCCATTACTTTTTTCAGTTTATCATAAATCCGTCTTATCAGCAACTGCAATCATCGCAGCTCATACAGCTTCCAGAGTCCCTTTTCTGCGATCAGTCGGTACTCTGTCAGCTTCGCATTGCTCTCAAGGAGCCTGTCAAGACAGGCCGTTCCGCTTTCGTGGTCAGCCACATAGGCAAGCACCCTGTCACTGGTATTCAGCGTTTCATCTGTCAGCTCATCCATATTATCTTCGCTTGCCAGATAAATCTCCGGATACTCCATCAGTTCATCTGAAAGCCGCCAGACATTACTCTCCGAAGCGCTGTTATAAAATACAACTACCGGCACATCCTTATTTTTCCTTACAAATGCCATCGCAGCCCGTTCTTCTTCATAAAGGAAAAATACCCGTCCTGCTTTCAGGGAAATCCCGTTCATCAGAAGTACTCCTGCACAAAGTACACAAAACAGGATAAAGCCTGTCTTTTTTCCCTCCGGCAGAAATCCGCTCAAAGGTTCTGTCAGAAAATACAGCAGCAGAAACAGAAGCAGTCCATAAATCGGCAGCATATACCGGTTTGAGGTTTCTCCAAGCAGAAGAGCTGTCTTTGCCACAATAAAGAAATATCCGGCACAGGCAGATACTAACAGCCAGATCTCTACAGGCAGTCTGCCGGATACCCTCCTGCCTGCCAGATGATTCACCATCTTTCCCCTTCTTAAAAGGCAGCTTCTCGTCACCCAGAGAAGGCAGATAACCAGCAGGATCACGGCAAGGCAGCCTGCCACCTCATATTTGTCAAACAGCTCTGTAAAGAACTGCAGCCTTTCCAGTGTATTTCCGGTATCGGCGAACTCATCCATAGCCTCCGTTCCCCGGTAGCCCCGGAAAATATGGGACATACTTGCCGGATAATACAGCACAGCAAGCCCGAAGGCCAGGACACAGACTGCGCCATAGGATAACAGCACCCGGATCTTTTTTCGTGAAAGCAGATATACACAGAATGCCGCACCCATGAAAAAATGAAATACCATATAGAAATACTGGGTCAGAAATCCCAGAAATACCGTGACCCCAACAGGGATCAGAAAGGAAAGTCCGAATTTCTGTTTTCTCACTGCCCTGACATGAAGCCATGCACACAGCAGTACAAACAGTGTCATCCACTGGTACATCCGGATAAACATTACTCCTGAGATCACAGCAGCACTGCCGCCCCATAAAAGGCAGGTCAGAAAGGCAAGCCTTTCTCCCTTTTCTCCCTTTCCTGCTATTTCATATACAATCCCTGCCAGCAGGAAAAAGCATGGTACAAAGGCAGTCAGATTGACTGCTATTCCAAGCCATTTACTGAACACACCCGGGAACAGGGAACATACCGTATGGAGGATATAATAGTACAGCGGTGGATGCACATCCCATGACTGCATCTGTTTCACGATGCCATACCGGAACTGCTCCCCCGGCAGCACCACAAACTCGTTACGGTAGCTGTCCCTGTCAATCCACTCCCTGTCATTCACGAACAGGCCAGCCGTCTTATTGGTGGAATAATAGGAATAAAACTCATCCTCATGGAATCCGGATTTCCGGCTTCCATAATATATTAATAAAAGAAGCTGCAGAAGCAGCAGAAGGAGAAATGCTCCTCCCCACAAAAGCCTTTTTCTTTTTTCTGCATCCTTCAAAATATCCTGTTTCTCCATAAATCTCCTGTATCAGTGAAATCCCCTGATCCCTGCATGCACCTTTCTCACAAGCGCCGGTGCTGCTGCAAGCAGAAGAAGATACTGCCTGTTCTTCTTTGTCAGATAGGGATTTGTTTTTATTTCTTTTCTGTGGCTTTTCAGGTAGCCGCATACCTGCATATAAAATATATTATCCCTTTTCATCTGCGAGATTGGGATATGCAGCATATAATCAAGCCTCTGGATCAGGGCAAACCGCTCCGCTTCCACGGTAAGTCCCGGGTATTGTTCCTTTACCAGTGCTTCCACACGGTCTGCATTCTTGACAATATCCGTAAATACCCTCGGGAATTCTTCCCTATCCCTTGTCCTTGTATTACTGCCATAACGGTAAAAGACATGATACTCCTGCTCTGGCAGAATGCCGATCGCCGGGATCTCCGGAAGCAGCTCCACAAGGAGCCTGAAATCTTCATTCAGCTCCCCCTCCGGGAAATGATGCTCTTTCAGAAGAGAAGCCTCTACCAGCTTGGTGCAGAAGGAGCAGTCTCCCCGGTGCATCAGAAGCTCACGCAGAAAATCTTCACTTTCTACCAGCACCTGAGCTTCCGGAGGCGTACACACATCCGGCATCCTGTTTCCCTGCTCGTCAATTTCATCCCGCGAGCACTGCACTGCCAGAAGATTTTCCTCCAGCAGCATGGCAAGAAGCCTTTCATACATTTCCGGTTCTATATAATCGTCACTGTCCACGAATCCGATAAAATCACCCGTGGCTTTTTCGATCCCCAGATTTCTGGCTGAAGAAGAACCTCCGTTTTCCTTATGGAAAACACGGATCCTTTTATCCTCCAGCGCGAACTTCTCACAGAGCGCCCCACTGTTATCCGTGGAACCATCATCCACAAGGAGGATCTCCAGATTGCGGTACGTCTGCTTCCTGATAGAGTCCACACATCTTGTCAGATACGCCATCACATTATAAACAGGTACGATCACACTGATCTTTATTGGCACATCCATGAATACATCCTCCTTTCTGAAATCACAGGCGCCGGGCTTAAAGGTCCATCATCTGCCCCTTCCGGATCTCCTGTCAGAAGCTCTTCTGAAAAGCGGAGAAGCTCCCCGGCTGCATGCTCCGCATTCCACGCTCCCGTGATCGTCTCCATGGCTTTTCTGCCCATCTCCTTCCGCTTCCCGTCATTACAGGCAAGTGAAAGCACTGCCTGCGCCATCTGCATAAAATCATCCTCCGGATAAGCAATTCCATTCACACCCTGACGGATCAGATAAGGCACCGCCCCGGCAGCTGCACTTGCCACCTCTGCGCAGCCACTGTTCATGGCTTCATTTACCACAGCCCCCCAGCCTTCCAGCCGGTTACTGGTAAATACATGGATCTGGCATCTTTCCATGATATGCCGGATCTCCTCAGGCGGCAGAAATCCATGAAATATCATCCTGTCCGTTACGCCAAGCTCTTCCGTCTCACGCTTAAGGCTTTCTTCCATCTCCCCGCTTCCTGCCATATGGATCTCAAAATCTGTATAGATGCCCTCTTTCCGGATCTCCTTAAGATGCTCCCTTAAAAAGGCAGCCAGCCTTGGCATCATCTCCGCATGCTTCAAGGGAATGAAACGTCCTGCCCAGACGATCCGCAGGATCCCGTCTGCAGGCTTTAGCTGCTCCCACTCTTCTTCTGTATAATGCACTGTTTCCGGAAAATAACCCCAACGGAACATCTTGTCCGGATAAGCCCCGATCAGATGGAAGTCCGAAGGAACATAGGCTCCTGCGCAGAGCAGGTATGCCTTTCCCTTCCGGTATCTGGTATGTTCTTTATATTTATGGATCAGTCCCCTTGGGGAAACAGCCTTCCACTGCCCCTCTCGGTACAACCGTTCACTGATCCGTATCACAGGCTTTCCGCCCCCAAGTCTCTCCTGCACCAGATCCTCCCGGTCTGACCATCCTGCCAGCAGTACATCACAGGAAAGGATCCTTTCCCTGCATTCTGCCTCCTCTTCATACAGACATTTCACAAAAGGGAGACTGTCCGCTTCATTATGCCATCCCATGGCAAGACGCTCCTGCTCCATGGGCTGCGCCTGCACAAAGCAGAAATCCTCCTTCAGTCTGTCATAGCAGGCATTACAGAAGGGGATCTGATGATGATTGATATAATTGGATAAAAAAGTCAGCTTCATGATTCGCAGATATCCTTATAAATTTCCAGCAGTCTTTCGTAGTTCAATACCCCATTGTGCGCCATTCTGGCTCTTCTTTTCTCCGCTTCAGAGATCTTTGCACAGAACGCTTCATCACCAAAGATACGAAGAACTGCCTCAGCCAGCTTTTCCGGATCCCCTTTGGTAAAAAGAAGTCCTTCCTGCCCATCTGTGATCATATCCGGGATACCCCCCGCCCATGATGCAGCCACCGGTACTCCAAGAAGCATGGCCTCTCCTACTGTGTTTGGCGAATTTTCAAGCACAGAAGCGCACACAAATACATGGCTTTTCAGAAACCGTTCTTTCATTTCCTGTTCCGGCAGATTTCCTGTAAAGGTCACTTTATCCTCCAGATGATACCTTCGGATCAGGGTAAGCAGATACTTTCCGTAAGCTGGCAGCTTGATTTTTTCTTTTAATGTATGATGTGCTGTGATCCTGTTTCCTGCCACATACAGCCTGGTATCCGGATACATGGCAAGGATCCTTGGCATCGCCTCTAACAGAAAATGCAGCCCCTTTAAGGGATAATCTCCCTGTCCCAGGAAAATACTGTGCTCCTCACACGCATTTCTGTCCCATTCCCCTTCATAAAAGCTGTCACGCATGGTTTCATTCATACGATAATAGATCGCTCTTTCATTGACATAGGACGTTCCCCGCCTGTCAAAGGCTGTACGCCCCGTAATATAGCCTGTCTTTTCAATCGCTTCGATCTCATATTCCCCGCGCTTTATAAATTTTTCCTGCTGCTGTTTCAGTGAATCCCTCCGCAGAAAATCCCGGAGCGTTACCATGTTCTGTACTTTTTCCGGCAGATCTGCCATGTAAACCCTGGCAATCTCATGGCAGAGCCCCTGGATGCCGATCAGCGTTCTTTTCGGGTTGTCAAAAGCCCTGACCGCTGCCAGTGTATGGGGAAATTCCGTCCCAAAAATATGGATCATATCCGGCTTATCTGCTGCAAAGATCTGGCAGAAACGTTCTTCCAGACTGTTGTCATAGGTTTCCGGATGAGCCAGATCCTCCAGAAAGCCGAAGCACCGGATCCCATGTACATTGACACCGTCTGAAAGCACTTCTGCCGGAAGCACTTCCATCTGCTCCTTCGTCACCGGAAAGCAGACAGATAGGGTAAAAGGAGCTTCGCCCTCCTTCACCCGTTCAAAAATACCGGACAGCCAGCCCTCCCTGTTGCTGTAGGACAGGGAAAACTCTCTGGCAATGACCGGAAGCATAATATTACAGATCCACAATACTTTTCTCATACATTCTGTCCTCTTTCCGGTTATCTGTAGATTCGTTTCTTGATAGCATTGTAAATTCCCGCTGTCTTTTCATTATGGGAAATCCATGTCCGGAGAGGTGCCAGCGTAACAGCCAGGAGAAAGCGGTACTTCCTGATCTGTCCTTTTGACATATACCGCTCTGCGGCAATTCTGTGCTCTCTCTCAGAACGTTTCCGGTTTTCCCTGGTTTCTGAAAATCCACCGCCTTCATAGTTACAGACCAGAATCTCTCCATAGGTAAATGTTACCTTTTCTCCCCGGTATCCTGCAAAGAAGCAGGCAAGAAACTGTTCATAATCCGCCCGCACAGCAAGCCCTGAGTCAAAGGGATGTTCAAGGAGCAGCTCCCTCTGATAAAAGCATGCCTGATGGCAGGGTACATTCCGGTAGCACCCAAATGCATCCATGGAAGGATTAGACGGGACGCACTGCCCTGTCAGCCGTTCAAAGATATTTCCATAATAAATACCATGCTTTGCCGGTTTTTCCAGGATCAGGCTGTGTATTTTCGAAAGCACATCCCTTTCTGCAAAAAAATCTCCGCAGTTCAGGAAATACACATACCTGCCTCTTGCTGCCTCTGCCGCCTGATTCATGGCATCATAAATGCCGCTGTCCTTCTGCTGCAGGATCCGCAGCTGCCCTTTCAGGAAATCTAACGATCCATCCGTGGATCCTCCGTCCTTCACAATAATCTCATAATCTGTAAAATCCTGTGTCTGAATGCTTGCTATTGTCTGCTCCAGCTTGCTGCCTGCATTCAGACAGACTACCAATATCGAAAAAAATGGAGTCATCTGCCCCTCCTTGTAATATCATTTCTGACAGCTGACCGGTCAGCTGTCTAGTTAACATCCGACAGGATCGGCACCATTTCGTGGAAGAAAAAGGTCTGGTAAGGCAGTATCCTGAATCCCGGATCTGCCGCCCGCATCATGAGCAGGGCAAAGTACAATATCCCTGCTGCCACAGCTCCCGCTGTCAGCAGCTTTCTCCACTTTTCATTTTCAATCTGCCTGATCAGTGCCGGCAGGAAGAAAATATGGGTGATCGTCAGGTAATAGCCGATTCTTGATATGATCGGCAGAAAAGAACAGCACACATACATGACAAGTGCTCCCAGATTGCAGTTGAACCAGAAATTCATCACCCGGTTCCCCTTCACTGCCTTCTTATACAGGATCAGTGACAGGATCAGGATACCAAAGCATCTTGCAATATTCACATAACTGGTTCCCCCTGACAGATACTCCGTCTCCTCATACGTCGGGTACAGAAATACCACAACCCGCAGATAAAAGTCCTGCAGAAAGAAAAAGCTGAGACAGAATACACCAGCCAGTGCAAGCTGCCATTTTTTCCAGCACCTTACCGCCAGAGGGTACAGTACCAGCACCACCAGCACCGACTTATGGAATGCAGCACCGATCAGGATCAGCACCAGAAACCTTCCATATTCCTTTTCCAGAAGATAAGGTATGGCGATCAGGGCAACCGCCAGTGCCAGGTAATACCGCACTGTACTGAAGCTCTGAAAATAATACCCAAATGCCATGAACAGGAAAAAGGAAAAGCCAAAGCTTTCCGCCTGCCTGTAAATAGCCTGTAAAAACAGAAGCACCGTAAAGAATGCAAAAATGGCAAAGACCAGCAGATAGTTTTCAAATCCGCTGATCCCGTAAATTGCTTTAGTAAGCAAATTAAAGCCAACCTCTGTGGGCACATAGGCATTGCAGTAGGTCAGATGCATGAACTCAACATATTTGGCATAATCATTTCCCACATTTAACCGGCTGGCAGCTACCGCAAACAGGATCAGGAACATAAAAAACAGACTGACAGCATTCAGAGCCTGCTGCCTCGTGATCCCACTACTTCTTCCGTTTTCTGCCTTTTGTACTGTCAGCCCAAGAAGGACAGTCAGCACTGCCACCAGAATATATAATATCATCTTCGCTGTTTTCCTTCCGAAATTCCCTTTTTCATAAGCCTGTATGCTTCCAGCAGGGGAATCTGCCTGCACATTTCCTGTCTGTGTGCCAGAAGAAAGCGCAGGGCAAATACCTTCGCCAGCTTTCCATATAAAAAGGGATAAAGCACTCCTCTGTCCACAAAGAATTTCTCATTATAGCCCTTGAACCAGGTCGACTCCCTGTATTCTTCCTCTCCTAGTTCTTCCGCTGATGTATACAAATGCAGTCTCTTCTTCAGACAGTCATGAAGAAACAGACTGTCCTCCCCATTGCTGTATCTGGCACCACCACCAAACAGGAGGGAAAAGCTTACATTGCTTTTACGCAGGGCAGACAGCCTTGCTGCCACGCTGTAGGTCGGATATCTGCCATAGTTATACCAGCGGATCCGCCGCTCTCCTGCATTATGATATGTTGCCCTTCTCTCATCCACCCGGAAATTAAAGGTGATCACATCCGCATCCGGATTCTTCAGAAAGGCCTCCAGTACCTTCTTCTCATAGCCTTCGTCAAACCTGATATCTTCGTCTGAAAAAAGGACAATATCCTCCTCTGCAAACAGCAGAGCTGTATTTCTGCTGAGACCAACACCCCTCTCCTCCATGGAAAAACACCGGATCTCTCTTCCGTTTTCTTTCCATGCAGTATAGCCATGATGATCACATTGGTTCACAATCACCGCATCGGATGCTATTTTCATGGCCTCTGCCAGACTGCGGGGATCCTTTTCCACCGCTGATACCAGTAATTCCAGCTTCATTTTGGTTCTCTTTCCTTCTATCGATAATACCGGTTTACGAAATCCTCATCCGCACCAGAGATCACCATGCCAAACACAGGGCAGTCCTGATTGGAAAGGAGTGTAAGTACACGGCTTGTCCTGCGGCTCACATCCTTGCCAAAAGGGATCAGTAATACTGCCCCGCCAAGCTCCCGGATCCTCGCAAGCTCTTTTTCAGAAAGCATGCCTTCGTCAAATGCTTCGGCATGCCAAGCATCCTGTGCCTGTTCCTCTTCACTCTTTGGCAGTGTCCAGGTCAGACCGCCTGCCTCTCCGTCTCCACCTACAAATTCACCCGGAACAGCATTCAGTACCAGCTCCAGATCTTCTTTTCCTTCTATGCAGTGATCATCCATGTCGATCAGGCCAAAGCATTTATGCTCCGCCAGGATATAAGAAAAATCAGCCTGCAGCTCTCTGGCGTAGGGCTGCAGTCCCTTCTGTTTCTTCAATAAAATGCCAAGCGGCTTACAGGAATATTTCTTCTCAATATCCTCCTGTACATAAACCGCATCATCAAGCAGATAGAGAAATGCTGCTATCAGACAAGAGATCACAGCAAAGACCACACCGCCGATCACAGCCGCTGTCACAGTTTTGTCATCCCAGTAAACACGCACAGGATCCTCCGTACGGATCACATCGATCCTCTTCAGCTCTGCACTGTCCCTTGCATAGTCCACAAGCCCCTCTTCTACAGCACTCTGGATCTCCCTGACAAATTTTTCTGTGCCGCCCTCTACCGTAATGGTCAGAAGACGGATATCAGAAAGGATCTCTGCTGTAGTAGCTTCCTGTACCTCTTTCCTGCTGTAGCCTTCCGGCACATATTCCATGATCCTGTCAAGCACCGGATCCGTATCAAGCAGATCATTCCATGTATATCCATTATAATACTGATACACCTCGCCGCTTTCGTCTACACCAAAGCTGATATACAGCTTGGACTCTGCCGCGTAGGTGATCGGCATCCTGGTCGCTTTTATGACCTGATAACTCACACCACCGATAACTGCTCCCAGGATCGTTAACAGTAAAAGCAGCCATAGCTTTCCCTGTGAGCAAAGATAAAGTCTTTTCAGGTCCACTTCTCTTCTTCTGTAATCCTCACTCATCTTTTCCATGCTTCTCCTCCACATTCTCCTCCTGCTTCATCGCTGTTACCTGAGTGCTGTCCACTCCTTCTGTACTCTCTGCTTTGACCAGGATCTTTAGTGTCAGAAGCATCAGCTTGATATCCAGCCAGACACTGTAATTCTCTATATAAGAAAGATCCAGTTTCAGTTTATCATATGGTGTTGTATTGTATTTGCCATAAACCTGCGCATAACCGGCAAGTCCGGCTTTTACCTTCATCCTGTATACAAATTCCGGCATATCCTCCACGTACTGGCGGATGATCTCCGGCCGCTCCGGTCTTGGTCCGATAAAGGACATATCCCCTGCCAGAATGTTAAAGAGCTGTGGCAGCTCATCAATGCGGACCGCACGGATAAATTTGCCAACCGGAGTGATCCTGCTGTCATTCCTGGCTGCCAGTCTTGCCACACCATCCTTCTCGGCATCCACCCTCATACTGCGGAACTTCATGATCTTAAACTCCCTGCCGCCAATGGTACAGCGCACCTGCCTGTACAGCACAGGACCACCATCATAGCATTTGATACAGATTGCCGTGATCAGCATGACCGGTGAAGTGATCACCACAAGGATCAGCGCACAGATAACGTCGATCAGACGCTTGGCCAGTCTCTGCTCTACCGTAAGAGCGTACTCCCTGATCAAAAGGATCGGTGTATCAAAGAGATGCAGCTGATCAGAGCCCTTTACCAGTACATCAGGGATCTTTGGCATCATGTAAACACGGATCGACCGACCATAACAGAACTTAAGCAGCCTGTTTCTGTCTTCTGTAGCAATATCCCACAGGACAACTGCCCCGTAGCCTTTTACTGCCTCTTTTTCTACTGCCTTCATGCCTTCCCGGATATTAATACATTTTGCAATATGATATTTGTCCTTTCTGGACGCAAACTTCTGCAGGATATCCTCGATCGACCGTTCTCCATAAACAAGCAGCATCTCCCGCGGTGGGAACACCCTGCGGTAAAACCAGTTGCAGATCAGGTTCCAGACAAGGGCGATCAGGAGCTGCACAAGGGTTGCTGCCAGGAAATACTTCGGCTCCAGCCACCAGCCATTCATCAGGGAAATCTGCAGATAGGTGATCACATTGACAAACAGCAGGGCGAACAGCTGGGACATAAATACATCCATGGGTTTCAGATAACCGATCTTCAGTCCGCCATAGGTACTGTCAAAGAAAAAGAGCAGCACGAAATAAATGGCAAACATAGCCAGATGTCCGTTCTGATTGAACTTCAGCCTCAGTGTAAACTTACTGATGATGGGATAATAATACTCCATCCATATATAAGCATATATGCCAGTCTGCAGCAAAAGTCCTGCAAACGAAAGCCATAATACGATGATCTTCTTTAATGATTCCAAGCGTTTCACTACATTCTTCTCCTTGCGGCACGGTATGCCCACAGCATAAAGCAGACACAGCTCTTTACAAGCGGAAGCTTCTCTTCCTTCCGGTACAGATACCAGATCCTGCGGATGGCTTCCAGTTTGTTGGATGACAGCGACTTTGCCGGTCTTCTGTAAATAACCAGTACCTCATCCAGTCCGTAGGCGGTAAATCCGTTTTTCAGAAGCTTCCACCAGAGTGCCGTATCCTCACTCTTTACAAGCGGCATGTAAACAAGTCCCTTGCCAGTCTTTTCTGTATCGATCAGCACAGTGGACGTAAAGATCACTGTTCTTGACAGTGCCTTCTCATAAGTAAGGAATTCCGGGGCATGTACGATCTTCCCCGTACCCCTTGCCTGTTCATCCCCGAATTCATACGAGGTAAATACAAATGCTGCCTGCTTTTTCTGCAGGAATTCCACTTCCCTTGTCAGCTTGTCCGGCATCCAGATATCATCTGCATCCAGGAACGCAATATATCTTCCCTGCGCTTCTGCTATCCCGGTATTTCTTGTCCTTGCAGCACCGCCGTTCTCTGTACGCCGGATCAGACGGATCTCCTTTTTCTTCTGTTCTTCAGAAGACAGCTTCTGCCCTCGTTCCCTTATATAAGCTTCGATCACTGCCCGGCTGTTGTCAACAGAGCAGTCATCGATCAGCAGAAGCTCCCAGTCCTGATAGGTCTGTGCTTCTACCATGCGTATGGTTTCTTCGATATAATTTCCGGCATTATAAACCGGTACGATAATACTGACCAGATTCTGCTGCATACGCTATCGTTCCTCTTTTACAAGATAGATTGGACGATTTTTTACCTCCATATACGTCTTGGCAAGATACTCGCCGACAATTCCAAGGCAGAACAGCTGTACACCGCTGATCAGTGAAATAATACATACGAGTGATGGCCATCCGGAGGTCGGATCTCCAAAAATTGCTTTCCTTATGATCGTAAAGATGATCAGCCCAAACGAAACCAGGCAGAAAGCAACTCCCATAAAAGCTGCGAATGCCAGCGGCGCAGTCGTAAAGGAGGTGATCCCTTCCAGGGAATATATAAAGAGCTTCCAGAAGGACCACTTTGTTTCCCCCTTCTTACGCTCCACATTTTCAAACTCAATCCACTTTGTCTTAAAGCCCACAAAGCCGTAAATCCCCTTGGTAAAGCGGTTGTACTCCTTCATGGAAAGGATGGCATCTGCCACCTGTCTTGTCATCAGCCTGAAGTCTCTGGCTCCATCCACGATCTCCGTCTCTGAAAAACGGTTCATCAGCCTGTAGAACAATCTGGCAAACAGTGATCTGATCGGGGGTTCTCCCTTTCTTGTCACACGTCTTGTGGCCACAGTATCATAGCCTGCTGCAATATCTTCAAACATCTGCGGCAGGAGTGACGGCGGATCCTGCAGATCTGCATCCATACATGCCACATAATCCCCCTGTGCCTTTTCAAATCCGGCATAGAGCGCTGCTTCTTTACCAAAATTCCTTGAAAAGGATACATAGTGTATCCGCGGATCCTTTTCCTGCAGCTTCCTGATCTCAGAAAGGGTTCCATCTCTGGAACCGTCATCTATATACCACAGCTCAAAGCCGATCTCATGAGCCTCAAAGTATGGTTCGTTTTTGATAAATTCCTCATAGAAATAAGGAACATTCTCTTCTTCGTTGTAACAGGGCACAATCGCACTGAGCAGCTTCAATTGTCTACCTCCTGCATTTTGATAGTTAGATTTACTATATCACACATTGAAAAATAGCACAAGAAAAGCAGCCATATGGGACTTCTCCACATGACTGCTCTAATCGTTTTCTTTCTGTGCACTTTTTACACCGGTACGATAAATATAATCTATGTTTTTCAGGACATCCGGCATGATCTTCAGTTCGCTGTCCGGCATGACCTCAAGCAGCAATGCCACCTCATCCTGATAGATCTGCCTGCTCTGTTTCTTCAGGCTTCCGCAGACCAGCTCATCCAGTGAACAGTCCAGCGCATTGGCAATCTCTATCACTGTTTCCAGGCTTGCCTTGGTTTTGGCATTTTCCACATTACTCATATGCTGCACCGATACCTGGATCATTTCAGCAAGAGCCGCCTGTGATATATGATTTTCAGACCGTTTCCTTCTGATCCGTTTTCCCAGATCCTCATAGTTGACTGTCACTGTTTCACCACCGTTCAGCATTGTAATACAGTCACTATTCTATCCAAACCGTCCCTTCTTTAAAATCAACCATGTAAATAGTTTATTTTTGCAATTTAATCCCTTGGGAAGTTTTTGTCGAGCCAGCTCCTTACCTCCAGCAGATCCTTGCAGATCTTATAGGCAAGCCCCTTCATTTCCTCTGTCACAGGCATCATATCCGGCACCATTACAGGCATTGCACCGGCACGGCTTGCTGCCCGTATCCCATTATGGGAATCTTCTATGATGATGGCTTCCTGCGGCTTCACAGCAAGCTTTTCACATGCCATCAGGAAAATATCCGGCTCCGGCTTGCTTTTCTTAAGCATATCTCCACAGGTCAGGTTATCAAAATACGGCATCAGTCCCGCATCCCGGATCTCCTGCGTCACAGTAGCCTCCTTGGTAGAAGATGCCAGTCCCACGATCCATCCCTTTTCCTTCAGATAAGAAAGCAGCTCTGTCACACCCTTCTTCATCGGCAGCCTGCCTCCATCATACCTTGAATGAAAGAGTCTTGAATTTTCCGCCCGGCATTCCTCATAGGTCAGGCCATTTTCCCCATAAAGACTGTAAAAGATCTTAGCTGACCCTGCTTCATTGACCCCCCTTGACAGATCACAGTATCTTTCAATGCCTGTCAGTCCGAATTTCTTCGCTGTCTCCTCCCAGCAGGCCAGACTCAGCCGCTCTGAATCAAAAATCACTCCATCCATGTCAAAAATCACTGCTTTGTATTTCATATACATTTCCTCAAACATTTCCTCAAATTCTTTTATTGAACATCTGCTCTGTTTTCGCTACTATAGAATAAGAGATTACCCGTATCTTCGCAAGTGGCAAGTTCAATTTTCTTGTCAAAAGTCATAGAAAAGAAAGGATATCCTATGTACGAATGCCCAAACTGTGGCGGTAATCTGAAATTCAGCATTGAAGATCAGCTGATGAAATGTGATTACTGCCAGACAACCTTTGATCCGTATTCCCTGAAAAAGGAAAATGACGCAGAAGAACTCTTTGCCTTTGAAGCAACTATTTTCACCTGTCCGCAGTGCGGCGGAGAGATCCTGAGTACCGATAATTCTGCAGCAGAATTCTGCAGCTTCTGTGGCGCTTCTACCATTTTGTCCGGCCGCCTATCCAATGAGAAGCGGCCTGTACGCATCATTCCCTTTAAAATTACGGAGGCTTCCTGTAAAAAGGCTTATCTTAGCCGGATGCGCCGTGCCCTTTTCGCTCCAAAGGAGCTGAAGCAGGAAAAGGCGCTGAACCAGTTCCGCGGCATATACATTCCCTATTACTGCTATCATGTAGTACAGAAGGGAGCTGCGCAGCTCAAAGGGAAAAAACAATATCGCAAGGGCAGCTATGATTACACCGATCATTACCGTCTCACAGGCGATATCGATGCCTCCTACAGCCATCTTTCCTTTGATGCCTCAGCTACTCTTGACGATACTATCAGCAGACAGATCGCTCCTTATCAGCCCTGTGATGAAAAGCAGTTCACCCCCGCCTTTTTAAGCGGTTTCTATGCAGATATCTCTGATATCGGAGAAGATGTTTATATCGAAGACGCCAAGCAGATCGCCAACACTGCCAGCATGAAGAAGATCAGGGAGATGACGCCCTTCAAAGGCCTTCACCCGGATCCTGGCATTACACTCTCCAGTCAGAATACCTCTCTCTGCACGAAAACAAAACGCCCGGAAGCTCTTATGTATCCTGTCTGGTTCATGTCCTACCGGCATAAAGACCGTGTGGCCTATGCCACCGTCAACGGACAGACCGGGAAGATCTCAGCAGATATTCCGATTGATCCGGTGAAATACCTGATCAGCACACTGCTTCTTGCTGTTCTGCTTTTTCTCCTGTTAAATCCGGTACTTATCCTGACACCGACCGGGCTTCTGATACTGTCTGCCCTTCTGTCTGTGGTCACCTTTATCCTGTTCTGGCTGGAAACCCGTAAGATCTACCGCCGGGAAACAAGGCTTGACGATAAAGGCTACCAGGAGCTTGCCGCCAGACAGATGAAAAAAAAGTCAAAGAAAAAAACAAAGAAAGCAACCTTTACCATGACCTTCGGGGAATTCTGGACTTACAGTAAAGCTCCTGTTTTCGGCACGCAGCTTCCCGGATTTCTTGGTTCCCTGTTTGCCCTTGTGATTGCCATTATCGTTCTTATGGTGGATCCGGTATCAGATATCTGGTACTATGGCGGCTGCTTTCTTACTTTCCTGTGCACACTGTTTACCATGGCAGCCATTCTGCTGAAATATAATACACTGGCTACAAGGCCTCTTCCGCAATTTGCCCGAAAGGGGGATGACGCATGAAATACCTGATAAAACTCCAAAAGCTCCTGAAAGCTGTGACAATAGCGGTTCTTTTATCTCTACTGGCTGCCGGTCTTCTGCCTGCCGGCACTGTATTGGCAGAAGAATCTGCATCCTTCTCCTGGTATAATCCGGAAACCGGCTACGACATCCTGATCGAGGATGACGCGGCTCTTCTGACTACGGAAGAAAAGAATCTTCTCGCCGATACCATGGAACGTGTCAGCTATTATGGCAATGTGGCCTTCAAAAGCATTGACTATAATCCACAGTCAACCTCCTCCTACGCCCGTTCCTATTTCCACGAAACATTTGGCAGCGGCGTGGTAAATGGTACCCTGTTTCTGATCGATATGGATAACCGCGAGCTGTACATATTCAGTGATGGTGATGTTTACAGGACAGTTACGACCTCTTATGCCAACGTTATAACCGATAATATATACACCTACGCTTCAGATGGAGACTACTTCACCTGCGCAGACAATGCCTTCGACCAGATTGCATCTCTGCTTGAGGGACAGAAAATTGCCATGCCCATGAAATATATCAGCAATGCCCTGCTGGCTCTTCTTCTTTCTGCCCTGCTGAATTATTTCCTGGTAAGCTTTCTTTCCCGCAGCCGAAAATGCTCTGATGAAGAGCTTCTTTCTGCCGGTCAGTCCTCCTTTGCCTTCCGCAATGCAGCTGCCAAAAAAACAACCACTACCAAGGTTTATAACCCTTCCAGCAGCGGTGGAGGAAGCTCAGGTGGCGGTGGCGGAGGAGGAAGCTCAGGCGGCGGTGGCGGACACAGCTTCTGATCCTCCTGTTCTCCTATACGGTATCAATCAGGCTGCTGTTTATTTAATTTTCTTAAAAAAGTTTCGTCAAGCCTCTTGCATAACCTTCAGTCTTGTGTTAGTATCATATTGCACTTATTAAAGATTATTAAATAAGTTTAAATAGAGGAGGTATCAAGACTATGAAAATTGCAGTTATCGGCGGAGGAAGCAGCTACACACCTGAATTAATGGAAGGCATCATCAACCACAAGGATTCCCTTCCTGTCACAGAGGTCGTCCTGATCGATATTCCAGAAGGCGAGAAAAAGGTTTCCATTAACACAGCCTTTGCAAAGCGTATGGCAGAGAAGGCCGGACTTCCCATTTCTGTCCGTTACACACTCGACAGGAGAGAGGGTCTTAAAGACGCTTCCTTTGTTATCGCACAGATCCGTGTAGGTGGTCTGGATGCCAGGGAAAAGGATGAGCGGATCCCGCTTAAATATGATGTGATCGGCCAGGAGACAACCGGTCCCGGTGGATTCTTCAAAGCACTCCGTACCATTCCCGTCATGCTCTCCATCTGCCGCGATATGGAAGAGGTCTGTAAGGATGCATGGCTTATCAACTTCACCAATCCATCCGGTATCATTACAGAAGCGATTCTGAAGAATACCAAAGTAAAATGTATCGGACTTTGCAACGTATCCATCAATATGCGTTATGACGCAGCAGAACGCCTTTCCGTTTCTCCTGACGAGCTTGACTGCCGCTTCATCGGCCTGAACCACTTAAGCGTCATGAACCACGCTTATTATCAGGGCAAAGACAGGATCCTGGATGCTGTCAGCGTTGAAAACACAGAAAGTGTTGTAAAGAATATTCAGAAGGATGCGGAAATGGATGCTGTAGCTAAGGAACTTGGCTGCCTTCTTTCTCCTTATATGCAGTATTTTTACACCGAAAAGGAAGCTCTCCAGCATGAAAAAATGGAAGCGATCGGTCTTACCGGCACAAGGGCAGCTCAGGTAAAGGAGGTGGAAAAGAACCTCTTTGAATGCTATAAGGATATAAACCTCAGGGAAAAGCCTGCCGCACTGGCAAAGCGCGGCGGCGCAAGGTATTCCATGGCTGCCATCTGCCTGATCGACAGTATCTACAATGATACAAACGATGTCCAGGTTGTGGATGTTTTTAACAATGGAATTATCCCCCAGCTGCCTGACGATGTCGTTATCGAGGTAAACTGCCGCATCGGCAGAAATGGTGCCGCTCCCCTTGCTTCTGACGTTCCTGCTTCCGTACTTGGTCTGATCGGTCAGGTCAAGGCTTATGAAGAATATACTATTGAAGCTGCCATAACCGGAGACAGGAACAAGGCACTCATTGCCCTGTTAAACAATCCCCTTATCCATGATGTCAGAGATGCTAAAGGTATCCTGAATGAGCTGTTAGAAGCGCACAGGGCTTACCTGCCCGCCTTCTTTCAGTAATCCGGTGAGAAAGGAGCCCTGTCATGTATGTACTTGGTATTGATGCCGGTGGAACTAAAACCCACTGCGTGATCGCAGATGAAAACGAAAACATTCTTGCTGAAGGCCTTGCCGGGGCTTCCCAGCACCAGCTGTTTGGAATCAGGCAGACAGAGAAGAACCTGCAGCTTGCGGTCTCTGCCGCCCTTAAGGAGGCAGACCTTACTCTTCAGGATCTCTCCTACGCTGTGCTTGGTATGTCAGGTGCTGACGGTGAAGATGATCTTGCCCTGCTAAATCCGGCTGCCGAAAAAGTACTGCCCGGCGTTCCCTTCCGGGTAGTGCATGATGCCTGGATCGGCATGTACTCTGCCTTAAAGGAGCCCTTTGGTGTTGTTTCCATCTGTGGAACCGGCGCCGGACATGCCGGCCGTAACAGACAGGGTGATGAGCTGACGCTCCGTAACCTGGATTACCGCCTTGGCAACTATGGCGGCGGTGGTGATCTGGTAGAAAAAGCACTGCATTATGCCTTCCGGTCTGACGAAGGGACCTATGAGAAATCAGCTCTTGAAGCAGCAGTCCCTCCCATTTTCGGTGTTTCCACGATGGAAGATGTATGCCGGCTCTTAAAGCAGAACCCTCTTTCCGACAAGGAACGCTATCAGCTTCCTATCACTGTCTTTCAGCTTGCAAACAGCGGTGACTCTGTCTGCCGTATGCTGATCCAGGACCTAGGCCATGAGGAAGGGCTCTATGCTGCTGCAGTGATCCGGAGACTTCATATGGAAAATGAACAGGTACCTGTCGTTCTGATCGGCAGTCTGTTCCACTCAGATGATCCTCTGCTTCTTGATCCCTTTATGGACGCTGTACACACCGCTGCCCCTGCAGCTTATCCTGTGCTCCCTACCCGGAAGCCTGTGACCGGTGCTGTCAGAATGGCTCTGTTCATCCTGCAGGATATAAAAGAAAGGAAATAAAAGCTTTGACAAGAAAAAAAGAACTGACCGGTAAACCAGCGGTCATGAAAGAAATAAATATCAGTCTGATCGTAGATGCGCTTCAGACACTCGGCTCTGCAAGCCGTGTAGAACTGTGTAATTATACAAAGATCAGCCAGCCGACTGTAAATCAGCTCATCCGTGAGCTGATGACTGACAACACCGTTCTTTCTCTTGGCAGCGCTGATTCCACCGGTGGCAGAAAGGCTGAGGTTTTTACACTGAACAGCAAACGGTCTGCGATTGCCTGCATTACAGTGACCATGAACGGGTTTGCCTGCTGTATAACGGATATGAACCTGACAGAGGAGTGTTCCTTTACCTGTAAGCATCAGGATGGTGCCTCCTACACAGAAGAGCTCTGTACAGTAATCGAAAAGCTCTTAGAAGAAGCTCCTGATACCGGTGCCATATCAATCGGCCTGCCCGGCGCTGTTTCAGAAAAAGGCATTGTATATGCTATCTCCCAGATCCCCGAATGGGAAGATCAGGACATAGGAGCTATACTGCGAAAAAGGTTTCCGCTTCCGGTTTCCGTCATCAATGACATCAACGCTACAGCTCTTGGCTATCTCAAGATAGATGAATCTGACTGTCAGAACCTGATCTATCTGCAGATAAATGGCACCGGTCTCGGTGCCGGTATTATCATCGGGCGCAGGTTATATCCCGGCTTTGCAAGCTTTGCCGGAGAAGCCGGTTATATGCAGATCGGTAACAGGCAGAGCGTGGAAAGCCAGCTGCTCTGTGCTGAGGCTGATGAAAGAGCCAGTCTTCTATCCCAGATCGTGATCAATATGATCTGTCTTCTCAACCCGGATAAAATCGTTATTGGCGGTGCAGAGATCACAGATCAGTTTATGTCCATTATTGAGGCAGCCTGTAAAAAGGCTCTTCCCCCTTCTGTACTTCCAGTCCTTTCCGGAACCTCTTCTTCTACAGAATGTTACCAGAAGGGACTGGCTGACAGAGGATTTTCCCTGCTTGACAAGGGTGTCCATCTTTTGAAATAAGCAGGACACCAATCGGTGCTGGTGCTATGAGCAGCCGGCAGAAAATTCCTGTAATCTGTAACTGTTATTTAACAGTTACAGATGTGATGTGAGGATTTACACCCTCATACCAGTAAAGAAAGCCTTCCATATCCACAGTATCACCAACCTTCAGGTTCTTTACGGTCTGATATACTTCCGTTGTATTATCACAAAGATAGGATTCTATGGTAAAGGTATAGGTCTGTCCATTGTAGGATACCTGGAAATAAAGATCATCCCCATCACTGCCTGAACCATCCCAGCTGTACAGGAAGGCTGCGCCATCACCGGAATCCTCTACTGTCATTCCCTTGAAGGCTACAAACTCATTCTGATGATCGATCAGTTCATCTGTGCCAAGCAGAGAAGTTACATCTTCTGCCTCTGCTACATAACTGCCATCCTCGATCTCGAATACAGCATCAGTCACCTCTACTTCACCGGACCACTCAGACTTGTAACCGGTCACCTTGATCTTGGTTCCGGGAACGAGCTTTTCATAATCCTCCTCAGAGCATGCCATATTATAAAGGAAGTAAGCGCCATCCTTATCCTGGGAATAAACAGTTGCCTGATTATCCCACCAGGACTGCTTTGCCTGCACATAGGTTTCAATTACCACTTCACTGTCAAGCGGTGCTGCCATGTACTCTTCATAGGTCATAACACCTTCTGACTTCTCATCTGTTCCTGCATCCTTACTGCCACAGCCTGCCAGTGCAAATACCATAGCTGCTGCAAGAAGTACTGCCAAATACTTTTTCATATTTTCCTCCATTCTGAAGCCTCATAAGAAATTTTATCATCAGCGGGCTTCAATCCTCTGTCATTGTAATGAAGTTTTAACTATAAATCAATCTTTTTTGTGATTTTCCCTGTATTTTTTAATTTTTTGCTGACTGAAGATAATCAGCAGAATCACCCATACTGTGATCAGGCTTCCCAGAAGAAGCTTCGCTGTCACAGGAAGCGGACCAAGCTCCTCCTTCTCACCGGTCGCTGTACTTCCCCTCTTCAGCCTGTACAGGGAGGTCACATCACTGTACAGCTTACTGATATAGGCATCATCCACCGTTTCTCCCCTTCTTACCGACTTTACCGTACTCTCTATAAGCTGGCCTGCACCATCACGCAGGGAAGCCGATCCGTTGAATACCGGTGTCACAAAGGTATCATCAAGATGTGCCATCAGCAGCTCTGACGCTTTGATCTTTACTTCATAATGGACATTATTGTCCTCCCCGATCCTGGCAAGATAATTCTGATATTCTTCCGACTGCTGCGCCCTTATAGTTACCGGAAGATACCCTTCCGTTTCTGCATAGGCTGTCTGCACCTCATCTGACAGAAGATACTGGGTAAACAGCCAGGAAGCCAGCACCTCCTGCGGATCTGCCTTGTTAAAAATACAGACAGACGGTCCCTGGGAGATCATCTTAGGGTTCCCGGGATCAAACTGGGGCACCATCATTACCTCTGTTTCAAAAGAAACCAGCTTATCCTCACTGATATCGCAAAGCGGTGCATCCGTTCCCATCCAGGTTGCCCCTGCTGTGGAGTCCACAGCGAAAATACACTGTCCGGCATTCAGGAAATTGGCGGGATAGCTGGAAATCTTAAAGGTAGAAAATGCCTTGGTTGCAGCATGCCCTGCAATTGTCTTCAGCAGCTCTGCCGTAGTATCATTGAATATCTCAATATTCCCTGCTTCATCCGAATAGCCTGCACCCTTCTGATACAGCATCTGAATCATCATATTGTCTGTGGACTTATACAGGAACGGGATCATGACATTCTGTCCATTTACCTTGAAATTTCCGTCTGCATCCTTTTCCATGGCCGCTTCGGAAACCTCCCATATAAAATCCCAGGTCAATGTTTCCGGCAGCGTGTAGCCCAGCTTTTCCACATAGGTTTTATTCACATAGCAGGCTTCTGTGGAGCGCATGTAAGGAAGTGCATAATAATGATCATCAAAGCTGCATTCCTTCAGGAACTGCGGAACGATCTCCTCTTCCTTCACAGAATCAAACCTTACCTGATCTCCCCCAAGTCCATAGGAAGCATCTGCAAACAGATCATCTAACGGTACCACCACATTTGTACCTGTCAGATAGGTGGCGATATGATCCGGATAGGTGATGCAGACATTCGGTGTGGTTCCTGTAGAAATATTCGTAATCACATCATTGTAAATATCACCGTAATTCGTATAAAGCCGTAAGTTTACCCGGATATTCGGATATATCCCTTCAAAGTCCGTAATGGCCTTCTGATAAATGGCTGTCTGAGTTTTATTGGTATCATTTTTAGCCCAGAAGGTGATCTCATAGTTCCTTGTTTCATCAAAGCTTTCCGGAACAGCAAAGGCTGAAAGCCCCTTTGATCCATGGCAGCCTGTCAGAAAAAGTACTGCACAGGCCACTCCGGCAGACACTGCTGCCAGTTTTCTTTTTCGGTCTTCCCGGCCTCTCTGCAGCCGGTTCTTCCATGCTCTCATCCCTTGGTTCCTCCCTGGGATACCCCACTCATGATCTTTTCCCGGAAAATCAGAAACAGTACGATCAATGGCAAGGATATGATCACTACTGCTGCCATCATGGCCGGTATATTTTCTCTTCCAAAGCCGTTCTCACGGATCTCCTGAATACCATTTGACACCAGATAATACCTTTCATTGTCTGTGATCAGCCTTGGCCATACATAGGAGTTCCAGCATTCGATCACCTTCAGGATCCCTACTGTGACCAGCGTTGGTCTGCAGATGGGGATCATGACCCTCCACAGATATTTCAGGTCTGAGGTTCCGTCCACCTTGGCCGCATAATAAAGGGAATCCGGTACCTGCGCAAAATTTTCCTTCAACAAATATATGTAGAACACACTGGTTACCGACGGCAGGATCAGACCTGCAAAGGTATTTCTCAGATTTAAGCTTGTGACCGTAGCAAAGTTCGTGATGATCACCAGCTCATTCGGGATCATCATCAGAGAAAGAAACAGTGTAAAGATCAGATTCTTTCCCTTAAATTCCAGTCTGGCAAAGGCGTAGGCCGCCAGCGTAATAACCACCAGCATCAGCGCTGTTGTGATCACTGTAAAGATCAGCGTATTGAGCAGATATCTGCCAAGCGGCACACTGGTAAAGGCATCCGCATAATTCTTCAGCGTAGGTGACAGGGTAAAAAACCTTGGGATATATTCGGAATTATATTCTCCATAGCCCTTTATGGAGGTCAGCAGCATCCAGTAAAAAGGGAAGCATACCAGTACTGCCCATATTGTCAGCAGGATATACAGGATCGTCTGTGACAGCCGTTTCCTGTTCCTTGCCCTTTTTTCAATTACTTCATAATCTGTATTAGGTTCCATGCTCTTTTTCCCTTAATAATATACGTGCTTTTTGCTTACCATGAGGTTAATGCAGGTGATCGTGAGGATAATGACAAACAGCAGGATCGCCGCTGCCGATGCATAGGACGGATATCCACCGCTGTCCCCATACAGCATGTCATACACGTAGCCTACAATGGTATTCATCTCCGCTGCATTCAGGTCAGTCCCAAACAGCGCCACCGCATCACTGTATTCCTTGAAGGCTCCGATAAAGCCTGTGATGATCAGATAAAAGCAGGTGGGTGAGATCATAGGAAGTGTGATCTTATAAAAGATCCGGAAAGAAGACGTCCCATCTACTCTTGCGGCATTGTAATAATTCCGGTCTACAGATGCCAGCGCACTTGTCAGCAGCAGGATCTTGAACGGCATAACTACCCAGATGATATAAAAGCAGAGCACAAACATCTTCGCCCAGTAAGGTCCGTCAATGAAATCCACCACAGAAGCACCAAACCATTTCAGGATCAGGTTCACAAGTCCATCTGTATAGGCTGTCTTTTTAAACAAAATCATGAATACCAGACCAACTGCCAGTGTATTCGTCACATACGGCAGGAAATAGATAGTCTGGAACAGCTTCTGCAGCGGTCCGATAGAGCTGAGCGCCAGTGAGATCAGCAGAGCGATCCCTGTAGAAATGGGTACCGTGATCACAACCATCAGAAGGGTATTCTTCACTGCCTGCAGAAAATAGGGATCGTGAAGTACATAGGAAAAATTGTAGGTTCCAATAGAAAAATAGGTCTGGGAGGCAAAATTGTATCCCTCCTCCATAGAATACACAAATACATCGATCAGCGGATATACCATAAAGCAGCCAAGGAACAGAATCGCCGGCAGCAGATATAGAAACGCTTTTCCATTTTTATTTTCCATCACTCAGCTTCCTCCGGATAGATCCTCTCTTCTGTTTCCTTATGGAACAGCAGCACCTTTGAAGGGCGAAGGGCGAAGTGCACCTTCTTTTCCTTCACCTGCAGCCGCATTTCTGCATCAATAATAGATCGCACCGTGGGATTTATGGACACCTCACTTGTAGAGACCACACTGATATCTCTTCCCATCACCTCTACACGTACAAGGTCAAGTGACAAGGGACCATCCTCCCGCAGGAGAAAGCCTTCCGGACGGATTCCCACAGTAAGTGGCTGATCCTCCACCCCTCTGACAGAAAGCACAGCTTCCTCTCCGATCAGAAGCTGTCCCTTCTCCACGCGGCCTTCAAACAGATTGATCTGTGGTGTTCCAAGGAACCTTGCCACAAACAGATTCACCGGGTTCTCATAGACCTCCTGAGGCCTTCCTGTCTGCTGGATCACTCCCTCTTTCATAACAACGATCCTGTCCGAAATGCTCATAGCCTCTTCCTGATCGTGGGTGACAAACACTGTGGTAATTCCTGTTTCCTTCTGGATTCTGCGGATCTCCTCCCTTGTCTGCAGGCGGAGTCTTGCATCCAGATTGGACAGCGGCTCATCCAAAAGAAGAACCCTTGGCATCTTTACAAGAGCCCTTGCGATGGCAACTCTCTGCTGCTGACCACCGGAAAGCTCACCTGGCTTTCTGTCCACCAGCTTCTCGATCTGTACAAGCCTTGCCGCTTCCATGGCCTTCTCTTTCATCTCATCCTTTGTCAGCTTATCCTTACCCTTCAGATTCTCCAGTGGAAAGGTGATATTCTGCAGCACGCTCAGATGCGGATACAGTGCATAATTCTGAAATACTACACCCACACCACGATTCTCCGGCGGCAGCTCCGTCACATCATCTTCTCCAAAAAAGATCCTTCCTTCTGTGGGCTTCTGCAGCCCGCAGATCATAAAAAGGGTGGTGCTCTTGCCACAGCCGGAAGGACCAAGGAGCCCTACCAGTTCCCCGTCCGGTATTTCAAAGGTAAAATGATCTACCGCAACCACTTCACCCTTTCCCTTTTTATCCCGGCTCTTAAATTTTTTCGTCAGATCCTGTAATACCACTTTCATGCTGATTCTCCTGTAAATACTGCTTCGATAATCTACGTATTTCTTCCTTCATTTCATCCACGACCCATACAGGACCGATGATCTGTATGCCGCTTCCAAGACCCATGACCCAGGAAAAGAACTGCCTGCTCACCGCTACCTTCACATTCATCGTGAAATGCTCTGCGTCCTTTTTCAGAAAGGGAACGTTTTTTCCAAAGCGGTCGATCACGATCCCTGCCATGGCATTATCACAGAGCAGCTTCACGTTCTCTTCCCTGCCGTCAAACATGCCAAACATCTTCCGTTCATAGACCGCCATATCAAATTCCTGAAAAACTTCCCTGCCCTCCCGTTTCTCCGGAAGCATTTCAATATGAAGCATCTTGTCTACCCGGAAATGCTTGATCTTCGTTTCACTGCTGTCATAGCCTACCAGGTAGTAATTCTCGTCATTCCAGGTCAACGCCCAGGGGCTGATCTCATAATATCCACCGTTCCGGCGAAGAAGCATCTCTTTATCCACATTCCAGTTAAAATACTGGAAGCGGATCTGTGCATTCTCGCTGATTGCTGTGTGGATGCTGTCTACATTATAATAAATGCTTTCGTTCATAGTCTTGACCCGTTCCGTCACATAGACCTGACGGTTCAGCTTGGAAGCCTCATACTGGCTTGCCAGTCCTTCGATCTTATGGATCAGCTCTGCTGACTTACGGGCCGTAATAAATCTGGCTGACTGCACAGAATCTACCAGAAGCTTTAATTCTGCCAGTTCAAACTGCCGGTTTCCCACATGATAATAATAATTCCGGTTTTCCTGCACACCGATCACATCAAGACCATAGGTACGCAGACTCTCCAGATCACTGTAAAGACTTTTCCTCTCCGCCGTGATCCCATAGGAGGCCAGCGCTGTGATCATCTCCTGTACGGTGATACTGTGTGTTTCATCCGTCTTTTCGAGAAGAATCTTCATCAGATAAAGGATCTTCAGCTTCTGGTTCATTCTCTCTGCCATCTACGATACCATGCCTGTCAGATTCCGGATCAGCTCCAGATCCTCAGCCTTTACCTTAAGGCTTGTCTCGATCCTCTCACCTTCCGCTGTCGTCACAATGATCTCCACCACGCTGTCTTCCCTAAGTCCCTTTGCATGCACTGCCCTGCAGAAGGCCGGGAATTTCGGATGATTTCTTTTAAAGGTGTTCCATGCTCCCATGAGCTTCATCATATTGCCAAAATCCATCGTATTCTCTTCCGTTCCTGATTTCATTCTTTTCGGTGTATTATACAATATTTCGTCTATCGGTACAAGTAAAGAGCTGCTGTCAACAGAAGAAACAGATAAATGATATTCACAAGCGTAAACCATCTGAGATATCTGCCTCTGTTTTCCTTATAACACTTTGTATAAAGCTTAAAAGAGATCAGGCTGGCCATAGATGCGATCAGGGTACCAAGACCACCAAGATTCACCCCGACCAGCAGATCTCTGTAATTTTCTGTAAAACCGGAAAGAAGTACTGCTGCCGGTACATTGCTGATCACCTGGCTTGCCAGAACCCCTGTCAGGATCTCCCGTCCACTCACAAAACGCTCCAGCGCTTCCCGGATCAGGCTGATCCTGCCAAGATTCCCAATCAATATAAAAAAGCTGACAAAGGTAACCAGCAGAGCATAATCCGCTCCTTTCAGAGCCTCTCTGTCAAAAATGATCGTGTACAAAAACACAGCTGTCACAAGGACACCATATGGAAGGATCCTGGCTACCACAAGCAGCGCAAGCAGAAACAACAGCCCATAGATCAGATTCCGGTGTTTCCTGCTCTGCTTTATCTCCGTCCCCTCTTCCATCCTGCAGGAAATCTCCTGTCCTTTTCCCCTGATACATAACAGGGAAAGCAGAAGAAGAACAAATGTCATCACAGTGTAAGGTAACAAGATCCCCATAAATTCCGGAATACTACAGTCCATAAGCCCGTACAGATACAGATTCTGTGGATTTCCGATCGGTGTCAGCATACTGCCAAGATTAGCTGCCACTGTCTGTAGGATCACTGTCGGGATCATCGCCTGTTCCTGTCCACACTTTTTAAGGACTAAGATACTGAAAGGTACAAAGGTAAGCAGTGATACATCATTGGTGATCAGCATGCTGAAAAAGAAGCACAGCATGACAAGCACAAGGATCAGCTGCCAGAGCTTTCCCGTCTTCTGCAGCAGGCTTTTTCCAATCCGGTCAAACAATCCCGTCCGCTGAAATCCCTGCATGATCACCATCAGGCCAAACAGGATACCCAGTGTCCGGAAATCGATATAGCCGATATACTGCCTGTCCGGCTTAACAAAAAATGCCGACACTACCGCCAGCAGTGTGGCGATAGTCAGCACGGTTTCTTTTTTCATAAAGGATATTATCTTTTTCATGCTTTTTACCTCTTCTGTAACACATAGAATATAATTACACAGATAACTGCTAAGAACAAGGATCCTGATCTTCAGGATCTGGAAGGTTACCTGCTTTCTTTGTTTATAGTTCTCACAGTGATCACCCTTCCCATTCTGGCATTTACACGATGGGAAATGGAGATCACCGTTCTTCCATCTGCTGCTCTCTGCAGTGCTCGTAATACTTCTTTTTCTGTCTGTGCATCCAGATTTGCCGTGATCTCATCCAGCAGAAGGATCTTCGGCCGTGCCGCCACTGCCCTCGCAATCGACAGAAGCTGCCACTGTCCCTCCGAAAAAATCCCCTCCATGCAGGGCGTGTCATAGCCTTTTTCCAGTGCCATAACCGTTTCATGAAGTCCTGCCAGCCTGGCTGCCTCCTCTGCCATTTCCGGCGTGATCGCAGGATCAAACAAAGTGATCTGATCTCTTACCGTACCTGGAACCTGATGGAAGGTCTGCTCTACATAGCCAAACAGCTTCCTTTTCTCCTTCTCTTCCACCGTTCCGGCTCTTCTGCCATTTATCAATACACTGCCCTTCTTTGGCTCATACAGTCCGAGCAGCAGCTTGAAGATCGTACTTTTCCCTGCTCCGGTTCTGCCAGCCAGTGTGATCTGCTCTCCTTTTCTGATCTGGAAACTGAAATCCTGCAGAATGTCCTGCTCCCGGTAACCGAAGGTGACATGCTGAAATTCTGCAATAATTTCATCCTGTTCTGCATCCTCTTCCCGGACGGCCGCCTGACTCTGCTTCAACGCTTCCTGCCGACCGGTCACCTCTTCCTTTTCCTCCAGTCCCAGGAATTCATTGATCCTGTGCACACCGGCTATTGCTGACTGGATCGTCTGGATCTCCATGCCAAGACTTTCCACCGGTCCAAAGATCTGGGAAATATAATTGATCACTGCTACCGCTGTACCGGCACTCATTCCAAAGAGCATCAGCACCTGTGCATTCCCAGATGCCGACAAAAGCATGACAACTGCCACTACGACTGCATTCAGGATCAGGATCACCGGCGAATAAATGGCATCACAGAAATTGGACTGCTCCATCGCCCGGTAGCTTTCCCCGATATACCGGTCATAACGCTCTGTCATATATTTCTCTTTCTGCAGACAGTGGATCGTCCTGATATTATGTAACGTTTCCGGCACGCAGCCGGAAGCCCGTCCAACTGCCCTTCTGTTCTCCACCTGGGCAACAAGCATACTTTTCTGAACTCTTCTGGTAAACCAGAACAGGAATGGCAGAATCACAGCAAGTACAATGGCAAGTCCCCTGTTTTTCACCCAGATCACTACAAGAATACTGATGATCTTGAAGGCATCAGCAAACATACTGATGATCCCGGAGGTAAACAGCTTTTCCACCACGTCCACATCCCCTACAAACCGGGATACTACAGCACCCGGTTCCTGTCCCGTCAGGGAATCGACCGTCAGATGAGTGTATTTGTCCATCAGGCTGCTGCGCAGGGCATGGGTGATTTTCTGTCCAAATACTGTCAGAAGTCCTTCCCTAAAGCTTTCAGAAAAACCGGTCAGGGCTGTCAGCCCAAAATACGAAAAAATCAGGATAAGAGCTGGCTCCTGACCTGCCGTTATCATATCGATCACCTTACCAAGGATCAGCGGCGGCAGCATGGCTGTCACGACAGAGGCTGCCACAACAAATACAATCCCTGCCGAAAGAAAGCTCTTTTTCTTTATGGTCCGCCAGATGATGCTGCTGACACTTTTTCTGTTTTTCATCTGTCCGCCCCTCCTTCCTGCTCCCCATACAGTTTCCTGTATTCAGGGCAGTTCTTCAGGACACTTTCATGACTGCCAGTGATGACCCGTCCCTTTTCCATAAAGATCACCTGATCCATCTGCGGAAACAGATACAGTCTGTTGGACAGAAGGATCACGATGCTGTCTGCCGCCAGCTTTTTCAGGCTCGCAAATACCTGCTTTTCTGTCTCTTTATCCAGCGCTGAAAAAGGATCGTCCAGCACCAGAACCGGTCTCTTGTGGCAGAGCGTTCTGGCAAGTGCAAGTCGCTTTGCCTGACCGCCTGAAAGCCGGATGCCGCCATTTCCCACTACGGTGTCCATGCCATGCTCCATTTCCTCCACTTCCTGGTAAAGGCATACCGCTTTCAGGAGCGGACCCGGATCCTCGTCTTTTCCAAGAAGGATGTTGTTTCTTATTGTATCATCAAACAGTTCCGGATCATGCCCCAGATACCCGATACTGCCGCTGCGCTCTGCATCTGTCAGTTCCTGCAGCTCTCTGCCGCCAAAAGTAATGCTTCCTTCATAGGGATATTCGCACAGAAAGGTCTTGCCAAAGGTGGACTTTCCACAGGCTACCGGCCCGGTAACACCTATGATCTCTCCCGGCTCTGCCTGCAGGCTCACATTCCTGTAAATCGTACCTCCGCCAGGGTAAGCAAAGCTGACATGGGAAAGTACCAGTTCCCCGGCTGCTTCCTCTTTTGTCTCCGGAAATGGTGTTGCCTTCATCAGTGGTTTGATCCGCCTCCAGGACACCTGCGCCTTATGCACGGCATTGAACAGCTTCGCCGCACTGGAGGATTTCACTGACAGCCTGGCAAAGCAGGAAAGAAATGTAGTAAACGCTGCTACATCAAAAACTTTCCAGCCGATCCCCAGTACATTCCTGCTGCCAAAATACAGGATAAACAATACGCCTGCCATGGATATGACCCGGTAAACCGGTGGAAGCGTGCTTCTCCAGATATTGGCTTTCACAGCAGCCTTTTCATAAGAAGAAAGCTCCTTTTCATAAGCTGCTTTCCGCTCTTCTTCACATCCATAAACCCGGTATGTGATCGCATTTAAAGCCCGGTCCAGTGTCGCTGCACTTAATGCTCCGCATTTTTCCTTATAAATGGCTCCCGTTCTCTGCACGATCCCTTTCATCTTCTCTGCCACTATGTAGGAGATAGGTGGAAACAGCATACAAAGCAGTGCCAGCCGCCAGTCGTAGAAAAACAGCATTCCCGCATAGGCGATCAGCGCAACTCCTGTGTCAAAAACCTCCGTGGTAAACTTCCGCATCCCCTCCACGCAGTCATCCACATCCAGGATTGCTTTGGTCATCACATTGCCGGCTCCTTCCTCCTCAAGCTCCGTCCGGCTTTTCTGCACCAGACTGCTGTACAGGATCTCCTTCATCTGCCGGTTTACATTGTTGGCAAAACGCCGCACATAAAAGCGCTTACAATATCTGGCGATCTGCACCACCGCAATCGCAGCCACATAGCTGATAACAAGCACCAGCATATCAGAAAAACCTGCCCTTTTCTCAAGCACATCAACAAGGCAGCCCGCCATTTTTCCTTCAAACCACGGGCCGGCAAGAAGTCCTATATTGTAGATCAGCCCCGTCAGGGTGACAATGAGCAGCACAGGCCACTGCGCTTTGAAATACGACAGGATCCGGTCAGGCTGCCCGATTCCTTTTTCTTTTTTCTGCATACTATTTCGCATCCTCCTGCTCACTTTCCGCCTCCATAATGTTCTTTTCTGGATCAGCCAATATAAAAAGGATATACTTCCATCTTCTAATGATAGTACATCCTTTTTCTCTGCCTAACAATCTGTTTCAGAACCTGAATCTGACGAAACCGAATCTGACCGTCTGAAACTAATATCAAAGCTTACTCTGTCCTGTCCTCAAACAGCTTTTCTATGTGTTTGTCCAGTTCGTCTTCTTCCTCATCTTCAACAGCCTGCTGTTTTTCAAGAAGTTTCTTTTTCTTCTCCTCTTCCAGTAGCTTTTCCTGCCGCTCTTCCTGCTCCTCTTTTACCTCATCCTGTGCATCATCAAATTCCTCCAGCAGCTTCTCCCACTCTTTCTTGCTGTAAGACTGACCGCCGATCTGGAATTTCTCTTCTGTTTCTCCCTTTGTCACCTTTTTATAGATTTCCTGCATCTTTTCCCGGATGACCTGCTGCGCCTCTTCTCCATTTTCCATGTCATCGATCTCATGCTGCATTTTCTGGATCTGTTTATCCCTTGCCAGCGCACGCAGGATCAGATTGACATCTTCCGGTGAAAACATGCCAATGGCACGCGAAAGATCCCCCAGATTTTCCCGGTTTACCACAAGACTTCCACCACCGGAAAGTGCAATATTAATACACTTATTCTTGTCGGAAACATCTCCGAGGCAAATCCTGTTATTTTCATAATCGCAGGTAAAAATGACACCCTTGTATTCTATGATGCCATCCTTTGCCATGGCTCCATAGGGTACTGTCTTTCCATCCGCAGAGAGTGCATCTGAAAAACGCTCACTCTGCTTGTTTTCCTGCTTTGTCCCCTGTGTTCTGTTCTGATAGTCGTACAGTATGTTGTATGCTGTACCAATTCCTGAAACTGCCATTTGTCCTCCTTCTCTGTGATAACGTTCTGCCCTGTTATGATTTCTTCTCCTGCGGCGGGTCGCTTTAAGCGACATAAAAACGGATGGGCAACCGCTTCTGCAGGTCAGCCATCCGTAGCTTACTTCTCATCCGTGAACAATATTGGATTCCTTCTTTATAGATATCGGAGAGTTATGAAAAAATATTAGTACTATCAAACCGGAAAAGCGGACAATTTCTCAATATTTTCGTTGGAAAAACGGACAAATCAGGAAAAAATCTGTTGCATAAGCAGACAGTCAGTGACATACTATTAGTAAAGAAAGTGTTTTTGGAGGTTTTTATGATATACAGAGACATGGATCAGCAAATAGAGGATTTTTTCTCTCACAATCCCAAAGAAGCTCTCCTGATTACCGGTGCCCGTCAAGTCGGTAAGACTTTTTCTATCCGAAACTATGCTAAAAAGCACTTTCCCTATGTGATCGAAATCAACTTTATCGAGACTCCACAAGCTGTTACTCTGTTTGAAAATGCCAGAGACAGCCGTGATATTCTTCTGCGCCTTTCCGCATTAACTGACATACCCATGAAAAAGGGGGAAACCCTCATTTTCTTTGATGAAGTTCAGGAATGCAAGGAAATTGTTACTGCCATCAAGTTTCTGGTGGACGAAGGCAGCTACCGCTATATTCTGAGTGGTTCCCTTCTTGGTGTTGAATTAAAGGATGTCCGTTCTGTGCCGGTTGGCTATATGACCGTTTTCGAAATGTTTCCTTTAAATTTTATGGAATTTTGCCGGGCAAATAAGATTTCCGATCAGGTTCTCACCCATTTGCAGAATTGTTTTGAAAACAGGGAATCGATAGACACCATGATCCATACCAAAATGATGGAATTGTTTCGTCTATACTTAATTGTCGGCGGTATGCCTGCCGTTGTACAGCGCTACCTTGATACCAATAACCTTCGTGAAGTCTATCAGATACAGCAGGGTATTCTGCAGCTTTATAAGAAAGATATTGCCAAATATGATCCAGAAGAAAAACTGTATCTGGAGGATATTTTCAATCTCATTCCCAGTGAACTGAACAGCAAAAACAAACGATTTATTTTAAAAAATCTCAATGAAAACTTCAAATTTTCCCGCTATGAGCACAGTTTTATCTGGCTGCGGGAAGCAGGCGTGGCACTTCCTGTCTTCTGCGTGCAGGAACCTGTACTTCCGCTTCTTTTATCCAAAGCAACCAATCTTTTTAAGCTTTTTCTGGAAGATGTGGGACTACTGGCTGCCATGTATGCTAATGGGCTGCAGCTTCGGATTTTAAACAATGAAGCTGACGTTAATTTTGGTGCAATCTATGAAAACGCTGTAGCACAGGAGCTGCACTCGCATGGTTTTGAGCTTTATTATTTTAACAGCAAAAAACAGGGCGAACTTGACTTTGTCATTGAGTATCAGGGCAATATACTTCCCATTGAAGTAAAATCCGGCAAAGACTATACCAGACACCATGCTCTTTCTGCTGTATTATCCAATGAACATTATGCCATTTCACAGGCCATCGTATTTTGTAATGAAAACATTTCCGTGGATGATAAGGTTTTCTACTGTCCGATTTACCTCGCCGGATTTTTGAAACCGCAGATTCCTGATCAGGATTTCATTTTTCGTCTGGATCTGAGTGCTCTTCAATGAATGGAAATAGCACTTGAAAGAGTAACATTATTATGCTATATTGAAATTATAAAAAGGGAAAACCAGAGAAGCGGCTTACCCCAATAATTAAGTATCTGTTTTTGTAACAGCCGTCATTATTGCAGTAATGGCGGCTATTTTCGTTTTCCCTTGAAAATCATGTAACACAATCCTACAAGGGTGCAAATGAATATTCCTATCTGAATCAAATCAGAGTATGTAACATACATTGGCAACGCCCTCCTTTCTTTCGTCTGGAGGGTCAGCCCCTCCGCAAAGAGGGCAAGCCGCCTGGCTCTCTGGTTTCCCATATGTTTATATTATCATTACGCAGAATAATTTTCAATTAAATTTTGACCATATTACTTTTGCTTTCTTCATAATAATTGCTTTTTCCGGTGGTATGCCTTGAAAAAGAGATATCATTATGTTATATTGAAATCATAAAAGGGAAAACCAGAGAAGCGGCTTACCCTCAATTATAACAGTTATTTAACAACAGCCGTCATTATTGCGAGTAATGGCGGCTATTTTCGTTTTCCCTTGAAAATCATGTAACATAATCCTACAAGGGTGCAAATGAATATTCCTATCTGAATTAAATCAGAGTATGTAACATACATTGGCATCTCCCTCCTTTCTTTCGTCTGGAGGGTCAGCCCCTCCACAAAGAGGGCAAGCCGCCTGGCTCTCTGGTTTCCCATATGTTTATATTATCATTTTGTAGGACGTTTTTCAATTATATTCTGTTTGTTTTTCTATATTTTCACTTAGCAGAGAATATCCTTAAGCGCACGCTTTGGTACATAATGCACATCATTTTCATCCCTGTAATATCCTATCTCGCCATCTTCCTTCACGTCCGTCAGTACGATCTTTTCTGCCGGCTTACCAAGCGCTACTACCAGTACAGGCTCCAGATTTTCCGGCAGATCCAGTGTCTTTTTGAGCTCTGCCAGGGAAAAGCTGCCGATCATACAGCCGCCAAGCCCGTCCTCAGTTGCTGCAAGGAGTATGGTCTGTGCCACGATTCCCACATCTCTCTGAAAGCTTGCAATATTCGGTGCCAGATTTTTATCCTGACAGATGACAATGAATGCAGTCGGGTTCATTCCCTCATGGGGAAGGTGTAAATGAGCCAGTCTTGCCGCAAATTTGGTAAGCGGGAGAATCTTTGCCACCTCTTCCTTCTCACAGGCAATGTGATATTTCAAGGGCTGAATATTCAGGCTGGAAGCTGCATATCTGGTAAGATCTACGTAAGACAGCAGCTTATCCCTGTCAATCTGATAAGACCCATCATACCCTCTGTAGCTTCTGTTTGCTTTCACTAAATCTCTGAACATTTCTCTTCCTCCTATGCTTTCTGCTGACATTCCGCTTATTCTACAGCTATCATAAATGTATAATTTGTATCATAGGTTCTTACATAAAGAATCCCATCCTGCCGGATAATATAATCCGGTGCCGTTTTTACCGGTATTTCCTGTACTACTTCCCCAGTATCTATGCGGACAATCTTCAGATAATCGTCTTCAGCCGTAAATCCATATCCGCAGATGATATAATCATCTACAAATGCAAAGCCTCTTGCATTGCAGGTCAGCGGCTCCGTTTTCCAAAGTACACTGTTGTCTGTCAGATCAACTGCTGTGATATAGGCCGTCTGTGGACAGGAACCTGCATAGGTATAATGCCCTGTTGCCAGATAAAGAACGTTATCCCTTACTGCCGCATAAAAAAGATTCTGATCAATAAAATCATAATCCGCTTCCACATACTCTGTGCTATACTGATATTCCCTAAGATCAAAGGTGACTGTTTTCCCGGTAGCCAGCTCTGTCAGAAAAATGGCTGGCTGATCTGCCTCATTTCTGAAGGCCTCATAACGATACTCCCCGTCCTCATAGGGAAATCCCTGTCTCTGCAATCCATTGTCCTGAAACCACTTATCCTCATCAATGATCTCATTGGGCTCTTCACTTTCCTTGATAAGAGCAATGGCGGTAAGCTCCCGTTCCTGCACCCGATCCGACCTATAATAGGAAAAAGACGGATTCGGCAGGATCACATATGTATCCATCTGCTCATTTTCGCCGCTATTTCCTGGATCACTGCTTTCCACATCTTCTGTCTGCGCCTCTGCAGTCAGACCATTCTCATCTTCTGAAATCGTATCTTCTTCTGTGGAAGCATTCCCATTTTCATCAGCCTGTACTTCCTCCACAGCCGCTGTCCCTCTATCTTCCTCTGTACTCCCCTTCGCTGTCCCTGCACAGCCCATTAGCAGGCCTGCAGCAACAAGAATAGCTCCAAGCATTAATTTCTGTTTTCTCATATTTTCCTCACTTTCACGATCACAATCGTCAGATATGGTAATTTTTCCGGCCATTCTTCAAGACCACACATCACCATCTCATTTTCAAGGCCACAGTCTGCCACTGCATACACCTGTAGCTCTTCACCGTTTTTCTCCCGGCATGCTGCCTCTTCTTTCAGTACTTTCTTTACATGCTGCAGTTCCCCGCTGCTCTGTCAGACGGCAGATTTCCTCTGCAGTCTTCTCCCATGCTGCTTTCAGCACCTCTTTATTCTTCGTCATGGGAAAGTCAGCCAGCATGAATTCCTTCTCTGCCACCTCTGGTGATTATCTGTTTTCACCCAGCAGAAACAGATCCAGCATGAAATTATTTTACCAAGTCGCTGAGGAAATACAACAACCTTTTGATCAGGTTCTCTGGAAATAAAGCGAAAATACTAAACTGCTCAAAAAAAAACGGGAGTGTATTCAA
>ERZ1673743.300-NODE-300-length-81728-cov-9.910044_pt1 | contig 81728 bp, 78 predicted proteins | sample MGYA00580197_ERZ1673743 | MGnify/ENA primary metagenome ERZ1673743 (study PRJEB41218, sample SAMN15661795) | gut metagenome | host: Homo sapiens | place: Canada: London | collected 2015-08-20/2019-03-30 | study: EMG produced TPA metagenomics assembly of...
GTCGCCGTACCAACTATTATGGTATCTAGAGTTGTTGTCTCCGTCTAAATATGTTTTAAATGGTCCCATTTCTCCTGTTGCATCTCCTAGTATTCTATATTGATAAGATGTTACTGTAGATGATGCTGAGTATACATCATAATATTTAGATTCATAATTAGCAAGCGTTTTTGCACTAAAACCGCTTGATCCTAATTGACCGCTCATATATCCTGCTACATATTCGTGTGCTCCACCAGACATATCATATATTCCACTTATATTTCCTGTTGTTGTTGCAAGGTAACCGATACTTGTATTATAGGCGTTATTATATGTGGTTCCATCACCATAAGTTCCTGGATACGTTTGTTGATTTGTACTTGGAAGTGCTGAATATCCTGTTTTATATGAACTATTATTATTGATATTAACTTCCGCATTGATTCCATATTTTGAATGTGAAAGATATGCTACTGCTCCCCATTCGGTATTTTTCATCATATGTGAATTCATTGCTCTTTTATAATTATAAGCAGCTGTAAATATATTCATGACTGTTGAATTTCTCCATGAATAAGAATTTGGTTTTACAATTATTTTACTTGAATCACTTGAATTTACTTGAGCAGCAGTTGCACTTGTTGCTCCTTTGTATCCTGTTTCAAATTTTCCTACCCAAAATCCATTTACTCCCATACTTATAAATGCTGGATGTGTCATGTATTCACCATTTTTACAATTTCCACTTGACCCGCTGGTCATTGGAGTTTTACATGATACTCCTGAGATGTCAGTTGTATCGGTTGTATCAAACACGATATCTATTTCATGAATATTTTTTGAAGCTGTTCCAGTATTCCATAACTTATATTTATATTTTGGAATCCATACAAAGTAGCTTTGGATATCACTTTCTTTTATTGTATCTCCTACTTTATAACTTGCACCACTATTAAGGATAACTGCATTTGCCCAAACTTTATCACAGTAGTTATACCATACTTTACTTGTATCAGCATAAGTTACAGTTCCATCATCTGACAATTTTACTGGTATTAAACCATCTTTTAAAACTGGCTCTGCAACTCCTTTTGAACAAGATGTTAAATTAGACGCTTTACTATAAAGCTCATCTAATGCATCTTGTACATTTTTGGATTTTAATAAAGATGAAGAATTATCATAATATACATCTTTTCCGATAATTAAATCTGCGGCATACGCTACACTTACAAATAGTATTAATGCACACATACCAATTATCAATATTTTTTTATTTTTCATAACACCACTCCTCTAAACTAACATCGAATTAATTTCATCTATTGCACATTGAACTGTTTCACAAGTAGATTTTGATTTTGTATTATCATACTTAGTATATCTAGCGTGTAAAATAGACCAATCTGCATAGAGAATTTCATCTTCATTATCTTCTATCTTTGTTTTTTCATTAATGTTTTCTTTATTCTTATTAAACCAACCAAGAAAAATTGAATTTCCTCTTACCGTATTTGGCAAACCGTCATAAGTAGTATTTCCATCATATATTGTATAAGGTTTATCAATACTCGCCCCAATCGAAGAATAGAAAACAGCTTTATTTTTCTTAACCGTTGTATCCCGTGATACATTTTCGTATGTTAATCTACATAAAATTGTCTTTTCGGTTGTACCACTTTTACTTATGGTAATCTCTCCAGAATTGATTTGTTGAGCACCAATTAGAGAGTCAAAATTATTAGTGATATTTAATGTCGTGTTATCACTTGCTGAGCAACTTAACTTAGCTGATTCATCATACTCTGTTGCATTATTTCTAATATAATAATTGATTTTTAGCGATGATTCACTCATAGTAAATGTGAAACTTGATAAATCATCTGATAAATAATCAAAATGATTTTTAGAATCTACAAATACATTTCCAATGTAACAATCTAAATCACTTAAGTTAACTGCTAATAAAGCACTTCCATTTGTGGATAACTTACTGCTAACCGTTGCATAACCTATTGTCATAAGAATTAGACAACATATAAGTATACTATGTTTAGATAAATGATAATTTTTTAATTTATTTGCAATTTTTTTCACATCTTTTACCTCTAATTATCTATACTTTCTTTATTCTTAATTTAACTATAGCACAAATATTTCTTGCAGTAAATAGTTCATGTGAATATTTTTATTTAAATAATATCATACTTGTAATGAGGTGTGTTATGAGATTAAACTTTAAAAGTTTGCCTGAACTTTTAGCATTTAATATCAAATATTATCGTTATTTGAACGGTTATTCTCAAGAAAAACTGGCTGAATTATGTAAGTTAAGCCCAAGATATTTAACAGATATTGAAAGAGGAATACATTGTCCTCCAATTTCTAGGCTTGAGGTTTTAGCCAAAGCACTTAATATAGAGCCATATGAATTATTGCTAAATGGAGATCGAGATAAGAAAATAATTCAAAAGATGAAATCATTCAGGCAATATAATCAAAAATAAAAACGAATCGTCTGATTCGCTTTTATTTTGAAATATTTTTAGTTTTTATATAGTTCATCATATTCTTCTTGTGCTTCAATAGCTTCTAGAAATGATAATTTAGCTTCACTTATTGCAAGCACAGCAAGTGATATACAACTTGATGAATATTCTAATCTGTCATCGATATATTTTTCTAATTTTTCTTTATCCTTTAATTCTTTTTTCTCTTCTAATTTAGATTTAAGATCGTTTATGTCGTCTTGAATTTTAGTTATATGACTAGAAAATTTTTCGTGAGTTTCTTGTTGCTTTCTTTTAATATTTTCTTTTGCAGCTTCAATATTCTTTTTAGTTTCATCTATTTTTTTGTCAACATCATCTTTGGCATACATACATTCTAAAACTGTAGTTTCTGTTGCTTCCTTTAGATGTTTATTAACTTCATCAAATTCCTTATTAATCTTTTTTAATTTTTCTTTCATTTCTTTTTCTTTCATAAAAAATCTCTCCTATCCTATCTTATTATACCTACTATTTATAGATTAATACTCTAATCTATAAATAGATTGTAATATTTTTAAGTATTTTTGATAAGAGCAAAAAAAATAATTTGTATGTTATCTATACAAATTTATCTTTTTGTTATCTTATTTATTATTGTCTTTCAAATTGTTTCTTAAAATAACCTTGAAGTAATCTCTTTCATCATAAAATTCTGGAGCTGGAAGTCCATATTTTTCCATTTCCCTTTTCATAATTGGTATTCCCGAGTGTCTATTTTCAATGTAATCCAATTCTTCAAGAATTCGTATGATAGTAGGATTTCGAACTTCTAAAGAGGATGCCGTTCCCAATTTTTCCAATTTGTTTGAACCATATAATGCTCCTGGGCTTACAATTTCTATTCTATCACTATACATATACACAGAAATATATAAACTCTCAGTTTGAACAGAGTAATCTCGATGAATCAAAGCGTTCAACACGGCTTCTCTTACCGCCTCTAACGGATATTCTTCTCGATTAATTCTTTTACCTGATTTGTCTATTATTATGCTTGTTTTCATGTTTCTTCTAATAAATTTTATTGTTTCTTCAAGCATTTCTTCTATATTTCCATCAACTCTTCTATTATCAATAAAACGTTCTCCAAGATTGCCCGTATCACCAAGTTCAATTCCTGGAACTACAACACAAGCTACAAAAAGTTGAGGATAAAAATTTTGAGGATATTTACCAAAAATCATATTTCCAGCCAACGTTGGATGCAAATCTTTGTCAACTATTCCACATAGTTTCAAGCTTCTATTAAAATCATTTGTAGAAAAGTGAGGTTTACTATTTTTTATTTTTTCGATATAGAAATCTATTTTTTTTAAATCCAAATCATTTAATTCAACTCTATCATCAGCTCTTATATCTTCAAAAACATGCTCTTTGTATGTCAAAAGTGAATTCAATTCATAATCTGTCATCAAATCATCCCTATCCCCTATTCGAGTATAAGATCCTTTTCTTATCCCTGCAGGCTTATAATAACACGGCTTATTATTTGGTGTCAATTCTTCTATTTTAACTGCAACAATTATTTTTCCTTCGAATTCTAAAGACAAAATATCTGGCCTTAGTTGTGGGTACATAGAATCACTACATAAATTTGTTGTTTGTTTTTGAATGTCATTTACATCATATACTCCTTCTGTTTTAAAATTATTCCTTTCATCTAATCCAAATATAATAATTCCACCATATTTATTAGAAAAACTAGAAAAAGTGTCATAGCATTTTTTAGGAAAACCTAGAGTTGCTGATTTGGCTTCAATCATATTTGTTTCAGAATTGTATTTTCGCAAAATATTTATCGCTTTGAATATATCCTCTTCCATATAATCATCTCCTATAGATATATAACACTTTAAAAAGTTGGTTTTCTTCTTTTTTCATTTAAAAACTACAGTTTTAAGCTGTAGTTTTGCGTGTTTATTCTTTTATAATATTTTTACTGCATAAATATGTTATTAGGAAATATCCTCCGTATATAAGCACAATAATCATACTGGTAAATATAACTGATTTTAATAAGCCATTGTTTCCAAACATTTCAAGGATTTTTAAAGCAAAACGCATACCAAATATCGAATGTATTATAGCAAGCAATAATGGTGTCATAAAGAAGATAAATATTTCCCTGAATAACGATTTTCGTATTAATTTATCATCAGCGCCAATGCGTCTTAAAATGATATATCTACTACGATTGTCACTAGCTTCACTTAAATTCTTTAATGCAAGTATAGCCGCACTGGATATCAAGAAAACGACACCTAAGTATATTCCTAGAAAAGTTACAATTACTCCTAATCCAACTGATGAATCTTCTAAATCAGTTTTAAATGAGTATCCAACGTTTCCAATATAGGAATTTGCTTTTTTAAAAATGTCATCAACCTCATATTTTTTATCGCGTTTTTTCTCTTTATAAATTCCAGTAAAATAATTATATTTTGGTTTTACTCCTTTCAATACAGAATCTGGAACAACAATTATACCTGTATTAAGCTTATTATTTGAAATCTCCACAAATCCATCGATACATTTTTTATATTTTGGTTTTAATTCATGATTATAAATTTTCACTTTAGTGTCCTTTTTTAAAGCCTCATTTCTCATACTCATCATTATTTCAAAATTAGCAACAATTATATATTCATCTTCATTTAGTCTTAATTCACTTTTCTTATACAATCCAGCTATTTTATTATAGTCACTTAGGGGCATAATAACCTCAAGAGGATCATCTTCAAAACTATATTTTTTTGTAAAATACTCATACATATTTCCTACTGAATTAGAAAAATAGAAGTTCTCATCATAGTATAAATTAATTGACGTGTATTCACTTAAGTAATTGTTATAATTGAATTTATTTTTGTCATATCTTTCTTGAACAGTTAAATCCTTATATTCGGAGTCATCAAAATCAACATCATCATGACTATAAAATACTAGAGTTTGAACATCAGCGGGCGTTAATTCTTCTAAATTTTTTGTAAGAGAGTCTCTTAAAGAAAAGGAACAAGATAATGCGCATATTGTAATAAATAACATTAAACAGATTATGCTCATTGAAACAACAGTAGTGTTTATCTTACTGCTTAATTGCCTTAGCATGAACGAATTTAATCCTTTATAGTATATTCCTTTAATCTTACTTACTATTTTCAATACAAGTCCGGATAAACTCCACATTATTAAAAATGTAGAAATGACTCCATATATAATTGGTTTTATAATATCCTTTATATTTTTTAAATTGGATAAACCATCAGTTACCATATAGTACGCATATCCAAGTAAAGCACAAGCAAACACAAATACAAGCAAGCATACTAGTGAATTTTTAATCTTAACTTTTTCGTTCTTTTTGCTTGAATAAAGCAAATCTATTAATTTACATCTTGTAACCACTAATGTATTAAATATCATAACTATTAAATACATTATTCCAAAATACACAAAAGTTTTTAACATAGCTGAAATTGAAAATACAAAATGATATTTTTCCATATCCGCATCAAAAAGGGATGCAATAATGATACTCATACCTTGAGATAAGAAAACTCCAAGAAGAATACCTGCTGCTAAGGAAATTATACCAATCATTAAGGTTTCTAAAAACAATATGAACGATATTTTTCTTTTACTCATACCTAATGTCAAATAAATACCAAATTCTTTATTTCTTCGTTTTATTAAAAATCTGCTTGCATAAATTATTAGAGCCCCTAGGATGAATGATACAAAGACGCTTGTTGCAGATAAGACGGATTCTAGTAAACCAATTATTTCTTCGGTTCTTGAACTTATTTTTAACATTACGACTTGAGAATCAATTGAATTAAAAATATAAAATATTGATACTCCTAGTACTAGAGTAAAAAAGTATATCGCATAATCTTTAAAACTCTTTTTTATATTTTTAAACGATAATTTAGCGATCACTTAAATCCCCTCCAAGTATAGTTACAACATCGATAATCTTGTCGAAGAATTCTTTTCTATCCAAGTTTCCTTTTTCTATTTCATTAAATATACGACCATCCTTAATAAATATTACTCGGCTTGAATAAGATGCAGTATAAGCGTCATGCGTAACCATTAAAATAGTCGAATTTTTTTCTTTGTTTAAATATTCTAGGCGTTCAAGAAGCATTTTCGCTGATTTTGAATCAAGTGCTCCTGTTGGTTCATCAGCAAGAATCAATGATGGATTTGTAATTATTGCACGAGCAGATGCTACTCTTTGCTTTTCTCCACCACTCATTTGATAAGGAAATTTATCAAGTACATGTGTAATATTTAAATATTTACTAACTTCCTTTATCAATTCATCTAAATTTTTTACACTTTTGTTTTGAATAGACAAAGCAAGAGCTATATTATCATAAGCAGTTAAAGTATCAAGTAAATTGAAATCTTGAAAAATAAAACCTAATTCTTCTCTTCTAAATTCACTTAATTTATTTCCTTTTAAAGTTGTGACATCCAAGTCATTTAAATAAATATGACCGCTGGTAACTTTATCAATTGTTGAAATACAATTTAGAAGAGTTGTTTTACCACTTCCACTTGCTCCCATAATCGCGATAAATTCACCACGTTCAACATCAAAACTTATGTTATCGATAGCTTTAGTTAAACTTGATTTACTACCATAATATTTTTCAATTGAATCAATCTTCAATATTTTTTCCATATATTTCACCTTCCATGCTTTGATTATATGCTAACTTTATTAATTAATCGTGATTCTAATATTTCAATATCTTACAATTTTGTAAGGTTAAATCTTATAAAGGTCATTTTTACCAAAAGTAATTGTTATTTCAAAATATTTGTTTTCTTCACTTGTTGCACTTATTTTATGTCCAAGTTTTTCAATGAGCTTTTTACTTATGTAAAGACCAAATCCAGTTGAATTACGCATCTTTCTTCCATTTTCTCCAGTAAATGATTTATCAAAAACGTGTTTTAAATCACTGGCATTTACACCTATTCCATTGTCTTTAATATGTAAAGTTGTCTCCTTTTCATTATCTTCAATATAAAACATAATATATGATTTCCTACTATTATCAGAATACTTAATAGAATTATTAATTATTTGATTAAGAATGAATACAAGCCATTTTGAGTCGGTTAAAACTTTAACATTTTTAACATCAACAGTAACATCAATATGATTTTCAAGTATAGAATCTTTATTTTTTAAAAGCACTTCATTAATAATTTTATCCATACTTGCTTCTTTAATTAAAAAATCTTTTTCAGCATAGTTACTTCTAACATAATAAAGGATTTGATCAGTTAAATTATCTAAACTATTTAATTGATCTAAAAAATTCTTATTAACAGTTTTATTGTTATGATACATAAGCATAAGCCCTGCTATAGGTATTTTTATCTCATGAATCCACATCTCCACATATTCTTTAAAATCTTCTGTTTCATTTCGGTAATTGTTGATATTCTCCATCATTGATTTATCAATTTTATATAAAGCATCATAAAAAAATTTTCCATCTAAAAATTCAGGTTCTTCTAAAGTCTCTAAAATCAAATATTTTTTATCCAATAAATTCAAGTTATTTAAAAAGTTATCATAATATTTTTTTCTTTTCAAATAAAAAGTAAAAAAGTCGACAATAAAATAAATACTCAATAAACTCAAAATCATAATAGTTAAATATTTATTTACACCAAATAAATCAAGTAGAAATAATAAAATGATAACTAATATTATAAATAGTATTATGTTTTCTTTTTTTTCTTTTATATATGTTCCTATATTCATAATAAGATATACCCTAGCCCCTTCTTAGTTTCAATTGCATCATTTAATGAAGCATCACTTAGTTTGCTTCTTAAACGGCTTATATTAACTGTTAAAGCATTATCATTAACATATTCGTCATTATTCCATAGGTTAGTCATAATTTCATCTCTAGATACAATCTTACCCAAATTGTCAAACAAACACATGAATATTATCATTTCGTTTTTAGTAAGTTCAATTACTTTATCACCACTTTCCAACTCACAACGCGATTTATTAATAAAAAATCCTCGATACATCTTATTTTGTTCTGTATTATCACATCTTTTTAATACAGATTGAATTCTTAATATTAAAATATTAGGATTATAAGGTTTCGTTATATAATCATCTGCTCCATAAGTGATTGATAAAGCTTCATCTAGTTCATTATTGTTGCTAGTTACCATAATAACAGGAATATTGCTTTTTTCTCTTATTTTTTTTAATACTTCTTTACCATTTAAGCATGGAATATTGATATCAAGCAAAACTAAATCAGCGTTACTTGCAAATAAAGACTCATCAACATTTGAAAAATCTTCAATACAATAAGCATCATAGTTGGCATTCTTAAGAAGACAAACTAGTTCTTTTCTAATTGTTTCATCATCTTCTACTATAGCAATTTTCTTCATAGTTTCCTCCGTTACTTTATTATATCAAATTTTTTATCTTTTCTACCTTACTTTTTTGTAATGTTTTTTATCTTCATACATAGCTTTATCAGCTATTTTAGTTAAATCATTTAAACTTAAGTTTTTTTCTTTATAAGCAACCCCTATAGCGCAACTGTATTTAGTTTCATTCATTCTTTCTTTAAGTTTTTTTACAAATTCTTCAATTTCTAATTTATTTGTATTGTAACAAACGATTAAAAACTCGTCTCCTCCCACTCGATATAAACACATATCCTTTAAAATTATTTCTTTTATCAATTCTACTAAAGTCAAAATAGCCTTATCTCCCTCATAATGACCTAAAGTGTCATTTATTATCTTCAAATTATTTAAATCTATACTGATTATTGCATTAATTTGATTTCTGTTTTTATTTAAATCTCTTTTTAAGGGTTTCCTATTTAATGTATCTGTAAGTTCATCTTTTATATAGAAATCACATATTAAATATATGAAGTAAAACAATGTAAAGAAAGTGTTTCCTATATATAATTTATCTACTAAAATGGAGATAATTAAAAAAATATATAAAACAGCACGTATATTATTATCATATTTTGGGTTATTTAAATAACTATGTAATTCAATGGCAACTAAAAATACTATATAGCTAAAGAATACATCGGTTTTATTAAATATAAAGTAGGAAATTATTAAAATAAAATTTGAAATAAAAATTAATTTCCTTGTTTTTATTGTATAAAAAGAATATAAGATAAAATTTAATAAGTATAAAAAACTAGTGAAATAAGCTCCATTTAGAAATAATAAAAACTCAAATATGTTAAGAAAAAACATAATATTGATAATCAATTTATTGGTTGTGTCCTTTAAATAAAAAATAAATGAATAATAGATAATCATTATAAAGATAAAAAAAACGAAATAATTATTTACAAATATATCAAACATTTAATCACCCTAATTAATAATATTAAAAAGGAAGCAAATAATTACTTCCTTTCTAATAATTGTCTTTCGTATTCATAAGACGCTAACTTATTACTATATTGCAATTTACTTAGTTCCTCATTTATTCCTATAATCCAATATTCTTTATCCTCTTCGGTAGTACAATTTTCTATTTCTTTCATATATTCTAATACTTGATTAAGCTCTTCACCAAAGTAAAATTCAAATTCTTCTATATGATTTTTAAAATAATCATAAGTGTATGTTTTGCTTAACATTTCAGTTGCTTTTAAAAAATCTGCAATTTTATATTGTTCTAAACCGATACGCACCATTAAAGATGCAATATGTTCACGTTCTTCACTTGTTAAATCATCACTAGTAAGTTCTCTTGTATATAAATTATAATATTTTTTGATTTCTTTTAATATTTTTTTATATTCCTTATCGGTGATAAGATTTTCTTTTAATTGATGGTTTTCCTTTTTTGAAGAATACACAAATGTATTATTAGTTCTTTTATTATATTTATCAGTTAATATTTTTCTTATTTCCTGAGCAAATATGTGCGATACACGCAATCTAATAAAACTAACGTAAATGAACTGAACCCCAAAAGTTGGACAGTTTATTAATAGTTTCTAATTAGAGGATTGTAACCTGTAATTCACGGGAGACAGTCCTTTTAATTTTACTTTAATTCTATCATAATTATAGTAATTAATATAGTCATCTATCGCTAAGATTAATTCATCTATATTTTTATATTTATCTTCTTGATCATAAAACATTTCTGTTTTAAGTAATCCAAAGAAATTTTCCATCATGCCATTATCCATACTATTTCCTTTTCTTGACATACTTTGTTTAATACCTTTATTTTTCAATCTTTGTTGATAGGATTGGTGTTGATATTGCCAACCTTGATCTGAATGAAATATTAATCCTTCTAGATTTTTTCCATCAAATGCTTTATTAAGCATATCATTTATTTGTTCTAAATTAGGTGATTTAGAAGTATTATAAGATATTATTTCACCATTATATCCATCTAATATTGGTGATAAATAACATTTCTCACCGCGAAGATTAAATTCAGTTACATCAGTATACCATTTTTGATTAGGCTTTTCTGCATTAAAATCTCTCTCGATTAAATTATCAGTAATTTTACCGATGGTTCCTTTATAAGATGAATATTTTCTTTTATTTCTTTTTAGTGGCTTTAAACCTAATTTCACCATTATTCTATAAACTTTTTTATGATTAACATTATAACCATGATTTCTTAGTTCTAATGTAATTCTACGATAACCATATCTTTCTTTATTATTAATAAATATTTCTTTTATTTTTTCTATTATTTCTTTATTTTTATCATCTTTATCATTTTTAGATAAAGTATAATAATATACAGATTTAGCCAAACCTGATATTTTCAAAAGAATCATTAATGGGTATGTTAGCCGAAGTTCACTTACAACTTTTACTTTTTCTTCTGTTGTTGATTCTTCCTTGCTTGAACAACGGCTCTCAATTTTTTTGAGTATTCTAGCTCAGCTTTTAAATATAAATTTTCTTCTTCTAATCTTTTTATTTTTTCATTATCTGTTTCATTTTCTTTTTTCTTTGTTACTTTAGGCATAGTTGACCGTCCTCGCTTTCGTTCAACTATATTATAACCATTTTCTTTATATTTTGAAATCCAATTCCGTAATAATCCATCACTAGACAATCCTTCATCAACTGCAACAGAAAATATACTTTCTCCATCAATTAATACTCGATTAATAATTTGTTCTTTTTGATTAGGGGAATAATAATTATTTTTATTTGTTCTTAAAACTTCATATCCATGTTTATCTATTGCTTTTACAAGATACTTAATAACATTATCCCTTACATCATATTTTTTTGATAATGTATCTATTGATATTCCTTCTTTTTTATTATTATAAATATTTATTTTATCCTCGTATCTTAATTTTGACATATAAAAACCTCGTTTCCATGTCCAAGAAACGGGGTTCATATCAAAACAACATTAATATCTTCTTTAGTAAATGTCTCTTTTTTATCAAAATAACTTGATCTAATTTTTTTTACACAATCATTAATGTTCTTAAAATTGAAATAAACATTTAAATTCATACGACAAACATCTTTTTCTAAGTCTTTGTTATTGCATACTATTTCATGAACGTTCCTTGGTTTACCATTACAAAATTCAGAAAAATCGTTTAAATCAAAATATTTTCCTAAAAATGTTTTAAGCATTATTACATAATCAAAAGTGTTAGTTTCATTATAATTAAACATTTTGTCAGGATAGTTTTCAACTAAATCAAGTAAAAATTTAGAAATAACTCTTGGATCAAAAGAAGAGCTTTTTAACTCATCTGAAAACATTTTAAACATATTAGTGCAACCAAAATAAACATTTTCATTTGTTTCCAAATAATCAGATAAAATAGATATTTCAAGGATTGATTTACTATAATCAATTCTTTCTTCATAGGTAAAATCTTGAATCTTTTTTATGGTATCTTCAATATTATAATTTCCATTTTCATCATTAAATGCTAAATTAAAGCTTCTTCTATGAAAATATTTTATTATTTGTTCAGTTCTCTTCTTCATTTTTATAACCTTTCCTTTTTATTAATTCTATTTCATATTCATAACTATATAATTTTCCATCAAGAGGTAAATTTTTAAGTTCTTCATTTATACCAGTTATCCAAAAGTTTTTATCTTCAGCTGTATTACTTTTTTTTATTTCTTCTAAATACTCATTAATGGTATCTAAAAAATCTTTATAATAAAATTCAAACTCAGCAGTATGATTTTTGAAATATTCATATGTATATGTTTTATCCGTTAAAGATGTTTTATTTAAAAAATCTATTATTTGATATTGTTCTAAATCGATATGGATCATCAAAGATGCAATATATTCTCGTTGTTCATTTGTTATACCGTTCATAACCAATTCTCCGGTATTTGGATTATAATATTTTTTTATTTCTTTTAATATATGTTTATAGTCTTTATCACTTATGTATTTACTTGATTTGTTGAAGTTATTAGTATTTCTTGAAACATCTTTGTGTTCGTCTGCTTTACAATTATCTTGAGCTAACATAACATTTCTCTTTATTAAAGTCTTATAAACTATATTACTGATTTTTAATGATACTCCAGATAAAAATAAAGTAACAGCAATATCATTTATATCATCACTGCTTAATCTCTCCGATTTAGAAATACGTTTTTCTCTTATTTCTCGACAATTATTTACAATTGAATCTAAATCGAATAAGACAAAATCTGTTATATCTTTGTTATTTTCAATAGCCATAAAGAATGGATTTCCGTCCATATTTAAAAGACTATAGAAACATAGTGGAGATATTTTCTTGTTTTCTTTTATAAAATAAGTGTCAAAAAAGTCAATATAATTTAAATCATCTTTCTTATCTGGATTGTCTTGCAATTGGGAATATTGTTCAACCAATTCTAGCATAAAATCAGTTACAATTTCCTCATCATAATCAATTGTATTAAAGTATTCTGAAAATCTTTTGAACATATTTGTAGTTATCAATATCGCATTTTGTTGTTGAGTTAAAAAATTATATAAAAATAAAGGAAGAACACGATCTCTAACGAAATCATTTTTTTCATCATTCATTAAGTATTTAGCTCCAATTTCCCCACTAGGATCTTTATCTACAATTAATACCTGTTTTTCATTTCTTAAATAATTAACTACTTTAACAATACACTTTTTCAAATTTACCCCTCCGCAACATGAAGTGTATTGTATCAAATTAATAATTACTAGTCAAATTTTAACTCTTTTTTTATAAAATGTGTGTAAGCAGAATCTTGATTCCTAGAGAGATTAAAATAATTCCTCCAATTGTTTTTGATATAGAGGAATATTTGCTACCTATTTTTGATCCTAATATACATCCTATATATGTTGTAATGAATGTTATACTGAAATTTAAGATAGATGATAAAATAATATTAAGATTTAAAAGAGCATAGGAAATACCAACTGAAAAAGCATCCATGCTTATAGAAACTGATAAAAGAAACATAATTTTAAAACCAAGAGAATCATTTAATTGAACTACGTCGTCTTTTTCTCTTATCATACTTATTCCTAAAAATGAAAGAATAAAAAACGAAATATAATAAGCAACACTGAAAAGTTTCATAGAAATTATATTACCAAGATAATACCCTAATACCGGCATGATTGTTTGAAATATTGAAAACCAAATTGAAGTTGTTATAGAGCTTTTGTATAAATTATTATTAAACTCAATTCCTTTACATAAGGATGTTGCAAAAGAATCCATGCTTAGAGAAAAGGATAAGACGATTAATTCAATTATATTCACAAATTATCACCTATAAAAATATATTCTTAAATAAAAAAAGTAGTATAAAACTACTTACTTAATTTAAAATCTTCTAAAGTAAACTCACTTTCTGATTTATAACCGGTTAATTTTTTTAAATTCGTTATTTCTTTAACTGTAACTAAATAGTTAAATGTTGTTAAAGTTGAAGTTATAACTGCTAGAGAAAAGAAAATGATGCTCATAAGAAATAGAAAATAATTTCCGATAAAGAATGTTAGGCATATAAGTGTACCAAATCCAATTATAGCGATAAGATTAACTAACAATACTGCTAATCTTTCTTTATAATTGCTTTCATATTCATCAATTTTTCTTTGAATATTTATTTTGTTTTGAACAACAGCTTTATTTAATTTTGAAATATTACTTTTAGTATTTTTTACAATTCTATAATCTCCAGTTGAAGAAAATATTTTTATTTTATCATCTTCAATTTTATATTCAACTATATATTTTTTATATCTTTTGTTAAAGAAATTTTGATATTTTTCTTTTAACTTATTTAGTTTTAATTTGATTATTTCTACTATTTTCAAGTTTACCCCTCCTCATTAATTGTTCTATATAATAACACATATAAAAAAGTTATTCAAGAACATAGAATTAATGCATGAAAAAAGAGATGAAAATTCATCTCTTTAACTTAATGACATTAGAGTAATACGTGCGTATCCATTGCCAGATTGAACACCTGAACCCGGAGTATTGCTTAATGCATAAGCGGGGTTGATATAATTGCTTCCACCTGTTGATGCATGATTTGTTTGACCACAACTCAATGAATAGAATGTTTTATAGTATGTATGATTGCTTGTGTATAGGTTTGATGGAACTTGGTTTCCTACACCAACGGCACCGGCTGTTGATTTTCCACAACTTCCACAAAAGTTTACCCAAACACGATCATACCATTCTTTTCCGACATCGGTAGATGAATCTCCACAAGCCGAATGATGCGTATCATAAAATTGCGTATAGATATGTGCACTTCTACCACAAACTGGACAGTTGAATACACCATTATCAACAGGAGAACCTGATTTATTATAAGTGACTGTACAAGTGAATGGTAATGAGGCACTGTTGGTATAGCAACCATTGCTTGTTGAATAATAAGTCGTATTATTTGTTGTATAAGCATAACCTGAATGGATATGTGCGTGTCCGCTTTGTCCACCAGACCCACCGGCTCCTCCACCTGCATGTCCAGCTTGTCCTGCATTTCCTGATATATTTCCGGCTGTGCTACCACCGACACCTCCAGCTTGAGCTGATGTGGCTCCACCGCCTCCACCAGCAATCAAAAGAGTACCTTTAGTATTGGAATTTATGTAAGTCATTCCTCCACCAACTCCATATGCAGTAGCGCTTCCACCACTATTGTAACCATTTTGTCCTCCAGTTACTATAGTTAATGCTTCTCCTTTTGATAAGGTAAATGTTCCAGTCATAGAACCACCTTTACCTCCTAAAAGAGATCCATAATTTCCACCTTGGGCTCCCCACGTCTCTAATTTATATGTTCCAGCACATGGTGTTGAGAAACTTTGGGATCCACCAGTATACCCATAATTCCATGTTTGACCAATGTTATATGGACATAAAGCAGCAGTTTTGATTGTACATGTACTTCCTTGAGCATTACTATTGTTGTTTATGGTTATTGTTTGACTTCCTGTTGCACTTGTTCCTGTTGTTAATCCACTTATTGTATATCCATTTGTACAACTTGCTGATTCTATGTAATAATTGCTTGATGGTTTTATTGTTACTTTTCTGCTTCCAGCATAGTTTACATTCAATGATGTTGGATTTATTGTTACATTACTTCCACTTACGCTTACTCCATAACTATTTACTTCCCATACAGCATACATTGTTGTTGTTTTATTTAAGTAGTAGTTATATGATAAGGCATATTTTGTTCCACTTAAACTTCCTTCTGCCCAACTTTTTAATGTATATCCTGTCTTACTGACATTATTTGGTAACACATATAAATGGTTTGATGCTCCATTTATACTATTATAGTATTGTGTTGTTGTTTGAGTTTCTGGTTGTGGACTTCCTCCACCTACATTATAACTTAAACTTATTGTTCGTTTATATACTGAATTTAGATCTAATGAATTCTTTAGATTTATCGTTGCTCCTATTTTATAAGTTGCATCTCCTTCTCCTCTTGTTCCATCTGTTCTCCATCCTAATGCTGTATATGTGCTTATTGCATCTGGTGTTGGTATTGTATATTTTGGTATTGTTTCATGATCTCCTACATCACTTGTTATATATTCTACTGTATTCGTATTTGTTTTTATCGTATTACTTGCTCCTGTATGATAGTTTAAACTTACACTTCTTACATAATGTGCATAGTATGTTGTATTTTCACTTATTTTCATATTCGCATTTGTTGCTGTATATTTATTTGAACTCCACTCACTAAAAGCTGTTTCTTTATACATGTATGGTGTTAATGGTACTGTAACTGTACACTCATTTGCACCATTATATAAAATACATGAGCTTGTTAATACATCTATTTCTGATTCATTTCCATAGTAGAATGTTCCTACTATTTGTTGTTTCTTTCGTGTTACTGAATAGAATGTTTGATTACTTGCTATATCATAATAGAAATTGTTTGCTGCTATAACACTTGTTCCTCCTTGTGTTGTATCCCAACCATCCATTATATATTCACTTTTTGGTATTACTATACCCGTTTCTATTTTACACGTTGCATCATTGTTGTATTTATTACATGTTGTCTCACTTAATTTATTTTCTCCTGCATTTGTATCTACCAATATCCATTTTGCTTTTACTTCCTTTTTATAGATTGCATATAAAGTTATATCATGGCTTGGCATTTTGATTTCACTTTGTCCGACTGTTGCAGTTTTATTTTCATTCCATCCAACAAATGTATATCCTTCTTTTATTCCTCTTGGGGTTAAATCAATATTATTTCCAAATGTTTCTTCTTCTACATGGCTTGTTACACTTGTTCCTCCATTGGTGCTATAATCATACGTTATGTTATAGGTATTTGCTTTCCATACAGCTATGGCTTCCGTTGTTTTATTTATACTTATTGTACTTCCATTTTTATATGTTTTATTATTTATTGACCATCCACTTAACTTATTTCCTTCTAAGCTTGTTACTCCATTTATTACTACATCTATAGACTTTTCTATACTTGCTTCTGTTGTATTATAATAAACTTTTTTTGTTGTTGGAGTTATTTTTTCTTTTCCTCCGTTTTCATTATATATTAAGCTTATATCTTTTTTATAAACTCCGTTATATGTTTGATCTTCATATACTTTTATAGTTTCTCCAAAACTATATGTTTTTCCTTCTGCCAATGTGTCTATTCTCCAACCATCAGTTACGTATCCACTTATAGCATCTGGTGTATCAAGTTCAACATCTACTCCTAGGTTTGTTTTTCCGCTTGCATTTGTTAAAATTTTATCTTTATATATTTCACTTGATGTTATACTTCCAAAAACTCCACTTTTATAGTTTATTGTTAGCAGTTTTTCGTATACTGCATAATATGCCTTATTTTGGCTATTTTGTTGTTTAGTTTCAATTTTTATTGTATCTGGACTTCCACTCCAACCAACAAGTATTCCTCCATTTGTTGTTACATTTGTTATTCCACTTTCTGTCTCACATGTTTGTTCTCCATTATATTTATTACAACTTTTTTCTACTTTTTTTCGGGTTTCTCCATCATAATAATTATAAGTTACTTTTACAGCATCATCATTTCTTATTACGGCATACATCGTTGTGTTTTGGCTTAAGCTTACTTTTTCACCTTCGTTATATTCTCCTTCATGTGATTTTTCGTCTCTATTCCATCCTAAGAATGTGTAATTTTTTCCAACTTTTATTAATGTTGCTAAACTTACTTCTGCTGACGTCGCTTTATTATAAATTGTATATTTTTCTTGTTTTGAATTTGATAAGACATATGCATTTTCATCTCTTATTTTATAGTTTACTGTTATTGTCTTTTTAAACATTGCATATAATCGTACCTCTTTTACATCTTCTTCTGGTATGTATGTGTCCATCGCACCTCCAGTTGAGTCAGCATATAGGCTCCATCCAATAAACTCCCATCCTGGTTTATATGCTTTTATTCCTTTTAAGTTTATTTCTTCGTCTCCTTGATAATATACAATTGAGCTTTTATCTGCTCTTATTCCACCATTTTCTTGATAATCTAATATTATTCTGCTTCCATTTATTGTCCATTCAGCAGTTACTTTTGTGTTCTTTGATATCTTAACCATACTTCCTGCTTGATATTTTGTTCCACCTATATTCCAACTTTCAAATATATGGTTTTTCTTTGTTATTTTTAATCCATCGTCTAGTTTTATTTCAGCCTCTTTTTCCTTTTTACTACCAGCATTATAATATATGCTTGCTGTTTGCTCAGCCGGAATATTGCTTTCATCTTCTCCAGATTCGTATGTTAATTTTACTTTTCTTTCATATATACCATTATATGTTTTATTTTCTTTACTTCCTTGTTTTCCTTCTTTTATTTCTGCATCTTCATTTTCTAAATCTTCTCGATATCCTTTAAACGTATATCCTTCTTTATCATTAAACGTTGGTATCATCTTTTCTTCTTGTATTACTTTTATTCCTTCTCTTGTTGTTTCATACCATGTTTTTACCTTTACGTTTTCTGTTTTACTTGCTCCTACATAGCTTAGAGTTGATTCTTTTTCATAGTATGCGTAATATTCTTCTCCTTTACTTATCTCAAAGTTTTCTTCTTTTACTGGTGTTTCGCTTTCTTTAGTATATCCACTTAAAGGTATTCCTTCATATGGCTTACTTACTAAACTGCTTACATCTATTTGACAACTACTTTCTCCATTATATTTGTAACATTTTAAAACATTTTTTTCTGGTCTTGTTCCATTATATGTTATAAATGTTGCACTTAAAGCTGTCTTTTCATATGTTACCGAATAGTATTTTTCAGCCTTATTGATTTCTATCTTTTCTTTTCCAACATATTCAGCTGTTTTGCTTCTTTCTGTTTTACTCCAGCCAACTGCTTTATATCCCATTTTGGCACTTATACTTGGTATTTCTATTGTACAATTCGTTTCATTTCCATATAAAGTACATGTTTTTTTAGTCTCTTCACTTACTGCTGGAACTTTTTCTCCGTTTTTTGTTACTATAAATTCAGCAGTTACTTCTTTTTTATAAATCGCATATAACGTTATATCTTCTGTTATCTTTTTTGTTTGAAGCCCAACATGCGCATCTTTATCTATATTCCATCCAACGAATGTATATCCTTCTTTTCTTGCTTCTACGCTTAAGTCAGCTAGCCCATTATAGCTTACTTCTCCTGTCTCTTTAGTTGATGTTGTTCCCCCATTTGTCCAGTAGTCATATGTTACCTTATTTTTTCTTATTTCAACATTTGTTGTTTCTCGTGTTACTATTCCACTTCCACTTGTTGCTATTATTTCAATCTCTGCTTCTCCATTTTTTAACTCTGACATATCATTTATCAACTGTTTTTCATCTTCTTGAGTTGATAAATATTGTAGTGTTCCCCCAGATACTCCATATTTTACTTCAAACAAGTCTCCTAACGACTTACTTTTTCCTTCTACTATTTCTATATTTTCTTGAGTCTTTGTTATCTTTATTGGTTCTTTATCCACTTTTACAGTTTCTTCATCGCATTCTATTTTACTACTTCCATTTTTGTCACTTGCTTCGATACATATTTTTTGAGCACTGGCATTTGTTTCATATTCTATTTCTACAATGTTTTCTGTTCCTTTTACTGTTAGTTCTTTATCTGGTGTACAACTTCCTTGGATTGTTGTACAATATTTTGCCTCTTCTATCGCATTTTCTGATTGAACACTTGCATATCTTATGGCTTTTCTTTTATATTCGTTAGACCCTTCTGTATATAGTCCTGTATATCTTATTTTTATATCTTTATTTTTACATGTTATTAAATCATAGTCGCTTTTCTTTGCTCCTCTTATACTTGCTCGATATTCATATGCTACATCTATTTCCGGAAACTCGTTTCTTTCGGTTGTACTCTTATTACTGAATACTTCTGTTGTTTTATAATATATATCTCCTATCATCATGATATTATATATTTTTACATCTTTTCCGTCTTTTATACTTCTTGCTGCTTCCGCAAAATCCTCTAGACTTGGTGAGTATCCATTATCTACATTAAATATATAGTCCCCTACTACAAAACTTTGGACTATTTTTCTATCTTTATATTCATTATAAGACATCTCACATGCTTTTACATCTGAGATCATAAGTATATTCATTATTATCATTACTATTATACTTACTGCCTTCTTCATACTTTCTCCTTAATATTATTTTCGTCTATTTCCTTTATCTTTATACTATATAAGTATATCACAACTACAAATGTTTCTTCAATAATTTAGAAATAAAAAAAAGGAAAAACCTATACTATAGGTTTCCTTGCGTCTTTATTTTCAACAAATGTTGATTTTTTTCTTGAGGTTCAAGCATCTTTTCTTTTTCTTTTTGAAGCTCATTAAAAATCAATATGACATCATCATAAATCGAAAAGTTAGAATTGCTTTTAGAAATCGCGATTACTTTTTTATGATGTTTAATGTCTTTAATTTTTTCCCAAAAACCCTTTTGGTAAACAGCCTTTGGGAACATTCTTTCATAGGCAAAATATTCTTTGTTATCAATGCATGTATTGATAGATGTTAACATGCCACAATAAAGTTCTTTATCTTCAACATCATTTTTGTTTAATTTTTTAAAATAATATGTAAACGATTCCTCTTTCTTATCTATTTTAAAAATCTCTTCATTGTCACCATCATTAATAAAAATGTTTATGGGGTTATCGTTTGCTTCAAAGCATATAGTGTATTTATCATAGCTGATTTTCAAGAAACATCTATCTTCCTCATAAGACGTTTTTGCAATTAGAGTTTTTTCATCTCCACTAAAATCTACACTCATAGATTTAGGTGATAAAACTAGTTCATAATTTTCTTCTGAAAAATATGGCGGTTGAAGCACATTCTTCAAAAAATACATTATAAAATTTAAATGAATATATTCATTTTCAACGTTTTCTTCATTAAATCCAATTTTATTTAATCTTCTAAATATTGCTGTACATAAATTTTCTTCGTGTTTTATTTCCATAAATTATGTCCTTTCTTTTTATATAATATATTATATTAGTGCAATAACTAAAAAAGAAGTGATTTACACTTCATTAACTATTTTATCAAGTACCGCATTAATCATTTTTCTTACTGAATCATCACTATATCTTTTAGCAAGTTCAATAGCTTCATTAATAACTACTAAATCAGGAGTGTCTGTATACTTTAATTCATAAATACTCATTCTTAAAATTGCTTTTCCTTCTGAATCCAATCTGTCAATTGTCCAGTTGCTCAAATATTTATTTGCTAATTCATCGATTGTATCCATATATGTTACAACACCATATACGATATTCTTTACAAATTCATTATCAATTTCAACGTTTTCTTTTATTGTTGAATCGACATCAAACTCAATATTGTTTCTTTTATATAAATCTATTTGGTATAAAATAGTCATTATTTTTTCTCTTAATTCACTACGGGTAGACATAATATAACCTCTTTCATAAGGATAATTTTAGCACAATACCAATATTTAGTAAACTACATTTTTATGAGTTTTATAATATCTTCATGTATTTCTTCAATTGGACGCATTTGGTTCCCATTAGAACATTCAACTTTCTTCCAATCTAGTAATTCACACGCATATTGAGCAGTATCGTAAACTGTTTTTAAATATTCTTTGTTACTTTCGTGAATATCTTTTTGAATACCATCATTTACTTTACGAGCGTTTCTAATTTGTTCTATAACTTCATATGGAGCAGTTAAAAATATGACTATATCCGGCTTTTTTATTCCTAAGCGATTGTATTCAAAATCCATAACATATTCAATAAAATCTTTCTTTGCGTATTCTGGAAGTGATGCAGCTTGATATATAACACTTGATGTTGTGTATCTATCAAGTAAAACAGTTTTTCCTTCATCTAAAGCAGGCATTATTTTATCTTTAGATACAATTGCACGATCTATAGCATATAAAGAATTTATAAAATATGGACTTAATTCTTCTAGATTTCCAAATTCTCCTGCTAAATATTTTTCAACTAAAAAGCCACTTGTTTCATGATATGTTGGAAAATGATGAGCAATAACTTCTCCATATTGTTCCAAATATTCTCTTAAAAGTTCTACTTGAGTTGTTTTTCCAACGCCATCACAAGCACCTTCTACCACTATTAACTTACCTTTTTCCATGTTTTTACCTCCTAATGTTATTTTAACAAAAAAAGCTATAGTTTTAAACTATAACTATTTATATTTGGGACTAAAGGTAACAGTTTTATCAACTATTGCTCTTATCGATGTTGCATCAAAAGGCTTTTGAATCATATCTATTACTCCTTGGTATGACATTGCACGTTTAATACCCTCTTCAGTATCCTCTCCACTTATTATGGATACAGGAACCACCTTAAATAAATCATGTTCTTTGAAGTAATCAAGTACTTCAAAACCATTCATAACGGGCATTTGTAAATCTAAAAATAAACCAACAAGTGAATCATTCATATATTGATTAACTATGTCAATAACTTCTTTTCCATTGTGAGCTACTATTACTTCAAATTCATTTCTAAATATCTTGCTAAAGAAATTAGTTATAACCGGTGAATCATCAGCTATTATTATCTTGTTTCTTAAAACATTTCCATCAATTTTTATAGTTATATCAACCACAAAGATAATTTTATATTCTTCCACAGTTATAAGAGTTACTAATTTTTCTTTATTATCGTTAGTAACTAACACTTTTTTAAACTCATTTTCATTTAAAAAAGCGGGACTAAACTCTTTATACGTGCGCATAACGTCATTTATTTTATCATAATCAAGCGGAGATGAAATTCTAAGTTCTTCTCCAGTATACTTTATATCATAAAATTTATTATCATTTTTATTAATGACGTAAATTGATTCATATAAAGAAGCAATCATATTAGGAATGTTTTCAACAATAGCTCTTATATCCATAATTACACTCCTAAATATGTTTTAACTAAATTAATTATTCTATTAGCTTCGATGATTAACGGATTAATGCTTGTTTTAACAAACTCAATGTTTCCATTTTTACTAGCCATCTCATGCTCATAAGACATCTCTGCAAGCTTAGTAAATCCTAAATATTTAGAATCACTTTTCATTGCATGAACCAAAATTGCATAGTTTTCCATATCATTATTATTAAAACTTGAAATTATGTTTGGAATACGCGTTTTGCTTTCCTCTAAAAAATCTTTTAACGTGTCATTAAACATTTCCATATCTCCAAGTAATTCTAATGCGTGATTAATATCTACGCCATTATCTGTTAGTAATTGTGTATTCATATCATACCCTCTATTCTAGGTATATTATAACAAATATTTTGTCGATTGTTTACACTTTTAATAGCACTTTACATTTTCTTTATTAACTATTTTTTACACGATCAATAAAATAATTGAACACCTCTGTTTTAATAAGTTCTGGATGAAAGTGAACTCCAAAAATAAATTTATTTGGATCAACACATTCAATGATTTCACTTACACCATCGCTTGCTTTTGCACTTACCTTAAAGTGACTTCCAACAGCGTGAAAATCATAGTTATGCATACTCGGAACTAAAATTTTATCGGGAAATATTTTGCTAGCGATCGTATTTGAAACAATAGTTATTTCATGTTTGGTTGCTTCAATATTCCCGTCAATTATATTATTATTATGAATGTTTCCTGGATCTAATCTTCTTAAAGCAGAGCCATACTTTTCTTTAATTGTTTTGTAGTAAGTTTCTATTTTTTCACGAGTTACTTCTCCACCATTTTTTTCAATAGAGTCAAGTAGCAAACTAAAAACATCTATAGATTCAGCTCCCATACAAATACCTAAAACCGGTTTATTGTTTTCATAAGCATAATAAAGTATTTCATATACAAAATCATTTATCTTATTTCCACCAGTAATTAAAAATCCATCATATAGATCTAAAACTTTATAATCAAGTTTATTTCCATTAAACATCATTCCAACAGGAACTCCACCGGCTTCGAGTAACTTTCTTGCAAATATGCAATTATATTTATAATATTCTGAGTATGGATTTTCGTTCTCACAATAATATGAAGGTAAAATCCCGATTATACATTTATTCATAACTACACCTCTTGTAGTAATTATATCATTAAATGTATTATTTTTCTCCTTCATTTAACATTGTTGTAATAAATATTCCATATCCTGATTTTACATTTTCAACAACAACATGGGTAACAGCTCCAAAGATTTTCCCATTTTGAAGGATTGGTGATCCACTCATTCCTTGAATTACTCCCCCAGTTTTACTTAGAAGTTCATCATCAGTGATTTCAAAATAAATATTTTTAGTATCACTTTTTTTATCAATTTTAGTTATTTTTATTTTATATTCTTTAATTTCTTTATTATCAAGTACAGTTCTTATTGTTGCTTCACCCAATTTTAAATCTTCTTTTTCTCCAACTTCTACTAAAGAAACATTCTTTTCATTGTTGTACTTTCCATATATTCCTTTATTAGTATTTTTCTCAATTGTTCCATATTTATTATTTTTGTTTAATCTTGCATTTTTAGTGCCTGGATGTCCATTAAAACTCCTATCAATACTAGAAACATTACTTTCAAAAATGAATCCATCTTCAATATCTACAACATTTTTAGAGTTTGATTCAATTATTTCGTGGCCTAAAGCACCATATATTTTAGTTTCTGGATCAACATAAGTAAGTGTTCCAATTCCACTTATAGAATCTTTAACAAAAAGTCCTGTTTTATACTTATCTTCAGTTTTTATTAATTCATATTCAATATCAAATGTCTTATTTTTTCTTCTTAAGGTTAAAGTTACTTTACCATCTGTTTGATACTTATTTACAAGGTTTACTAAATTATCAATATCAGAAACTACATTTCCATTTACTTTTTCAATATAATCTCCTACTTTTATTTTATTATTAATCTCTAAATTTTCATAAAAACCAACAACCATCACCCCTTTAGAAGATATTTCGATACCAATATTATCTCCACCAGCGTATATATAATTTGAATAAGCATAAACATTAAATGGTAAAATACTCATTAATGCTAAGCCTATTATTAATTTCTTTTTCATTACTACCACCTATGATTAGTTTAAGTTTATTTTAAAATTTTATACATCAAGAAAAAACAACGTAGCTTATATACATTGTTTCATAGATTAATTATGCTATACGGAAGGCTGGAGAAAAATCTTAATATCAAAACGGTTACGAATTGATGAAAATCCAATCTTTTTCATATTCCTTCCTAATTTTCTATTTTATAATAACCTATTTTCAAGAACATCGTCTATATTTACACCTTTCTTTGATAAGAAAAAAGAATGCATTATGCATTCTAATTATCAATTAATTTCTTTAATTCCGAGATGAAATTATCTGTATTACTTACATATTTTCTTACCTTAAATTTTTCAGCTTCTTTTATTAAATCATCTAAATTAGTGTTATCATCTAATTCTAAAATATATCCTTCTTTTTTAAAAAGAGAAACTATTTCTTTTTGATGATCATTTATATGTTCACCATATTTTTCTAATCTAGCCATCGCGATTACTTTTTTACCTTTTTTTAATGGAGTTAAAATACTTCCTGTTCCTCCATGAGTTATTATTAAATCTGCTTCATCTATAAGTTTATTCATCTCATCATAATTTATAAATTTTAAGATTTTCATTTTCTTGCTTACATAATCAGATGAACCTCCGGCTTGAACGATTATTTCATCTTTTATTTTAGATTTTTCAATACAATCTAAAAGTCTATAAAACTTTTGATCTTGAGTTCCAAGTGTTACTAATATCATTAATAAATACCTCCTATATATATAGCTTTAGGATAATATTTTTTCATCGATTCCCATTGAACTATGAAATGAGTTGCAATTGGATAAACAAGTTTCCCTGATAAAGTTTTTCCTTCTTGTTTAGCAAATGATTCAATATAAATGACTTTTTTTCTAAAAATAAAACCCATATAACATAAAGGCACACATGTATTTGCACCTGTAGTTACAATTACATCTGGTCTAAATTTAAAAAATAAAAATACTGAATGAAAGGCATTTAATACATTTATAAAAAAGTATTTTAAAAAGTTTTTCTTATTACAATATTTGAAAAACACCACGTTATATTTATCTTTTAAATTAAGTGTTACATCTGATTTTTCAGTTACTAATAAATAATTATAATCCTTAAATAAAGGTTTCAATTCTAGTAATTGAGTTAAATGTCCACCAATACTAGAAACAAATAAGACTTTTTTCTTTTTCATGAATCATCATCCTTTAGTTAATTATAACAAAAAAAATAGATATTATCATCTACTTTTTTACGTCTTCATTTTCAATTTTTGTTTTTTTTAAAGCATGAAGTTTAATAGCATAAGTAATAATCCTAATCTTCGTTGTAAACTTGGGCTTTCTAATATTCTTATTGTATTTTCAATCATGCATTCTGCTGCAGGGTCTCCATCAGAACCATCGTTTTGTTACACATTACCGTTTCTTTTTTCGTTGCTATTTATTATTTATTAAGTCAATTTTTGGTTTAAGAAAATATGTTCTTAAATATTGAAGGATAGTTTTTATACTTCTTTTTAATGTTCTAAGAAATGGAAGTGATATATTATTGTCCTTTAAAATCCTATATGCATCTTTAAAATTGTTTACATATCCTTTTAAACCATTGCTTACTCCACCCAAACGCATTAAAACTAAATAATCATTTAAATAAGTAAAATTAAAATTTTCTTTATTAATTCTTACCATCATATCATAATCAGATGACACTTTATAATTTAAATTATATAAACCAACTTTATCAAATACACTTCTTTTTATATACATGGTTGGATGTGCTGGACACCATTCATTTTTCTTCCTTTTACCACTTATATAATCTCTTATTGGATGAGTTAGTGTCGAATCACAATAGATTAGATTAGCATATAAAACATCAGTTTCATCGGTATAAGAACTATTAATTTTTTCAAAAACGTGTTCATCAATCAAAACATCATCAGAATTTATAATACCAATAATATCCCCAGTTGCAAGTTTTATTCCTTTATTCATCGCATCATATAAACCTTTATCTTTTTCACTGATAACTTTCATTTTTCCTTTAAATTTACTTTCATACTTTTTTACGATATCTAATGTGTTATCTTTACTTAATCCATCAATTATTAAATACTCATAGTTATCATATTTTTGAGCTAAAACAGATTTTATCGTATCTTCAATTGTTGATGCAGAGTTATAACAAACTGTTATAATACTAATTTTTCTTTTCACGTTTTTTTACCTCCTCAAATATTTTTAAGTGTTTATCAACCATGTTTTCAATCGTATACTTAGAACTTATTTCTAAATTGTTTAATCCTTCTTTATAAAGGTCCAAGGCACTTTTTAATGAATATTCATTTATTTTTTTAGAAAGTGCACGAATATTATCACATTGGTAAAGTTGACTTTTTTTAAATACTTCTCTAGCTGATGCCGTTTCAAAAGTTGCAATTACTGGTAATCCACAGCTCATAGCCTCATTTATTACGAGTCCCCAAATATCCTCTCTTGATGGAAAGAAGAATACATCACTCATCTTATAATATTCAAATACTTTTTCTTTATCGCAAAAATCAATAAAATGAACATTTTTGATATTGTGTTCTTTTAAAAAATCTTCGTAGTCTTCTTTTTCTTCTCCACCACCAATGATTATATAACCATTTCTTTCATTATTGTTAATTAAAAGAGAATTTAAAAATAGGTCATAGCCCTTTCTTTCAATAAATGAACCAACGCTTACAAATAATCTTTTATAGTTATATCCAGCAGATTTTCTTAGTTTAAGTTTTTCTTCCATTTTCATTGGAAGTAATAAAACATCACTTTTTTCAATAGATGATAAAGGATAAATATAAATATCTTCTAAACGAGCATTGTAATTTAAAAGATATTCATTAGTTGTTTTTCCAGTACTTAGATAATATGATGCTGTTGATATAAATTTTGTTTTTAAATATTTAGAGATAAACGTTTCCTTTTTAGGAACTACTCCACCATCAGCATTTAAAAAGAATTTAATATTTTTATGTCTAAGTAAAATATTTAGTATTGCTCCATTCATATTAGCATATGTTCCGATTATTACAACATCATAATTGTTTTCATTAAGAAGTTTATTCAATTGAAATAAAGCAAATTTTTTTAGATTTATAAACTCAAATTCAAAGTTATTATTTTTAAACCATTCTTTATTACGATAAGATTCTGATCTATCTCCATTAAATAAAACAGTTAAATCAACATGTTTACTTAATTGATTAAAAAATTTTACTCGATAAGGTGCAGGTATATTTGTATAATATAGGACCTTCATAAAACCAACTACTTTCTATATTCTTCAATAATTTTTTTAGCAAAGAGTTTATCACTATAAAGGGATGTATCATATTCTTGATATTCTTTAAGTGAATAAATTGTCTTTAAAACATTTTTAATATTTTCTTCTTTACCTTGTTTTTTTATTAGATAGACATTTCTGTTTTTAGCTTGTTCCACACAACCTCCAGTATCATAACAAACCACTCTTGTATGGCATGCAAGAGCTTCAATATTTACTGTTGGGTAATTATCTTCATACGTTGGATTTAAAAGACAATAAGAAAGGCTATAAAGAGTGGCTAAATCAACTTGATTTTCCGTTCTTTTTATAGGGATTATATTCCTATAGTTTTCTACTTCTTTTGTTTGTCTATCATTTAAGCCTACTAAGACTATAACATATTCATCACTTATTTTATCAGCTAAGGATAAAAAATCGTCAAATCCTTTACGTTTCTCCCAAATACTTGCTACTCCTAAAATAACTTTTTTAGCTTTAGGAATATTGTATTTATCATAAATAGTTTCATCTTTTTTAGGTTTGAATATTTCTAAATCAATTCCATTATTTATTGTCTTTACATTACATATTTTTAAAAATGACTTAGATACAATATCTTGAAGCCAAATTGATGGTGTTATGATAGTTATTCTAGGATCAGCAAATAATTTTTTCTTTTCTTCATAATTCTTTTTTGAACGATCAAAAACTAAACTTATGGGATATTTTTTCTTATTTGGACAGTCATGGCATCCCATCTTCCAACGATCGCAGTGGATATAGTCAAAATATGCACAATGGCCAGTCATTGGTAAACAATCATGTAAAGTCCAAAATATTTTTCCTTGATATTCATTTCTTAAATAGTCAAATAAGATTTTATAGTTGATGTAATAACCATGAATATTATGTAGATGAATGATATCAGGATTGATTTTTTTTAATTCACGAACTAACTCTTTCGTTTTAAAATATGAACCATGACCATGAGCATCAAAGATAGTTGTTATAAATACATGATAAAGGAAAGAAAAAAGCCCCCCTATTTTTTTACAAGGTATATCAGTATAACCTTTTCTTCTTCCATAAATACAAAACACTTCAAAGCCATCATTTCTTGCTTCTCTTGAAATGCTACCCATGATTTTACCAGTTGACCCATTACATACTGTATTAATACTAACTAATTTCATAAAATCAATTCCTTTTATATTTGTTTAGAGTTTTATAATACAAGAATAAATACATTATCAATAAAATTGCCATAAATATGAGATATGCATATATTGCACCAGTGAGTTTAAAAGCACTTATCAACACAAAACAAATAATAGTTGATACAATTGTCATAATTAAATATATTATAGTTTGTTCTTTATGAACATTTAATAAAACTAGTACTTGTGAATAGACATTTGCAAGTGTATAAAATGTTGCTCCTATAAGAACAATTACTAAATGAATTCGATAAGCGTTTAAATTTATTCCATACATGATATTAAGTACAGGAATTCCAATTGTAAGTCCACAAAGACAAGCAAGAACACCAATAAATATTAAAGAAAGCATCATGTTTCTTACCATTTTATTAAATTTATCTATGTTTTTATTTTTAAATAAGTTGTTTAAACTTGTTATTATTGGTACAACTATATAACTTGAACATAATCCAATTATTGTTGATGGCATGAATATTATTCCAAAAATATTTTGAGCTTCCGCTGTATCAAAATAATCAAGTATATACTTGCTTGAATTAGCTACATACATCGCTAGAAAAGAATAGATAAATATTGGTAAAGTATCTTTTAATATTTTTTTTAAATTAACAAAGTTAAATATTCCATATATATATTCTTTAGAGTTTTTTATATCAAAAGTAAAGAAAAGTAAAGCATTTACAATTATTAAACTTACTAGTGAAATCAAGATATTCTTTGTTAGTAAATCCGTAATCACAAAAGCGATAATTCCAACTATCCCTTTAATAGTAAGTGATATTCCTGATTTATATAATTGATTATTTTTTTGTAATATTCCATAAACAGCATCACTTATCGATTCGATCATTCTAAACAAACATATAAGTAAAATCACCCCTATTTTAAAGAAATTATAGTTATTTATAAATGCAAAAATGGTTACTATAATAATAGTTAAAACACTTGTAAGTATACGAAAATCAATAAAGTCTTTAGGTGTGTATTTCTCATAATTGCTTATTTGATATACACGATTATAAAACGTTGAAAGAATAAAAAATAAGCATATTAAGGAATAAGCAAATGTAAAAATTCCTGCTTCACTTTTTAAATTTATGTGATTAATTGCAATCATAAAAAAAAGGGAATTAAAAGAGTTAATTGATGAACCAATAAAATTCCAAATAAAATCTTTTTTTCTATTTTCCATCTTTAGCACCTTTAATAATCGAAACTTCTTGAATAAGCATCGTTATTTGTTTCTTTTGTTGAGATATGATAACTGTAAGAATTAAAGTTATTCCTAAAAGAAGCGTTATCATAATACCTATAACTAAATTAGCCATCGTTAAAAATCCAAATGACTTAGCAAAAAACTCAAGGATAAATGGAACTAAAGATATTATAAGAAGTACACATATAGCAATAATCCAAACTAAAGAATATTTTATTGGTAATTTATTTCTTTTTAAAAGATTTAAGATTATTACTAACCATATAATTGAAAATATAAGTAAAGCAATTCTTAATTTAATACTCATTATTTTCCCTTCTTTCTTAAAAGAATTGATAAAACAACATTTACCATATAATACACATTTTTCCATGAATTTATAGATGATTTACCGGCAAGTCTTTCGTTCATACTTACAGGCACTTCTTTTATTTTCATGCCACTTAAGATAACATCTACAGAAGATATTGGTTCTGGGTATTCAAGTGGATAATGAATTGCAAACATCGCAATAGCGTTTTTGTTAGATGCTCTAAACCCACTTGTTGTATCATATATACGAACTCTAGTTTTAAAATAAATACATGAAGAAATCAGTTTTATTCCTACTCTTCTTAAAAATGACGACTTAAATTCACTTGATGAAGAATCGATGAATCTTGATCCAATTGTCATATCAACATTTTCTTCTAATATCGGTTTAATTAAAGCTTCAACATAATTAACGTTGTGTTGTCCATCTCCATCAAATTGAATAGCGATATCATAATCATTATATAAAGCATATTTATATCCTGTTTGAACAGCTCCACCTATTCCTAAGTTTTGTATCAATCTAATATGATTGATGTTGTTTTCACATAATATTTTTTCTGTTGCATCAACGCTTCCGTCATTTATAAATACAACATCTAGTTTAGTTTTAGCTTTTTTATTATAATCACATATATTTTTATATACTGTAAGAATGTTTTTTTCCTCGTTATATGCCGGTATAATCAATAACACTTTTGGATTCTTTTTCATACAACTAATCCTCTCAATCTATTTTTATTATACCAAATTATCCTATAAAAGAAACATATATAGTAAGAATTATGGAAATGTTTATCAAAACACTGGCAACAAAGAAAACGTTTGTGTTTTTTAATTTTAGTATTTGTTTATTTATAAATATTGGTGCAAGCCACATAATTGGAATAAAATATCTTCCTTGAACACCATAAATAAACATTGTTTTATTCTTTTGAGCTGCTGCATATAAAGCATACATAATAAGCAAGAATATTAAAGTTCCGATTAAGCCTGCAGCTACTTTATAGAATTTTTCAATTTTTACATTTGCATCTTCAGTTAAATATGAAAAGATAAAAATAAATAAATATATAATTGGAAGTATTCCTGCTGGCGTAACTTGTCTTTGATAGAAATAATCACCTGCAAATATATTTTGGATGTATGATAATCCTTCATTAAATATCGTATTTATAAGTTTGTTAAAATAAATAACAATAGTTTCAATAAAATTATGATTTCCTACTTCAGAAGCAATACTTATTCCACCTACTTTCATCCATGTGATACTTGATGCAAGTCCAAGAATGATTAATAAAACTATAGATAAGATTCTTTTCTTTGTAGAGTCAAAGTTTTCTTTTGGTAGCAATATTATTAAACCAATTAATGGTAAATACGTTGTTTTACAAACGGATATAATAATAATCATTAAAATTAGTTCAATATAATCCTTTATACATAATTTTTTCTTGGTTTTTATATGCATTAAAATAGTTGCCACAAATAAGAATGAAACTGAATTTATAACAGTATCAGCGCTTATTGATGAAGTGTATGCTAAAACTACTGGACATAAAAGCAAAAGCATCATGGTTTTTTTAGCATACGGAAGCCTTTTTAAGCCCAAAGCAAAAATAAGAGTACAAATAATCATATTAGTAAGTCTTCCAAGAACGCCAATGACATATGGACTTAAATTTAAAAGCATTCCTACTTTCATTCCAATAACAGCTGGAATATAATCTAAAAATACATAACTTGCACAGTGAATATAAGTTTTTGATTTAACATTTTTATCCAGTTTTATACCTAATGCTTTATCTGTATCTGCATAAGTACGATATTCAGGATATTTATCTTTATCATCAAAAATGGTTGTTTTTATACTTTTAGGAAGTTTGTCAGTTCCCCTACCTTTAGAATCATATTTGGATATCAAATGACCATCAGCTATTTGATAAGCTCGTATGTAATGAAATGTTTCATCACTTTGAGTAAACATTGGAGGTGTAAAAACATAAAAACTTGATAAGATAATAGCTACTAAGAAATATTTCTTATATAGTTTTAAATCAGTATGTTTTAAAATATAATATATTATTATGGAGGCAATAATTAATAAACCTATAATAATAATAAACCATACATAATAATCATAATTCTTAATTTTTAATTTTTTAATATTATTTACAAGTAGATTATAGTAGTAAACTATAATAGAAATTATAGATATAGCAAGATATAAGAATTTAGATGTAAATACCTTAACAACTATATCTTTAAACCTCTCATACATTTTGTTAATACACTCCATAATACTTCCTCCAATTAAGTAAAAAAATTATAATATATCATCAATATATTATAATTTTTTTTAGAATTTTTCAACTTTAAATATTACAGCACCTGTTTTTCTAGCCGCTTCAATCCCTACTTCGGCATCTTCAAATATAATTGCATTTTTAGGATCAACATTGAACCTTTGAATAGCTAAGTTAAATCCCTCAGGATCTGGTTTTGGTTTTGATATATCATCAGCAGTTATGATATCATCAAATAATTCTATTTTTTTTGTATATTTAAGTATTTCTTCAGTATTTTTCTTAGAAGCTGTTGTTACTAAGACTATTTTATACTCATTTTTTATTAGTCTTATAATATCAAAAAGTCTTTCATTTACTTTTACTTTATCTAAATATTTTGAATAAGCATTCTTTTTTATTTTGTGCACTTCTTCTATTTTTTCTTCATCATTATCAACAAGTGGCGGAATAAAAACTTTATAATGTCTTCCGTTACAATAATTGCAATAATAATCATAATCAAGATCAACACCAAATGTATTTAATGCTTCTTTATAAGCAAAGTAATTAACGTCATTGGTATTATATAAAGTTCCATCCATGTCAAATATTGCTAGTTTCATTATTTTTCAAACCTTTCCTCTACATCAGATGCAACCATTATTAATCCTGCATAGAATAACAACGATCTTTCAGCATTCTTTTCGATTTTATATGGCATTAATCTTAACCAATGGATAATTTCATGATAAAAAATACTTTTTAAACCTTCTTCACCAAATCTTTTTTCTAAATATTTGACTACTTCATCAAATAATTTGTAATAAGTGGATGATTTAGTAAATAAAAACTCTATTTTATCATCATGATAAGATACTTTTTTAGTATTCATTAAAAACTCATAACCACCATGAATTGATTGAAGTAATTTACCATAGTCTAGATATGGTGAATCATGTAAATTTCCAGTATTAGGATCAATTATATAGAAGTTCTTTTTAGATTTACTATTTTTTATACAAATAATATTTTCGATTGTAAAGTCTCCGTGAATATCTGAATAATTATCACTTTTAAATACCTCATATAAATATTCTTTATTCAAATATTTTTTAAAGTGATTTAAATTTGGATATTTTTTACCATTTATATAAATATAATCATATTTTAGAAGTGGCTTAATATATTCACCATTTTCAATTTTTTCAATATTCTTTAATACTTTAGTATCGCAGTACTTTTCAATAGTTTCTTTATCAGCTTTTCTCTTATTTACTGTATGTAGATTCTTGTCAATATCATCCAATGCTTGCTTTATTGTATTCCACGCTTCTTTAAATGGAGTTGTATGGACGTAATTAAAGCATGTCACTGCATCCGCTACATATGGCATATCATAAAAGCAAACTCCTTTTTTGTAGTATTCATTTGATATTTTTGTCAGAGTTAACTTTTTCTCGTGAGCATGTATCCAATCGATTTGATCTTTTAGTTTATCGGCATCTTTTCCAAAAGAATATTTTCGATAAAATAATTTTCCATCCTTACTACACAACATTGTTGTTGCATTAGAACCCGCAGAATAGTCTTCAATTATTGCAACATCATTATTAATCTCTAAATATTTTTTAAAATATTCTGAATCATCATTATTGTTAAAATATAACTCAAGGAAGTTTAATCTATCATTCAAATTAGCATGTGGCAACAACTCTTCATGTTTTTTTGTTTTTGTTTTAGTGAACAAAAACGATACTGCAAACAACAAAATGTTGCTTAATATTATATAAACTATCATATTTATTCCTAACATATTTAAGTTTTTAATTAGACTTGTACGCATTCCACCATAAGAAAAATACAAATTAAACGTATCAATTAAATTTGTTTCATTTAAAAGTGATTTGCCTAAATAATAACAAGATAATATGTTTAAAGACCACATACAAATTGAATATATACCAAGTTTTAACTTATTGACTTTTGTTACGATATTTTCAAACGAAATAATTGTAAACCATGACGATTTTAATAGTTTTAATTCTATGTTTTTGTTAAATAGATGGGCAATATTATATATTGTTTTTTTTACTTGTTTTTTGAATACTTTTAATATTATTCCAACAATTAAAAGCACCCCTAATGATATAACGTAGAATAAAATATTTTTAAATGAATCAATTCCACATAGTAGGAAAACTAAATATATAATCGAAACACAGATAAAATCAAGAATAATCTCTACAATGATAGTTGCTATAGAATATGATATTCCATACTTCATCTTTTTTCCAGTAAAATATGCTCGATAAATATATCCAAGTTTAAATGGAATAATATAATTTATTAAATTACTAACAGAAAGTGCTTGGGTCAAATTCTTTTTATTAGAATCGTCATACAAATCAATAAACAAAGACTGTCTAAGTACTTTTAAAATATTAGCAATTAAAATAGTAATTATTGCAATAATTAAGTAAATCATTTTTTAAGCATCCTCTCAAATTCATCTGATTTCTCAGCTGCGTAGTATTCATCTGGTGTTCCAAATGGTAAATGCATATCACAAGTAAAGTTATCAATACGCATTTTATGTTCAGCCATAATATTGTATACTCCACTTACATAGTATTCACTATAGTTACATTTATCTAAATATTCATTGGCACATTCCAAAAAAGTTTTTTTATTTTTGAAGTAGTAAGCGCCACATATAGCATGAGTACTTACAGCTTGTTTTTCTACTGTGTGTATAACATTACCTGTTTCATCCATTTGTAAAAAAGAATATTTTGGATCATTTGATTCAAAAGTTAATAATGCCCCATCTGGCATATCAAAGATTCCTTTTTCACAGAATGAATAGAAATCTTTGCAAGTGAACATATGATCACAATCATTAAATATAATTGGTAAATCATCATTAATACTTTGAACACCATGCATACAAGTTAATACAGCTCCATTTAAAAGCTCTGGTATAACTTCTATTTTAGCTTCTGGAAAATATTTTTTTATAACCTCATCTATTTTAAATTCTTCTATATGTTGTTTTAATACAACAAAAGTAATATCCTTTACATCAACAAATTTGCTTATTGATAAAGTAGCCCAATAAAGGAAAGGATAACCATTTATTTCAATTAAAGGTTTTGGCATTACAAATCCATTTTTAAAGAATCTAGATCCTGCTCCTCCCATTGGCATAATTAAATGTATTTTATTTTTTTCCATATTAGTTTATCTCCTTCAACTCTTTTTTTACATATCGACTGCCATCAATCATTTTTTTACTTTGTTTAATTCTTGATACAAATCCAGTATTCCAAGAAGAAACACCTTTTTCTCTATTTTTCAAATATATTGGTAAATGAACAACATTATAATCTTTTTTTAGTGCAAGCCCATATATAAAAATATCTATTGTATAATCATATGGAAACTTATCAATATAATCTAAAAGTTCTTTATTAAATATTACAGGCATTGCCATAACATTCGACATTTTATGTCTAAATAGAAGTGAATCATAAACACCCATTCCAAATGTGAAAATGTATTCTACTATTTTGCGATTCTTTCGTTTTCCTTTTAATAAAAGTTTTTCTCCTGAATGTTTTTCTATATAATCAAAGAATGATGTCAAATCCATCGGATTATATTGCAAGTCTGAATGTAACCATCCAACATACTCTCCTCTTGATTCTTTAAGTCCTTGAATAATTCCATATCCATAACCTTGATTCTTTTTAACATAAACTTTTCTAATATATTTATCATCAAAAGCTTCACAAGTATCAAAGAATTTTTTGCTATCATCAGTTGATCCGTTTTCTACTAAAATAAATTCACATTTATACTTTTTAGGAAATTTTTTAATTATTTTTATTAGATCATCTAGAGATTCACTTTCGTTGTAGCATGGTAATATTATTGAATACTTCATTTTTATTGGTCCTCCTTAAAAACTATTTTCTTTTGTATAGTATAATTTACAATCATTGCTATTCCTGTTGCAAAAAGAAATGAAATAATTTTGTTATTTGTTAAATTAAATATTAAAGTATTAGAAGTAGTATTTACAAAAATATTGATAAATACACATAAAATATACTTAAAAGTTAGTATAAAAGTTATTTTATTCTTATTATTAAAAGTCCAATTTTTATTGATTAGAAAAGAATATATACTTGAAACTGTCATGGAAATAAATTTAGAAATGGTTATATTTAACTTGGTTGACAATAACATGTATATAATAAAATCTAATAATGTGCTACTTCCTCCTACTACTAGAAATCTTGCTTGACTCTTGTACTTTTGAAACACAATCATTCACCTCGCAATACTCTTTTTTTACCGGAACTGTCACATACCAATTTAAAAAGTCTGGACTAATTTTAATATGCACATATTGTTTACTAGAATAATCTACATATTTACTTACCTTTTCAAGTTGTTTTGCTGTATTTAGTTCTGGATGATTTACACAAGTTATAGTCGAGATTAAAACGAATAAAAGAATGGCGTATTGAACCACTGGTGTTTTAAAATCACTGTTTGAAGTAATACATATGCAAAAAGTAAAGAAAGCAATTATGGCAGGCAACGCATGATACCATATCTGATAACTTGTGCTTATCATTTCTTGATAATATGTAACAAAATCATCATTTTTATAATTAATCATAAAATATAGAAAGAATATAGATCCCAGCCCAAATAGAAAATATTTCAATTTTCCATTACGTTCCGCAAAGTATAAAATGCTAATCCATAACAATATTCCGAAAATGGTATTTAATCCAACATTAGCAAGTCTTAAATATCCTAGACTGCCAAATAAGAAATTGACTGATGAAATAGATAGCAAATACGAATAGTATAATAGATTACCAATTCTATCAATCGTCAATTGTGGTTTTACAATCGTATTAACATCTGTTAAAAAAAGTATTGCATATGATTGAACAGCTAGAGCTAATATCAATAATAAAATTTTAATTATTTCACTCTTACTATACTTTTCAAAATTATGCTTTAAAGATTTTTTGAAATCTATTTTTTTAAAAAGATAATATCCTAGTGCAAAGGCAATTATTAATCCTGATGGACTACTCAAAATAGAAATCAAAAGAATTGGAAGAATTTTATAGGATGGTAACTCTCCATTAAGTATATTTAAACTTATAAGAAAAATTAAAATTCCACACCACCAATGAATTGATACTCCATTATAAAATAGCCATGCAAAATTGGAAATAAGAACGAGTGAGACAAGAGATATTGCAATTCTTTTTGTTCTTGATTTGATAATACTCTTAAATGTATCAGATACAAAATAAGTACACACAAATGAACTAAAAATCATTGATAATAGTTTTTGCGACATAGTTAATACTGCAACACTATTAAAGATTCTAGCAAACGTTACACTTATGGCTGCAAAAATACGTGATAAGAAATTAAAATATCCACCGTATGTAATGAACAAAGACGATAAGCCTTTATTTAAAAAGCCGTTAATAAACACTTCTCCATCTTCTGCAAATAAATAGTATGATGATAGAATTTTTGGATTAAACGCAATCATAATGCCAAAATTAATCAAGAACATAACTATCAGCCAAAAATAATTATTATTTATTAAATGTTTTATGTTGATTTTTCCTTGTTTGTTTTTATTTTTTTCCATTTTTTTACCTCTTTTTCATACTTTTATTAAATTGGGAATATTAAAGAAATTGTTTTATTAATATCTACTAATAATTTTAAAAACATTTCTTACAGAATCACTGCAATATGCATCAGTAAAATCAAATTTATCTTTAACGCTTGTAGAGATTATGCCTGACTCAACCATTGCTACGTAAATTCTGCATAATAATCTCTTACTTGGATAATATTGTAAATATTTTTCAAGACGATTTATATCTTTAAAGTACTCAATTATTGAATCATAAATATCTTTTAAGCTTGCCTTTTTTGTTTCATCAAGCGTTTCTTCATTATATTCTGGTTTTACTCCCTTTTTTGTTTCAATAAACCTTTGTAATTGACCATATGGAGCAGTTAAAAAGTACTCAAGAATTAGTGAATAATGATATATTTTTTCAAATTCCTTGTCGTCATTTATATCAAAATAGAAGTTTAATTTACTATCGCTATAGTATTTTTTAACACTATCAGAATTCGTCAAATAATATCCAATAACGTGTTTGTCTAGTAATTTTGATAAGTTATATTGAATACTTCCAGAATAGCCTAAATCAACGACATTTAGTTCTTCTTTTTTATAATTTGGTATCAATTCTTTAATATATTTTATATAGCACCTTTTTTCACTTTTAACACTTTTCATGATTTCTTTTATATATTTCTTTATTGTTACATATGCTTTATCATAATCTTGTGGTAAAGATATTTCATAGTTTTCTTCTATATCTATATTAAAATTTTTACTTACAAAGTTATGTATTGAACCATTATAATCATTATTTAATAATTTATAGACGTCATCTTCGCCATTTATTGTTGCTGTATTGGTAGCTTTTCTAGAAGCTAGGAAATAATAATAATCCTTTTCTTCAATTTTATTTAATTTACAATATTCTTTATATAGTTTGCAAAAATAATAACCTTCTCTTGCTAAAAACAATAAATTGTTTTTTTCACTGTCAATAACAAATTTTAAAAACTCGGTTGTTATTGGTGCATGAAAAGAATATGCAAAATTTTCTAGTGAATCTATTGATAAATCAGCAAATGGACTATTGAATATTTTGTTATTAAAAACTAGTCCAAGAAGAATAGAATCGCTTAATGTTCTTTCGTTTATTAAACCCTCTAATGATGGATATAAACTACATTTTGATAATAACTCCTTTGAAGAGTATATCTTCAAAGTATCTATTCCAAATTCTTTTGGATATTGTACATCAGATAAATCATTGTCACCTAAATGTAATATTTTTTCTTTTGGATGTATCTTTTTTAAGAATGTCCACATTGTTTTTGAGTCCTTGCGTTTATTAACATCACATGATAAATACAAAGCATCATATAGGTCTTTATATCCACAATTATTTAAAATATCAACAATAACTTTTTTGGGTAAATACATGTCGCTTACTAATATAACCTTTTTGTTTTTCTTTTTCAATTCTTGAAGTAAAGTGCACATATCTCTTCTTGGAACTAACAAATCTTTTTCAAGATTTATCTCATTACTTTTCATTTTGTCAGTTTCTTCTTTTGAAAGATTATTTTCAATCATGTATTCGTCATATATTTCATCTAGATTAACATCATGTCCAAGTTTTTCTCTTGCATGTTGTTCGGAATTTTTTCTTTTTTCAATAAATTTTTCATCTTTAATTAAGTTACCTAATATTTTAAATGCATCATCTGGTTCATATATACATCTAGTTATTAATGTATCAAATATATCAAATGAAACTATATCGTATTTTTGGGATTTTTTAACAATATCATCAATCGTTAATCTATCTTTATTGGTATCTTTTTTTAACAAATTCTTTATTTTTTTTCTAAAACTTAATGGAAGTTTTCGATAAATCTTTATTAGCATTTTTTTCATGACTGGTTTGATCCTTTCATATTATACTCTAAATAGTTTTCTAATAACTTTTGTATATTTTCTTTTAATAAATCTTTTTATACGAATCATATAACGAACTGATTTAGAAGTGTTTTTTGGTGTCACTGGAGTTTCTTTAATAATATCCATTGCTTCTTTAACTTCTTTACTAGCCATTATTGGTTCTTTATTATATATTTGGCTTACATTATTGTCAGTAATATTTTTATCGTCTAGTATATTATTTACAAAATATAAAAATTCTTCAAATCCCTTTTCTATTGGATAATTTTTCATAAATTCATAACCTTTTTTGCTCATGCTTTGTTGCAATTTATCGTCATCCAAAATTTTGATAATTGCTGTTGCTATTGCTTCTGGAGACGTGTCAGCTAGCAATACTCCATCTTCAGGAATATCATATAGGTTATTTTCACGATATAAATCTACTACTGGCAATCCTGCTGCCATCATTTCAAATGGAATACGCGATGGATTGGATGAACTCATACAAACTCCAACTTTACATTTATTATAAAGTTCATTACATTTATCTATTGGCATTATATGTAAGTTTTCCATTTCAACATCAAGTTTTATATCGACATCTGAACCATATAGATAAATTTTAACGTCTGGTCTTAAAGCTTTTACCAATAACAAGGCTCTTATACCAATATTGCTACATCTTCTTGGCTTTTCTGGTTGAAATATAAAGCACACCGCATTCTCTTTTTCGACATTATCTAGCTTTTTATATACATTAGTATCAGCACAAAAACTAAAATAATTCATTGGTTGGTTAAATTCGTGTTGAAGTTTATAAGCTAACCATTTACCAATACTTACACCATTTAAACCATATTTATATGTATGTTCCATATCTAAGTATAAACCACCCATAGGCTCAAACCATGGTTCGAAATCTTGAATAAAGTAGGCTTTTCTTTTGACATTATTTTTCATATAGTATAAATAGTCTGGTGTTTTAATTGAATAGGTTGCAAAAGCAAGATCATATTCTTTTTTAAAGTCAATTCCAACATAAACATCACATAAACATTCGCCATAGAAATTAATTATTCGTTGTTTCATGGATTCATTAGTGTTAACATAATCTTCTTCTACATATATATCACATTCAAAACCTTGTCTAACTAAAAAGTTTGCATTTTGAATCATAGTTCTTATACCACCAGATCCTTTAATTGGTGATGGTATTATCCATGCAATTTTTTTTGCTATCATGCTGCTTACCTCTTCCTTAAATTCATTTGAAGTTTCATTAATTATGCCACCATATCTAAAAGATTGTCTATGTATTTGATTACTATTTAAATGACAATTTTTTCTTATTTCTGATTGAATAGTTAAAAGTTCTCTTATTTCTAACTCTCTAGATACAACAGTGCTTGTAGATTTTGAATGTTTTCTAAAATAATTTAAACTTTTATGACAATAGGCAATATCACCATTACTTAATAGTTTATAGTAAATGTACCAATCACCACTTATCTTAAATTTTTTTGCTTCTTCAATAATTTCAACTTGATTAGATTTTTTAAATACTACAGCCGAAACGTTAGGAATCGTATTACAAATTGCTAATGCGTTTTGAATTTCATTTATTCCTGAATTGATATAACTTTTGTTCCATTTTACTGAGCTTACTGCAAGCATCCAATCACGGCAGGATGAACTTATGATCTTATTATTTTCATCAATTCTCATACTCTCTGCATAAGATAAAACAACATTTGGAGAATCAAAGCCTTTCATCACATTTTCTAAAAAGTAATGACTACAGCTATCATCTGCCTCAGCTATCCATACATAATCACCGGTTGACAAAGAAAAAGCTTTTTGCCATTGGCTAAATACTGAACCACTATTTTTTTCGTTTTTAACAAATTTAATGTTAACATCAGGATGTTTTTTTATTATCTCCTCTATTTTATTAACCGAATTGTCTGTGGAACAATCATCCAATATTATAAGTTCATGTATTGGATAAGTTTGCATTAATATTGAATCAATTCTCTCTTCAATATAATTTTCATAGTTATAATTAGGTATAACTACAGAAACTTTTTTTGAATTAATAATATTTTTCTTTCTTGCTGCATGTTTATAAATACTCACTTTTTTATTATCTTTTTTGTTTTTATATGCTTTATATACAAAATTAGGTGTTACTTTCAACAAAACCTTTTTAATTTTCTTTTTCATTCAACTTCACACTCCATACTTTACATAAAAATTTAATTCTATTATACATTTGAATTTGTTGTTCATCATCTATTCCATATTTTTCTTTAACAAATTTGTAAATTCGTTGAATTTCTAAAATATGAGCTTTTTTATCGAAGGTTTGGCTTATATTGTTTCCATGAACTCGATAGTAATTCAACGTCTTATTTATAAATGATATATCACCTAAGTTCAAAATGTTTAAATAAGTAAACCAGTCACCTGATTGGTGAAATTTTTTTGCACTTTCAAATATTTCATCATAATTACCTTTTTTTATTATTGTACCAGAAACATTAGGAATTGTGCAATTTAAATATGAATAGCAATTTATTTCAGAAATTCCCTTATTTACATAACTAGCGTTCCAATGATTTGTTTTTAAAATATCTATTTGATCTACTAAGCTATTCTTTGTAATATACCCGTTAGAATCTATGAATCCTGTATCTGCATAACTAATAACAATATTATTGTTTTTTTTCAAAGGAGAAACAACTTCATTTAAGAAGTTTTTCTTAGCATAATCATCTGCTTCAGCTACCCAAACATAATCACCAGTGGCTAAATTTATTCCTTTTTGCCATTGACTAAAAGCATTTCCACTATTGATATCATTTACAACCACTTTAACATTTACAAATTCACTAATTTTTTGTTCAATTTGTTTTATATAGAAAAGTGAATTATCTTTTGATGCATCATCTAATATTATTAATTCATGAATTTTATAATTTTGATTTAAAATACTATACACTCTTTGATATAAGTAATTTGAATAGTTATAATTAGGAACAACTACAGATATTTTAATACCTTGTTCGGCTAGTTTTTTTTGTTTTTTAGCAGCCTTTTCTATACATTGAATATCTATTTTTGGTATTAATTTCTTATTTTTTTTATGTTTTAAAAATCTTAATGTTTTATAGAAACTAATCCAAACATTATCCAAAAGAATAATTTTTTTCTCATTAAGGCTTACTAAATTTTTATAATATATTTGATTTATTCTTTTGCTGTTTTCTAAATATTCTAGGTAGTTAGTATTTTTTGTAATCTTGTAATCTTTAGATAATTCGTTGAATTTTTTTAAAAACTTATACCTTTTTATAAAGTTTCTTTCTTTAGGAATCGCAAACATCAATAATAAAATCAATTGATTATAAACTATTGCATTTTTATAAAATTCATAATCTTGTTCATTTTTAATTCTTTCTAGTGTAGTTTTTACGCCATCAAAAATATCAAATCTCTTATCACTAAATTTTGAATTTTGAATGGAGCCTCCACGTTGTACGTAAAAATAACAGGTGTCCGCATAAGATATTTTTTTTGCTTGGATTACAGCAGGAATAACAACCGCAATATCTTCATTTACCTTTCCCTCAGCAAAAGGATACTTTTCAACAATTTTCCTTTTAAATAATTTGTTACATGCACTTGCTGCAAAACCATTGTTTACTACACTATAAACATCAAAATCATTAGCATAACACTTGCATCTTTGAATTTTATTTGTTTGTTCATCAACTAGTTTTATATCACAAATGGCAATGTCTGACTTATTGTCTTTAATTGAACTCATAAGTTTTTCGTAATAATCAGGTTCTACATAATCATCTGAATCAATATAACCAATGAAATCGCCTGTTGATTTTTTTAAGCCATAATTTCTAGAATAAGAAAGTCCTCTATTTTCCCTATTGTAAAAAACTTTTATATTTTTATTTCCTTTATACTTTTTTAGTAGCTTTCTAGACGAATCTGTTGAACAATCTTCAACTATAACCAGTTCTATATTCTTATAAGTTTGGTTTAAAAGAGATTCAATACACCTATCCAGATATTTTTCAGTGTTGTAAACAGCGACTATAACTGATATTTTTTTATTCATCTTTTATTTCCCCCTGTATATATTTTTTTAATAGCTCTAATGATTTTATACATTCCTTTTGTTTAAAAAGTTTGCTATATCTTATTGATTTGTTGCTTTTTTTTATGCTAGATCCTTCTTTATGAAAAATTCTTATGGTTGGGTCATATAAACTAATAAGATTGGCTTTTAAAACTCTATGGAATATAAATTCTTCTTCATGAAACAAAAAAGTTTCATTGAAAAATGGATTTTTATATTTTTTAAGATATTGTTCGCTGAAAATAATGCAACATCCGTGTAAAGGAGATTTGATATCAATTTCATTCCCATTTTGTAGTATTATCGGTTGTTTTATTCTATGTTTTATCTTTATATAGTTTTCTAGTATGAAATAAGTCAGCGGGTTTTCATACATTTTTATTAATTTTTTTGCTCTTACTATGCGTTTATTTACATTATCCAAATCTTTTATGACAGGAAATGGATTTACTGATTCTCCACTCGGTGAAGCAATTGATGGACCTAGCATATCAAATTTATACTTTTTATAATCGTTATCCACTTTTTTCAAGAATTCACTATCATCAATATATACATCATTATTCATAACTATATAATACTTTGAATCAAATTTTTCTTTAGCGTATTTTACTCCAATATTATTTGCTTTTGCAAAACCCATATTTTCAGGCAACTTTATAATATCTTTTGTATAGTTCATCAGTTTTTGCTCTTCAGACGTGGTTAGAGAATTATTATCAACTATGACAATATGACAATCATCATTTGTTATTTTACTCAAATGAGTTAAACATTCTAAAGTTTCATCTATATTTTTGTAATGTAATATAATAAAACTAAACATAAATTACACTTCCTCAGCAAAACCTTTAGATAATTTCTTAAAAATTAATAAACCTAAACAACATAATAAAACACTTAATCCCAAAACTATTAGTAAAGACATTAAATGTGGGCTATTATGCCAGTAAAGTATGTCTCGATAGCAATTTATAATTGTAGTCATTGGATTCAATTGAATAATTTTACCAATTAAACTTCCATTAAAAATATCAGTTGAATATAAAATAGGTGTAGCATAAAATAGCATTTGCATCACAAAATTAACTATGTATTCAAAATCTCTTACATAAACATTAATCGAACAAGTTATAAATAATATTCCCAGAGTTAATAGGTATTGAATAATGATAACTAATGGTAAATAAAGCATATACCACGAAAAACCTATTCCACTACAAATTAAGAATATAAACATTATTACACATGTAATCAAGAAGTTTATTAAACCACTTGTAACAACGGATATCGGTAATATTTCACGTGGAAAGTATACTTTTTTTATAATCCCACCATTTCCAATAATAGTAAAAGTACCTTGATTGATATTTGTTACAAACCAATTCCAAGGCAAAATACCGATTATCAAAAATGTAGTATAATGGTCATAATTTGCTCCTCTTAATAAATAAGGAAACACAATTGCATAAACAAGAGTCATTAATAATGGGTTTAGAAACGACCAAACGACCCCTAAAAAGGATCCTTTATATTTTCCTCTAATTTCCTTCTTTACATTAGTTTTCAACAATTCTCTATATGCATATAAATCTTTAAATATCTTCATGTTTTTCTCCTTAATTACAAGTTTTAAGATAATCTTCTATAACTGTTTTTATCTTTCCGTCTTTCATTACTTTTCCTTCATGAATCCATATGCCACGTTTGCATAATTTTTCTATAGATCCTAAGGCATGTGATACAATTACTATCGTTTTATCACTATCACGTAATTCCTCTAATTTTTTAAAACATTTATCTTGAAAGTGTTGATCTCCAACAGCTAAAATCTCATCAATTAATAAAATATCCGCGTCAACATTTATAGCAATAGAAAATGCAAGACGCATATATTGTCCTGAAGAATAAGTTCTTACTGGATTATCAATAAATTCTTCCAATTCAGAAAAAGCAATTATTTCATCTAATCTTTTGTCTATTTCCTTGCGAGTCAATCCGAAAATTGCGGCATTAAAATATATATTTTCTCTTCCTGTAAAATCCGGATGAAATCCGGCACCAAGTTCAAGTAAACTCGTTAATTTACCGCGAGTTGTAACTGTTCCACTAGTTGGATATATAATTTTTGTCATCAATTTTAAAAGGGTTGATTTACCAGAACCATTAACACCAATTAAAGCAACTGTTTCTCCTTTTTTTATATCCAAGTTTATATTTTCAAGAACCGTTCTTGTTTCTGCTTTTTTATGATTCCAAAAAATTAGTCTTTCTTTAAGAGTACTTGGTTTATCATAAAATAGTTTGAAACTTTTGGTCATATTTCTTACTTCAATTGCATTTTCTTTTTTCATACTATATTCACCTCTTAAATTATAACATACATTTTATGCAATACCTAGAAAAATGAACCTTTTGAGAAAATTTTAAGTTTTAAATATCTCTTATTTTGTAATTGTCTTTCTTTTGATTAAAAATATTTTTAATATTTCACACCATAAAAAAAGCAAACTTTTACATTTGCTTAGGTTCTTTGTTATATGTAAATATCGGTTCTTTATCTTTTAATGGTAATCTTATTTGATCCTTTTCTGACAAAAGAATGTCTTCTTCAGTTAAACCATATTCTTTAAACATATCATACCATGGAATATCAAGGCTCTTATCATTCCAAAGAATTCCAACTTCCATTTTAGGAGCATAATCATTATCAATTATATATTGAAATAAAGTATTATCTTCAAGACTTATAAAACCATGTGCAAATCCTCGAGGTACAAATAATTGTCTTCCACTTTCTGGTATATCTTTGTTATAAGGCATTAAAAGTACTTCTGTTGACTTACCATATGTTGGAGAACCAAGTCGCATATCAACTACTACATCAATTGCTTTTCCGTTTAAAACTTCAACAATTTTTGCTTGAGCAAAAGGATTTTTTTGAAAATGAAGTCCACGTAAAACTCCTTTTGAGCTTAAACTTCTATTTGTTTGTACAACTCTTTCAAATCCAAGTTGATCCATATGTTCAGCCATGAAATATGGACTAAAATATCCTCTGTTATCACCAAACACTGCTGGTTCAATTATATAGCAATCTTCCAAATTTGTCGGAATTGCTCTACTTCCATTACTAAATCTTATTTCTTCCATCTATTCTTCGCTTCCTTTAACACTAAACTCATTTCTTCATCTTTTGTAAGTTCATCCATATATCTTGCAAATGCATCCATCGAACTTGGCATATCTCCTACATCATTTGCTAGTCTTGATTTATCAAGTCTTGTGTCAAGTGGTCTTACAGCTGTTGTTTTATATTCTGATGTTGGTATTGGATTTACTTTTGTTTTGATATCATTCATTGCAAATATCATCTTAGCAAATCCAGCCCATGACATATCGCCAGAATTGCTAGCATGATATATTCCGTTTTCGTTAAGTTTACTTAACATAACTAACTTTTCTGCTAAATCAACCGTATAAGTTGGCGCTCCATATTGATCAGCAACAACATTTACTTCATCTTTTGTTCTAGCTAGTTTTAGCATAGTTTTTACAAAGTTTTTACCATTTATTCCAAATACCCATTGAGTTCGGACAACCATGCCCTTTTCATAATCCAAAACAGCTTCTTCTCCAAGTCTTTTTGTTTTTCCATACCAGTTTAATGGATTTACATCATCATAAAACTTATATGGTGCTTTCTTTGTTCCATCAAAAACATAATCAGTTGAAACATAAATAATTTTGGCATTAACCATTTTAGCAGCATCAACTAATCTACCTGTTCCAACCGCGTTTACTAATTCCGCATATTCTTTTTCTTCCTCAGCTTTATCTACAGCTGTATATGCAGCTCCATGAATAATTACATCCGGATGAAATTCTAGCACACTTTTGTAAATCGTTACTGGATCAGTTAAATTTAAAGTTAAACTTGTTGGTGCAAAAACCTCGTTTTTACCATCATTTAAAATCTTATATAGATCATAACCTAATTGGCCATTTATTCCAGTTATTAAATATTTCATTTTAACCTCTACCCTCCTGAAATTATTATAAATAAAAAGCAGATACTAGTCAATATCTACTTTATCTAAGTCATCTATAATAGACGATTGTTCTTCAATTAAACTTTTAATTCTTCTTTTGTATGTAATGATATTTCTTCTAAGTCTTGCAGCATCATTTTCCAGACTTTCAGCTTTAAGAAGTGCATCATTTATTATTCTATTAGCGTTCTTTTTAGCTTCAGTTATAATCAAATCTGATTCAGCAATACTATTGCTTTTATATTTACTTGCTGCTTCTTCTGCCATAACAACAGCTCGATTAAGCGTTGCATCCATGTTCTTATAATGTTCAAGTTCTTTAGTTAAGCGGTCGATTTCTAAGTCTTTGTTTTTCATCTTAGTAATCATATCTTCAACTCTTGAAATAACATCGTCTACAAAGCTGTTTACCTGTTCAACGTTATAACCATTAAAACTCCTATCAAATTTTTTCATTACATCACCCTATTTATGTTAGAAATCCATTTCGTCTTCAATTTTAGATTTACTTTTTTTATCCTCTTCATCACTTATTCTGCCATCTACAGTAACATTCTTTGGTGTACATAAATAAATTCCATTACCAAGTTTTTGTAAATCACCACCAATAGCATATAAAGTACCACTTAAAAAATCAATAATTCTTCTTGCTTGATCAGCAGTTACTCTTTTTAAATTAACTACAACTGAATTTCTCCTTTTTAAATGATCGGCAATTTGTTGAGATTCAGAATAAGCTCTAGGTTCAACCAATATCATCTTATTTCCGTTATCCTTAGCCTCTGTTTCATAAGTTTCTTCTTCGCCACCATCAAAACTTTCTTCTTTTGGAAACAAAGCTTTTTTTATTGATTCAAATGCCATACAAGCCACCTCCGTATATTAACTATATATATAATACCACATTTAAACATTTAGAGTAAATAAAAAAACATTAAAATTGAAATTTAATGTCTTTATACTTTATGAAATGTTATAAAACAAACCTCTTTCCAACTTTTTTGTCTTTTTTATTTCAAAGTGCAAAATTTGCACTTTGAATTTAAAAATGTAGGAATTAACCTACATTAATTAAAATTTGATTCTATCTAAAATATAGTCTTTTACTTCATCAAGATTTAATGAAATTTGTTCCATTGTATCTCTATCTCTTAAAGTAACAATATTATTATTTAAAGTTTCGTCATCGACAGTTAAACACCAAGGAGTTCCAATGGCATCTGCTCTTCTATAACGTTTTCCAATATTGGCAGTTTCATCGTAAGATACTGGGAAGTATTTACTTAACTCTTGATAGATTTCCATAGCTTTTTCAGAATGATTTTTCTTTATTAAAGGTAAAACATTTACTTTATATGGAGCTAAATTTGGTTTTAATTTGAATACTTCTCTTGTATCTCCGTTTTCTAACTCTTCTACTTTGTAACATTCATTTAAAATAGCTAAAAATAAGCGATCAACTCCAACTGAAGGTTCAATTACATAAGGAGTATATTTTTCATTTGTTTCTGGATCTAAGTATCTTAAATCACATTTTGCATGTTCCATATGAACTGATAAGTCATAATCAGTTCTATCAGCTATTCCCCAAAGTTCTCCCCATCCATTTGGATATTTATATTCAATATCAGTTGTTGCTTTACTATAAAATGAAAGTTCTTCTTTCTCGTGATCTCTGTATCTTAAATTTTCACCATCAAGTCCAAGTGAATTTAAGAAATCTAAGCAATATTTCTTCCAAAAAGCAAACCATTCTAAATCAGTGTTAGGCTTACAAAAGAATTCTAGTTCCATTTGTTCAAATTCTCTAACTCTAAATATAAAATTTCCGGGAGTTATTTCATTTCTAAAACTTTTACCTATTTGACCAATACCAAATGGTATTTTAGCTCGCATGCTTCTTTGTACGTTTAAGAAGTTTACAAATATACCTTGAGCAGTTTCTCCTCTTAAATATACTTTACTTTTAGCATCTTCTGTTACACCGATATGAGTTTCAAATAAAAGATTAAATTTTCTAATTGGAGTAAAGTCACATGATCCACATTTTGGACAAGTAACGTGATTGTCTTTAATAAAGTTCTCTAACTTTTCATTATCCCAACCATCACCAGTTTCAGCACCTTTAGTAAATTCCTCAATTAGTTTATCAGCTCTTTCACGGCTTTTACATTTTTTGCAATCGATTAAAGGGTCAGCAAATGAAGCAACATGTCCACTTGCAACCCACACTTCAGGATTCATAAGTATTGCTGAATCAAGTCCATAGTTACGGTAATCCACATGACTATTTTCTTGAATAAATTTCTTCCACCAAGCTTCTTTAATATTATTTTTAAGTTCTCTTCCTAAAGGACCGTAATCCCATGAATTTGCAAGTCCTCCATAAATTTCACTTCCTTGAAATATAAATCCATATTGTTTGGAAAAATTAACTAATTCATCCATTGTTTTTGCCATCTTAATTCCTTCTTTCTATACATTTATTAAATTCATCCATGTTAGTTACAACATTAATCAGTTTGCTTATATCATCATGAATAAACCCTAAATCAATTTCTTTTTCAATTTGAACCAAAAGTGAATCATAATATCCATCAAAATTAAATATTATAATGTCTTTCAAATCGTCTCTGGTTCTTTTTTCTTCAATCATACTCATAACTTCAGATAAAGTTCCAAGGCCTCCAGGTAAAATAACTATTAATTCACTCGATAGATATAGTTCTTTGCATCTTTCAAAGGTTGTTGGAGTTACAACTTCACGATCATACTCCATTCCTTTTAAGTCATCAATATATTTTACATCACTTACAGCTTTTACTTTGCACTCATGATATTTAAATGTTTGAAAGCATTTGCTCATCATTCCTGAGTCAGTTCCACCAAAGACTAATTTGTCACCTCTTTTTGCAAGAACTTCAGCGACATCACAAGCAAGATCTTTGAACTTTTTATTTATGGAGTCATATGATGAACATCCAATAAACACACGCATATATTCACTTCCTTTAAATAAAAAAGAGAACAAATTCGTACGTATGGGCGAATAAAGAATTTCCGCTGTTCCACCATACTTTGTTCTCTTTGGTTTTATATAGCTCTTGGTTTTCCACACCAGTCATCGCTTGTATACATAAATTATATTATATTGGTCTTTAATTTACAACTGTTTTTACTTTAAATTTGTCATAATTTTCTATCAAACATAGACTTTTTATTGTCATTATACTATTGTAGTCTAAACCTTTCATTATATTTTTTAGGTTATAGTTTGACACCCACTTTCTTTTTTCTTTAGACTCATAATTTGTGGTTGTTCTTGTTTTTCATCATGATGTATATAACCTACACAATTATCAACTGGTTTTTCATAACTTTCAACTCTGCAACTCATATTTTGACACGAACGACAATCTTTGGTTAAAGTATCACTTAAATTTCTTTCATAAAAACTCAGTACTACATTTTCTAAAAAACTAATATAATTTTTCTGATTTGCTGTATATTCTTTTAACATTCTTGCAAGTTCAATTATATGCTTGCCAATTAATTCTTCATCGAGATTCAGATTACCCCACATAATAGATGTGAATCCCTTAGCCTTTACAATATATCCATTATTATCAAATGTAACTTCTACGTTGTCACAAGAAAACGTTTGATAGTTATTTTCTTCTTTTTCATTAAATAAATCCATATTAACCTCCTTAAATTAAATTCATTAGTTTTGCATTATTATAGCACTTATTTAAAACAATTTTTAATTTTTACTTTAGTTCTATCAATTATATTCTAATTGGATCCATATCAATTTCTAAATATGTATCTTTATTAAATATATATTGTTCATCTATTTCTTTTAAAGTTTTAAGTAAAGAATCATCAAAACGATACTTAATAAGGATCTGAAAACGATAATTATTATTTATTCTAAAAACTGATGCTGTTGTTGGGCCTAAAATAATAGTTTCTTTATTCAATTTTTTTCTTAAAAAATTAACTACTTTATTAGCTTCAACACTCGCTTTATTATAATCTTTACTTATTACTTTAATACTTGTTAAATAATAAAATGGTGGATATTTAAGTTGCCTTCTAATATTCATTTCATATTCATAATTTCCTAAATAATCATTATTAACAACATAATTTAAAGTTTTGTTTAATGGATTAAATGTTTGAATAATAACCTCACCATTATCAGAACTTCTTCCTGCTCTACCGGAAACTTGGTGAAGCAAGTTGAAAGTATTTTCTCCGCTTCTAAAGTCTGGTATATTTAAAGATTCATCAGCGTTTATTACTCCTACCAAAGTTACTTTAGGAAAGTTTAAACCTTTAGATATCATTTGAGTTCCAATAATAATATCATAGTTATGATTCTCAATTTCGTTGATTATCTTTTCTTGACTTCCCTTTCTTGAAGTAGTATCAGTATCCATTCTAATAACTCGATATGATGGATATAAATCTTTTATGTATTTTTCTATTTGTTCCGTTCCGTAACCATAAGTTTTTATAGCTTTTTCTCCACATTCAGGGCATATGTCACTCATGAATTTGGTATAGCCACAATAATGACACCTTAAATTATTAGAACTTTTATGATACGTTAAAGTTATGTCACAGTGAGGACATTTATATGTATATCCACATGATGCACAAGTTATAATCGTTGAATACCCACGGCGATTAAGAAGTAGCATTACTTGTTCATTTCTTTCTAAAGTTTTCATTATCTTAACTTGTAGTTCAGTTGATAAAATAGTATCTCCATTTTTATAAGAACTTGCAAGATCAACTAACTTTATTTTAGGAATTCTTGCATTACCTACACGATTTTTTAAAGATAGATATTTATATACTCCTTTTCTTGCTCTAGCCATTGTTTCAAGCCTTGGAGTAGCAGATCCTAAAACTATTGGGCAATTATTATACTTTGCTCTAAATATGGCCATATCAACAGCATGGTAACGAGGATTATTTTCTTGTTTATATGAACTAGTGTGTTCTTCATCGATTATAATAAGTCCAATATTTTTTAAAGGAACAAAGATTGATGAACGAGTTCCAACTACAATTTTTGCTTCATCTCTTAAAATTTTATTGTATTCATCAGCTTTTTCTCCATCGCTTAAACCTGAATGAAATATAGCTACATTATCTCCAAAACATTCATAGAATCTTTTAACTATTTGAGTTGTTAAAGTTATCTCAGGAACTAGCATAATGACAGTTTTACCATTTTTTAATACTTCTGATACTAATTTAATATATACTTCCGTTTTTCCAGAACCGGTTATTCCATGAAGTAAAAAAACATCAAACTTATCAAATGAATTTTTAACCTCTTCCATAGCTTTTGTTTGCTCATCAGTTAATACTTTTTCTTTTGTTTTACTAGCACTTGGATTTATTCGGTAAACATTTTCTTTTTCAATTGTAACCAAATCTTTTTCTAATAAAGAATTTAAAACTTGAGTACTAATATCTTTTTTAGAAATTCTTTTTTCGGTTAAAAGTCTATTTACAAATTCTACTTGTTTTTTTGCTTTCTTATTATTTAAAACAAAATATTTACAAGCTTCTTCATCTTTTATAACCACGTAATTATTATAAATTGAATAATCATATTTTTCATTGTCGATTTTTAAACTTGTTGGAAGCATTGTTTGATATGCACTGATTAAAGAACATAATGTTCTTTCTTTTAAATATGCACCTAGTTTTATTAGTTCTTCATTTAATTTGAATGATTCATTTACTACATCATTTATATCTAGGATTTCAAAATCAGATGAAGCAGCGTCTTTTAATGACATAACAAAACCATTAATATTTTTTTTATTAAAAGGAACACTTACTCTTACACCTACAAACACTTTATTTTGTAAATGTTCTGGTATATGATAAGTAAATACTCTATCTAAAGATTTTACACCATATTGTATTAAAACTTCTGCGTACATATTTTCACCTAAATTAATTTTAGAATATAAGATATTTTATTTCAAGAAAAAAAGCAAAATTAATTGATATTGTTACAATAATCTGACGATATTAAAGTCTTGAAATTTTTATTTCAACCGGTCACAATTTGTGACCAGTTCATTTCTTTTTTTAATCTTGATTTTAAAGCATTTCAGTATGTTCAAGATATTTACTATCAACCGGTACAATAACTATATCTACTACAATTATATAATGCTTTTCTTCAACTTTAGTCTACACTGTTTTTATAATTTTATCGTTAAACATCTTATTAAATGTATTTATGCTTCTCAAACAATCATTTATCATTGTAATTTATTTTAAAAAATGTTATATTTTATTTAAGTGAGAAGCAAAGTTTCTTTAGGACGCGATGCTTACCACATGTTTTTGTGTTGCACCTTTTTCAAAAGAAAAGGTGCTTTTTTATATCTTATATTCCTTTTCTACAAAGAAGATATAACAATATAAAAATTATAATGATTAAACTTGTTACTAGTAGTTCTATTTTAAATTGGTGTTTAAACATTATACATCACTTCCTTACTACAGCTTATTTTGCTGAAAATTCACGTCCTACATATAAGAAAGTGATAAGCATCGCATTCGTATTCTCGAGTATTTATTTAAGCATAATTTTTTTATATTTCAAAACTACAAAATTTTAAATTTGGAGGCTCAGATCTTTAATATCTGTATTGATTTATATGTAAAACGTTAAAATCTGTCAAAAAAAAGCTACCAATTTTTAAGTTTGGTAGTTTTAACACTTTTTTACAAAAAAAAATAAAGAAAGTATTTTTCAACTTTCTTTATAAATTATTCAGTAATATCAGTAGTTGGTTGAGTAATTGTACTAGTTATATAATTTGATAAAATTGATCCTAATTTACCAAATTTAGAAACTTTATTGTAAATATTTAATATATCCTCTTGAGATAAACTACTAATTTCAACGGCGTCTTTTAAATCAGCACTTTCTACACTTGGGTTAACATCGCTTTCATTTTTTATATTTAATTCAACTGTATAAGCTTTTTCACTTACATAAGCAGTTAAAGAAATGTTTGCTGTAACTTCATTAGTTTTAGCACCAGCTTTAGATGTAAATTTAATTTTTCCGTTTGCTTGTTCTTTACCGCCTTCCATAACTTTAAATGCTATATTTTCATTAGTAATATTCATTTCAAAAACATTAGTTACAATATTCATACCTTCAAATTCATTACCAAAAACATTAGTTAATAATTCAATATAGCCTTCAGCATCTTCAACTTGTTCAGTTATAGTTTCTTTTTCTAAGCTTGATTTTAATTCACTCTTATCTTTACCACTGATTTTGCTTAATTCAGTTAAGAATTTTTCATTGCCTAAAACTGATTTTTTAGCAGCATTAGAAATCTTTGTTTGATTTTCTTTATTTAATTTAATTGTTACTACGTTGCTATTTGCTTTCATCTTTTGAGTTTTGTCAGCAGCAAGTAATCCAGCTTTAATTGCATCTTTAAATCCGTTAATTAAAACTTTTGAATCAACATCAGTTGTTGTAGTGGAATTGAATATTTCATCTAAACCATCTACTTTTGTATAAACATACTTATCATAGAAATTGCTAAAATATAAATAAACATTAGAATCTTTTAAATAAGTATTTACTTTTAAAGTTTCATCTAAAAGTTCCATCCCAATATTTAAACTTTCAATAGAAGCATCAAAATTCATGATTTTTTTTGTTAAATCTACTCCATATTTTGCGCTTAACTTAGCACTGTAAGTTGTGCTTCCAACTGATACGCGTCCATCCATGCTTAATGTTCCGCTTGCCTTTTTTTCATCATTACTTACAGAAGAAACTTGTTTGAAAGCATTATCAATAATATTTGATATTCTCTTATCTGCACTCTTATAAAGGAACATATAGCCAAATACTCCAAGTATTGCAACTATAACAATAATTAATGCTACTATTATTCCAATTATTAGTCCTTTTTTACTTTTTTTCTTGTTTGGTTCTATTGTTGGAGTTACTAAATCCGAACCTGTACTAACAACGGTATGTTCACCTGTTGCATCCATAACATAGCTTGCTTCTTTTCCAGAAACATCAGTTTGTTCAAGAACATTTCTTTCTACATCAATATTGTTTTCGATTGATGAATTTTCTTGATTTTCAACTGGATTTTGTTGTAAGTTATTTTGAATATTGATTTTTTCAACTTCTACTCCAGTTGCTTGTGTTTTTTCAACATCATTCTCATTTTTTATAGCTGAGCCACAAAATGGGCACATTGTTGAACCGTTTGGAATTTCATTTCCACACGCATTACATCTCATATAAACTTCCCTTCCTATTTTTTGTCTATAATAAATATATACTATTTAATATACTTTTTCAATACTATTTTTTAACTTCGTCATATTTACATGTTATCATTTCACCATTATACATACATGAACATTTTTCCTTACTATCGTCACATACACATTCAAGCGTTGGCTTGCATTTATAGTCATATGAATCAAATAATTTTTGAATAATGGTTCCAATATCTTCTTTATAATAAATCATATTTTCTTTTATCTTAACAACGTCTTCATCAGTAAAATCTCTTACTGATTTACTTTGTTCAATTTCAATATTGGTTAAACTTCCTTTTTCTTTTGTTATTAATTTTAAAGTTATTATTCCTGTTTTATCATTTATTTTATATGTTACTTCATATGTTTCATTTATCACATCTTGAACTTGTTTTTTTACTATAGTTAATTCAAAGTTAGCTTTTAATTCATCACTTTCATAATATTTGAAATAATATTTTGTATCACCGATATCTATAACGTATTTTTTATCATTGTAATTAATGCTTAAGCGATATATTTTTTTTCCACTATAATAAATTCTTATTTTAGTTGGATTATTTTGTTCTTCACCATTTTTATATTCATATTCTTTTGTTTTACGATAATTTTCTAATGTTTCAATTATTTCATCACTTTTCTTATTTTGAATTCTTGCAAATTCGTTGATGAAGTTGCTATCCTCTTTTAAACTATTATAGAAATTTTCGTAGAATATTTGAAGATTAGAGTTATTTAATTCTAGTTCTAAGTAATCACTTTTTATAGTATCATTTCGATAATCTATTTCCTCATTTCCTGAGGTATATTTTAACTTCTTTAAAGATTCATTTACTGCGGTATTTAATCCATCTATAACATTTTGAATATTATAATTTTTTGCTTGAAGAAATCCTAGTTCATCTTCTAATGGAAATAAAATGTATTCATCGTTATAAAATTCTTTAGATTTAAAATAGATATCATTTTTATCGGCATATAAAGTATACGTAAATTCTTTACTTTCAAAGACGATACCACCTTCATCCTCTTTTGGATCTCGCATTTTACCATCTATATATAATCTTTTTGATTTTAAATCTCCTGAATATTTTCCTTCAAATTTTGTTCTATAATCACTTAAATCTAATTCAAGAGTATATTCTCCACTTTTAATGGAGTTATTAGATAAATAATTATCAGTAATATACTCAGTTATATGATCAACTACTCCAGTAAAATATTTGTAGCTCATATCTTTTTTAGGTTTAAATAAATTGATTATTAGAAAAGAAAAAACACCAATTACTAATATAATTAAACTTATAGAAAATATAATAATTTTTTTATTTCTTGGTTCTTTAAAATATGTTTTAATATCAAACTTTTCATCGTTAGCATACGTATTTTCATTTATTTCACCAAACTCCATAGGAGTTATTACTTCCGTATTCGGATCATTTTTGCAAAAAGGACATATTGTTGATGTTTCAGGTATAGTCTTCTTACAATTTATACACTTCACTTTACCCCTCCTTGTATACTATATAAATAATTATAAAATAATATTTTGTACTTTTCAATATCTTTATTGACTACAGCAAACAAATGTTTTATATTATATGTGAGGGATAACTATGGACGAACTAAGAACGAAAAGAAATATCATGTGTATTGATTTAAAAAGTTTTTTTGCTTTTGTTGAATGTGTTGAACGCGGAATTGATCCTTATACAACGCCTTTAATTGTATGCAACCCTGAACAAAAAGGCGCAATATCATTAGCTGTCACTCCTTATTTAAAAAGTTTGGGGATTCCTGGGCGTGTAAGAGTTTATGACATTCCTAAAAATATAAAATATATAAAAGTTCCTCCGAGAATGAGTCTATATCAAAAAAAAAGTAAAGAAGTTATTGGAATATATTTAAAATATGTAGCTAAAGAAGACTTACATGTTTATTCTATTGATGAGTGTTTTTTAGACGTTACCAATTATTTAAAGATGTATAATATGAGCGATTATGAACTCGCTTTAACAATTCTAAAAGATATAAAAGAATCAACTGGTCTAGTTGGTACAGCTGGAATCGGACCAAATATGTTGCTCGCTAAAATAAGCATGGATATTGAAGCAAAGCATACAAAAGATAACATCGCCAAATGGACATATGATGATGTTGAAACTAAATTATGGGGCATTAAACCTTTATCAAAAATGTGGGGAATTGGATCTAATCTTGAAAAAAGACTTAATAGCATGAATATTTATTCGGTAAAAGAACTAGCACTTACTCCTAAAGAAAAACTTATAAAGGAATTCGGTGTTTTAGGTGGTGATTTATATTATCGAGCTAATGGAATAGATTTAACAAAGATATGTGATCTAAACGATTATAAACCAAAAGAAAAAAGCATCAGCAATTCCCAAGTTTTATTTAAAGATTATTTTGACTTCAATATTGATATCATTATCTACGAAATAATTGATACTTTGTGTAGAAGATGCAGAAAAGAAAAACTGCTTTGTGGCCTTATAAGTCTAGGTATTACCTCTTCAAAAACTTCCTCTGGTAGTTTCCATCATTCTTTAAAGCTAAACGAAAGAACAGACAACGCAAATGAAATATTTAGAACAGCTATGTATATTTTTAACCATTATTACACAAAATTTCCAATAAGAAAGGTAGCTATTTCTTTTGGAAATTTGAGTCCGAACGACAAGATTCAGCTTGATATATTTGAAGACTATGAAGAAATAAAAAAAAGGAAACAAATTGAAGAAACAATTGATGAAGTTAAAGAACGATTTGGTCCAAATTCAATTTTAAAAGCTTCAAGTTTATTAAGTGACTCAACAATTAAAGAAAGAAACGGTCTAATCGGTGGACATAAAGCATGAAACAAAACTCTTCTCAGTGGATGCCGTTTAATTCACTTTTTAATGGCAATGAAGAAAAAGATAAAATTGTAGTTATAAATAAAAAGAAACCTATTCTATCTGAAGAACAAATTGAAGCAATAGAAAATAAAATCATTGAAGCATTTACTGAACAAGTTCCAGTTATAATTATTCATTTTCATAAATATGATTTTATAGAATCGATTGGTATTATAACAAAAATAGATTCAATAAAGAAAACAATTACTTTAAACCATAATGAAATCATATATTTTATAAATATTATTAAAATTTTTATAAAAAACACTTGAATTTATATTTTCATTATGCTACAATGATTTTGTTGCTGATGGGGAATTAGCTCAGTTGGCTAGAGCACCACGCTTGCACCGTGGGGGTCAGGGGTTCGAGTCCCCTATTCTCCACCATTAGTAAATTACTCACATTGTGTGAGTTTTTTTATTGTTCAAATTACCCTGACCAACATAGATGCCAATAAAAATCGTTTTAATAAATTTTTGTTGATGTTATAATTAACTCAGGTGATAAACTTATGAATGACTATATAAATATCTTTATCGATAAGGAATATCCTACTTTTTTAGATAAATATTTAAAAACTAAAACTTTGATTAGATTAAAAAATGTTACTCAATTTTGTGGATGCGACTATACGAAACTTTATTCTCCAAGATTTAAATATACAAGATATACTCATTCTTTAGTTGTTGCACATATGACTTGGCATTTTACTCATAATAAAAAAGAAACTATTATAGCTTTATTTCATGATGCTGGCACTCCCTGCTTTGCGCATTCAATTGATTATGTCTTTGGAGATTATATTAATCAAGAAAGTTCTGAGAAGAATATTGTTGATATCATAAACAATGATACTGAATTAAAAGAATTACTAAAAAGCGATAATATGACACTTAATGATTTTAAGAATTTTGATAATTATCATATCTTAGAAAATAAATCGCCTAAACTCTGTACAGATCGTTTAGATGGAGTTCTTCACACTTGTTATGTCTGGCTGCATACTCATGAAAAAGAGCAAATCAAGGAAGTTTATGATGATATAATAGTTTTAACCAATGAAGGAAACTTACCAGAAATCGGTTTTAAAAGTAAAAATTCAGCAAATAAGTTTGTAGAAATGGTATTTAATTATGCTAAAGAGTTACAAGGAAATACTGATAAATTTGTTATGAAGTATATATGTGAAATTGTAAAAGAAGCTGTAAATAAGAAACTTATAAGTTATGATGATTTATATACTAAAAAAGAAGATGAATTATGTGAAATATTTAGCACCAATTTTCCTTCTTGGAAATATTTTGTAAATGCAACAGCAGTTGTTAAAACTGAGTACCTTCCTAAAAATCAATTTTATATATCTTTTGATACAAAAAGACGTAACACAATTCCACTAGTTAAGACTAATGAAGGAATAAAAAGAATAAATGAAATTTCTGATGATTCTAGCGATTTATACAGAAAGTTAGAGCAATATAAAGATTCAACATATGCATATATTGAAGAAATAAAAAGTTTATAAAAAGAAGCAATATTGCTTCTTTTATTTTAAATCCTCATCAGAAAACGGATATGGACAAAGTTCTTTTACGGTTAAGCTTATTTCATCTCCGTTTGGATTCATCGCGATTACATTTTTATCTGGTTCAAAAAATTCGCTTATAACTTGCCTACAAACCATACATGAAAATCCGATTTTTTCATTATCACACATAACGTATAAAGCTTCAAAATCATGTTTTTTATATCCTGCAGATATTGCTGATACAATCGCACTTCTCTCTGCACATATGGCAGCTCCATAACTAGCATTTTCAACATTTACTCCATTAAATTCGCGACCATCTTTCATGACTGCTATTGAAGCAACTCTAAAATGTGAATATGGGCTATAAGAGTTATTTAATAATTCTTTTAGTTTATCTTTCATATCATCACCATTTTTAATTTATCATAAAATGAAAAAAAGGTGAATAATTCTCGCCCTAGTTTACACTTTTTCCATTTACATATAATTTATAACCATTAAAATCAATGTTTTTGTAACTTGTATCTTCATCATCTAAACTTGTAACGTAAGAGTCTCCTGTCAATTTTATTTTGGAGTTTTTAGATAATTTTAATATTATAGATTTTGCTTCATTTGAAGAGTTGATACTTCCTTCAAAACTTGAAGAATCATTTAACTTCATTTATAAAGTGGAAATAGAATCTACAATTATTAAGTTTTATAATATTTTTCTTTAAAAATAAAAACTAATAAGGTATAATTGTATTATAGAGGTAGAATATGAAAGATAACAACATTGAAATAATGAAAAACAAATATTTTTTTATAGGATTTATTGTTGGTATAATACCATTTGTAATTTTACTTACAACTCTATCAACAAATAGATTCCCTAGTATATTTAAAATGACTTTAATAATAGTTGCTCTTATAACGGCAACTATTAATGGATATATTCTTAGATATAATATTATTTTAAAAGCAAAGAGAAGCCTTATTTAGACTTCTCTTTTAGTTTAATGCTAGTTTCTTTTATAAATAAAGATATATTATAAAAGAATTTTAAAATACTCATTGTTAACTTATTAGCATTATTGTAATTTTTTTCATAATAGAATTGACTCGCTTTATATATCTTATATTTATTAAATCTTGATATATTCGTTCCAATTGTTGCATTATGTTTGTGTTCTACAAATACACTTGTATCAACAACTGATAAAAGTTTTTTACCCTTAAGCTTTCTTGCTAAAATATTTTCTTCATAATATAAAAACACATTGGTATCAAAATAATTTATTTCCTTTAAAATATCACTTTTAATCATAAAAAAGCATCCGTATAAACAATCAACTACTGGAAGTGGATCATTAAAGTGACTTTCATTATATTGAATAAATTTATTTTTATAGAATTTACTAAATACTGGAATATTTAAAAGCAAATCTTCTTTAGGGCTTGTAAGTTTCCAACCATACTTAAATACACCATGTTCAAGTACTTTAGGCATTATGGCTGCAATTTCAGGATTTTTCATATTCTTGACTAAAGATTTGATAACATTATTAGAAGGAATACTTATATCAGAATTGCTTAATATTATATTACAGCTTCCATATTTTTGAATTAAATACTTGCATCCTTCATTCATTCCACTTGAATATCCTAAATTACTAGTTAAACCAATAACATGAACTTTATTGTTCTTTATTTTTTTTAACTTTTCAATATCATGATTAGATGAATCATTATCTACAATTACAATTTCATCTATCGAAGTATATTTTGATACCTCTTCAGTTAAGTTAATCGTATTCTCATAATCATTATAATTTATTATAACCAAACCTGTTTTCATTTACTCACCTAACAATTTATTTATTTTTTCAGTTATATTAGAGTTATAATCTTCTAATTTATCTTTTTTCTTTTTAAACTTTTTAACTCCTTTTAAGTCATTTATATCGATATAATCAATATTTAAATATTTATTTAGTCTCTCTGGCATGATAACTTTTAATCCTAAAGACTTGGCTTCTAACGCAACCATTCCTTGACCTTCATAACGACTATTTAAAATCAAATAATCACATTTTTTTAAATAAGGAAAAGGATTTTTTTTAGCGCCTAAAAAAGTAATATTATCAAATAAATCTAACTCCTCTACTTGATTTATAAGTTTATCTTTAAGTGGACCATCACCAATTATATAAAGTTGAAATTCTTCATTATTTTCTTTATATTCCTTAATTATAGGAAATAATAGATCTAACCCTTTTTGATACACTAATCTTCCTAAAAAGCAAAAATTGATATTATCATCATCAACATGAAAATCAACCTTTTCTTCAGATTTTTTTAATATTTCATCAGTATTTATATAATTAGGAATTACTTTTTTTGCGGTTAATCCAGTTAGTTCTTTAAAAGATTCTTTTACTCCTTCACTTACTGCAACAATTTCATCAAAATTCTTATATTTGCTTTTGCTTAAATTGAACAATACTCTAAATTTAAATTCGTTTTTATATTTTATTTTATAATCATTATGAATCCAAATGACTTTTTTGTTGGCATTGGAATTTAAAGTATATGCTGAAAAAGTATTATTATAAGCACTAAAGTCAATGGCAACATCATATTTTATAGTTTTATCCGTTTTAATAAGTTTTTTTAGTATAAAAAATGGTAAATACTTATAAAAACTTGGTTTTGATAAGAAAACTACATTTACTTCTTTAGGAAGTTCATTATATAAAGTGCCTTTGGAAAGTAAATAAAGATCTATATTATATTTATCATAATCAATTTTTTTCAAAAGATTAATCAAACTTTTTTCAATACCACCTATATTTAAATTTGGTTCAAAAATAGCAATGTTTTTTTTCATATATTTCCAACCTTCTTACTTAATAACGCTATTGAATATGCAACATATATCGATACTGCTGGAGCAAAAAGAAAGTGTCCAGCTAAATAGGAACCTAGAAGAATGAAAGCCGTAGAAGTTGCTAATATACATATTTCTTCATCGATTCTATTCTTTTTTGCTTTTATGATTTTTATTAAAATGCTTAATAATAAATATAGTGGCAAACTTAATTCAATAATAAACCCAATAATTCCATATTGAAATAACAGATCATGAAAGTCTCTTTCTACTGTTTTTTCATAATGGATTCCTTGATAAATTCTATCATCATACGTTAAACCATATAATTTTGAAAATAAAGTACTATTTTTATACATTGCTTTATTGGCAATCAAAAAGTCATCTCTTCCATTAAAAACAAGTGACGAAGATATTTCATTGCGAATCTCTTCACTGGTTTTATCAAATTTAGGGCAACAAGTTTCACAATAATTTCCGCCACTATTTTCATAGGCTCTTTCATAACTTCCAATAAGATTTGTATAAATTGGTAGTTTAATTGTGAATACGAAAATTGATAATAAAATACCTCCTAAAAAGAAAAGACTTTTTAAATTTAATTTGTTCTTTATAATAAGTTTGTTGTATGCAAAATAGAAAATAAAGGCACAACCAAGTAAACCCACACATCCTACATAGCTCGCTTTAGTTCCTAAAATACATAAGAATATAATCGTTATTAAAGAAGAAACTATATTATAAATATTTTTACTTTTTATATAGTCTATTAAAGAATAGCCTAACAATGCAATCAAAATTAAACCATATTCATTTGCTGAATTAAACCATGAAACTATTCCTTTATGATAGCAATTTTCATATGAAGAGTATGAACAATATGCTGTTTTTGTAATAACTGAAGTTAATAGAGATATTCCAATTATTAAGGCAATAATAATAAATGTGAAACGATCCAATTCTTCATTTTTCTTAAAATATAAAGTAAAGAACAAAAGTACAATTGGAAAATAAATCAATTTAGCCATATTGACACCAAAACTCATAATATTAAAGTGAGAGTCTAATAGAAAATGTCCAACAAATGATGTTAGCAAGTAAATTATCCAAATAATAATATATGTATTAATTTTACTATCACGATTTTTTATTATATAAATACCAGCATATATAAGAAATATAAATCTACAAATCATTCCTAAAGATATATGAAAATTATATTCATTTATCATTAACGAAGTTATGATATCGATAAGTGGTTGTATTAGCATAAATTTAGTTAATATACGATTATTATAAAACTTATCCATATTCTCACTTCCTACATATAATTATACAAAAAAAATGTCATTATTTAAAGAAAAAACGTTATGTACAAGTTCGCAAAAAAAATATGCAGTAATCCCGCATATTCCCATATTTTTAATATTGTCTACCAAAATAGATTACATGTTTTGCTGGTTCTCCACAAATACAGTTTCCGTTTGCATGTTCATGTTCTAGTATACAACGTGATTTCAAACCAGTTTTTTCTTTGATGTTTTCTTCGCATTCACATCTTCCACACCAATTTATTTTGATGAATCCAGGTTTAGTAGCCGCAATGCTTTCAAATTCTTCCATAGTTGAAGCTGAATATAGCATTGAGTTTCTTCTCTCTTCCGCTTTTTTATACATATCATTTTGCATAGTTTCAAAAATATCATTTAATTTATCTGCCAAATTATCAAGCTCACTTATACTAAATTCGCACTTTTCTAAAGTATCTCTTCTTACTAAAGTTATATGACCATTTTTAATATCTCTTGCACCAACTTCAATTCTAACTGGATATCCTTTAACTTCGGCTTCAGCAAATTTAAACCCTGGAGTTTTGTCGCTTCTATCAACTTTATTAGTGATGTCATTTTTATTTAAAATATCTACAACTTTATCAATATATTCATCAATATCTTTTCCAATTGGAATGACAATTACTTTTGTTGGCGCGATTTTTGGAGGTAATACAAGTCCACGATCATCTGAGTGAGTCATAATAAGTCCACCGATCATACGTGTAGTGCATCCCCATGATGTTTGAAATGGAGTTTTTAGTTTATTATCCTTATCCAAAAATTCTATTCCAAAAGCATGAGCAAAACCAGTACCAAAATAATGACTTGTTCCATTTTGTAGAGCTACACCATCATACATCATTGCTTCAATTGTATAGGTTGCTTCAGCTCCAGCAAATTTTTCTTTTTCTGTTTTTCTTCCTACTATAACTGGCATAGCTAAATAGTTTCTTTGAAAATCTTCATAAACATGTAACATTCTTAAAGTTTCAGCCATTGCTTCTTCACTTGTTGCATGTAAAGTATGTCCTTCTTGCCATAATATTTCACGGCTTCTTAAAAATGGTCTAGTTGTTTTTTCCCAACGAACTATCGTACACCATTGATTATAAAGAACTGGTAAATCTCTATAACTTTTTACGATCTTTTTAAAATGATCACAGAATAATGTTTCACTTGTTGGACGTACACACATTCTTTCATCCAACTTTTCTTTTCCACCATAAGTTACCCAAGCAACTTCAGGAGCAAATCCTTCAACATGATCCTTTTCAACATTAAGTAAAGATTCAGGTATAAACATAGGCATTTGAACGTTTTCATGTCCCAAACGTTTAAATTCTTTATCCAAAATACTTTGCATATTTTCCCAAATAGCATATCCATATGGACGAATAACCATACTTCCCTTGACGTTTGTATAATCAACTAAATCAGCTTTTTTAACAACATCGGTATACCATTTAGCAAAATCAACATCTCTACTTGTAATATCTTTAACTTGATTATCCATAAACTATTCCTCTACTTCGAAGTTTTCTAAACTTCCATTTTCTTTTAATATTTGATTAACTGCATCTGTTGCTTTTGTTAATTTATCATTACAAACTTTAACAATTTGCATAGCTTCAGTATATTTTTTTATTGAACTTTCTAAATCAGTATTACCAGTTTCTAATTCTTTGATAATATTTTCAAGTTCACTCATAAGTTCTTCAAATTTCTTATCTTCCATTTTCTTTCTCTCCTTTAACAACTGTGTTTATCTCTCCATCAAGAAGTCTAATATTTACCTCATCATTAACTTTAACGTCTTTAACACTTTTAATTACTTTTCCATTAACTGTAGAAAGTGAATATCCCTTACTTAAAACACTTAATGGGTTTAATAACTCTAATTTATTAATAACAAGTTCTAGACTGTTTTTATTTTTTATAAATAACTCACTTGGATTTAAAATTATATGATTACTTATTACATTTTGATATCTAGAAACGGATATATCCATTTTGTGAGTAATATAACTATTTAGTTTGTTAATAATCATATCCAGTTTTTGTTCTCTAATCTCAGAATATGAAAGTGGATTAGTTAGAACATAACTATTTTTAAAGTTTGTAAGTTGTTTTTTTGATAAGTCTATTAAATTAAATATATTTTTATTTAAACGTATTTCAAGTTGGCGAATGTAGTTAACTAAATCAACCATATTCGGTACAGCCATCTCTGCTGCTCCGGTCGGTGTTGGAGCACGCATATCAGCAACAAAGTCAGCTATAGTGAAATCTATTTCATGACCAACAGCAGATATAATCGGGATTCGAGATTCATATATTGCTCGAGCAACACATTCTTCATTAAATGCCCATAAATCTTCAATGCTTCCTCCACCTCTACCAACAATTAAAACATCTATATCATCAAATTCATTTGCACGTTTAATTTGTCTTACAACATCATCTTTAGCAAGTTCACCTTGAACTAAAGCAGGAAATAATATTGTATTGCATATTGGATATCTTCTTTTTATAGTTGAAAGAATATCTCTTATGGCAGCTCCTGTTGGTGCGGTTACAATACCAATTTTACTTGGATACTTAGGTATTGGTTTTTTATGTTCTTGATTAAATAAACCTTCTTTAGCAAGTTTTTGCTTTAATTCTTCTAATCGTTTTAATAAATCTCCATTACCGGATAAATGCATTTCTTCAACATATACTTGATATCCACCAGTTGGAACGTATACGCTTATTCTTCCAGTAACTAACACTTCATCTCCATCTTTCGGGACAAAATCAAGTTTTGAAGCACTTGTTTTAAACATAACCGCATTAATTCTTGATTCTTCATCTTTTAAAGTGAAATACAAATGTCCTCTAGTATGTCCTTTATAATTGGAAACTTCTCCTTTAATATGGACAACTTGACATTCAACCTTAGAATCTAAAAAGTTTTTAATTGCCTGATTATATTGGCTTACGGTAAAATATTTTATTTCTTCTGTGTCCATACTTTTCCTCCTTTTTATATTTTATCAAAAATATAATAAAAAGTCTTTAATTAATAGACATTATTTTATTTGTATAATAAATTTTATTCACAAATACAATTTTAAATAAAAAAATCACATAAATTAATATGTGATCTGAAGTGCAAAAAAAAGATTTTAGATAGATAAATAATCCAAAAATGAAAAATAAAAGTATGCTTCGCACTTCACTTATAATTATAAATGCATTTTTATAAAATTACAACTATTTTATTGTATTTTTTAACTCATATAGGAAATTTATTGCATCCATTGGGGTCATTTTTAAGATATCTATCTCTTTTATCTTTTCTTCTAATTTATTATCTTCATGCTTTTCTTCAAAATTAAGAGATTGTTGAACAAATACTTCACGTTTTTCATGACTTTCATAACTCGCTAAGAATTCACTTGCACGTTTTAACAAATCTTCCGGAAGGCCAGCAAGTCTTGCAACATGGATTCCATATGATTTATCAATTGGTCCTTCTTTAACTTTATGCAAAAATGTTACTTTACCATCCTCTTCTATGGCATCAACATGAACATTTTTGATACTTGGAATAGTATCGCTTAAATCCGTTAATTCATGATAATGAGTTGAAAATAATGTTTTACATTTGATTTTTAAATTAACATATTCAAGAATTGCACGAGCTAAACTCATACCATCAAATGTAGCTGTTCCTCTTCCAAGTTCATCAAATAAGATAAGTGAGTTTTCTGTAGCGTTAACAATTGCATTTTTAGCTTCAATCATTTCAACCATAAATGTCGATTCTCCGCTTACAAGATCATCACTTGCTCCGATTCTAGTATAAATTGAATCAAATATTGGTAAGTTTGCTTCAGCAGCAGGGACAAAAGAACCCATTTGAGCCATGATAATGATGATTGCAAGTTCCCTCATATATGTTGATTTACCACTCATGTTTGGTCCAGTTATTAAAAGAGTTGATGTGGATTCATCCATAATTACATCATTTTTAACATAGTTATTATTGCTAACAACTTCAACAACTGGATGTCTTCCGTCAATTATACGAAGATTATGATTGTTATTGAATTTTGGTCTAATTAAGTGATGTTCTTCACTTACAAGAGATAAAGAACATAACGAATCAATTTCACTTAAAAGAGTTGCTGTTTCTTTTAATTCAAATAGGACACCCTTTACACTTTCTTTTATTTCCATGAATATATTGTATTCTAAATCAATTATACGTTCTTCAGCATTTAAAACTAAAACTTCTTTTTCCTTTAACTCTGGAGTTATATATCTTTCAGCATTAGTTAGAGTTTGTCTTCTTTCCCAACCTAACTCTTCACTTACGCGTTTTGAATTTCCTTTTGACACTTCAATAAAATATCCAAACACTTTATTGTATCCAACTTTTAAGTTATTTATTCCCGTTTCTTCTTTTAATTTTGCTTCAATTCCAGAAATAAAATCTTTTCCTCCTGAGCGAATACTTTTAAGTTCATCAAGTTCAGCATTATATCCACTTTTGATTATTCCACCCTCTTTAATGCTTATTGGTGCATCTTCAGAAATAGAACTTTCTAAAAGTTTAAATAATTCCTCATGAGTATTTAAAGTAATATCAAATTTAAGTTCGTTTAGAATTCTATTGATATCAGGTATTACTTTAATTGAATTTTTTATTTGTAATAAATCTCTTCCATTTAAAGAACCGCATATAACTTTACCAGTTAATCTTTCAAGATCATAAACTTCATATAAATCTCTCATAAGTTCTTCTCTTTGTAAAAAATTATTATTCAAACTTTCAATATAATCAAGTCTTTTATTTATTTTAGTTTCATCTTTTAAAGGATTCATAAGCCAACTTTTTAAAGTTCTTGAACCCATCGCTGTTTTAGTTTTATCAAGAAGCCATAAAAGAGAAAACTTTCTTTCTTTTAATCTTAAAGTTTCTAGTAACTCAAGATTTCTTATTGTATGAATATCCATATTTAAATAGTCATCTTTTTGAACCATTTCAATATGTGATAAATGTGATAAATCTTTTAATTGAGTTACATGTAAATGATACATAATATTCTTTAATGCTTTAACTATTCTTTCATCATTTATTCCTTCATAGACATTTTTATATTCGTCCTCTAAATATAAATCATTAATGGTGATAGATATTGAATAAGTATTTTTAAAGATATTTATAAGTTCAATATCGAAATTATTTTCAACAATGATCTCTTTTAAATTTAAACTTAATACTTCATTTATTAAACTAGTTTTATTATGAGGAACAAATATTCCAAATACTTTACCAGTTGATAAATCAAGATAAACTATTAAATAGTTATATCCATAATCAAAAATAGTTCCAATATAGTTAAAATCATGTTCATTTAAGAACTCTAAATCAACCATTGTTCCTTTTGTTACGACTTCAATTACATCTCTTTTAACCATACCTTTAGCAAGTTTTGGATCTTCAAGCTGTTCACATATCGCAACTTTATATCCTTTGCTTATAAGTTTTTCAATGTATATTTTAGCTGAATGATGAGGAACTCCACACATTGGTACTCTTTCACTTAAACCTGCATTTTTACCAGTTAAAGTTAACTCTAGTTCCCTTGAACAAACATCAGCATCTTCAAAGAATAATTCGTAAAAATCTCCTAATCTAAAAAATATTAATGTATCAGGATATCTATCCTTAATCTCCATATATTGTAACATCATTGGAGATAATTTTGTTCTATCCACACTTAAACGATCCATTTTACCACCTACATCTAATGAAATATTATATAATAATTTTTAGATTTTAGGAAGATAGTTTTTCCATCAAATCTTCTATATTATCTGCTTCAATTAACTTAATTTTTAATTTATTTTTTTCTTTAACTTTCTTTGCCTCTTCATAGTTTTCTTTTGGGGTTATAAAAACATCACATTTATTCTTGCTTGCTCCAAGCATTTTATATTTTACTCCACCTATTTCGCCAATGTTTCCTGCCTCATCAATTGTTCCAGTACCACATATTTTTTTATTTGTAATAGTTTCGTTATTTAATTCTTGAATTAAAGCAAGAGTTAACATTGCTCCACCAGAAGGGCCTGATTCACTTTTTTTGTAATTGTATTCAAGAGAATCTTTATAGTCATTTACTTTTGCATAGCTTACTCCAATAAGTGTTTTATCGTTTACTTTTATAAGACTCGCATATCTTGTATACTCTTTATCAGAGTTTTTAACCTTTATAGATACTTTCATACCTTCTTCAAGAGTATTTAGATACTCATCTACAATATCCGGAGTAAAGTCGTGTCCATCAATGCTTATAAGTTCATCACCAATTTTTAAATCTGTATCCGATGAAGGACTAATATATGTTACATAATAAGTAGTTTTTTCGATTTTCAAAGGTTTGTTAACATATTTATAGGCAACACTTTTGGCATTACTAATGGATTCATATAAACTAATTCTATCTCTTTTTAGTGAGTCAGCCATCTCTTCATTATCATACTTTATGTCATCATTTTTTACAATGTCCCAGTTTGGTAAAATTAATGAAAGTAATAAAACCGGAACTTTTCCTTCAACAAAACTTACATATGTCATATTTACACTTGTTTTAGAATTCTTATTCAATCTTTTAGAAATATCTATTGTTCCTCCTGGAGCATAAACACTGAAAGGAAGATTTAAATTAATAGCCACTACAAAAACAACAATAATAAGTATTGATTTAATATTTTCCTTTAAAAACTCATACATTTTATTAAGCATAATTTATTCTCCTTACTTTGATTATACCATTATTATAGAGGTGAAATGTGAAAAAATTGTTAACTTTATTACTTTTTATCCTATTTATTGTAAATAAAAATGCAATTGTTTTAGCAGCTGCAGATGCCCTTAATATTTGGAGTAAAAGTCTATTCCCAGTTCTTTTTCCTACCCTTATCCTAAGCGATATTTTACTTGCAAGCGGAGTAATTGATAAAATACCTAATTTTTTTTATGATGTTTACTCTAAAATATTTAAAACTAGTCCATATGGTTTATTTGTATTTATCGTCTCTGTTTTTGGTGCAACACCAACAAATGCGAAAATATTAAAAGATTTGTATGATTCTAAGTTGATAGATAAAAACAGTTTAACAAAGATATTAAGTCAAACAATATTTTTTAATCCAATATTAATACTTACATTCAGTAATCTAAAAGTTTTAATAATTATGTGGGTATCTAATGTTTTAACAAGTTTTATTTTAAGAGATGCCTTAGTAAGTGAAAATCCCCTTAAAGCTTCCTATAACTTTGAATTTAATTTAAATAAATCTATTGAAAAAAATATGAAAACAATTCTAAATATATTAGGAACTTTAACTGTTTTTTTAAGTCTTTCAAATATAGTACCAATTAAAAATCCTATATTGAAAACATTTATATCCGGTATTCTAGAAATAACTAGTGGATTTACTAGAATAAAACTTTATACAGTAAGTCCAATAAATGATATATTGATGCTTACTTTCACTTCTCTTGCATCGTTTAGTATAATAATGCAAATAAAAAGTATTTTAAAAGAAACTAAGTTTGATTCAAAATACTTTTACACCTCTAGAATTTTAACTTTATTTATATCTTTACTCATATATTTGATTACATAAACTATTAGAACTGCTACAATTACATCTAAATTTATTAGTAGCTGCATTATTAGCTTTACATTTAAATAAATTATTGCCTGTATAAGTAAATCCGATGTTTACGTCATAATGTTCACCAGTTAAATTTTTTATTGGAAAGACTAATGAAGCAGCATTTATATTTTCACTTAAAGCGGTAAAATTAAGAACTGAAGCATCAGATAAATCAACTTCTTCAGGAAGTTCTTTCATAGTTGAAGCATCTGCAAAGAATGATTGATATTTAGGAGATCCATCAAAATTATATTCTTTGTAATATCCTCTCTTGTAAGAAATCATCCATGAAGTTTCACCTTTACCAACATATTTACCATTTTGATAATCGTATTTTGTGTAATAATTATATATTGATAAAAAAGCTATATTAGACTTTAAAAAGTCTTTTTTATATTCAATTTTTAAGCATTTATATTTATCTTCATAACCACTTACTATAATAGAATTATCAATTCCTTGTTCAGATAAAGTGCAGGCTGATACTCTTTTGACACCATAGTCAGTTACATCCTCTTCAATAGCCTTAATCATTGTTGATTGATCGATTACGAAGTTTGATTGAATGGAACTTTTATTATCTTCACTTCTCACTTGAAGTAAAAGAGAAAACAATAGAAGTAATACAATCGATATAATACATATACTTACTAGAAGTTCTGTTATTGTCATACCTTTATTATCCATCTTTACACCTCCATAGAAGAATGGAAGACTTCATAAGTACCATCTTGATAATTTTTCTTATATTTTACAATCATCCTTCTTGTATTGCTGTATTTACCTAAATGCTTAATATAATCAATTGTTGTTGCATCTAATTTAACTAAAACACCTGTATTAGTTAAAACTTCACTTGGAGTTAAAAAATATATTTTTTCAACTTCAAAAGATTGTTTTAATTGAGTTAATCTATTTCCAGAAATTGTACATTCATATACATTTGTTCCTGGTTTATTACAAGTGTTCATATATGTTCCTAAACTTCCATATTCTTTTTCAAGTATTTGTTTTGTGTAATATGTTTTATAAATCATCTCTGTTGTATCAAAAACATTTCTTTCTCTTGATTTTCTAATTATGTAGGAATAACTTCCAAATAACATTAAAAGCGTCAATGATAAAACACTTACAACTACTAAAGTTTCAATAAAAACAAAACCATTCTTTTTCATTCGCTTTTTCTCCCATCCATAATTATGTATGGATTAGTTCTCAATCCTGTTCCTCCAGATACATAAGTAACGTTGCTAGTGGAATCAACTCCAAGTTCAAGCATAAGTCTAAAGTTATAAGCAGCACTGTTGAGTATAGCAATGTCATTATCTTTTGTTTCATTTGCTTCAACCACTTTATCACTTACTTTATGAGTATAAGCAACTGGAGATGCATATGAACAATAATCAATATATTCAGAGTTTGATGCCGTATCCCAAACTTTATTCATATATCCAAAAGTATTATTGGAGTTATAATTAACTTTTCCATTTGAAAAATTACCTCCACAATAATTATTTAAAATACTACCATTTTTAGAGTTTGCTAAAGTAAAATTATACATACGATAGTAATAGTAATTACCTGCAGTATATGGTCCAGTTGTTTGATCAATATAAACAATGTAATTTGAATCAATTCCAAAAATAGAATTTTTAACTTCATCAGTTAAATTAGTATTATTTCTTATAGTTATAAGTTCAGTTGATGTAGGAAAACCCATTTTAAAACTAGTATAGTTTTTAAATTGAAGTGATTGTTGATATAAGTTTTCATTTCCCCAACTTCTTAAATTAATCATTTCATTAATAATACCAATAGTTAAAGTATGATATTTTCTTATAACGTCAGTTGATAATTTAAATTGAACATCCAATTTTGATGCATCAATTTCACTCAAGAAATAATAAGTTTTTATATTACCATTTGTTTTAATATCAGCAACAATCCATTTAGCTTCTTGATTTAAAACACTTTCACCTATTTCATAAGGGTCATGTCTTGCAGGATCTGGATTATTATATGTTTCTCCCATACTAGGATCATTCATAAATTGGACATAATCACCAATATTTAAATCACTTATTTTAGTGTTATTTATTTTTAATAAATTACTTTTTGCCTCATCATTAATCTTTTGTAATAATATTTGGTTATGAAGATAAGCTAAAATTAAAGCTAAGAAAAGAGTTAAGAACACCAAGAATATTGAATAAAGAATACTTGTTGCAATAAATCCATTTTTCTTCATCTTAACCTCTCCTCTTCTATTCTAATCATAATTATAAATCATTACTAAACTATTTTCAATTATTTTGTAAAAGAAAAAAAGATACACGATTGTATCTTAAATTTTAGTATTATGCGATTCGGAAAGCTGGAGAGACCCCGAAAGAGTTGTCCGCAATGATGTTGCTCCAGACACCAACGTTGTTGACATCAAGGAAGCTGTTGGCACCGCCAGAATAAGCCGAACGAAGCCACCAATATGAATTACTTCCGTTATATTGTTTTTTTGCTCCTGCATAACTACTTGCTGTTACTCCTTGATTTTTATAATAATCTAATTGTTTTGATGTTCCTACTGATGTATCATAATCATTAGTGCTCCAAACTTCTTGTGCATTTAACAAATATAATTTATCTTGAGTTTCAAAGTTTTCTTCTCCTGTTGTATTTCCATGTCCTGATATTACTTTTGTTGAAACTATTACATTTTGTAAATCACTTGGAATGGCATTATATATTGCACCATTTATATAAGTACGCATTTCGGAATCTTTCCATCCACCTTTATTTGTATTTGTGCTATTAAATTTTTGAGTTGTTATTATATCGACAAATTCTACTACAAATCCACATGCTGTTTCACTTGTTTCGGTCGTACATGCACTCATATTTGAGATACGCACCATATGTTTTCCAAGAGAACCTAAGTCTACTTCTTTTGTATCTCCTACATTATATTTACTTGTATTTCCGGTTTGTACTGCTTTTTGGATTGTTGTCCAAGAATCACTTGTAAATGATACTGGATCTGGAATATTTTCTCCCAATTCATTTCTTTCTACTGCATTGAACTCTAACCTACACGTATATTCTTCACTTACTTCTTCTGTTGCAGTCTTGTTTAGTGTTACTGTTAATGTTCCATTTACTGAACTTTTTGCTGATACCTTTGTTGCATCATTTTCTAGTTTGTTTTTGATACTTGTGTATTTTGCTGTTGTTCCATCTTTTGGTACACATGTTACACTTACTTCTGCATCATAGTTGCTCGAATTGTTTGTTACTTCATATGTTAACACACTTGTTTGATTTAATGTTTTTAATTCACTAGTTGTAAATGTTATGATCTTTTTTGTATCATCTACTGCTGTTGTATATACATCTTTTCCATCTATACTTGCAGCTGTAAAGATTACACTAAAATCTTCATTGTTTTCGCTTACTTTAGCATTTCCGTTTATTATTAATGTTGTTGAGATTGCTGCAAATCCAATACTCATTAGTAATATTGCTATTATAAGCATACTTTTCTTCTTCATATTATTCCCTACTTTCTACTATTTTATTTTATAATACCCCCCCCGATTTTAAAGTCGTTTTGAAGGGTTTACACAAATTTTTCAAAATTTTTTTTACATTACATTTTTTATTTTCACCTAATTTCACACACCATCCTATTTTTAATTATACTACATTTTTGTTGTATTTTGCGTATTTCATTTTTAGTATGTGTAAAGTAAAATATTTCATAAAAAAATAACAGATATGGAATCTGTTATATTAACAAATATAAAACAAAAACATAAAATACTATAGGTGATGTATATGAGACCTTGTGGTTGTGGAAATAATAGACCTCCAGGGTTATTTAGTATCTTTGCTATTCTTCTTTTAGGATGCCTAATATTTTATCAAGTAATAATTACTTTAATTCTACCATTAAGATTTAATTTATTTATTTTATTAATAGAAATATTTTTATTGTTCTTTATTCTTTATAGAATAATATGGCCCTATTAAGAGTTCAGTTTTATGAATATAATCAAATAAATCAGTTACTCTAATAGTATTAATATATTCATTTTCTCCAAATTCTACTTTTAAAGGAGTTGATATATTAATAAAGAATAGTTTCTTTTCTTCATCACTTAATGAACATTTTGAAAAATATGTTTCTAATATTCCAGAGAATTCAAGATTGTTCCATTCATTATGATAAAAATCTATTAGATCAGCAATTGGTGTATCAAAGTGATTTTTATCCCAAGAAATAAGATATGATTTACTATTTCTAATAATATGTTTTAAAGAAACGTTTCCATGATTTAAACAAACTCTTTCTTTAGTTTTATCTTGAACCATTTTATACCAGTTATCACATTCTTTTTTACAAAAAATAATGTCTTCTCTAAGTTTAGTATAATTATTTTGAAAAAGGGATTCATGAGGAGATGGATATTCTACATATTCACTTTCTTTTAATATTTGAAAATAATAATCTTCTATATAATTTAAATACCCCATTAAATTATCATATATACTTTTATATCTATCTAAGTTAACTTCTTTATTAAAAGAAGTTTTATTATGTAATAATGCTAAAGTTGATGCTAAATCATTACCTAATTGATTTTGATCTAGACTCAAATCTTTTATATATTCATAAACATTTTGACCACGTTCATCAAATCTATCAACTAATGCTGGAAAGTTATTAAAATCTCTTGATTTTAAATAATCATATAATTCTAAATTAATATCTTCTTTTTTTATGACTACTTCATCATTTTTTATTAATACTTTTCCAATACGTTTTAGTTTATTCATCTTGACATGGAATTATTAGTTTCATACCAACAGAAATATTATCTATTGAATTATAATCTTTAATAACATCTATACTTATCTTGTATTTATTAGCAATATATTCTAATGTATCTGATTCATCACATACATGTATATGATATGTAATATACGTGTTTTCTCCACCTGTTAAGGTATCCATAATTTCTGTATCCACTTTTACCTCACGATCTTCATTTTTTTCTTGTTTTTCTTTTTCTTCTTCTTTTTCTTGCTCACATACTTCAACATTTTCTTCAATTATTGGTTTTTCTTCTTCTTTTTCTTCTTTTTCTTCTTTTATATCATCTTTAAAATCTACTAATTCAACTTCATGATTTTCTAAAAATTTATCAAATTCTCTTTCATCATCAAACATCATTTTATCTCCCTCAATTTCATATTCAATTTCTACACATAATTTGTTTTGATCAATTTCATAAGTGAAATCATCTACTTCCATAGTTATAGTTTCTTTATCCATTGGTTCTTCAAAATGATAACTAAATGGTATTTTTTTAGTAAATGATTCTTGATTTAAAGATATTTCGTGTCCACGATAAGAACCAGTTATTATAAATGTACCACTTATATCATTTTCTGTTGCTTCGAACTCTCTTTCCAAACTTATACTTGATATCTCATAAATATTATTTCTAAATTCAATATCATCTGTAAAATTTATTATCTTTTTCATAAACTCTCCTTTCAACAAATTATATGCAAAAAAAAACATAAGATTACTTATGTTTTAGCTATTTTATTAAAGTTATTTTAGCGTAACCATTTCCTTTATTTCCTTTTGTAAATGATGCACCATCATGAGAAGGAATACTTTCATTACCACTTAGCATTTTGGGATTATCAAAGTATAGACCTGAATAATGAACGCTGCTACTTAAATATATGATATTGTTTGCTGTTGAATCACTGCTGATAGCTTTTGATGAAGTGTTTCCAGAAACAAATGACGAACCACCGCCTCCGGAACCTCCTGTAGTTGCCCACCAACCACAAGCACCAGCTCCACCTCCGCCACCGAAGTAGCCACCGCCTCCTCCAGCACCAGAACCACCGCTGAATACGTCCTTATAAGCTGTTATGTTATGGTAATATACTCCAGATCCACCTCCAGATCCACCGATACCAAAAGTACCATTTTTCCCATTTTCACCTAATAAACCTTCTCTATTTGAAACTGCTCCTGTCGTTATTAAAGCTTTTGTGTCTCCGCTAGCTTCTCCTCCAAAACCGGCTAGTTCATCTCCTCCTAAGCCACCACAGCTATCAGAGCAGCGGTCGGGTTTACCATTTCCTTTAAAACCATAACCATTCACTACTGGATTTTGTTGATATTCTGTTCCCGTGTGAGCTGTACCTCCAGCTCCGCCACCTCCTCCAGCAACCATTATTCTTGATTTTAAAGATTCGAAATTATTCCATGTTCCATTTATTAACCTAATATCAGTAGCTCCGCCGCCATAGCCTCCTATATTTGTTGGATAAGCTTGTGTTGATGGACTTCCTCCACCATTATAACCATTTTTTCCACCAACATATATATATAATTTTTGTCCTTTCATTAATGTTATTTCTCCGCTGCTATAAGCTCCTACGGCTCCAGCAAACTTGTTGGCATTTTCTCCTCCTTGAGATCCCCAAACTTCTAACTTATAAGTGCCTGTTGTTGGAGCGGTGAATGTTTGTTCTCCTCCGGTATATCCAAAACTCCATACGTTATCACCAGTGTATGCATATTCTTCTCTACCTGTTGCACTGAATTCTAATCTGCATATATATTCTTCAGTTATTTCCTTTGTTGCACTTTTATCTAAAGTTATAGTTAATGTTCCGTTTAAACTTTCTTTGGCTAATACTTTCGTTGCATCATTTTCTAGTTTATTTTTGATACTTGTATATTTTGCTTCAGTTCCTTCCTTTGGTGCACATGTTATACTGACAATTGCATCATATTGGTTTGAGTTATTTGTTACTGTATAGCTTAAAATAGATTTATCTCCTACTTTACTTAAGTTTGCTGTTTCAAATGTCATAGTTTGTTTATCAGTACTTATAATATTACTATATACATTTTTATCATCTAATGTTGCTGCTGTAAATATTACTGAGAAATCTTCATTGTTTTCGCTTATCTTAGCAGACCCATTTATTATTAATGTTGTTGAAATGCTCGCAAAACCTATAGACATCAAAATAATTGCAATTATTATTGCACTTTTCTTTTTCA
>ERZ1673743.305-NODE-305-length-80696-cov-12.164259_pt1 | contig 80696 bp, 58 predicted proteins | sample MGYA00580197_ERZ1673743 | MGnify/ENA primary metagenome ERZ1673743 (study PRJEB41218, sample SAMN15661795) | gut metagenome | host: Homo sapiens | place: Canada: London | collected 2015-08-20/2019-03-30 | study: EMG produced TPA metagenomics assembly of...
CGGTGACGACCTGGAAAAATCGGTAGATGCCGGCATCTTTTCTTTGAGGCGAATCATTCAAGATTCGCTTCTTTTTATTTGTCATGTTATCGGAAACCATAAAAATGGCTTGCAGGTTTTTCATCTGCAAGCCACTTTTTTATGCTGTTGATTTCAAGATGTTACTGTTTTTTCGGTTCTTGATGGCATTCTGCTAAATTTTCCTTTGGTGTTCCAAGGCTCAGCAGTGTTTTTGCAATGCCATTTCCATAGTGGTTAATGGTTGTAATTGCAACATAAAAAATCTTCTGAATCTGTTCATAGGTCGGAACGGTTGCACCGCAGAACTGTGCCATCTTATAGCGGATTTCTCCGTCCTCAAAGTCCATATCAAAACAGCCAAGGTTGATTTCATAGTTTGCCCGTGTCAGAAATTCAGCAATTGCCGGACGAGCTTTTTCTTCTGCATGCAGCGGAAAAACAGAAATCATGCTGTAACCGTCTTTCCGGATGTCCATATAAATATCGACTCTGTGAATCTGAGAAGAAAGCATCATTCCGCTGCGAATGACACCATTTTCATTGCAAGGGATATAGTTCAATTCCTCTTTTGTGAAAAATTCCTCTACTGCTTTTGTGATTTCCGGTGAATAATTTTTTGCCATGATTGTATTAGCTCCTTTTTAGAAGTAATATGCAGGAAAATCCCGACATTGTATATAATATACCACATTTATGAAAAAATGTCAATCTGTTTCGTGAATATGATGGGGCATTTTTTCTTGCAATTCCGGAAAAATTGAAACGCTTCGCCGCAAAATCCCATGCACATAGGCAATCAATGTTCCATAGTTGGTGAACGGAACGCCAGCTTTCGCCGCCAAATCTTTTCGATATTGAATTGCACGTGGCTGCAACATACATCCGCCGCAGTGAACAATCAGCCGATACGGGGTTAAATCATCCGGAAACGTATTCCCAGAAGTCCATGTGAAATCCAGCGTTTTTCCTGTGTATGCTTGTATCCAGTTCGGCAGCTTGACCGTTCCGATGTCGTTGCACTGTCGGTGATGCGTGCAGCCCTCAGCAATCAAAATGTGGTCATGATTCTGCAAATATTCCAGCGTAGTGGCGGCAGTTACTGCTTTTTGCAGTACATCATGGTAATGTGCATATAAGATAGAAAACGAAGTCAAAGCGATTTCCGGTGGAACAATCTGATTGACCTGTTGAAATGCTTGACTATCTGTCACAACCAATTTCGGCAGCTGTTTTAATAGCGAAAGCGTTCGTTGTAATTGCTGCGGCTGAACAACCAAACAAATGGCTTCTTCATCCAAAATCGAGCGAATCGCCTGCACCTGTGGCAGAATCATCCGCCCTTTTGGTGCGGATTCATCAATCGGTGTCACCAATAAAATGATGTCGTCCTGCTGGACAAAATTTCCCAGCAGGGAACGGCTTGCTTTTGGTGCTTGTTTCTGATAGCAGGCAGCCATTTTTTCTTTGAGTTCCGAAATGTGAAATCCAGTTTTTGCACTAACTGCAATTGCTCTATCTGGCAGCTGTTCCGGCATTTGCAGGTCGCATTGATTGTAGACCTCCAAAAAGGGAATCTGCTGTTGCTGCAAATCCGCTTCCAATTTCGTTTCCAGTTCTGTCTTTCCAATGGTGCTGTTAATGACAATGACAGCCAAATCCGTGCGGTGCAAAATTTCCTTCGTCTTTTGCATCCGCAGAGTGCCCAATGTTCCTTCGTCATCTAGCCCCGGCGTGTCAATGATGACGACAGCCCCCAGCGGGAGCAGTTCCATTGCCTTGCGAACGGGGTCAGTCGTTGTTCCTTGAATTTCTGACACAATCGACATGGTTTGATTGGTAATGGCATTCACTAAGCTGGATTTTCCAGCATTTCTTCTGCCGAAAAAGGCAATGTGAATGCGGTCAGCACTGGGTGTTTGCTGTAAACCTGCTTCCATGAAGCATCCTCCTTATAATAATGAACGTCGCATCAGCATGGCATCTACAACGGTGATTTGTTGGTCATCGTTCCAGTCGGCACGATTGCCCTGTTCTGTGGTGAGCGATTCCAACCGCAGCAAATACCGATTCAATAGAACCAAATCGGAAACCGTGATAGTTCCATCTCCGTCCAAATCGCCCTTTGTGGAATCTGTTGTAGTTTCTGGAACGAGCCAGTTTCCTGTTACAGAAATCATGCAAAGCATACGGATGGTGTCACCAAAATAAACATCTGTGCCATAGTCGGCAAGCGTGTCCCATAATGCCTGTTCCCAAGAAGATGCAGAATCTTCGCAGGCAGCAGCCACCAAGAACGGAGCAGTGAAACAGAGGTCATCATAATCCTGTGTTGGTGTGCCATCCAGTTCATAGCCAGCAACGATATTCTCCGGGTCACCATCGGTTTCCGTCTGAATCCAGCTGTTCAGCTTGTGAATAACGGTCTTTACGGTATCATTTGCGCCCTTTTCGGAAGGGTAGAGTAAATCCATTCCCAATCGCCACGGAGTCCGGCAGCTGTTATAGGCATATGTGCCATCTGTGACATCTTCCAAGAAGTTTTCCGGAGCTGGAACAAATTTCCCCGCTGCATTTTTTACGATGAAATCCGGCAGCAGTCCCGTGGATTGTTCAGCGGTGATGCTTTCTATTACTGCACATGTTCCATCATATAATTTTCCCCAGCGTTCATCGCCAGTAACTGCTTCAAAGATTGGAAAATATTGCAAAATAAAGTCAGAAGAACGGGTTGCGGAATAATAAGAATCGCTCGGGTCACATTCATGCACCCAGTCGCCCAGCTGCAACAGCCAGTCCTCTTGATTCACTTCATAGTCCATAATATCTTGAATCATGGCAAGAGCTGTTTCCCGATAAGGTGTTTCTTCACTAGAGCCCCAACGCTGGTCGGCCAACAGCAGCGAATAGGCAATATCCAAATCGCCATCCGTTGCAGAATCTGCATCTCCGCCCTGCATTGCTCCATCGGTTGCCCCATCAATTAGAGCAGAACCATTGTCGCATTGCTGCCAGGACATCAGATTTTCACCAATATCGCTGAGATGTGCCCGATAATAGCGGTACATTCCATCGAATGTATCTTTTGCCTGTGCATTATAGTCCGCCATGCAAACCGTAATCAGCATACCGTAGCCGTGTGCTTCAGAAACAGTGACTGGAACAGAAACACCATCTCCAGCATAGCGATTTTCTTCATAGGAAACATAATACTGTGGTTTGCCAAAGGAAATATAAGTGTCCTCGGTCACATAAGTTTTCTTCCATTGTTGATAGGTATCCTGTAAGACTTGTTTCCGGTCAGCGTTAGCAGCCTGCACGGAAGTGAGCAGCGGACAGACGGAAAGGGCAAATAATCCTGCCGAAAAAGCAGCGATCCATTTTTTTGCAGTGTTCATGGTGCATCTCCTTGTCTTTGAGGTGCAGTAGAATTAGAAGCGGAAATCTCGTTTTCCAGCAGCCATTTCTGCAATGTGTTCGGCTGCAATTGCCCGTACTTTTTCATTTGGAATATTTAGCAGTTCCTTTTGAATCAGGGCTTTTCCGATGGCACGAGTTTCCGGTTTTGCGTAATCCTCCAAATATTCGTTTAATGTCATGAGGGCGTTCGGGTGGCAGCAGTTTTGAATTTGACCGCTCTTGCAGAGGGACATGAACCGGTCGCCGGTTCTGCCAGCCCGATAGCAGGCGGTGCAAAAGCTGGGAATGTATCCCAATTCCATTAGCCAGCGGACAACTTCATCTAGAGTACGGCGGTCGCTGACATCAAATTGAGCAGAATTTTCGGACTCTGGTTCTGGCGTATCGTATCCGCCAACACTGGTACAGGATGCACCGCTGACTTGAGAAATACCCAGCTGCAACGCCCGTTCCCGAACGGCTTTTCCCTCTCGAGTTGACATAATCATGCCCGTATATGGAACAGCAATTCGGATAATGGTGCAGATTTTTGCAAAAGTTTCATCATCAATGCTGTTATCGAACGCATTCGGGTCAATATCATCTGCGTGCTTGATACGGGGAACACTGATGGTGTGCGGACCTACTCCATAAGTTGCTTCTAAGTGTTCTGCATGCATCAGCAAGCCAGCAAGTTCATAGGGATATGTTTGCAGCCCGAACAGAACGCCCAGCCCGACATCATCAATCCCACCCTGCATGGCTCTGTCCATGGCTTCGGTGTGGTAATCATAATTGTGTTTTGGCCCTGCCGGATGCAGTTTTTCGTATTGCTCCTTGTGGTAGGTTTCTTGGAACAGGATATACGTTCCAATGCCAGCATCATGCAATTTCCGGTAATTTTCCACCGTAGTTGCAGCGATATTCACATTGACCCGGCGAATTGCTCCGTTTTTGTGCTGAATGTGATAAACTGTGTCAATGGATTCCAGAATGTATTCAATGGGGTTGTGCAGGGGGTCTTCTCCAGCCTCCAGAGCCAGCCGTTTGTGTCCCATATCTTGCAACGCAATGACTTCTCGTTTGATTTCTTCTTGTGTCAGCTTTTTTCGGCAGATATGCTTGTTTTTCGCATGATACGGGCAGTAAACACAGCTGTTCACGCAGTAGTTGGAAAGATAGAGCGGAGCAAATAATACGATTCGCTTGCCGTAGTAGTCCAGTTTAATGGCTTCTGCTAATTGGTAGAGTTCTTCCCAGACGGTTTCCGATGGACAGGCAAGCAAAACAGAGGCTTCCCGATGGGTCAACCCTTTTTGTAAGCGGGCTTTGGCTAAGATTTCCTGAATCAGTGGAAGATTGTTTTTGTTTTCCTGTGCATAAGCAAGCGTCTGCATCACTTCTTCGTGGCAGAGAAATTCTGCTGCTTTTGTGGAGTTTGGAAGATACATCGTTCTCTCGTCACCTTTTTTCCATAAAGTGCAGCCAAAAGCGGCTGTCTGATGTTATTATACCATGCAGCAGATGCTTTGTCAATGAATCGAATTCGCAATTGCTAATAAATGGAAATTAAAATTCAAGTTTGCATAAAAAGATATACAACTTTTGTGACGATTCACCTTGACATTTTGTATAAATTATGGTATCCTTATAGTAATATCATTCATATTCGATGTGAAAAACAGAAAGGATGGAAGAAAACATGAAGAAACAGGGAAAGAAAAACCGGATATTTGCCGGAATTGCCGCAGCGGTGATGGCAGTGAGTGCAACCGCAGTTGGAATGCGTTCTTATTCTGCTAATGCAGCAGATTTGGAACTGGACAACTATGCGAAATTGCTGCAATATTCGCTGTATTTCTATGATGCAAATATGTGCGGCGACAAGGTAGGGGGAACTTCTGCATTCTCTTGGAGAGATAATTGCCACACCGGAGATGTCGCACTGGGTGGCTTCCACGATGCCGGCGATGCAATTAAATGCGGACAGACTGCCGGATTTACCGCTTCTACCTTGGGCTGGGCATATTATGAATACAAAGACCAGTTCCAGAAGACCGGAACGACTGCACACTTCAAGGTTATCAGCGATGAATTCAACGAATTCTTTAAGAGATGCACAACGCTGTCTGGCGACACTGTAACATCGTTCATCTATGAAGTTGGCGATGATGGACCTGACCATGCAAAGTGGTTTGCACCGGAAGCAATGTGGGATCACGGCAGCAGTGAAACCTATTCCACGACGGATGGGGCAAGCGATATTGCTGCACAGTATGCCGCTTCTCTGGCACAGAGCTATTTGAACTTCGGTAATGAAGAAGATTTGAAGTATGCGGTTGCCCTGTATAACTTTGCTGATAAATACCGTACGATTACTTATGACCAGAATACATATGCTGGCGGTGCAAAGGATGTACAGGATGATATTTCCTGGGCAGCAGGCTGGCTGTATCTGGCAACTGGCGAAGAACCATATCTGACCGAAAACAGCAAGTATACACAAGTTAAAAACGACTGGACACAGGATTATTGCTATGCAAATTCTCAGTTGGGTGCAGCCATCATCAACGCTGAAATCACTGGAAACTGGAGTTTTGCAACCAACTACATCGGACAGAAAGTCAACGCAAACCAGAATCAGTTCTATGTGATGAACAGCTGGGGCAGTGCAAGATATGATGTTTTGATGCAGTTCTGTGCATTGGTGACTTCTAAATATGAACAGTCCGGCGTAGACTATACCGAATGGGCAAAGAAGCAGATGAACTATATTTTAGGTGACAACAATGCAAATGTTTGTCTGGTTGTTGGCTATAATGATGTTTCTGCAACCTCTCCGCACCACCGTGCAGCATCGAACTTGAAAGTAAGCGATGACTGGCATGAATGGAACTCTTGGGATGGAAAGTATTCCTCCAGCAATGGACATGTATTGTATGGTGCATTGGTTGGCGGCCCGACCAGTTCTGACTTTACGACCTATAAAGATGATGCAAGAGATGCCACTTCCAACGAAGTTGCAATTGACTATCAGGTCGGCTTAGTTGCAGCAGCAGCAGGCTTATATGACAAGTATCAGACCGGCAGCGTCGTTGCAAAGATTGGCGACGAAGTAACCGTATATCCGGATGAAGTAGCAGTTGCAAACGGCGGCGAAGTTACCACTACTACCACAACAGAAACCACAACCACTACCACAGAAACAACCACTACCACAGAAACAACGACTACAACGGAAGAAACTACCACCACAACGACATCAGAAGAAACGACTACAACATCGGAAGAAACCACTACAACGCCAGAAGAAACAACTACGACAGCAACCGAAGAAACAACAACCGTAACGGAAGAAACGACAGTTACAGAAGAAACAACAACAGTTTCCGAAGAAACTACAACCGAAGAAACCACCACAACAACTTCCGCAAGCGTTCTGCCGGATACAAATGTTGGGGATGTCAACTTGGATGGAAAGGTAGACCTGCTGGATGCAATCTGTTTGAATAAGTATCTGGCACAGCTGATTACCTTGACACCGATTGCAATTGCAAATGCAAACTGCGACCAGAAAGATGGAACAGAAAAAGTAGATGAAGATGATACAACTGTTTTGATGAAGTTTGTTCTGGGTTTCGAAGATGTTAAGGATCTCCCATACGTTGGATAATTTCTTTTCTCATTTTTTCCTCTAAGAGAAACGTGTTCGACAATGATTGTCGGGCACGTTTCTTGCTTTTCAGAGCGGAACATTTACAATTTTTTCTTTACATTTTCCCATTTATCCTGTATAATAAAAAAAGAAGGGATGCTTTTTTGTGAAGGGAGAAAGCTTTATGAAAAAAATTTTGGAAAAAGGAATTTCATGTATATTATCTGTATTGGTATTGTTACAAGGTTGGCTGGTGATACCGAATGGTGCAGCTGCGTTGGAAGAAGATTCGAGTCTGGAAACCACAACTACAGCAATTACGGAAAACTTGGGACAGGTGCAGGAATGGGAGCAGTTTCAGTATCAGGCATCTGAAAATGAAGTCACAATTGTTGGCTATACTGGAATCATTGAGGGCACTTTAGAAATCCCCGCAGAGATTGACGGCTTTCCGGTCACACGTGTGGAAGATGATGCGTTTGTAAAGCAGGATGAATTGACAGAAGTTGTGATTCCAGCCAGTGTGATTGAAATTGGCAGCATAGCGTTTCATGATTGTGCAAACTTACAGGTTTTTACTGTTGCCGAAGAAAATCCAGCGTATTGCGTTAGAAATGGGCTGCTGCTGGATAAGAGCGAAAGCATTCTGATTCGTTGCCCCAGTGGACGCTATGGAGAAGTGACAGATATTCCGGATACGGTTTTTTTAATTTCAGATGCAGCGTTTGCAGATTGTTCTTCCCTGTCCAAAATTGAATTGCCACAGTCAGTCATTTCGATTGGAGCAATGGCGTTTTCTAATTGTACTGCATTGTATGATATCACATTGCCAGAGAATTTGCAGAAAATTGGAGATGGTGCATTTATGAATTGCACCGCTATTCAACGAATGGCACTGCCGGAAAACCTGCAACGAATTGGCATGATGGCATTTTCCAACTGTCAGTCTTTGTCAGAAGTTGTCGTTCCATCAAGGGTGCAGACTTTGTCGGATTCTGTCTTTTCAGACTGTATTGCATTGCAGCGAGTGACCTTATCAGAAGGATTGACCGGTATTTCTGTCGCTACTTTTAGAAATTGTACAGCTTTGCAGGAAATACAGCTGCCGGATACCTTAGAGAGAATCAAAGCCAATGCCTTTCAAAATTGCAGTTCTTTGCAGAGAATTCATGTGCCAGCAGCCATTTCTGAACTTTCTGCAAATACATTTTCTGGATGTATTTCTCTGTCAGAAGTGACAGTTGCGGACGAAAATCCATATTATACGGTAGTCGATGGTGTTTTGATGACAGCTGACCAGGAAACATTGATTTATTATCCGCCGTCTATTTCACAATCAGATTATACCATTCCGGAAACAGTAAAGACCATTGATCGCTATGCATTTCAAGATACCATGCAGCTGCAATTTTTGACCGTTCCAGAAACAGTAGAAACGATAGAGCCATACGCTTGTTATGATGCCAATTCTTTGAAAGAAGTGATGTTGAACGGTGCATCTGTTATTTCAGAGTATGCATTTCAGTCTTGTGACCACTTGGAAGCAGTTACATTCGGCGATGGCGTGCAGGAAGTTCAGACGGGTGCATTTTTGGATTGTCTGTCCTTGGAAGGTATTATCTTGCCGAAAACAATTACACAAATCGGAGATTATGCATTCGGTTATCAAACAGATTCTGCGGAAACGGGAACGTATTCTATGGTAGAAAACTTTTTTATCTGCTTTTATAAAAGAACAGCTGGTGCAATGTATGCGAATTTGAATGGGTTTGACTCCATTTCGTTGGATAATGTGACTACAACCACTACTACAACTGTTTCTGCGGATATCACCACAACAACTGAAACAGAAACAACAGAAAGTAATCAAACGACAGCAGCCGTAACAACAACGGCAGCTATGGGCAGTCAAACAACAGTACTTGAAACAACAAGCAAATTGGAAACGAGTCAAATAACAACAGCAGTAGAAACAACGACAGCCATTACTACAACAACAGTCGCTGCAACCACAAAACAACCAAAAACCAGTATCATTTCAACAACAACACCGCAACTTGCTACGACAACGACAACGACGACGACTACCCACCAGCATGGCGGAACTGCTACCACTGTAACGACTGGCGTAACCACGCAAACCACAGCAGTTACGAGACAGACAACGGAAGTCACAACAGAACTAAAGGGCGATTTGAATTTAGATGGGCGAGTTTCCATGTCAGATGCCATTCGAATATTGACCTATTATGCAAAAATCGCAGCTGGACAAACGCCATATTTGTATTCTGAAGACCCTATTGCAGAAGAAGCTGCAAAAAATCGGGTGGATATGGATGAAGATGGAGCAATTGATGTGGTAGATGCTGTTGAGATTTTAACGATCTATGCAAAGAGAGCAGCGGGGCAATTAGAATAATAGAATAAAAAAATAGAACAAAAATCTGATTTTTCTAAGAGAGAGTGGATGCACCAACCAGATTTTTTGGTTAGAATCCCAGTAAAATTGCAAAAAATAAATTGACTTTTAATACAAGTTGCTGTATAATAAAAGCAGTTCATCCGTTTTTTATGAGATCAAATGGTACAGAAAGGAAAATCAGAATGAAACAGAAAAAACAGGTTGGAAAACGTTTGCTGGCAGGATTGCTGGGAGCAGTGCTGTTGCAGACAGCAGTCAGCGTTCCGTCCGGATTGCAGGCATCTGCTGCGGACGATGTGGAGTATAATTATGCGAAAGCATTGCAGTATTCCATTTATTTTTATGATGGCAATATGTGCGGAACGCAGGTTACCGAAAATAACCGCTATCAGTGGCGTGGCAACTGTCACACCTATGACGCACAAGTGCCTTTACAGCCAATGGGAACTGATGAAGTTGGCACGAACTTGTCCCAATCATTCATTGACCAGTATCGGGACATTCTTGACCCGGATGGAGATGGCTATGTGGATGTTTCCGGCGGATTCCATGACGCTGGCGACCATGTAAAGTTTGGCATGCCGGAAAACTATGCCGCTTCTACCTTGGGCTGGGGCTATTATGAATTTCGGGATTCCTACAAAAAGACAGGACAGGATGACCACATTGAAACAATTTTGCGGTATTTTAACGATTACCTGATGAAGTGCACGTTCCGGGATGAAAATGGCGAAGTTGTTGCCCATTGTTATCAGGTGGGCGATGGCGATATTGACCACGCTTACTGGAATTCTCCGGAAGTGGATACCATGGCAAGACCTGCCTATTTCCTGACAGGCGACAAGCCGCAAACCGATTATGTTGCTTCAGCAGCTGCTTCGCTGGCAATCAACTATTTGAACTTTAAGGATACTGACCCAGACTATGCAGAACAGTCTTTGGACTATGCAAAAGCACTGTTCCAGTTCGCAAAGAGCCATGAAAAGCAGCTGAGTGACAATGCAGATGGGCCGAAATCCTATTATAATTCTGCCAAGTGGGAAGATGATTACTGCTGGGCAGCAGCATGGCTGTTTAAAATCACCGGCGATGAAAGCTATTTGCAGGAAATTTACCCGTATTATGACTACTATGCAGCACCGTGCTATGTATATTGCTGGAATGATATGTGGAACGGTGTGCAGTGTATTTTAGGCGAAATTTCAGAGGACAAGCCTGCCAAGGAAGGCGAGCACGTTTATCCGCAGTTTATTGAAAAGTACAAGGAAGCTGCTGAAAAATCGCCCTATGAAGAAATGGATTGCTGGGCATCCGTTGCAAAGGCAATCACCACTTATATGACAGGCGGTGTCGGAACGATTACACCGGCAGGCTATTTCTGGCTGAATACCTGGGGCTCTGCCCGATATAATACTGCTGCACAGCTGTGTGCACTGGTTTATGACAAGTACAACAACAATGGCAAGCCGTCCGAATACAGCGAATGGGCAAAAGAACAGATGCAATATCTGATGGGCAACAACCCGATGAATCGGGCTTATATTGTCGGATATAGCGAAAATGCTGCAAAGTATCCGCACCACCGTGCAGCCTCCGGCTTGACCAGAGCAGAAGATACCAGAGAGCAGCGTCATGTTCTGTATGGTGCATTGGTTGGTGGGCCGGATGCCTCTGACAAGCACAATGATATTACCGCAGACTGGATTTATAACGAAGTAACGATTGACTATAACGCAGCGTTTGTTGGTGCAAGTGCTGGATTGTATGCGTATTTTGGCGATGACTCCATGCAGGTAACGCCAGATTTCCCGCCGAAGGAAGAAAACAACGGAGAAGAAGGCGGCGGCAATAATTACTGGGTTGAAGCATTTGCAGTGAATAACCCGTGTGCAGGCGGAGCAGGAACAACAAAGATTTCTATGAAAGTCATGACCGATTCCATTACGCCGAGAACCGATGTTACCGTTCGCTATTTCTTCAATACGAAGGAAATGACCAATCCAAGTTTGGTACAAGCAACAGAATTGTATGACCAGGCGGCAACCGAAGCAGCACCAGCAGATGGCGTAATTTCTGGGCCATTCCAGTATGATGCATCCTATGACCCGAATATCTATTATTTTGAAGTGGCATGGGATGGCTATACTATTGCAAATTCCAACAAGAAATATCAATGCTCTGTTGGCTTATATTATGGCGACCAGTGGGATGCATCCAATGACTGGAGCTATCAGGATTTGCCGGTATTGACCGATTCGGAAATGTTCGGCGATGGCAATGAAGTGAAGAGCGATTATATTTGTGTTTATGCTGGCGGTGAACTGGTTGGCGGTACAGAGCCGAACGGCAGCACACCAAAACCAGCAGAAACAACAACGACCACCACTACAACAGCTACGACTACCACAACCACAACGACTGTAACGAATGCAACAACCACAGAATCTGAAGTTTCTACAACTTCTGCCACAGAAGTTACCACTACAGAATCCAAGCCAGCTACTACAACATCTCTGACAGAAGCAACCACTACAGAATCCGCAACAACCACAACGACGAAAGATGCAGATACAGACATTTATTATGGAGATGTCAATCAAGATGGAGCTGTTGATTTGTTGGATGCAATTTTTATCAATAAGGCGTTAGCAAACATGGTTACATTGTCAGAATCTGCTGAAAAATGTGCAGATTGCTATGATGATGGCGTTCTGGATGAGAGAGATGCAACCATTTTGATGCAATTTGTCATTGGAAAAATTAACGATGTGCCATCTAAAGAATTGTAAGATTTCGCATTTTGCAATTCATCGCAAAAAAGAAGGGAATTATTCAACATGAAATCAGAACATCTGACAGAAGTCAAGCAAATTTTAAAGCAACATCAATTCAAAAAGTTATTTTCCGGTGATACAGAAAATACGTTTATCCAATTTTTCCGGTATTGTTTTGTCGGCGGTTTCGCAACCGTTGTAGACTGGGCGTTGTCCTCGCTGCTATTTTATCTGGTCTTTTCCGGGTCTGGCTATGCAGCCCTCTGCAATGGCTTGTCATTTGTTGCCGGATTGCTGGTCAACTATTTTCTCAGTACATTCTGGATTTTCAAGCAGTCCAAAATGCAGAATCGCTTTTTAGAGTTCCTCTCTTTTGCGGCGATTGGTGTTGTAGGGTTGCTGCTGACCATCGGCATTACAAAGGGGTTTGCTTGGGCACTGGCAGATGTGACAAGCTTGTATCAGATTTTGAGCAAGGTAGTTTCCACGGCAGTGGCATTCTTCTGGAACTTCTTCGCAAGAAAGTACCTGCTGTATACAAAGAAAGAAGCATAAGAATCTATATTTTTTAAAATTGACGGAAAGAAGGGTGTGAAGCGATATGAAACTGTTGTTTATTGGTGCGACCCATGAAGTCACCGGCAGCTGTACCTATCTGGAGGCGTGTGGAAAACGCATCTTGATTGACTACGGCATGGAGCAGGGAAGAGATGTCTATGAGAACATCCGTGTTCCCTGTGCTCCATCGGAAATTGACTATGTATTCTTGACCCATGCCCACATTGACCACTCTGGCTTGCTGCCGCTGTTGTATGCAGGCGGATTCTGTGGGGAAATTCATGCCACACAGGCAACCGTTTCGCTTTGCCAGATTATGCTGCGAGATAGTGCCCACATTCAGGAATTTGAAGCAGAGTGGCGGAATCGAAAGGCAAAACGCAGCGGTGGCGATATCTATACACCGCTTTACACCATGCAGGAAGCATTAGGGTCGCTGGAACACTTCGTTCCGCATCCTTATGGAGAGAAAATTTCCATTGCAGATGGCATTACAATCCGGTTTTTGGATGCGGGGCATCTGCTCGGTTCGTCCAGTATTGAAATCTGGCTGGAGGAAAACGGCATCAGCAAAAAGTTGCTGTTCTCCGGTGATATTGGGAACTTCCATCAGCCCTTGATTCGTGACCCACAGTATGCCGATACTGCGGATTATGTCATCATGGAATCCACCTATGGCAATCGCCTGCACGAAAAGCCAAAGAATTATATTCAGGATTTCGTGCAAATTCTGCTGGAAACCTTCCAGCGGGGCGGAAGCGTCATTATTCCATCGTTTGCTGTGGGCAGAACGCAGGAATTGCTGTATTTTCTAAAGCAAATCAAAGACCAGAATTTGCTTGGGAAGTATCAGGATGTTCCGATTTATGTGGATAGTCCGCTTGCCATTGAGGCGACAGAAATCTTTCAGCGAAACAAGGAGAGCTGCTTTGATGAAGAAGCCCTTGCTTATGTGCAGCGTGGAGAAAATCCAATCGGGGTATCTGGGTTGCGGACGGCGGTCACCAGTGAAGCTTCTATGGCAATCAATGCAGACACTCGCAGCAAGATTGTCATTTCTGCGAGCGGTATGTGTGAAGCAGGGCGAATCAAGCATCACTTGAAGCACAACCTCTGGAAGCCGGAAAATACGATTTTGTTTGTCGGCTATCAGGCTGTTGGCACATTGGGACGGCGATTGCTGGAGGGTGCAAATTATGTAACATTGTTCGGCGAGTCGGTAAAGGTTGCCGCACAGATTCGACAGTTGCAGGGTATGAGTGGTCATGCTGACCAGAAAGGGCTGGAACTTTGGATTCAGCACGTGCAGCAAGTGAAGAAAGTCTTTGTCATTCACGGAGAAACAACCGCTGCAGATACATTCACCGCATTGCTGAATGAGCAGGGTATTTCTGCCTATGCACCCTATAGCGGAACAGAATTTGATGTGGCAAGTGGGCAGTTCTTGCATGAAGCAGAGCCGGTTTATCTGGAAAAGCCGAAGTCTGTAAAGGCATCTGCAACCTATGACCGCCTGCAAATTGCATTGGATCGTGTCACTGCTTATATTCAGAATGCACGTGGCTATTCCAACAAGGAATTGGCAAAGATGGCAGACCAGCTGACCCAGCTGTGCAACAAGTGGGAACAATAACAGGCTGTAATTGAATTTTGATACACGCAACACCGCATATTTTTGTGCGGTGTTGTTGATTTGATAAGAAAATAGGAGGACAAATACCATGGAACAGACGATGTTAGAAGCAATGATGAGCAGAAAAAGCGTTCGGAGTTATACCGACCAAATGGTATCTGATGCGGATATCGAGAAAGTGTTGAAGGCTGGACAGTATGCTGCAAACGGCAGAGGTCGGATGGCAACGAAGTTTGTTGTTGTCAAGAATCGGGAGATTCGGGATGAACTTTCCAAGATGAATGCTGATATTATGGGTACGACGAGTGACCCATTTTATGGAGCACCAGTTGTTATTTGGGTGTTGGCTGACCGGAATGTGCATACTTATGTAGAAGATGGCAGCCTTGCCATTGGTAATATGCTGTTGGAAGCACACGCATTGGGATTGGGTGCTTGCTGGATTCATCGGGCAAAGGAAATGAGCGAATTGCCGGAGGGCAGAGCATTGCTGAAAAAATGGGGCGTTTCGGATGATGAAATTGGCGTTGGATGCTGCATTTTGGGCTATGCAAAGGGCGAACAGCCAGAAAAGAAGCCAAGAAGAAACGACCAAATTATCGTTGTAGAATAACGCAATTTTTTTCACGCCGTAGGCGAACTGCGGTCGAGCTGGCTCAGTTCGGCGAGGTGGTTTGTTAAGGAGGGCAAGCTGCCCTCCTTAACGAAGGTTTTGATGAAACGCAACGGAAACCTAAGAAAAATCGAAATAGAATCGCAATTGCCTTCATAATCAGAAGGTTGTAATGAGATACAAGGTTTCAGGGGCAATTGCGATTCCATAGGCAAGCTGGGGATGTGCCCCAGCCTTGCCGAACCGTACGCAGGAGGTTTTCCGAAGAGCAAAGCAGATTGTTTTCCCCAGAGCACCCCTATCACATATAGTAAAATCATGAAAAAACCGTAAAAAAATATCGAATCTCTTGACAACCACTATCAAAAGTAGTATAATGAAATTCCATGATGTGATGTCATGCTTTCAGAAAATAACAGGACTACTGTCTGCCTCAAGGCGGATGGGCTGCTGTATTTTATTGCGATTCTTCGGAATCGGTAAAAACAACAGAAAGAGGTGAAACTACATGAAAAAGGGACTGCACCCGACTTTTGAAAAGACCACCATCACTTGTCACTGCGGCAACGTAATGGAAACCATGTCCACCAAGAAGGACATCAAGGTTGAAATCTGTGCAAAGTGCCACCCGTTCTTTACCGGTAAGCAGAAGCTGGTAGATACTGGCGGACGTGTTGACCGTTTCAAGAAGCGGTTTAATTTGGACAAGTAAGCGAACAGATCTTCTTCCCTGCGAAGAAACAGATGGTACGAAAACGGTATCTCATCTGTACGCAAACAGACCAACGGAGCAGGACGGTAAGGCATATGATTCTTACCGTCCTGTTTGTCTACATAAAACGATTGGAGGCGTTCCATGGGATACCGAACCATTGCACAGGCAGTGACTGCCTCTTTTATCGAAAAAAAATCAGAATTTATTGCAACATTAGTGCCGGTACAGACAGCAGACGCTGCCATTGCCTGTATTGAAGAAGTTCGCAAGGCGAACCGCAAAGCCCGACACAATGTTTATGCTTATATCTTGCGGGAAAACCATATGACCCGTTATTCCGATGACGGCGAGCCGCAGGGAACGGCTGGCGTTCCCGTCCTGAATGTCCTGCAAAAACAGAATCTCACCGATGTCTGTTGTGTGGTCACCCGTTATTTTGGCGGCATTCTGCTGGGCGGCGGCGGTTTGGTACGGGCGTATTCCCACAGTGCTGCACTGGCAGTGGAAGCAGCACAGATTCAGACAAAAATTTCCTGTCATCCAGTGACCTTAAAAATGGCATACTCTCTCTATGGAAAGGTATCCTATCAACTGCCACAGCTGCCCATTTTGCAGCAGAATGCGGATTTCGGCGATACGGTAACCTTGTCGTTGCTTGTACCAGCTGGCTTAACAGCGTCGTTCCAAGCAGATATGATTGAACTGACAAACGGAGAAATTTCCATTCAGGTCGGGGAACAATTGGATGCAGATTTTGCGGAGGTTGCAGACCGGTTGCCGCCGGAACTGCTGTAATTCGTAGGAAAATAACCACAAGAACGCCTTGTATGCGGAGAACGATGGAAGGCAGGTGACAGCAGATGGTTTCTGATGTGTTTCTGGAACAGCTGCGGAATGCGTGTCCGCTGGAAGAAATCGCACGCACTTATGTGGATTTGAAACGGCGTGGCAGAACCTACGTCTGCAATTGTCCGTTCCATTCGGAAAAAACACCGTCTTTTACGGTATTTCCCGATACGCAAAGCTTTTATTGTTTCGGCTGTGGGGCTGGCGGTGATGTCATCACCTTTATTCAGCAGATTGAAAATCTGGATTTTATGGATGCGGTGAAACTGCTGGCACAAAATAGCGGTCTGACCGTTCCTGAACAGGGGGCAGATGAAAAACAATCCCGTATGCGAAAGCGGATTCTCGCTGTGAATCGAGCCGCTGCCAATTTCTATTATCGAATGCTGACTGGCAGCGATAAACGAGGGCTGCAATATTTCATCCAGCGACATCTAACCACGACCACCATTAAAAAGTACGGGCTGGGCTTTGCTCCGGAAACTTGGGATGCCTTGAGCCGGTATCTGCTACAGCAGGGATTTACGGAAGAGGAACTGTTGCTGGCAGATGTTTCCCATCGCTCCCGAAGAGGAACGCTCATTGATACGTTCCGAAACCGTGTGATATTTCCCATTGTTGATTTGCGGGGAAATGTCATTGGATTCGGTGGACGGGTGTTGGATGACAGCCAACCAAAATATTTGAATACTGCACAAACGCCGGTATTTGACAAGGGGAAAAACCTGTTTTCCCTGCAATTTGCCAAAAATTCTGTAACCACCACGTTGATTTTGGCGGAAGGGTATATGGATGTCATCGCCGTTCATCAGGCAGGGTTTGAAAATGTTGTGGCGACGCTGGGAACTGCCATTACACCCGACCAGGCAAGAAAAATTTCCCAGTATGCAAAAACAGTGATTATTGCCTATGACAGCGATGCAGCCGGGCAGGCAGCAACGCAAAAGGCGATGCGGCATTTTAGTGAAGTGGGGATTGAAACCAAAATCTTACGGATGCAGGGTGCAAAAGACCCCGATGAATATATTCGGAAATTTGGGGCAGAACGATTTCGGATGCTCTTAGAGGGTTCGGAGGATGCCATCAATTTCCAACTAGACCGCTGTGAAATGGGGCTGGATTTACAGACGGAAAACGGCAGGGCAACGCTGTTACGGCGTGCCACAGAAGTTCTGATTCAGATTCCAGACCCTGTGACAAGAGAAGTTTACCTGATGCGAACTGCAGAAAAATGTCATATATCGGCAGATGTTTTGCGTGTGAGCGTCAATCGAAAGCAGAAAAATCGGCAGCAGATGCAGAAGAAAAAAGAATTCAGCAATCTGGTTGCACATACGGTAACGGCACAGCAAACCGCAGCAGATGCCAGCGGAATGGCAGGCAGTTCCCGAACGGTGCGAGCACAGGAACGATTGCTCTGTTATTTCCTGTCACAGCCGGAGCAGATTTCCAAACTGGCAGACCATTTGCAGCCGGAACAGTTTACCGTTCCATTTTATCAGAAGCTGTTTCAACTGTTGCTGGAGCACCAGCAACAGGAATCAGATGGCTGGATTTCCGCTCTGGGAATGCAGCTGACACCGCAGGAAATGGGAACGGTGAGCCGTCTGCTCAATTTAAAACAGACTTGTCCAATCAGTCCGCAGGAAGTGCAGGATTGTATCCAGCTGCTGCAAACCCATTTGGTGCAGGCGTTGGATTCAGATGCAGCCCTTTTGGAACTGGTTGCACAGAAAAAGAAGAAGAATCAAGCATGGCAATGATGCGGCATTGTCCGCCTTGGAAAGGAACGAGGAATCATGGAAGGAAAAACGACCATTGAAAAACTGATGGAACGGGGAAAGGCAACCGGAGAACTGACCACAAAGGAAATCAGTGATGCACTGGAAGAACTGGATTTCGATGTCGATCAGCTGAACTCTTTTTATGACACCTGTGACCGTTTGAACATCAAGATTATTGACGATACTGCACCAGAAATTTCCGGAAAAGGCGGAGATGCGGATTTGGTGGATGATTTAGAAATGGCACTTTCCACCGAAGGCATTGCGATTGATGACCCAGTAAAGGTTTATCTAAAGGAAATCGGACGTGTGCCGCTGTTGTCCTCGGATGAGGAAACGGAACTTGCCAAGCGGATGGCGGAAGGCGATACCAAGGCAAAAAATCGCTTGTCAGAAGCAAACTTGCGTCTGGTTGTCAGCATTGCAAAGAAGTATGTCGGCAGAGGCATGCAGTTCCTGGATTTGATTCAGGAAGGCAATTTGGGCTTGCTGAAGGCTGTTGAAAAGTTTGACTATACCAAGGGCTTTAAGTTCTCCACCTATGCAACCTGGTGGATTCGGCAGGCAATTACTCGTGCAATCGCCGACCAGGCAAGAACCATCCGGATTCCGGTGCACATGGTAGAAACGATTTCCAAGGTCAAGAAAGTTTCCAGCCAGCTGCTGCATGAAACCGGTCACGACCCATCTGCGGGAGAGATTGCAGAAAAGTTGAACATGCCAGCGGAACGGGTACGGGAAATCATGCGGATTGCACAAGACCCGGTTTCTCTGGAAACACCAATCGGCGAAGAAGAAGATAGCCATCTGGGCGACTTTATTCCGGACGATGATGCACCAGCTCCGGCAGATGCAGCTTCTCTGATGCTGTTGAAAGAACAGTTGAATGATGTGTTATCGACTTTGACTGATCGGGAAGCAAAGGTATTGAAGTTGCGGTTCGGTCTGGAAGATGGACGTTCTCGGACACTGGAAGAAGTGGGCAAGGAATTCGATGTCACCAGAGAACGGATTCGGCAGATTGAAGCAAAGGCATTGCGGAAGCTGCGGCATCCGAGCAGAAGCAAAAAGGTAAAAGATTTTCTGGATTGAGGCAGTCCGTTACATAGACGAGATGAAATCACCAGATGAGAGAGTCAGTCCTGCGAGAGCAGGGCTGATTTTTTTATGTGGAAAAACAGATAAAATGTTGAAATGTTGATAGTGCAATATGATTTTTCTGCAAAATTCACAAAAAATTTTGATAGAGTTGTTTTTTTGTATGCTAAAATTTAATATATGCAGGAGAAGTCGTTTCTGCTGTTGCTATATTTCCATTATTTTGTTGCGATATGCACGATAATGATAACAACAAAGCAAAGCTAATCAAAAAAGGAGAATATTAAAATGAAAACTTGCCCAAATTGTGGAGAAATGAACGGTGAAGCAAACGATCAGTGCTACAAATGTGGTGCGGATTTGTCAGAAAGATATTGTACATATTGTGATAAGGTTTACTCATCCAAAACGCATACTTGCCCAGCTTGTGGAAGTCCAACGGTTGTTTATGACGCTTTTACAATGAAGAAGCAGACGTATAACAATAGCAGTGATTATGTTGATACATGGATGTATGTGCTTGCGGTTTTAATTCCGCTTGTGGGACTGATTCTTGGATGCATCCAAATTGGAAAAAATAATAGTACGGGCGGAAGAAATTTGATTATAGCGTCCATTGTATCAAGTGTTGTGTGCACAATTATATGGTATATAGCGGTATATGGTAGTATGTAATTAGAACGATAAGAGGAAAGAGTAGGGATTAGAAATGAAAAGAGTGTATTCGGGTGTGGTTGCTGCTGGATTGTGTTTGGCAATGATGGGTTCTTTCACAGGTTGTGGAGAAGTAAAGGTCTATAAAACAATGCATGAATTTTCAGATTTAAATATTTCTTCTTCTGCTATAAAGAAGTTATTTTTTGAGGATAAATGCAGCCCTGAGAAGATAGGTAGAAAAATTTCAGATTTTTGTATATACGAATATGAAGATGAATACAGAGCAATAGGAGATATTCATGTTACAGTAAATGATGAATATATAGTAAATAGTGTAATGAGCATTTATTTTAATGCAGATAAGGAGTTTGAATACTGGGAACTTAAAAATTTTTCTTTTGATGAAATAGAAGAATCGGATAAATCACTTTCTAGAAAACCATATGATTTTTTAATAGATGAATTTGGAGAGCCGACAAGTGAGTCGACAAGTTATGGGGATAATTTGGTTTATAGATGGGAAACAGATGAATATCATATAATGTATGAATATTACGAACCTCTTTTTGAAACATTTAAAACAGATGAATATATCAGATATTTGGATGTATCAGATGAAGACGATTAAAAATTATCTGTTTCGGCACAATTCCCGTTGTTTCGCTGCCGCCTGCAACAAAAGCAGCGTTGCCCCAACTAAAAATAGCGATGCAATGGGTGTTGTACGGCTATACTGCACCGCCGGAGCAGAAACGGAACAGATTTCCGGTGAAACAACGGCATTTGGGAACACCTGACAGCCAATCCAGCAGAATCCGGCTGCCAATCCTCCAGCCAACACTCGCAAGGACAGCATCCAGCACAGGGAAAGCCGTCCGCCCGTGATGGTGAAAATCTGTAAATGTACGCAAATACCGCCGAAGGCGAGCAGAGCTGCAAAAAGTGCCAGTAATAATGGCGTATTTGGAACAAGCTGCGTCAGAGCAGTAATTTCCAGACCAGCAGACAGCAATCCCTCGGCGGTATTTTTCGGGAATCTCCATTGCAGCGGAATGGTGAGCAGGTCATATAGTCCGGAAGCCTGTGCAACGGTCATCAGACAGCGGAAAAATAAAATCATCGCACACATTTGTAACAAAGCTGCACCAGATTGCGTGACAGTTTCCACGAGCGTTTTCGCCTGTAAGCGTTGGAGGGAAACGGTTGGCAAGTTGGGCAGCTTTAAAAATCGGCAGGCAATTATAAATAGGCTGAAATTTGCAAGCAAAATTGACCCGAACAGCAGCCAACAGCCAGACGTTCCAGCCTGAGCGGAGAGCGTTCCGAAGAGAAAGGCAGGACCGCTGCCAAAGCAAATACCGGAGAGAATGGCTGCTTGTTTGGGGCGAAGTGTTCCGTTTTGCAGTTCGTTGTCCAGTAATTTTGCACCGATGGGATAGCCGCCAATCTGACTGAGCAGAAAAATTGCAAGGCATACATCCGGAATCCGCAGTACATTTTGTGTGAAGCGGTGCAGCGGTTTCAGTAATAGCATATGGGCGTTTGTGCGAATGAGCAGCTGTGCGAGAATCATCATTGCATAGAGCGAGGGCAGAATCACTTGCAGACAGAGAAAAACACCCTCTGCAAGTGCTGTATGAATGGGAGCAGCATAGACCAGACAGCCAACGGTCAATAATAATAGAAGGATGCAAGTGCCAACGGTCAAAAAAATCCCTCTTTTCTGTAAAATAGAGTGGGGCTTGATGATGCAGGTTCTATGTTATCATAGCGATTTTTCGTGAAAAATATGCCAAATGGTTCGAGTACTTTTTTCTTTCCGCATCGCATATAGTGCAATGAGGTGATGGCGGTTGTTGGAACGCTGGACAGAATGGGGGCGGAAATGGTTTCATTTACAGCCCATGTTGTATGTTGCTGGCAATCAGGAACTTCGGATTGAGAATTGCCGGCACATTTTAGAATATAATGATATTCGGATTGTCATTCAGACGCAGGATTTACAAATTTCCGTCTGGGGCAAGTCGTTGCAAGTGGATACTTACGCAACCGATGGCGTTTTGATTCACGGAACGCTGCAAAGCATTGAACTGGAACAGAGGGGAGGACGCTGCAAATGAAACGCCAAGCCGCAGAAAAACGGGGACTGTGGGGGCAGGTGTTCGGCGTTGTCCGAATTGCTGCACAGGGGAAAAAGGGAACGGCATTTTTCGATGCTCTGCGTGCACAGCATATTCGCTGTTTTGGGCAGCAGATAGAAAAAGATACCGTACAAGGCGTGATATATGCCAAGGACTGTAAGAAAATGCGGAAACTGGCGGAACAATATGGAATGGTTGTGACAGAAACACCCTGCAAAACGCTGCAATTTTTCCTCTGGCGGCATCGGCTGCGGTTTGGAATCCCCATTGGAATGATACTGGCAAGCTGTTTTCTGATTTATTGCTGCAATGTGGTAATGCTGATTGAAGTGCAGGGAAATACGACCATTTCCGATGAAAAGATTTGTGCAGTGCTGGAGGAATGCGGCGTAAAAAGAGGTTCGTTTATGGGAACAGTGCCATTTCGCTGCTGTGAACATCAGCTGCGAGCGGCAATTCCGGAACTGTGTCGAGTTGCTATGCGGCATACCGGAAATCGGTTGGTGGTGGAAGTGACAGAAACGCCGGAAGAAGTTGCACCGCTAGAAAAGCGAGTACCCTGTAATATCGTGTCTGCGTATGATGCAGAAATCACAGGTGTTACGGTGCGGAGCGGACAACTTCTTTGTGCAGTAAAAGAACCTGTGCAAAAGGGAACATTGCTGGTCAGTGGCGTGCAAATAGATGAAGAGGGAAACATTCGCTTCCGCCATGCCATGGCGGATATTGAGGGCATTTATCAGATAGAGGAAACCTTTTCCTGTGCGTATGAACAGACGATTCGTACTAGTTCCGGACGAGAGCAGACAAAGACGAGTCTGGATTTTTTCACGTTGGAGTTGCCGCTTTCCAAATCGCAAAAGCCTTATGCTTACGGGCAGACGATGACGGAACGAACGCCGTTGACGATTTTTGGAAAGTCATTGCCGATTGCAATTTGTCAGGAAACTAATCGAGAATATACAGAAACGGTCTTGCAATTTACACCAGAAGAAGCAAAACAGGACTTGGAACAGCAGATTCAGCGATACGAGCGAAATTTTTTGACGGATGTAGAGATTTTAGAGAAACAGGTGATGGATACAAAAAAAGAAACGGCACTATGCAGCACCGTTTCTTATACGCTCAAGGGAGAAATTGGTATTTCTAAAGAAATTTTTGCAAAAGCAGAGCATTAACAAATTGAAATCGTTAAGCATTCTGTCTTAGCAAGAATCGATTCAAGGAAATCAAGTCGGTTAAATCAACGGTGTTGTTTTCGTTCCAGTCTGCATTCTCTGTGACAAGAATCGTTTTCGGGTCTAACAGATACCGCCGAATCAGCATAGAGTCTAAAATATTGGTCATTTCATCTCCGTTTGCATCGCCCTTGATGGGGGATTCTGTCGGGGTTGTAGGGTCTGTTGGGTTGGTAGAACCGCCATAATAGTCGCCCAGAGAAATGCCATTTGCACCTAAAGCAGTCTGATGGTCTAAGCTGATGAATTTTCCGCTATCTGTCTGCCAGAGAGCAGGCTCTACAAGAGCATACTTATCTTCATCCCATTTTCCAAAGTTGTCATAGACTAGTCCACCGGTATCGCCAGAGTTTTCATTGAAGCACCAGAATGTGTGGTGAATATGGTTTTCAATCATCAAATCCCGCAGTGCGAGCATCCATTTTTGATTAGAACCGTCCGGGTCATGTTGGGAGTCGATAAAGCCGCCCCATTCGCCCATCAACAGCGGTGCAACCTTTTCATCTAACAGGTAGAACCAGTTGTCATACCAGCAGTCTTTGAGCAGGGTTTCTTTTGTGAAGCCCTCGTAGAACCATTTCTGCTGGTAAACCAATGGACCATAGTCGTGTGGAGAATAAACCAGCTGGCTTTGATATTCGCCCAAGTCAATTGGATTTTCTTTTGCTCCTCGGAAATTTCCGCCCCACCAAGTGCCATAATAATATTCAGTGTTGGTTGTCCAGTCGATAGCCGGAGCTGTCCAGTCATATCCCTCTTTCGGATAGACTTCGACCCCTTCTACCATAACCAGCAAGTTTGGATTTTCTTTCAGAACGTGTGCGGCAGCCTGTTCCGCTGCATATTTCCAGTTATTCGGGTCGGTGGTGTCGTCCCACTTTGCCATCTTATCAGGGACATCTGCTTTTCCGTGCGGTTCATTTTTCAGGTCAATGGCTAAAATTGTATCATCATCTTTGTAATAGTCTGCGAACCAAGACAGTGCCTCGAACCAGTCCTCCGTGCTGAATTTATCGGTATACCAGAGGTTGACTTGATGCCCAGCGGAGGCAGTTTCTGCACTGTGAATATCAATCATAATTTTAATGCCCAGCTCTCGACACCAAGCAATTGCCTGATTCCAGATGTCGAAGCTGTATTTTACCGTTCCGCCGACAACACCCTCTTTGGTCAGTTCTGGGTTTGTCCATTCGTTAACCTTTGGCGTTGCTGGGTCAGGGTCGCCGTTTTTCCATTGCAGCAGCAGTTCCGTAGAAACCGGAATCCGCAGCAGGTTAAAGCCGTGGTCGGCGATTTGCGTCAACATATCATGCATATTTTGCGACCATACGCCATCAAATACCTGACTGCCAACATTATAGCCGAACCAGTTGCAGCCCGTCAGCCAGACCGGATTCCCGTTTCGGTCAACGATTTCCGCATTGTCATTGACGTGCAGCCAGTCATCGTGCCAAGCATCTGGCTCTGCGGCGGCAGATACCGCCGGAGCGATGGCAGAACCTGTTCCCAGCAGCAGGGCGGAAACCGTAAAGATGGCACATAATTTTTGTAGAAATGTCCGTTTTTTCATGAGAAAACCCCCTTCATTTTTTGTGAAATCCACTAATTTTATCTTATCATGTTTTCTTTTTTCTGTCAAGAATTTTTTGTGCTGGACATTATTCCGTCATGATAAATAAGAATTATTCTCAAATGAAAATAATTCTTGATAACGCTTGCAAAATTGCCGGAGATGGTTTATAATAGAATCAGAAACCATTCATTTTTATCTGGTCGATTTTGGAGGTATGGAACAATGACAGTATATGATTCGATTCCTGTAACCGTTACGGGCGGAACGCTCTCAGATGCAGAGATTGCCGCATATGTGAAGCACAGCAAGAAAACCTATCCGAACCGGAAGATTGAACAGCTTTCCATTCAGGTGGACGGAGATTTTGTAGACCTGCGATGTCAGTTTGCACCGGAGAATTTTGAACGGATTCGCCGGATTACAGGTTATCTGGTGGGAACACTCGACCGCTTCAACGATGCGAAGCGGGCAGAAGTGCAAGACAGAGTGAAGCATTTATAAGCAGAAAAAGACCCAATTTCATGTAAAAATACCGCTGAAAATTTCCTGTGATAGAATGCCATTGTGGTGAGATACTACTATTGCGACGAAAACGCCGCACACAAACCGGCAGAAACCCTGCTGGAACAACATTCTAAAATGAGAAAGGTGTTTTTAATATGAAGGGCGAATTCACACAGAAGGGCAAAGAAGCAATGGAACGGTTTAAGGTTGAATCTGCCAACGAAGTTGGCGTAAACCTGAAGCAGGGCTATAACGGCGACCTGACTGCAAGACAGGCTGGTTCGATTGGCGGTATGATGGTCAAGAAGATGATTGACGCTTACAAGATGCAGTAACCGAACGATTCTTTTCATTGTCCCCACGATTTGCACAGCATTGTCCTTTCTTTTCTGTAGCGTCTGACCGACCATGCGAACAAGCAGAATCTGTTCCATGACAGCAAAAAAGAAATGCTTTGCAAAACAGCAACAAAAAGCCCCATCTGGTGCGAACAGTGCCGGATGGGGTTGCTGTTATTACCCGAAATATTCCTGCATGAGGGAATTGAAGAGGGTTTGTGTTTGGGTGAGTTCTTGTTGTAGGATGGATTTGGATTGGTCTACTTGCTTGACAAAGTTGGCGAATTGGGTTTGTAATTCGAGAGGGGGGACAATAAACTTGGTTTTTTCCATACCACGCTTTGTAAGATGCATCATAGCTATTCCATGAGTGTCATTCATAAGACTTTCTGTTGCATATTCGAGCAAATAGCAAAGAAATTGTTTGTTATAAGCATTGCCCACGAGTACCTTCCAAATATGATAGTGATATATTACCTTGCCACCTTTCCAAATCTGTGAACCAAGTGATGCAGACCATGCGTATAGTAGATCGCCATTGTCACAGTACTTATCTTCATCGAGTTCCAAATCTGAATAATACCATCCACGATTAGAAAAGAAATTTCCAACACGCAGCACAGGATATTTGCCACTATCAAGCAACTCATCCTGCTTATAGGCTCTGCCGTTCAAAAGTGTGGCATTATCCTCCAGTGCCATTGTCCGCCAACCTTGATGATTCACTATAGGATCACCAAACATCTCCACAAATCGGGCTTTTACGAGTAAATCCAATTTTTCAAGCTGGGTGCGGATGTGGGTTATTATTGATTGAAGTTTGTCGAGAGTATTTGTTATTTCGTTTTGTTTTTTTAATGGTAATAGTTCTATTTCAATCTTTTTTAAATACCCTGCTGATATATTTGGCTGAGCTCCACCAACACCATCTTTGACAAATCTTTCTTTTTGACTTCTAAAAAAGTAATATAAAAATTCAGGAGTTATTTTATCACTTTTTTTGAAAGTAGCACATGCTTGATTCGTGCAAGCTGGTATTTTAAGAATTGAAGTTGCACCAATTGTAGCACCATACATTGCAATCAAAACAGTATCAGGTTCACACATTTTTGCTGATGAATTGTTAAGTCCTAATTCTGTTATATAATCTTCGCTTTTGTACAGATATTTTTCTTTCAAGTCACCTGTTTTTATCCAAGGGATATTTCCATTATAATATTCAGGGTTCTTTTTTGAAGGTGTTCCACCTGAACCAATTTCAAAAATTTCGCCTAATTTAACATTCATAAATCCATCTACAAACACAAATCTGTTTGCTTTTCCTTTCTAAAAAATAAAAGCAGTGTCACTTCAGAATCCTCCGAAATGACACTGCTTTTTCCAAAATAAATTTGGCGCAGAAAGAGGGATTTGAACCCTCGCGCCGGTTTCCCGACCTACTCCCTTAGCAGGGGAGCCCCTTCACCACTTGGGTATTTCTGCAAGTTGTGAATGATAAAAATATTGGCGGAGAGGGTGGGATTCGAACCCACGGTTCCTTGCGGAATCACTGGTTTTCAAGACCAGCTCCTTAAACCACTCGGACACCTCTCCTGATGTCAGATGGCTTGCTCGTTCCTATCAGAATCAGCTTTATTATTATAGCATAGACACACCTATTTGTCAACTGTTTTTTCACTTTTTTAAGAAACGAAAGAAAAAACAGAAAAAAGTAAAAATAAAAAAGAATTTTGCAGAAATCATAAAACAACAAGCCGGAAACTGCTTGTTTTGCAATTTCCGGCTTGCCGTTTTAATAGGAGGTTGTTTATCAAATATTAGTCGTCGCCCTGTAAAGCATCGTAACCTGTTTCGCCCGTACGAACCTTTACAACTTCTTCGACGTCGTAAACGAAAATCTTACCATCACCAATCTGACCCGTGTACAGAACCTTCTTGCAGACATCTACAATCGTTTCTACCGGAATGCTGGTGACAACAATTTCAATCTTAACCTTCGGCAGGAGCTTCGGCCCATCGACCCGAACACCACGATAATACTGCGAGTTGCCCTTTTGTGTACCGTAGCCCTGTACCTGTGTAACAGTCATACCGTTGACACCAATCTTGTTCAAAGCGGATTGCAGAACTGCCAGCTTTTCCTGCTTGCAGATGACAACAATCTTGGACATCTTTGCAGTGCCCGTAGCTGGCTTTACAATCAGCTGCGGTTCTGGCAGGTCAACCCCTGCAACCGATGCATTTTCTGTATCCATGGAAACGGTTGCAGCAGACGGCATAAAGTCTGCATAAGCGGAAGGCAGGTTGTGTTCGGTTGCGTCCAAACCAATGACTTCTTCTTCTGCAGAAGCACGCAAGCCAATGGTGTGCTTGATAATCAGGAATGTAATGGTAATCAGAACAGCTGTCCATGCAGCGATGCAGAGCAGACCCAACAGCTGAGAGCCGAGCAGGCTGAAACCGCCGCCGTAGAACAAACCTGTGCAGCCGGAGAGCGGTGCATCCGGTGTTGCGAACAGACCAACTGCAATGATGCCCCACAGACCGTTGAAGAAGTGAACTGCAACAGCACCAACCGGGTCATCAACGTGCAATACATGGTCTAAGAGCCAAACACCGAAGCATACCAGCAGACCAGAAACAATGCCAACGATGATTGCACCAGTAGCATCCATGACATCACAGCCAGCGGTGATACCAACCAGACCAGCCAGAGAAGCGTTCAAGCACATGGAAACATCTGGCTTTCCATATTTCAGCCAAGTAAAGACCATGCAAACGAAAGTTGCAATTGCCGGAGCAATGGTTGTGGTTACGAAAATCGAACCCAGCTGTTCAACAGAGGTTGCAGCAGCACCGTTGAATCCATACCAGCCAAACCAAAGAATGAAGCAGCCCAAAGCACCGATCGTCAGGGAGTGACCCGGAATGGCATTGACTTTGATGTTGCCGTTTTCATCTTTGGTGAATTTACCAATACGAGGGCCGAGGATGGATGCACCAATCAGGGCACACAGACCGCCGACAAAGTGAATCACACCAGAACCAGCGAAATCATGGAACGGGGTATCCAGTGTGGACAGCCAGCCGCCGCCCCATACCCAGTGGGCTTCTACCGGATAAATCACTGCAGAAATGACTGCGGAATAAATACAATAGGAAATGAATTTGGTTCGTTCTGCCATCGCACCGGAAACAATCGTTGCTGCCGTTGCACAGAAAACCAAGTTAAATACAAAACCAGACCAATTGAAGTTTGCATAATCGGAGAAAATATCGAAGCCCGGCTTGCCAATCAGACCAAGCCAGTCTTCGCCCAGCAGCAAACTAAATCCGATTAAAATGAAAACAACTGTACCAATACAGAAGTCCATTAGGTTTTTCATGATAATGTTGCCGGCATTCTTTGCTCTGGTAAAACCGGTTTCTACCATTGCAAATCCGCACTGCATAAAGAATACCAGTGCTGCACCGACCAAGAACCATACGCCAAATACCTGACCGCCAACGAGGTCTAACAATTTTGTTTCGTCCATTCTGATACATCCTTCCGTGTTGTAAATTTGTTTCGGAGAAGCGAGCTCCTTCTTCCACCGGAACACAAGATGATGTGAGAAACAAAAAAGGTGCTGAATCGGCTCTTGTTCCGATTCAGCACCTTTGCTGTTTATGCTATTATGATAGCACAGAAATGGTCATTTGTCAACCGGAAATCTGATACAAATTTCCGGCCGCTTTTTCTTGAAATTTTGTCGATTTTATGCAAACCTCACGGGGCATTCACATTGCCAACACAAAATTTATTGCTTTTTGCCAAAGGTTTCCGTCAGCATCACTGCGGTTTTTGCCAAATAGTCAATTTCCGCCTGCTCCAGCTTTCCGGCATCGCAAGCAGCTGCTACGGTTGGGTCGAGCGGAATCCGTTCCAGAACCGGAACAGCGTGGCTATCTACATGGTCATCTGAGCCAAACAGCGGAATTTCTTTTCCGCAGTCTGGACATCGCAGAAACCGCATATTTTCCACCATACCCAGAACCGGAACTTGCATCATCTGTGCCATGTTCATTGCCTTGTCCACAATCATGGAAACCAAAGACTGCGGTGTGGATACGATTAGAATGCCGTTGATGGGCAGGGACTGAAAGACAGTCAGCGGAACGTCACCCGTCCCCGGAGGCATATCGACAAATAAAAAGTCCACATCGCCCCACTGGACATCTTCCCAGAACTGCTTGACAACGCCGGAAATGACTGGACCTCTCCAGAGTACCGGGTCAGTTGCGTTCGGCAGCAGCATATTCATAGACATAATCTTAACGCCGCTTTCGGTGACGTGCGGCAGCAGAGAATTATCGACTGCTTCTGCCGGCTTGTTGATGCCGAAGATTTTCGGAATGGATGGGCCAGTGATATCCGCATCCAAAATAGCTGCGTGATAGCCCAGCCGCTGGGTCTGAATGGCGAGCAGGCTGGTAACCAGAGATTTTCCGACACCGCCTTTTCCGCCAACAACCGCAATGACATTTTTGACACCGCTGGTGTGTTCTTTCACTCTCTTTTCGTGTTCCAGATCCTGTGTGCTGCAATTGCCATTGCTGCCGCAGGAATCGCACTGATGATTGCATGCTTCTCCCATGTTGCAATCCTCCTTTTTGTTTGTTGGGGCTGCTGTTGGAATCTCCAAACAGCGAGCCGATTATAGCAATGGAGCGAGTAGCCCCAATACATAACTATTGCATTTCTGATACCACTTTCGGTTTTTGCAGTCCTCTAATGTGATGGGCTGTGATTTCCGTTGTGTTTTCAGGAAATCTGCCAGCATGGTTTGAATCACATTGCAGTGGTAAATCAGCGTTGCACATTCAAAGTGCAGGTATAAGCTGCGGTAATCCAAGTTGATTGTGCCTAAAACCGCCAGTTCATCATCTACCACAAAACATTTTGCATGGATGAAACCGGGGGTATATTCAAAGATTTTGACACCGGATTCCAGCAACTCTTGATAAGCATTCCACGCCAGCTGGTAAACATACCATTTATCCGGAATATGTGGCGTGATAATCCGGACATCAACGCCTTTTTCTGCTGCGAGTTTCAAGGCAGTCAATAAGTCGTGATCGGGAATCAGATACGGTGTTTCAATGTAGACATACCGTTTTGCGTTGGAGATCAAATCCAGATAGACCATAACGCCCTTTACATCGTCCTGCACGGGGCTGTCCCCGTAAGGCTGAATGAATCCGCCATTGGTCTGCTTTGGCAGGTAAGTTGGGCGGTATTGGTCGTAGGCTTCTTTTTTGTTGGGGTTGTTCATGTTCCAGAGTTGCAGGAACATCATGGTATAGCTCCAGACGGCTGCCCCTTCCAGCATGATGGCGGTATCTTTCCAATGCCCAAACCGCACTTTTTCGTTGATGTATTCGTCTGCCAAATTCGTGCCGCCATTGAACGCAATGTTTCCATCAATGACCAGAATTTTGCGGTGGTCACGGTTGTTCTGGGCGGAAGAAAGCAGCGGACGAAACGGGTTGAAGCATCGGCATTGAATGTGGTGTTGCTTGGCAATTTTCAGGAAATCGCCTGTTGAAAAGAATTTTGTGCCGAATCCGTCATACATCAGGCGAACTTCTACGCCTGCTCGTGCTCGTTCGATGAGAATTTCCAGAAATTCATCCCACATTTTTCCCGGTGCAATGATGAAATATTCAATGAAGATGAAGCGTTTTGCTTCTCGCAGGCGGTTTTTCATCTCTGCAAATTGTTCTTCGCCCAGTGGGAAATAGGTGACATTGGTCTGTTCATAAACCGGAAAGCCCGTATGCTGCAAGTAGGTGGATAAGTTGTAAACCTGCTGACTGTCATTGAATAGGTGTCGGGCAGCATCCGGCTCTTGCACAAGCAGGGGCTTGGTCTGCTCCATCTGTTGTTCGTAGTTGTGGAAGAAAATACGGGTATCTCTTCGAGTTTTCAGAAACAGATAAGACAGTCCGCCGAAAATTGGCAAGACCGCAATGACCACCAGCCATGCATTTTTATAGGTTGGATTTTTTCGGGAATTGGTGATATAGATGATAAGCAGCCCGTTCAGCAGTAGCAATGCACCATAAACCCACGCATAATTCCGGTTCAGAAACAGAACAGAGAGCACCAGAAAGGCAATCTGCACCAGCATCAGCAAAATGTAGAGCATATTTTGATTGAACAGATGTTTCCATATTTTTTTCATAGAAAAGCCCTCCTTGCCTCTGGCAGTCTGTAAAAATTGAACACTTCTATTATAACACAATGCAGGCAGAAATGCAAGCCGGTCATTTTACGCATTTCGTAAATTTTTCCCAAAAGTGCTTGACTTTTTTTCTGGTATCCGGTATAATGAAATTGTATGGACAAACATATTTTTTGTTCGTTTTGACGAAAAAGGGAGGAGCTTTTTATGAAAATGTGGAAACGCTGGAAAGCGGTTTTGCTGGCTGGTATGATGGCTTGCACCGCTGTTGCAGCTTCTGTTCCGGCAATCGGAACACTGAACGCACAGGCGGAAGAGGATACGAACAACGATGACTGGCTGCACGCAGTCGGCAGCCGGCTCTATGATAAGGACGGCAATGAAGTCTGGCTGACGGGTGCAAACTGGTTCGGTATGAACTGCACCGAAAACAGCCCGCACGGCTTATATGCAGCAGACATCAATGTCTTTGTAGAAAATATTGCAAACCACGGCATTAACATTGTAAGAATGCCGATTTCTACGGAACTGCTCTGTTCTTGGATGAATGGCGAACCGCTGGAAGTAAAGAGCATGAACTGCTACGCCAATCCGGAACTCTCCAAAAACGGAGATGGCAAAGACCCGGCAAAAAACAGTATGGAAATCTTCGACATTATTATGCAGAAGATGAAGAAATACGGCATTAAGGTCATGGTGGATGTACACAGTCCGGCAGCCCATAACTCTGGTCATAACTATAATCTGTGGTATTATGATGCTTCGGCGGCTGATGCAGATAACATGGCAGTAGGTGCATATTCCGGCGAACAGATTACATGGGATATGTGGAAAGATTCCATCACTTGGCTGGCAGATAAATATAAGAATGATGATACCTTGATTGGCTATGACCTGAAGAACGAACCGCACGGAAAGCGTGGCTATAACGGTACAACTTGTCCGACAGACATTGCAAAGTGGGATGATTCCACCGATTTGAACAACTGGGCATACTCTGCAACGGAATGTGCAAATTCGATTTTGGATGTCAACCCGAATGCTCTGATTTTTGTAGAGGGCGTGGAACAGTATCCAAAGACGGAAAAGGGCTATACCTATGATACCGCTGACATCTGGCAAGCTCCGGCAGATGTTTCCCCGTGGTATGGTGCATGGTGGGGCGGCAATCTGCGTGGCGTTCGGGATTACCCGATTCAGCCGGATTCCGGAACGAGCCAGATTGTCTATTCTCCGCATGACTATGGTCCGTCTGTTTATAACCAGACTTGGTTTGATAAGGATTTTACCGAACAGACGCTGCTGGATGACTATTGGTATGATACTTGGGCATATATCAACGCTGAAAACATTGCACCGCTGCTGATTGGCGAATGGGGCGGTCATATGGATGGCGGAAAGAATGAAAAATGGATGACGCTGCTGCGGGATTACATGATCAATCACCACATCAACCATACATTCTGGGGCTTGAACCCGAACTCCGGCGATACAGGCGGATTGCTGAGCTATGACTTTATGACATGGGATGCAGAAAAGTATGATATGTTTAAAGAATCTCTGTGGCAGACACAGGAAACCGGAAAGTTTATCGGTTTAGACCATCAGAAAGCACTTGGCACGGATGGTTCTGGTATTTCCGTATCAGAATTCTACAAGTCCTATGCATCGACCGAGGGCAGCAACTTGGATGGCGGAACGATTGTAGACGGCAACACTACCAAACCGACTACCGAACCAACAAAGCCATCTACGACCACAACGACAACCACTACTACAACGGCTGCAACTACAACGGAAGCACCGATTACGGAAGTGATTGGCGATATTGACGGCGACAAGAAATTGACGGTTTCGGATGCCGTTTTGCTGAATCGGTATTTGCTCCGGAAAATGGACGGAAAAGATGCAGCATATACCTTTGAACGAGGCGACCTGAACAAGGATGGCGTTTTGAACATTGTGGATGCGATTGCCTATAAGCAATATTTATCGGGGAATATCGCTCCGCCGGAACTTTAACAAATAACAGCACGGATTCTTCCACCGCTACAGGTGGTGAGAGAAATTGCAAATCAGAACGGGAACGTCAATGGCGGGCGGAGAGAAATCGGTATCCCTCATTGATACGAGGCAAACCACAGTCAGTCCTCTGTTGACATGTCAGACTCTGTGAAATTACTGATTGCGGATTGAAACAATGATGTTGGAAGGAAGTTTTTGTCATGAAATTAAAAAAACGATTACAGGCAGTTTTGCTGGCAGGAATGATGGCATTGACTGCAACAGCTGCTACAATCCCCAGCTTTACCACCATCTCTGCACAGGCAGAGGATACCACTAACAATGATGACTGGTTGCACGCAGTCGGCAGCCGGCTCTATGACAAGGATGGCAATGAAGTCTGGCTGACGGGTGCAAACTGGTTCGGCTTCAACTGCGGAGAAAACTGCTTGCACTATCTGTGGAGCGGTGACGTGGATGATATGCTTTCCGAAGTTGCCGACCGCGGCATCAATGTTATTCGGATGCCGATTTCTACAGAACTGCTGATTTCTTGGATGAACGACACACCAAACCCTGTTTCCAGTGTGTCTGCTGAAAACAATCCGCCGTATTATGTCATCAATCCGGATTTTTTGAATGCAGATAAAACCATGAAAAACAGCATGGAAATCTTTGACATTATCATGCAAAAGTGCAAGAAATACGGCTTGAAAGCATTTATCGACATTCACAGCCCGCATACGGACAACTCCGGTCATAACTATAATTTATGGTATGGCAAGGAAACCGCAGATGGGACAATGGTTACCACGGATTTGTGGATTGAAACGCTGACATGGCTGGCAGATAAGTACAAAAATGATGATACGTTGATTGGCTACGACCTGAAAAACGAACCGCACGGAAAAGGGCAAGAGGGTGCGACTGCTGCAAAGTGGGATGGCTCGACTGATGAAAATAACTGGGCATATGCAGCAACAAAATGTGCCAATTCGATTTTGGATGTGAATCCGAATGCCTTGATTTTCATCGAAGGTGTGGAACAGTCGGTGAAGAGCGATGCCTATACTTGGGGGCAGCCGGATTCTAAGACTGACCCACCGTATATTCCGGCATGGTGGGGCGGAAACCTGCGTGGTGTCCGGAAATATCCGATTCAGCCGGATTCCGGTACAAGCCAGATCGTTTATTCTCCGCACGATTATGGTCCGTCTGTTTATAACCAGACTTGGTTTGATAAGGATTTCACGGAACAGACTTTGCTGGATGACTATTGGTATGATACTTGGGCATATGTCAATGCCGAAGATATTGCACCATTGCTGATTGGCGAATGGGGCGGTCATATGGATAATGGCAAGAATCAACAGTGGATGGAACTGCTGCGGGATTACATGATCAACCACCATATCAACCATACTTTCTGGTGCTTGAATACCAACTCTGGTGATACCGGCGGACTTTGGGCAGGCATTGGATATGACCAGGCTGCCAGCAAGACCAATCTGACTTGGGATGCAGATAAGTACGCACTGTTTGAAAAATCCCTGTGGCAGACGCTGAAAACCGGAAAGTACATTGGCTTAGACCATCAGAAAGCATTGGGCAACAATGGAACAGGTCTGTCCCTGTCAGAATTCTATGAATCCTATGCATCGACCGAGGGCAGCAACTTGGATGGCGGAACGATTGTAGACGGCAACACCACCAAGCCAACCACAGACACAACAAAGCCATCTACAACCACCACCACAATTACTACCACAACTACAGCAGCTGCAACGACAACAGAAGCACCGAAGACAGACGTTCTTGGCGATATCAACAATGACCAGAAAGTTACGATTTCTGATTTGGTATTGCTGAATCGGTATTTGCTTCGGAAGATTGATGGGACAGATGCAGCATATGCATTTGACCGTGGCGATGTTAACGGAGATAAAGTCTTAAATGTTGTCGATGCAACGCTTTATCGGCAATATTTGTTGGAAACACTGAAAAAATTCCCGGCAGAATAAACCCGAATGGGTAATAGAAAGGAATTTCCCTTTATGAAACGAACCGATTATCTCTCATGGGATGCATATTTTATGGGGGTTGCCTTGCTCTCCGCACAGCGGAGCAAGGACAATCATACACAAGTTGGTGCTTGTATCGTCAACGCAGAAAACAAAGTGGTTTCGGTTGGCTATAATGGCATGCCGACAGGCTGCAATGATGACATGATGCCGTGGGAACGGGAAGGCGGATTTTTGGATACGAAGTATGCCTATGTCTGCCATGCGGAATTGAATGCCATTTTGAACCGCAATGCAGCCAGCCTGCAAGGCTGTCGGCTGTATGTGTCGCTGTTCCCGTGTAATGAATGTGCAAAGGCAATCATTCAGAGCGGCATTCGAGAAGTGATTTATATGGATAATAAGTATGCAGATACAGAGAGCACGAAAGCGTCGGTACAGATGTTCCGGTTGGCAGGGGTGACCTGTCGGGAATATCAGTCAATGCAAAAAGAGATTACGCTTTCTCTTTAAACGCCGCAGGCAAATTGCGGTCGAGCTGGCTCAGCTCGGCGGAGGGGGTGATTCCCCACAGTGTGGGGAAATGTCCCGAAGGGACAAAAGGGCAGGGCATCCTTTGAAATATAGGGAGGACAAGCTGTCCTCCCTAACGAAGGTTGCAAGAAAGTGGTATTGAAATCTAAGAGCAATAAACCGCTGTTCGCTATTGAAAAAAGCAAAAATCATTTTAAAAACAATCATCTAAGAAATAGAACGTCTAAAATTCCAGTAACGTACGGCTGCGAACAGCGGTCGTAGGCAAAAAGCAAAGCGATTTTGCCGAATGTCACAGACTGGTTTTCCAAGAACTCAGAATTCAGAGTGCGTATAAAAATGATGAAACAACCTGCATTCCCTGCCGAACCGCAGCCGGATGCAGGTTGTTTTTTGCAAAATATGCTACAGACAGTTTGAAAAACTGCCGGATTTATGAAAAATACCCCTTATTTTTGATGAGAAAATCATTTTTCTTTGAATTGTATCTGAAAATCTGCAATTTTCTCTGCTTTTTTCTCATAATTCCTTTGCTTTTTTCCAAGAAGTATGATATAATAAAATGGAAAGAATCTGCTTGCATAGAAAGGATGGATCGCTTATATGCGTATTCGGCATAAACCGTGGGCAAAACCAGAATTAGAGGCTTGTCCATTTTATATTTCCGAGCCAAAATTGAATCGAGGGCATTGGAATACGATTTTTCCGGGAGAAAAGAAACCGCTGCGGCTGGAACTGGGCTGCGGAAAGGGCGGCTTTATCTCGCAGGAAGCCCCCGCCAATCCGGATTATCATTACATTGCAATGGACATCAAAAACGAAATGCTGGTGCTTGCAAAACGAAAATTGGAAGCGGCTTATGCGGAACAACAGCTGCCATTGGACAATGTTCGGATTTTTATTTGCAATCTGATGCAGTTTTCCGAATATTTTTCACCGGAAGACCGGGTGGAACGCATCTATATCAACTTCTGCAATCCATGGCCAAAGGGAAAACATAAAAAACGTCGCCTGACGCATCCCCGTCAGTTACAGCAGTATCGGACGGTGTTGGATGGAGAAATTTGGTTCAAAACCGATGATGATGAATTGTTTGAAGAATCCATCCTCTATTTTCAGGAATGTGGCTTTGACATTGTGTTCCAGACCACCGATTTACATAAAGAACCGGATATTCAAAGCTTCCGCACCGAACACGAGGCAATGTTTGAAGAGATGGGGAAGACCATTAAATTTCTGATTGCTCGTCCGCAGCAAGCATCTGCACAATAAATTTGGGAAAATAAAACAGGAAGGGATTGCAGTTATGGATTTTAAATGGAAAAACGGACAGCTTTTTCAAAAATTTTCAGAAATGACCGGAAAATCCGGCGTTGCATCCATGGAGATTATCGCAGACGGGACACAGGCAAATGAAAATCCGGCTGCCGCATATCGTGGGTTAGGCTGTATTTCTGCGAATAATGCCTCTCGTCTGCTGTTGGATTATAAAGTTGAACATCCAAAAGAATACGAAGAAATCATGCGGCTGTTGTTTCAGAAAGATTATGGGATTGGCTTGTCGCATATCAAGCTGGAACTGGGTGCGGATGTCAATTCTTCTTGCGGAACAGAACCGGCAACCAAGCGAACCCCCGAAGAACGGGCAGATGTGACCCGTGGAGCAGGGTTTCAGTTTGCAGCAGATGCCAAAGCCATCAATCCAGATATTACGTTGGATTTGCTCCGCTGGGGAGAACCGGCATGGGTTGCCAGAGCGTTTACCGTCAGTCAGGAACATGGATTCAATGCCCGTTATAGTTGGATCAAAGAAACATTAGACGCAGCCTATCGGGTTTATGGCTTGAAATTTCATTTTATCAGTGCGGAACAGAACGAAACCGACCGCATCGACGAATCGTGGATTCTCTTTTTGCGGTATCGGTTAGACCATGAAGTCCGGACACCGTATGATTACCGGAAAATTAAACTGGTGGCATCCGATGAAGTCGGAACACGCAACATCGCTGCACAGATGGTGGAAAATGCTTCGCTGCGGAATGCCATTGATGTTATCGGTCTGCATTATACCACATTTGGCGATTCTTATACGAACCTGCTGAATGAAGCATATGGAAAAGAAATCTGGTACAGTGAGGGCAGTGCTCCGTGTAATCTGTCAGAACTGACCGTTCAGGCAGACCAATCCGGTTTGGTTGGAAAGAACAGTGCCATTGATATTGCAAACCGGATTATCAACAGCTATTACAATGGAAAGATGTGTATGTATGAGTTCCGTCCGGCGATTGCTGCCATTTATGACGGGGCATATGATGAACCAAAGCACCTGATTGCTGCACAAGAACCGTGGTCGGGCTTTTATCGGCTGGATAGCGGTTTCTGGATGGCAATGCATTTCAGTCGGTTTTCTCCGAAAGGCTGGCTGTTTGTAAACGGTGCTTGCTATGGGGACGGCGAAGAAAATCACGCCATTGAACATACTAGCCATAACTTCATGACATTGGTTTCCCCAGACCGTTCAGAAATGACGATGCATTTCACCAATGAGGACTTGTTCCCAAGAACATACTCCGTTCAGCTGAAAGATATGGGCTTTACGAACCGGATGCTTTCCACTGTGCTTACAACAGGACCGAATCCGGGAGAAGCATTTGATGCGAATTGGTTTCGGCGATCAAAGCCGATTAAGCCCAGCCACCGCAATGGGGAAACCTATTTCATCAAAGTGCCGCCGCAGAGTATCATGACGATTACCACACTGGATACCGGATGGGTCAATGGTGTGGAAACGTTTTCGCATAATATTCCGAATGCAGAGCGTCTGCCACTGCCGTATCAGGATTATTTCCGGTATCAGTCGGATGAAATTATGGTACGGGGCTGTGCACCTCGCTATATGACCGACCAAGGCGGTGCATTTGAGCTGATTCACTCCGACCAAGACGGCGACATCCTTTGTCAGCGAATCAAAAAGGGAAATATTCCTGCAAACTGGCGGTATCGGGGCACACCAGAACCCATTACCTGCTTAGGCGATGATCGCTGGAGAAGTTACAGTGCAGAAATTGAAGTGCGTCTGGATAATCGAGATGCAGAAAACTATGCTGGTTTTGGAATTCGCTATAATTCGACTGTAACCTGTGAAACAACTTCTCGTTGCGGCTATACGGGGATTCTCTATGGAGATGGACGCTGGCAGCTGTTGGATATGGACAATGTTGCAGCAGAGGGCAACTCCACGACAGTTCGAGCAACCGACTGGAACAAGTTGAAGCTGCTGATTTTGGGAGATTCGATTTTCTTCTTTCTGAATGGCGACTTGCTGACAACCTACCGCCCACAAAGTCCGGTAAACTCCGGTCGAATTTCCATTTGCAGCGACTATGAAATGAATACATTCCGGAATTTGCAGGTGACACCGCTGCCGATTCTGCCGTTGTATGTAAGAAGAGTGGACTGCTTCTCGGAAGAAATTTTCTATAATGACTTTTGGGATATTTGTACCACCGAATCCTATCGCTTCTATCACCGCACTTCAATGAAAGCACAGCCGCAAGCTGCGTTTTCCTGTCAGTTTACCGGAACGGGCATCGCTGTCATTGGAACGGCAAGAAATGCGGAATTTGAAGTGGTTTTGGATGGCGAGCAGCTATATGAAACCCTGTTCGTACCATACAGTGCCCCACGGCAGGCTTGCTTGACGATTGACCAGCTGTCGAATGGCACGCATACCCTGCAAATGACACTGAAAAGTGGGGATTTCAAGCTGGATGTGCTGGAAGTTCCGGAAAACTTCACGATGATGCCAGATATTTTAACGGTCACTTCTGCTGCACAGGCTGCTGCGGAAGAACATGCTCTTGCAGAACAGCAGAAAGCACTTGCCAAGAAACAGGCTGCCGAAAACATCAAGAAAACCTTACAGCAGGCAGTTGCTGCTTTGCAGCCGGGAGAGCCAGCAGAAGAACCAAAGTCAGAAACGCCAGCAGCTGCGGAATCGGAAACAGATGCAGAAAAGCAGCCGACCTTTAAGGAAGTGCTGGAAAATTCCGGCGTGATTGGTGTGATTTCCAACAATGCAGCCAAGAAGAAAGAACAGCTGGAGCAGGACGGAAAGACCGAGGCAGATGAAACGCCGACGGTAATGGAATTTCCGCTGCCGCATCAGGATTTTGAAGCAGCTGCTTCGTTGACACCCGTTCCGGAACACGCTGAAGAACCAGTGAAGATTGAGCCGCTGCCAGAAACCGATTTGGAAACAAGTGAAGAGCCTGTTTCTGCTCCGGCAGTAGAGCCAGAATCAAAACCGGAAGCAGCTGCTCTGACAGAATCGGCAGCAGCAGCCTCAGCAGAGCCAGTTTCTGAACCAACTGCACCGGAAACAGCGACAGAATCCGCTGCCGCTCCTTCTACAGTGACCTATATTGAAGAGGAATGGGACGACTTGCCGATGCCGGAACTGTCACCGCAGGAAACCGCATCGCCTGCACCGCAGCAGCCGAAGCCGACCGCTGCACCGCCGAAAAAGCCGATTACGCCAACCCCTTCACCTGCACCGAAAATGCCGCCACTGCATCCGCCTGTCTTGAATGACCCGATGCGGTCTGAACCATATCGAAAAGATTTTAACATTGATATTGATATCTAAGAGCAGAAAGGATTTCTTATGAAATGCAATCAAGATTTGTTTGAAACCCTATTTCAAACGGCACAAAAGCCACTGGTTATGGAATGCTCGCAAGCATTAGAGGCAATTCGCTTTTCGCTTCCGATTGATTGGACGGTACAGCAGCAATCAGAATCTTTGCTATACTTATTGTCATCAGAGGGAGAAAGTTCACTGAGTGTGCAGAGTGTCATTCCGGAATCCACAGATATTACGGATTTTGAAAGCGTATCTGTTCTGTATGCATTTGCAGACGGTATGCGGGAACAACTCGAAAACTACGCTTATACGGAACTTTGTGACTATGAGGGCGTTTTCGATGCAGAACAGCCGATTTATGGAATGCGGTATATGGTTACCGTCAATGATGTGGAAATGACAACCGTTACCCTTCTGTTTCTGGTGGAACATCGGATTTACTGCTTGAGTTTTTCCGATGCTTTGCAGACAGAACTGTTTCCCTATGCAAAATCATTTCTGGAAAATCTGATGATTTCCGAATAATTTGATATTGCGTATCTTGACAAAACCGCTTTTATGGAGTTTCCAGAAAAGCGGTTTTGTTTGATTTTGACAGCAGGAGGGACGGGTTTATATGATACATCTTGTGCCAGTTTCAAAGAGATTGCCAGAAATTCCTGCCATTCGTGCACTTTATCGGGAAGCGTTTCCGCCGGAAGAACAAGCTCCTTTCTGGCTGCTGATGCGAAAGACAACATTGCCGATGACCGATTTCTGGGCATTCTATGAGCAGGAAACTTGGGTCGGATTTGCTTATGTGATTCAGAATGAAACACTTGCTTATCTGTTTTACCTTGCGATTGCACCGGAACAGCGTGGGAAAGGCTATGGACATCAGGCAATGGCATGTTTGAAAGAGCAATACGCCTCGAAAACCCTGTTCTTGTCACTGGAAACGCTGGATGAACAGGCAGGAAATTATGAGCAGCGGAAAAAACGGCATGCATTTTATCAGCAGTGTGGCTTGTCCGATTTGCCATATCAGATTCAAGAGGGCAAGGTTCTTTATGATGGAATGGGCACTGGCGGAGAAATTCATCCATCTGATTATGATAATTTAGTACGGCAGTATCTCGGGACATTTTTTCACCGACTGGTCAAAATGAAAATTTACCCGAAACAATGAGCGAAAGGAAGATTGTAAGATGTTTGGATGGAATGCAAATCAGTATCAAAAGTTTGAAGCCCAGAGAACCTTGCCAGCAATGGATTTAGCCCGTGCCATTCCGCTTTCCATGGTAAAATCCTGTCTGGACGTTGGCTGTGGAATTGGAAACAGTACCGCTGTGTTGCAGCAGCAATTTCCGGAAGCACAGATTCTCGGCGTGGATAGTTCGAAAAATATGCTGCAAACTGCAAAAAATGAGCATCCGCAAGCAGAATATCAGCTGTTGGATGCCGGAACGGAACTGCCTCGCTTAAACCGTACCTTTGATGTGGTCTTTTCCAATGCGTGCATTCAGTGGATTCCCCAGCAGAATCAAATATTAAGCGATATGATGGGGCTTTTGAATCCGAGTGGGGTATTGGCAGTGCAAGTTCCGCAGCAGGCAAAACATCCCGTACAGCAGATTTTGCAGCAGATGGCAAAATCCGAACCGTGGCGAGAAAAATTGCAGGCTAGAACCTTCTATACCCTGTCAGAATCGGAGTATTATGACCAGTTGTCTGAACGATCCACGGATTTCCGGATGTGGGAAACGGTTTATTTTCATGAGATGCCCAGCCATGAAAGCATTTTAGAATGGTATCGGGGAACGGGATTGCGTCCGTATCTGGCACAGCTGCAAGAGTCTGACCGTCCTATCTTTGAACAGGAACTATTAGAACAAATCAAGCAAACCTATCCGGTGCAGAAAAATGGAACGATTCTGTTCCGGTTTCCAAGACTATTCTGGATTGCAAGAAAAGAATGCTAAGAAAAAGGAGGAACTGTCATGCGAAGAAGCGAACGGGAAGTAACCGATTGCAATGAGATTCGACAGATTTTAGAACGGGCAGAAGTGTTGCGGCTTGCGATGCACGATGAGCCATACCCGTATATTGTGCCGGTCAACTTTGGGTTTACCATGCAGGATGACCAGCTTGTCTTATTTTTTCACGGGGCAAAAGTCGGGAAGAAATGCGACCTGCTGCAAAAAAATCCGCATATTTCCTTTGAAGTAGAGGGGAAACAGCAGTTGATTCCGCCGAATGGGGCAGCATCCTGTACGGCTGGCTTTGCCTATGAAAGTGTAATTGGGCAGGGGATTGCAGAACTCGCACCGGAAGAGAAAAAAGAAGATTTGCTGAAAAAGCTGCTGGAGCATTACCGAATTCCGTTTCAGTCATTTTCACAGGCACATCTTGAACGAACTGCTGTCTATCAGATTATCGTTAAGCAGTATACCGCCAAGAGAAGACCGATTCCGCAGGGGAGATAAACCCATCATAAAAATAAAATCAAATGCAGCAATGCCCCGAACAGTTCACACCGTTCGGGGCATTGCTTGCAAGCGTTAAAGGTTGCTAATTAGCAGCCACAACCGCAGCCGTTGTTGTTGCAGCCACAGCCACCGCCGCAGTTACCGTAGCCACCACAGCCGCAGCATACAAACAGCACGATCAGAATGATAATCCACCAGCAACCGTTGTTTCCATCGCATCCACACATAGTAAAAATCTCCTTTTTTGTAGATTAAATTTGAAACAAACGACTTTCTGTCTGTTTCATAGTACATCATATGCAAAATGCAAAAAAGCGTTCCTACTTCGACAGATAACGCACAAGTTTTGTGGCATACTAAATTTATATGAGTGCAGAAAGGAATTTGGTGTATGCGATATACAGATGGGTTTACAGGAAAAGCCATTCTTGCTTTGAAAGAAGCAATCTGTGCGGCGGAAGAATTGGGACATACTTACATCGGCAGTGAACATTTGCTGCTGGGACTGCTGGAGGAGGGCAGCAATGCTGCCGCAGCCATGCTGGCAGCTCAGCACATCACTGCACAACGGGTGCGGAATGCGTTGGTGGAACTGGTCGGAAGAGGGATTCCGGCACAGGTGCAGGAGGATTGCCTCACTCCTGCCCTGAGTGAAATTATGCAGCAGGCAAAGGCGTTTTCGAAAGAAGATGGTCGCAGCCTTGCCGGAACAGAACATCTTCTGCGTTCGATTCTGCGAACGCCTTGCTGTACGGCAGTTGCGATTCTGAAGAAGCTGGGCGTTAGCTTGAATCAACTGGGGGCAGTCAGTCGGCAGGAAACCTCTTGTCATCTCCGCATGGAAGAACGGCAAACAGAGCGAATTTCAAAGAAAACACTGCCGAATCTCTTTCAGTATGGGAAGTGGATGACTGACCCGGCATTGCTGCATCAATATGACCCCGTAATCGGACGGGAAGCGGAATTACAGCAGATGGTTCAGATTCTCACTCGCCGTACCAAAAATAATCCCTGTCTGGTGGGCGATGCCGGCGTTGGGAAGACGGCAATTGTAGAAGGCGTTGCTCAGAAAATCTTACGGGGAGAAGTGCCGGAAGCCCTCTTACCGCAGCATATTTTCTCGTTGGACTTGCCAGCGTTGCTGTCGGGGGCAAAATATCGGGGCGATTTTGAAGAGCGATTTCGGAACTGCTTGCAAGAGGCAACCCAGAACGAACATATTATTTTATTTATTGATGAACTGCATACGATTGTTGGAGCAGGGGCAGCTGAAGGGGCAATTGATGCTGCAAATATGTTGAAGCCGCAGCTTGCCCGTGGAGAAGTCAAGCTGATTGGAGCAACGACAACAGAAGAATTTCGCAAATATATCGAGAAAGATAGTGCGTTGGAACGGCGGTTTCAGCCGATTCAGGTTTTAGAACCTAGCCCAGAGGCTTGCTTTTCGATTCTCTGCGGACTGCGGGAAACATATGCGAACTTTCACCATATTGAAATTCCGGATGCGATTTTACGGCAGGCAGTTTCCTGTTCGGTTCGCTATCTCCACGACCGCTATTTGCCGGATAAAGCAATTGATTTGCTGGATGAAGCCTGTTCTCGTGCTCGGATTCGCTGCGAGCAGGAACATGTTTCCTGTCCGGTGGTGACAGAATCCGACCTTGCAGAAATCGTTTCCATGCGGATTGGAATTCCCATGCAGAAGATTACGACTGCTCAGCAGCAGCGATTGATGACGTTGGAACAGGAGTTGCAGCAGCAAATTATCGGACATACTGCGGCAATTCGGCAGCTTTCCGCTGCATTGATTCGTGCCAGAACGGGGCTGCGAGAGGAAAACCGCCCGATTGGATGCTTTTTGTTTACAGGTCCAACCGGTGTTGGCAAGACGGCTCTGGCGAAAGCCGCCGCTCTGCATTTGTTTGATGATAAAGATAGCCTGATCCGGTTTGATATGTCGGAATACATGGAAAAGCATACGGTTTCCAAGCTGATTGGAGCACCGCCCGGATATGTGGGCTATGAAGAGGGCGGAACGCTCTGCGAACGGGTGCGGAAACGTCCATACTGTGTGATTCTGTTCGATGAGATTGAAAAGGCACATCCGGATATCTGTAATATTCTGCTACAAATTATGGAAGATGGCGTTTTGAGTGATTCCAACGGCAGAAAAACAGATTTTACCAATGCTCTGCTGATTTTAACGTCCAATCTCGGCGGAACGGGAAGCAAGCCGCCTGCTGGATTTGTACAGACGGCACAGGCGACCAGTGAAATGGCTCTGCGGCAGTATTTTTCACCGGAATTTTTAGGGCGATTGGATGCAATCATCCCATTCCAGCCCCTGACACAGAAAGAACTCTGTCAGATTGCAGAAAAACAGCTGCAAAATTTGCAAAAACGAATGGAACAACTTCATGTTCAGCTGCACTTTACCCAAGAAGCCGTGCAGCAGCTTGCTCATGCACCGGATACCGGACGATATGGAGCAAGACCGATGCGGCGATATCTGACAGAGGCAGTGGAAACGCAACTGGCACAGCAACTCTTACAGAAAACCATTGCTGCGGGTGACCAAGTGCTGTTGTCTGCAAATGAACACACGTTTTCCCTGACCAAAGAAACCACAACCGTGCATTCCTAATCCAATTAGAATGCATGAGAAAAATCCCCTCTTTCTGCCATCATATGCGGACATAGGACAATTTCTTTCCGGCATATAGATGAGAGAAAGGGGGGATTTTGATGTTTTTATCGGCATTATTCCAACAGCTGCTCTGCTTTTTCCTGCATGTGGAAACCTCTGGAGCATTCCGCAAGCCGCTCTCGCAAAAAGAAGAACTGCGATGTTTTCAGCAGATGCGTGCAGGGGATGCCTCAGCACGGGAAAAACTGATTCTGCATAATATGCGGCTCGTCGCACACATTATCAAAAAATATTACACCAATCAGACGGAACAGGAAGATTTGCTTTCCATCGGAACAGTCGGATTGATGAAAGCTGTTTCTACATTTGACTATGAAAAGGGAGCACGGTTTGCGACTTATGCCAGCCGTTGCATTGAAAATGAAATCTTAATGCATTTCCGCACCTGCCGGAAACAGGGAGATGCCATTTCCATGGCAGAGCCAATTGATACAGATAAAGACGGCAACCAGCTGACATTGCTGGATATTATCGAGGACGGCTGCGATATTCAAGAACAAGTGGCATCACAAATGCAGATTCAGCAGCTCTACCAGTTTTTGCAGCAAAAGTTAACGCCACGAGAAGTAGAGATTTTGGTACATCGCTATGGGCTGTATGGGCAGATTCCCATGACCCAGCGAGAAGTTGCCAAGAAGATGGGCATTTCCCGTTCGTATGTTTCCCGTCTGGAAAAACGGGCAATTGCCATGCTGCGGAAACAGTACGATCAAACGACTTTTTCCGGTTTTTGATGTCGCTGATCGGCACGATAGACGAAAAAAAGCAAAATCAGACTGCCCAGCAGTGCTCCACAGCTGTCAATTCCAATATCTAACAGTCTGCCGGTTCTGCCCGGAACAAACAGTTGATGGAATTCGTCTGTGGTGGCATAGAAAATGCAGAATGCCCATGCACAAAACCAGCCTGCGGAAAGAGAGCGTTCTTTTTTCAGGCAGTATGTCATCATCGTTGCACAGGAGAGCAGTCCCAAGATGAAATACAGCGTAAAATGAGCGATTTTTCGGATGAGAAACGCCATGGAAGTGTGCGTGCTGCTCTCTAAGTCCATTGCATTTGCTGGAATCCAACCAGTACAAATTTGTGCAATTTTATGTAAGAATCCATTACTGACCGCTGTGGATTGTGTTGCATCTTGTGCGGAGAAGCAGAAAATGACGATACACCATAAAAGGGTACAGCAGAACCAGAACCCGGAACGCTGATAAAATTTTTGTATTTGCATCAACAAAACCTTCTTTCTCAATGATGCTCCTATTATACACAGATTCCGGCAAAAAGTAAAGAGCTGTGGAACGAATTTGTAAGGGATTTTTTTACAAATTCTGACGAACAAGCGAAAAATGGTCGGATTTTCCAGCGGAAACAGAAAAAGAAACTGCAATTCGTATGATTTTTTTAGAATAGGACTTGTCACAACCAGAAAAAAATGTTATAATAACAGGGAAGTATGTCTTGATCTTTTTCAGTCGGATAGAAAGGAGTTCCCGTTCGGCGATCTGCCGGACTGGAAAAAACGCATTATGGAACAAACGCAAAATCTTGGACGAAAACGTGCGATGTCCGTCATTAGCTTGTTATATTTTTTGCTGATTGTAGCATTGGCGGTGCTCAGCTTTTTTTATACGGTAGAAGTTCCGCAAAAGGCAGCTTGCTGCGTGGTTTTGATTGCCATTTCTGGTGGTGCACTGGCAGCGATGTTGTATTCGAGAAAACAGGTGTTGACGAAAATATGCAGCGTGTTGCTGTTGCCATTTTTATTGCCATCTGTGCTGCTCTGTTTTGGAGAGTGGGAAGTACTCGTCCCCTTGGTCGTGACGGCTCTGTTGGCATTTTTCCTATGTGGCTGTACCGAAACGATTAAAACCGTCTTTGGAACGATTTTCCTGCTGTTGTATGTGCTCGGTTCGCTGGCGTATTTTTTGGGAAGTTCGCTGTTCTCTACCTCTATGGCATCGACCGTTGTAGATAGTGGGATTTCACCTTCTCGCAAGTATCGGTATGAAGTCATCAATACCGAGGACAGCTCCAACGGCAGCACTGCCGTGACGGTTGAACCGAATAATTATGATGTAAACCTGGGCGTTCTCGAATTTCGGGCAGAGGGCTATGAACGGACGGTTTCGCTGGAACGACCCATGCAGGAAGAAACAGTTGTTCGCTGGGAAACGCAGACCCGCCAGCAGATTACCGAAGAATTACTGACCATTTCCGAAGATGTCACTTTGCAGCTGCCGGCAAGCGACCGGAAAGCGTTGGGCTATGATGAAAACGCTACGATTTATTTGCGAAATCTGACCGACCAGGATCTGGAACGGCTGGGTGTTCCGCAGAACAATGATGTCATGTATGTAAATGACCAGGTTTGTTTCCGGTCTTACATTGCAATTCTGGAGGATTATTTCTCTCCATCTAAACACGCAATTTCTGCTTTTTAATTGAGGGTATCAAAGAGAAAAAACGGACATTTTGACCAGTGTCCGTTTTTTCTGTTTCAAATGGAAAGGAACGATGAACCATGGCAAAGGAAAAATTAGAGAAAACCAATGCAATTCGAATTTTAGAACGGGAAAAGGTTTCCTATCAGCACCGCAGCTGGCCAGCAGCGACAAAAGAGAATACAGGTGTCGAACTGGCACAGGCACTCGGGCAGCCGCCGAAACAGGTATTTAAAACGCTGGTCACTGTCGGAAAATCCGGAAATCATTATGTTTTTATGCTGCCCGTTGCAGAAACCCTGCACCTGAAAAAGGCAGCGGCTGCCGTTGGTGAAAAAGCAGTTTCTATGATTAAGGAGAAAGAATTGCTGCCATTGACTGGATATGTACACGGCGGTTGTTCTCCCATTGGCATGAAAAAGCTGTTTCCAACTGTCATCCATGAAAGTGCTCTGCAATTTGATACGATTTTGTGCAGTGCTGGGAAAATCGGGCATCAGTTGGAAGTTTCTCCGTTGGATATTCAGAAAGTGACGGGCTGCACCTTTGCAGATATTATTGAGTAATCAGGCGGAAGAGCAGGCACGCTGCTTTTTGGAGAGCAGCGGAATCGCAGTGATTTTCCCGTAACTTTTGAGCAGGGCGTAGTCAATGAGGATAGCAGGCAGCAGGCAAATCCATGCGAACTGCATACCATGCAGCAACCGCAATCCACAGAGTGGCACTTGAAATGCCAGTGCTGCTACAAACAGCGGAAATCCGACATCGCTCCAAAACGAAAAGCGAATATGGGCAGTTTTACAGGTTTTCCAGAGGCGGAAACAGTTTCCGCAAACATTGCTGGCATAGTAGGAGAGCACAATTCCGTAAAAGCCGAATTTTGGAATGCAAACTAAAACAATTGCAATCCGAATGGTATATTCTGCTAAGTAGTTGAGGGAGGAGAACGACTGCTGCCCCATGCCCTTTAAAAGGGCTTCCAAGACGATTTCCAGATAGATGAAGGGCACAACAGGAGCTAACAGACGAATCAAATGGCCTGCTAATGCTCCGCCATCTAACAATGTACCAATGAGATTGCCATATAACAGCAATCCGGCAGCGATAAAAATAGAGAGCTGCAAGGTTTTCTGAATGACTGCTTTTGTCAGCCGCTGCAAGTGGGCTTGGTTGTTGGCAGCCGTTGCACGGGCAGCTTCTGTGATTAAGATACCGGAGAGAGCACAGAGAATGGTAGATGGAAAAAATAGCACCGGAATTACAATTGCTTCAAATGTGCCAAACTGGCTCAGTGCCAAATCCGTGGAGTTTCCAGCTTGTCGGAGCGTGACCGGAATCAAAGCATCGTTGGTGCTGCTCAGAGCAGCTGTTAAGCATCCGCCGAATAAAACGGGTATCGCTGCATGAATGTATCTGCCAAAAGAGAGCGAACAGATACCCGTACGGGGCAGGCGGCTTCTCCAGCAGAACCAGAGCAGGCAGAAAAAGCCTAGAATCGTACTGCATCCGGTGCTATATGCCATCGCCATGCAGACAGAGGCGTTCGTATGAACGGATTGCAGCTGTAACAACAGCATGAGCACAACGCAGCGACTCAAACATTCGATAATATCGCAGATGGCAGGGTCTGCCACCCGACAGACGGCATTCAAATAGCCCTTTAAACAGGAACAAACACCACCCAGTGGTAAAATCAGTGTAAAGATGCGGACAGCAGCAGCGAGGTCTGCACTTTTCAGGAATCGCAGGCTCAGCGGTTCGGCACTGCAAAAAATCAGGGCGGAAACGGGAATTCCAAGCAGCAGACAAAAACCAATGGCATAGCCTAAAACACGGTTGGGGTTGCCGTTGGGCTTTCCCAACTCTTCTGATACAAAGCGGCTGGTGCAGAGAAAGCCGTTGCCGTTGGCAGCGACCGCAGCCAGCTGAAAAAAAGAGCCGGTCAATGCGACAATCCCGACGGTTGCAGCACCAATGCGGTGCGTGAGCCAGACGTTCAGCAATAAACTTACCCATTCCAGAAAAAACTGTACCACGGTCAATTGAATGGTATCTTTGAGAATACTTTTTCGCTGCATGAAGTCCCTCCTGTCTATGGGTTTGGTTTTAGTTTATGCAGGAGAACGGGGGTTCATGAATGATGAAACCGTGGTGTAGAGGAATAAATGTGATTCAAAACAGAAAAAGACGATGCCAACTTGTTACAGTCGGCATCGTCTTTTTGTAAAAAATGCGATTTTCGTTAATATTCCCAATCTTCTGTATTCCAATCAGTTTCTGCCAGTGCATCGGTTTCGGTTTCCGTTTCGGTTGTTTCTGTATCCTCGCTGTCACTGGTTGCCGTTGTCGTTGTTGTTTTCGCTTCGGCTTCATCCAGATTGGTTACCCCAGTATCAACAGTAATGATGAATCCATCGACATTGTTTCCGGAAACGGTGTATTCCTGATCCGGCGGTACCATGACATAGGTGCTGTCACCAGCTTCTGCCGGTACATAATAGACCTGATAAACTTTTCCGTCCCAGTTGGTGATTTCCAACGGGTTGTCAACAGAATAATCCTTCAGTGTTTCAATATATTCCTCTAAACAAAGGTCGTTTTGCTGCATATAATAAGCATGAGGCTGCCCCACATAGCGATAGTGCCAAGATTCATACCGGATTTCCGTCAGGTCAGTTTTATTTTCCGGATACCGCAGAATGAACCCATAGTGAGCACAGTTCTGGTTGATCCAGTCATATTCCCCCGTGCCGTCATAGTCGGCGGAAATACCGTCTTCAAACAGTGAAAAGTCCATGGCATAGCCAGTTTCATGTTCACTGTATCCGGGCTTTGCAACCAGCGTAGACGTATCTTCGCCCGTGTCCTCTAAATCAGCATCATATAATTCCTGCTGCTGTTCCGTAGTACGATAGCCGCTGATGATGATGATATCACTGTGACCAGTTTCCGTCTGGAAGTCGTCCAGCATATGATTCAGGTTGTCAATGACATCGCCCCGCAGCATCAGTTCTGAACCGCTGACAGAATAGGAATCCGTTTTCTTTTCATAAACCGCTTCCAATTCGTTTTCGTCTGTGCTCTCATAGGCGGTGGAGTTATTCACCAGAATCAAATCCCCGTTGTGAATTTCCTGATTGTCCATGGAAACGCTCTTATACAGGTCGCTCTGATTGCCGTTTTTGTTGGAATCCGTTGTTCCTGTTGGGTCTGTAGAATCCGGTGTGGTTGTGGTGAGCGGAACTTGCTGGGCGTTGTCCTCCAGCCAAGTGCTGCCTGACATCGTGTTGACTTCCGTCCAGTTATCCAGAAATGGATGCAGCAGCGTCAGTCGCATGGCAACCAACAGAGCAGCAGAGATTGCAACTTCTGCCAAAATCCAGCCTGTCCGTCGGTTTTCTTTTGTATTGGCTGAGCCGGAAGCCGTTGGTTTTTGTTTGGATTTGGACGATTTTTGAGCCGATTCCTTCGGCGGTTCTTCTGCTGTCGGTTGTTCCGAAGCGGTTTCGGCGACAGACTGCATTTTTTTGGTCTGTTCCTCCTGTTCAGCAGCTGGGTTTTTTTTCTTTCTCTTTTTTTCCTGCATAGAAATTGCCTCCTTTTGATTTGTATGCACCCCTTGCACACAGAAAACCGCTTTTCTTTATTATACCACACACGATTGAAAAAGAAAAGTCTTTTTTCGGTTTTTTTTATTTTTTTGCAGGGAATACGGGCGATTTCCCGCAAAAGGAAAAGTTTTTTTCAAAAAAAGCGGATTTTTCAAAAAAGTAGGGGAATGCGTGTCAAAATTTTGATTTTTGTCTTGACAGAGAAAGAAAAAACATGCTATAATCAAAAAAATGAATGCAGAAATCAGCACTTGTCTACGCTCTTTCTTTTCTTTTTTGTGATACTCTGAGGAAGTCCCATCTTTAGAGAACAGATTGCAGAAACCAAGAGAAACGGCGTATCTTATTTTTTGTCAATCAGGTCTTGCGGGACGCATCGGAAACGTGCGGTCTGGTCATTTTTCCCATTCGCCCAGCAAAAAAAGAAACACAGGGGTATGATTTCGTCATTCATGAAAAACAAAAAAGGAGAACATATGCATGAAGTTTGAACTTCTGGAGGTTGCCGGAACGTATATTTTCAGCATGAAAGCAATGACGCTGGTCTTGTTTTTCATCTTTGCAATTATTGTTGTCGGCTACCTGGTCGGAAAAATTTCCATCAAGGGCGTATCGTTGGGCTCTGCTGCAATCTTTTTGGTTGCACTGGTTGCCGGACATTTCAAGGGCGTTGCATTTCAAGACATTGCCTCTTGGCAGGAAAGTCTGCCGGCAGTCGACCACTATTTTAAGTTGGTGCAGAATTTGGGGTTGGTTTTGTTTGTAACCTCTGTTGGATTGATTGCAGGGCCGAGCTTCTTTAAGAACCTGAAAAAGAATGCAAAGTCCTATGTGGCACTGGGCGGCATTATCATTATTACCGGATGTCTGGTTTGTGCAGCCATTACGCTGCTTGTTCCAAACATCAATTCGTCCATGAGCGTTGGACTGTTTGCCGGTGCGTTGACCAGTACGCCGGCATTTGCAGCAGCACAAGAAGCCGTTGGCGAAGCAAGTCCGCTCTATGGCAATGTTGCCGTTGGCTATGCGATTGCGTACCCGTTCGGGGTTATCGGCGTTGTATTGTTCGTTCAGATTATCCCGAAAATCCTGCATGCAAACATGGATGAAGAACGGGCAAAGCTGGTTTCGATTCAGTCGAATGATGCAGTTGGCGGCAAGCAGAGAAAGTTGTTTGAAATGGATAAGTTTGGCATTGCAGCATTTTTCTTAGCAGTGATGCTAGGGTTGATACTGGGTTCGTTTCATATTCCGTTGGGAAAAGGTTCATTCAATCTGGGAACAACGGGTGGCCCATTGATTATGGGTTTGATTTTCGGGCACTTCGGCAGAATCGGCAAGCTGAGCCTGAAAGTTGACCAGCACGTTTTGAGCCTGTTTCAGGAATTGGGCTTGATTCTGTTCTTAATTGGTGCTGGTATGGACGGCGGTGCAGAATTTGTTGCTGTCTTGAAGGAATACGGAGCATTGCTGTTCCTGTGGGGAGCATTGATGACTTTGATTCCGATGATTGTTGGATTCCTGTTTGCAAAGTATGTTTTGAAGCTGAGCCTGTTTAACAATTTGGGTTCGATTTGCGGTGGTATGACCAGTACGCCAGCATTGGGCACGCTGATTAAAACAGCCAATACCCCGAATGTAGCTTCTGCTTATGCTGCAACCTATCCAATTGCATTGATTCTGGTTGTGCTGCTGGCACAGTTCCTGACAAGATTATAACCATTTCCTGATTGACAAGAAGGCGTGTATGCGATTGTATGCACGTCTTTTCTCTGCATGGACTGGAGAACATGCGGAAAGGTTGCAGGAATGGCTGCATAGAATGAGAATAACCAAACCTAAAATATAAAAATTAAAAAATCAATATCCAAAATTTGCATGCCTACTTGACAGATTGCAAAAAAACGTCTATAATAAGAATCGTGTTTTCCAGATGCATTCAGAAACAAAAAAATAGGGAATTAGGGAGGATTTATGTCATTCACAACGATTGAATTCATGTTTCGATTCTTGCCCATCTTCCTGATCGTTTATTATGTCGTGCCGACACGATATAAAAACATGATCTTGTTGATTGGCAGCTTTGTATTTTATGCGTGGGGACAGCATTTCTATTTGCTGTTGCTAATGCTGTCGATTGTCGTCAACTATACATTTGGTAGGTTGATTGGAGAGAGGCGGGCACAAAAAAAGCCCTTACTTGTGCTGGGCTTGATTTATAACTTCGGACTGCTGGTATTTTTCAAATATACCAACTTCTTTATCGAAAACATCAATGCCCTGCTCACGGCGACCCACATTCAGATTCCAACCATTTCCGTGATTATGCCGTTGGGTATCAGCTTCTATACATTCCAAGTGGTTTCTTACTTAGTGGATGTCTATCGAGGCGAACAGCGTCCGGTTAAGAACATCATTAATTTGGGCGTATATATTGCAATGTTCCCGCAGGTTACCTCTGGGCCAATCGGACTTTACAGCGAGCTAGAACCGACTTTGCTCCGCCGGCACTGTTCTGTGCTGAATCTGGAATCGGGGCTAAAGACCTTTATTCTGGGTATGGGTGCAAAGATGCTGCTTGCAAATCCGATGGGAACGCTCTGGGCTGGGATGTCCCGTTATGGCTATGAAACACTGTCCTGCCCGTACGCATGGCTGGGGGCATTCGGATATAGTTTCCAGCTGTATTTTGACTTCGCCGGTTATTCCCTGATGGCGATGGGTCTGGGGCAGATGCTGGGCTTGTATGTGCCGAGAAACTTTGACCATCCTTATATTTCCGGTTCGATGGCGGAATTCTGGCGGAGATGGCATATGACCTTGGGACGTTGGTTCAAGAAGTACTTATATTTTCCGCTGGGCGGAAGTCGGTGCAGCTTTGCAAAGACCATCCGGAATACCTTTGTGGTCTGGGCATTTACCGGACTTTGGCACGGTGCAAGCTGGAACTTTGTATTGTGGGGACTGATTTTCTTCGTGCTCCTGACGATTGAACGGCTGGGGCTGGGAAAATTGCTGGCAAAAACAAAGGTACTGAAACATATTTATGTGATTTTCCTGATTCCGCTGACATGGGTGGTATTTGCCCTGCCGAATATGCAGGATATTGCAACGTATTTCTCCCGTCTGTTCCCGTTCTTTGCAGACAATACAGCAGGCTTTGTCAATACCAAGGATGTTATACGGGCACTGCACGACTATTGGTATTTGTTAATTGCCTGCGTTGTGTTCTGTCTGCCATTCCCGTCCAGATGGTATGAAAAACATAAAAACAGCAAACTGGTGATTTTGGGACTGGTTTTGATTTACCTGATGTCTGTTTATAAGATGCAGACCCAGACCAGCAACCCATTCCTGTATTATCAGTTCTAAGGAGAGGAGATTTCATGGATTTTTTAAAGCAATGCCCCCTGTTGATTTGTGTACTGCTGACCTCTCTGCTGATTCCGTGGGAACTGCTGAAAAAAGAGGATGACAGTCAAAAGGCTGCTCCGACAACGGTCGCAAAAATTACAACCGTTGCGACAGAGGCAGCAACCACTGCACCGCCTGCCAATGATGGAGCAACACCGGACGGCAGCGAAACTGCTGTTTCCGGCAGTGATTTGACGACAACAACGGTTACAACAGAAGCGGCTGGGGAATATGTTCCGCTTGCAAATGCGGATGAAAGCTATTTTGAAGATGCTCTGTTTATCGGAAACTCTCGAACTGTAGGCATGTATCTCTTTGGCGATATGCCGGAAAGTACGGATTTCTTTGCCGATGTTGGTATGACGATTTATGATGTGATGGATGCAAATATTGATGTTCCGCCAGAAAGCGGTTCAACCAATACGCTGACTGGCTTGCTGACTGCCAAGCAGTACGGAAAGATTTATATCATGTTTGGAATCAACGAACTGGGCACGGGTACGTCTGAGTCATTCGTAGAATATTATCAGTCTGTAGTACAGCAGATTTGCCAGATGCAGCCGGATGCGATTGTCTATGTACAAAGTATCATCAATGTTGCAGCGTCGGCGGAAACCGATGTCATCAGCAACGCAAACATCAACGAAAAAAATGCGTTGCTGTCCCAGATTGCCGATAACAAGCAGGTCTTTTATATTGACCTGAATCCTTCTTTGGTGGACAGCAGTGGCTACTTAAATTCGGACTATACTTCAGATGGCATTCACTTGGGCGGTAGCTCGCTGCCACTCTGGAAAGATTGCCTGCTGGCAAATGCAATGCAGAAAAATACGGGAGCAGGTGCTGCCGGAGGAGCAACGACAACTGTAGTTACAACATTGGATGCTGCTGCACCAGTAGAAGAAGATTCCGAAGCAAATCCGGAATAAGCAAATTTATTCATACAGAAAAGAAGGGTATCTGGAAACAGATGCCCTTCTTTTTTATTTGAAAAAAGAAAAATTTGCATTGCTGTCCGTGATGGAGAAACAATTGAATTTTCTATAGAAACACATTTTTGCTTTCAAAAACAAATTGCACGAACAGAATTCTTTGAAAAAGATGGTTTTTTTCAATCAAACTGATTTTTTATTATTTGGATAGGATGGAATGATTTTTTTCTTTTCTTTTTCTAGATAGCCCTTGCAAAATGATTTAAAAAGTGTATAATGATATTCATACAGAAATTCAGACAGTTCAACATTGCTTTTTTATGTTTCTACAGGATAGCGACAGACTTTTAAAATCACAGAATCCTGTTCTGTTTGCGAAAGGAAGCGAAAAAACAAATTCCTGCCGAACGGCAGACATGCAGAAACAAAAACAAATCTGTTTACAATGTGGAGGTACTGAATGGAAAAACCATATAATCCGTTTGAGAATGTACAGATTGTCATGGAAGAAGCTATGGAAGTGGGCGGAATTGACCGGACAATGTTTGAAATTATCCGAAATCCGCAGCGAGAAACGAAAGTGTATTTGCCGGTGGAAATGGATGACGGCAGCATTCACGTGTTCGAGGGCTGGCGGGTGCAGCATTCCAACATTCGTGGGCCGTTTAAGGGCGGAATCCGGTTTCATCAGGATGTCAATTTGGATGAAGTCAAGGCACTGGCAACATGGATGTCCTTGAAGTGTGCCGTTGCAAATATTCCGTATGGCGGTGCAAAGGGTGGCGTACGGGTTGACCCCCATACGCTATCGAAACGGGAATTATGCCGACTGACACGGCGGTATACTTACGCCATTGAACCGCTGATTGGACAGGATAAGGACATCCCAGCACCGGATGTCAACACCAATGCACAAACGATGGCATGGGTGCTGGATACCTACAGCATGCTGAAAGGAAAGCCGTGTCCGGGCGTTGTAACCGGAAAACCAGTGGAACTGGGTGGCTCAAAGGGTAGACCGTCTGCAACGGGCAGAGGGGTTGTCATCAGTACCAAACTGATTTTAGGAAAGCATGGAAAAGAATTGGCTGGAACGGCGGTTGCCATTCAGGGTATGGGCAATGTTGGCAGCAATGCAGCAAAGATTTTTTATCATCGGAATGCAAAAATTGTTGCATTGAGCGATGTTTCCGGCGGGATTTATTGTGCAGATGGACTGGATGCGGATGCGATTGCAGCTTATACCGGAAATGGCGGTCTGCTGAAAGATTATAACGGTGCTGGTATCCAGCATATTTCCAATCGGGAATTGCTGACTTGTGCCTGTGATGTATTTGTACCGGCTGCTCTGGAAAATCAGATTGATGAGGAAATTGCAGCAGAAATGCAGTGCAAGTTCATTGTAGAGGGTGCAAATGGTCCAACCACTGCGGCAGCAGATAAGATTCTGGAACAGCGTGGTATTGTGTTAGTGCCGGATATTTTTGCAAATAGTGGCGGTGTCATTGTATCCTATTTCGAGTGGGTGCAGAATATTCAGGAACTCACTTGGGAGCGGGAACAGGTCAACGAGATGCTGGAAAAGCTGATGACAAAGGCATTTGCAGCCCTCTATGAAACCGCTCAGGAAAAACACTGCACGCTGCGAATGGGTGCGTATGTGGTGGCATTGCAACGGCTGATTGATGCAGAAGTCATCAAGGGCTTGTTCCCGTAATGTGAAGAGAAACATTCAGAAACTTTATTTTTGAAAGTCTGGTCGGTTCGCTGGAATCGGCTGGACTTTTTTGTGTTTCGGGCGAAAAACGGAAAAAATTGGTGCAGATAAATCAAAAAATCGGGAAAATGATGCGGAACGGCGGACATCCGTCCACCACAGAGAAACGGTATAGAGTTTTCAGAATGACGGTTTGAAGGGCGAATTCTTAATAAATCATGGTTTCTGATGGGGGGAATTTGTTTTTTTAGGTGGGTTCTTGCTACAGAATCAAATTTTTTTGTTTTTCTTTTCTTTTTTCTTGAAAAACGAAGAAAAAGAGTGTATAATATAAATTGCGTGAGGCGAACGACACCGTTCCCTCATCGTAAAAACTGACTTTAATTTTATGCAGGAGGTTTTGACCCATGGTGTTCACATTTAAGAATCAGTACTTGCAGGGCGTATATGACAAGACTGCAAAGTGCTACGCAAATGAACCAGAATTTTTACAGGCTGTTGGCGAAGTACTGCAGTCTCTGGAACCGGTTGTTGCAAAGGATCCGTCCTATGAAACAAACGGCGTTATCGACCGGATTGTAGAACCGGAACGGATGATCAGCTTCCGTGTTTCTTGGGTAGATGATAATGGTAAGGTACAGGTAAACCACGGTTACCGTTGTCAGTTCAACTCTGCAATTGGCCCGTACAAGGGCGGTCTGCGTCTGCACCCGTCTGTTTGCCCGTCTGTTATTAAGTTCCTGGGCTTTGAACAAATCTTCAAGAACAGCCTGACCACACTGCCGATGGGCGGCGGCAAGGGCGGTTCTGACTTCGATCCGAAGGGCAAGTCCGACGGGGAAGTAATGCGTTTCTGCCAGAGCTTCATGACAGAACTCTGCAAGCACATTGGTGCTGACACTGACGTTCCGGCTGGTGATATCGGTACTGGTGCAAGAGAAATCGGTTACATGTTCGGTCAGTACAAGAGACTGCGGAACGAATTCACTGGCGTTCTGACTGGTAAGGCTCTGTCCTACGGCGGTTCTCTGGCAAGAACAGAAGCTACCGGTTACGGTCTGCTGTACTTCACAGAAGAAATGATGAACGTAATGAAGAACGATACCGTTAAGGGTAAGACCATCGTTGTTTCTGGTTCTGGTAATGTTGCAATCTATGCAACTGAAAAGGCTACTCAGCTGGGCGGCAAGGTTGTTGCTCTGTCTGACTCCAACGGCTACATCTACGATCCGAACGGCATCAACCTCGATGTTGTAAAGCAGATCAAGGAAGTAGAAAGAGGAAGAATCAAGGAATATGTAAACCGGGTAGAAGGTGCAACCTACACAGAAGGCTGCAAGGGTATCTGGACAATTAAGTGCGACATCGCTCTGCCGTGTGCAACACAGAACGAAATCGACGAAGAATCTGCTAAGATCCTGGTTGCAAATGGTACAAAGGTTGTTGCAGAAGGTGCAAACATGCCGTCTACACCGGAAGCAATTGCAGTATTCCAGAAGAACGGTCTGCTGTTTGGTCCGGCAAAGGCTGCAAACGCAGGCGGCGTTGCAACCTCTGGTCTGGAAATGTCTCAGAACAGCGAACGTCTGTCTTGGACATTTGAAGAAGTTGATGCAAAGCTGAAGGGCATCATGATCAACATCTTCCACAATGCATATGACAGATCCAAGGAATATGGCGTGGAAGGCGACCTGGTTGTTGGTGCAAACATCGCTGGCTTCCTGAAGGTTGCAGATGCAATGAAGTGGCAGGGTGTTGCATATTAATTTGCAACCTACCAGTTCTTTTCATTGACAACATTGTTTTGACACACATCATGGGCATAAAATAAACAAACAAACCCGTTTCGGTGCAGCTGCATCGGAACGGGTTTTTTGCGTCTAACATCAAATTTGTGTGATTTTTCCTATTATAATAGTATACTTCGATAAAAATCGGGACGGCGGTCTTTCTGCACGGGGAACGTCTGTCGGGTTTCTGCAACGGTTTTTGCGGAGAGGTCACAGACAAAACAACCCGCTGCACTGCGGCAGTCCTGTAAAATTGTGCCATCTGGAGCAATGAAACGGCTGTCACCGCTGTAATGCAGTCCGTCTTGTGTACCAACACAGTTGATTCCAGCTACATAGACCTGATTTTCAATTGCTCGGGCGGTCAGCAGGCTGCACCAATGCAGCTTTCGGCGTTCCGGCCAGTTTGCCGGAACAAGCATACAATCTGTTTTTGGAGCGAGAGCAGAAAAAACTTCCGGAAACCGCAAATCATAGCAAATTAAACAGCCGAACCGAGTCCCGTCAATTTCGCAGGTCGGCAGAGCATTGCCCTTTTCAAAAAATTGGTCTTCTTGTGCATAGGAAAAGGGATGCAGTTTTACCATATCGAAGAAAAGAGAACCGTCCGGAGCAACAATGCTGTAGTGATTTTCTGCTTTTCCGCTTTCAGCAGCCTTGACCCAACCAAATCCAAGATAGCATTGCCCAGTGGTTGCCAACTTCTGCATCCAAGGGACAGTATCCAGACCAGCGGCAATGCTGGAATGTGTATCCATATTGAAGCCGGTGAAGCTCATCTCCGGAAACAGCAGCAGCCGTACTTCCATCGCCTGTGCGAGATTGCAGATGGAGAGAGCTGTTTTCTTGTTTTTTTCGTATTGTTTGGAAAAAATTTCTGTTTGTGCGAGTGCAATTCGCATAGAAAGAACCTCCGAATTTTTTTTCATTATACCATAGGATTTCATATTCTGCAAGCATCTTGCAAAAACTTTTTCTGCAAATCATCGGTAAAATAAATGAATCTGTTGAAAAATGAGAATCCTATTTTTTGGAATATGAGAAAACTTTTTTAAGTATTTTCGTTGAAATCAGGTGCTTTTTCGTGTGCAACATCTATTTTAATTAAAATTATCACTATTTTTGGAAAAAATATTGTGCAAGATATACAAAAATGGAATGCGTGAATTGAGAAAGCAGACGAAAATCATGATGAAATCGTGACGAATCTTAAAATAGTCTTGACAAAGCACAGGCGGATTGGTATAATATTGTTATGATGTGTTTATAGAATTGAAATAAAGGGAAATGTTCTGGAAATGGTTTCCCATACTTGAGAAAAAGAATTGCAAAAAGAATAGAGGAACAATCATGACACAAAAAGAACTGCGAAAACTGAAAAAAACAGAACTGCTGGAAATGATGATTGCCCTGCGGAATGAATTGGATCGAGTGCAGGCAGAACGGGATGCATTGCAAGAACAGCTGAAAACAGCGGAACAGAATGTTTTGCATCAGGTGGAAACAGATGCAGTACTGGCAGTTCAGAAAATATTAAAAGCAGTTGAGGATGAAACCGCTGCTTATCGGAAACGCATCCAAGCAGAATCCAAAGAAACAAAATCGGCATCACCGGAAGTTCCGGCGGATTCTCAGTAAGGAGGCGGTTCGATGAAGAAGCAAACGATGGATTTTCCAACTGCTGCACAGCTGACGGAGGAACTGAAACGAATCCGATACCAAAAAGGCTTTCGGAAGATGCTGCGGAGCACCATTTCTTCTTTGCTGGTGGTTGCGGCGATTGCCGTATTGATTTCGATGTTATTTTTGCCGGTTCTGCGAGTGACCGGAACGAGCATGACACCCACATTAACGAATGATGAGTTGGTTATCTGTGGAAAGCGGAGCAACTTCAAAAGCGGCGATGTGGTTGCTTTTTATTTTAACAACAAAATCTTATTGAAGCGGGTCATTGGCGTTGCCGGCGATGTGATTGACATCAAAGAGGACGGAACAGTTTACGTCAATGGAACAGCACTAGATGAGCCTTATGTCAATGAATTGGCATTTGGCGAATGTGATTTGGAGTTGCCGTATCAAGTGCCGGAAAGCCGTGTGTTTGTGATGGGCGACCATCGGGCAACTTCCGTAGACAGCCGTTCGAGTGTAGTCGGCTGTATTGCAGAAGAATATGTTGTTGGCAGGGTCATTCTTCGGGTTTGGCCATTAAAAGAAATTGGGACAGTTCATTGATATAGAGATAGACAGTTTGATTTTATCCAATGAAGGAGGGCATTTTTTATGAACATCAATCAGAAAATTCAGGAATTTCTGACAGAACATCAATATCAAAAGAAGAGAAGAATTTTTACGGCAGTTTTGTCTTTGATGATTGTGTTTTCTGTTGTCAGCAGTCTGATTATGCCCGCCATTAGTATGACCATGCAGGATTTGGACGATGCAGCAGCGGTGGATACCATTGATGCAGAGCCGGCGGAAGAAAATATGATGCTGCTGGGACTGGGAGATGAAAACCGACAGACAGAGCCAATCAATCTTGCGGAAAGAGCAACATCAAGTGGTGGATCTTTTAATATATCAGCTATCGATATAGGCGAAGATGGCAATGGAAAAAATGAAATTGATAATAATTATGTTGTTAGCACAGATAAAACAAATATTAAATTTGAAGTTTCTTATACACTGAGCGATATGGACAAAGTCTTTAAGAAAGGTGCGAATTTTGAACATCTTTATATTGATATTGAAAATTTCACTATAAGTAATACTTATAACGGAGAATTAAATGATGCTGCATATTCTGAGTATATGGCAAATAACGGACATGGTCTTGTAAATCCAGGTACTTATGAAGTAGTGGGAAATCGAATAAAGCTTCATTTAACAGATGCTTATATTGATTATATTGATGGCGGTGAGGGAAATGTAACTGGTACTCTGAATTTTTCCGGTGAGTTGAGCCGAAATAATACTGCCAGCGGTGACCAAACCATTAAAATTGGTGGAAAGGATATTGTTATCCCGTTTCAAGATAAGCAGGCTGGTGTAGAAAAAAATTATTGGGTAGATTCCAGCAAGGGCGAAATTGAATGGACGATTACCGTAAAGCCCAACGGACTTTCTCTGAAAGATTATACTTTGGTTGATAATATGTTGCAAAATGCTTCTGGTGATGTTTCCATTACCCCAGCTGGTGCGGCAATATATGATTTCAACAGCAAAAAAGTAACCTTTGATGAAAGCAATACTGGCGATGTAACAATTAAATATCGCACGAAAATTGGAACATCGGATTTGCAGGCTGGTAATGTGACGAATAAGGCAACCCTTCAAAAGAGTGGAGAAAATCCAATTGAAGATTCCAAGACCGTTACTTTTGATAAAACACCTGTCAATGTTGCCAAAGACGGAAAAGCAGACTATGAAAAAGGCAAGCCCAGAAACAATAAAATTGACTGGACAATTACCATTGCAAGCAAATATGGCACATCTCTGAATGGCTATCAGATTAAGGATGCTAATTTGCCAGACAACGATGTTACCATTTCACCAAGTGGCACGTTGACGAAAAATGGTGATGGCACTTGGACATTGAATGTAGCGGATAATGTGACAGGAGTTACCTTAAATTATAGTGCAGATGCAACTGATGGCAACAATAAAAACAGCGTTTCTATTCACTATCCAGACGGAAGTCCGACTGATGGAAATGCAGAAAAAACCGTGCACTATAAGAAAGAATCAGAAATGATTTCTGTCAATAAAAACGGTAATTACAATCAGGATACCCACGAGATTACTTGGACGATTCAGGTAACGCCGGTAAATGGTTATTCCCTGAACGGTTATTATCTGGAAGATAGTCAGTTCCCAACATCAGCAGGTGATTTCCAGTTGACAGATTGCAATACATCTGATTTTAAAATTGAAAATGGCAGATTAACATTTACAAGTGATATTAAACAGGCTGTTACATTGCAATACAAAACAAAAGTTTCTGTTCCGAATAATGATACCAATGCAGAAGTGACAACCGTTGTCACCAACGAAATCGGAGATAAATTTTCCACAACAACCGTTGCATCTGTTTCTGTAAAGTCCAGAAATACCATTACCAAAACAGCTCTCAGTCAAAATATGAGTTTATCACAGAGCAATGCAATTTCGAAAGAGCTTTCTTGGAAAGTGGACATTACAAGAGATAATGGCTTTGATGGCTATATTTATCAGGATACCTTGTCCGCTTCTACAAATGGAACACATACCATTACAGATGTGAATACTTTAAAAATCCTTGCAAAAACGCAAGAATATGGAAACGCAACCGAATTGAAACAAGGTACAGATTATAACATTGTCAAGGATACAAATGGATTCCATATCGAATTTCTGTCTACGACAAAAGATTATAATTATATTTCTTTTGAATACAACACAACCGCTACGATTCCAGAATCTGCTGATTATGGACAGTATACCTTTAATAACAAGGGTTCTTCCAACAAGGGCGGTGGTACACCGAATCCGGGCGTTACCATTGAAAAGAAAAATCCAGTGCAGACGATTTCAATTGGTGTACAAAAAGATTGGTACGATCATGAAAATTCTGCCAATGATAGACCAACCAGCATTACTTTCAAGGTACAGTATCAGGAAAACAATGGCGAATGGAAAGTCCTGAAAAAATCCGGCGATACCTATCTGTTTGAAGGCGATGCGGACTATAGCAGTGCAAGCGTAGTAGAAGTTACGCTGAACGCTGAAAATGAGGCAAGCTGGTCAAATTACAGATGGGAAACCACGCTTTCCGGACTGCCGTCCAGTGTTACAATGAACGGGAATACGAAAACTTATCGGTATCGTGTTCAGGAAATCAAGTATAACGGCGATCAGGCAATTGAAAACGGAGTTTTTTCCACTGCAAACGGTGTTTATCGGAATGCCGGCGGCGGTTATAGTGCACCAGTAGGAACAAATAACGGGGAAGCACTCGTTATCAACGAGTATCATCCGAATATTTCTCTGCAACCGGTGAAATATTGGAAAGACGGCAACAATCAAGACATCACCAATTATCATGGCGATATTACAGAAATCACCGTTGTTCTGGTCAGCAAAGAAAGCGATGGAAAATTCTATCCGGTAAAGGACAGCAATGGAAATCAGCTGACAGCAACTCTGAATGCAAGCAACAACTGGGGCAAGAACCTGACTGCATGGAGCGGCTTGTCCAGTGAAAAGAATTATCTCTTGATCGAAACAGCGGTTAAGCTGAAAAATGGGACAACAGAAAATCTCTTCTCTGTTTCGGATAGTGGCACAGATTACAATAGTAAGGAAATGTCTTTTGCAGTAGACGGAACGTATTATAAGGCAACTCTGCTCGGCAATTCTGTTCAGCCGACTGCGGACACAACAATTTCTGTTACCAATACCGTGTATGAAACCAAAAATATTACTGTTCAGGCAAAAAAAGAATGGAATCCGTCAAAGCCAGATGGTGTTTCCGGCGTTGTTGTAGAATTGCAGCGAAAAGCCAGCAATTCGAATGACTGGACAGCATATCCGGAAAACGATACCACAAAATCAAAACAAACCTTAAATGATTCTAACAGCTGGCACGCAAGCTGGAGCAATCTGCCAAATCAAAACGCAGACAGTACTGGCAGAATCAGCTATACCTATCGGGTTGTAGAAGTTGGCTATGTAAAGACAGATGGAACGAAAGTTGCGATTCAGAATAATGCGTTCGCACTGGCAAAGGATACACAGGGCAATGCAGATGGACTTTATGAGGCATCCTATGTGAATCAGGAACTGACAAAGGATGGAACTGTTCAAATTACCAATACCTATAAGCAACTGACATCCATTGAACTGACACCGGAAAAGAAGTGGGAGGGAGATATTGACTCTCAAACACAAAATCCTTTTGTGGAAAGACCGAAGAGTATTACTTTGCAATTACAGCAAAAACTGGGAGAAAATGGAACATGGGTGTCGATGGAAGGAAAAACCCTGACATTGACAAAGAATGATCAATCTCAGTATGATAAGAGTACATGGAAATCCGATTCCAAGAAATTTGAAAATCTTCCAGAAAAAGTGATTCGTGTCAATGCAGATGGTTCTTATACAGAACAGAAGTATTACTATCAGTTAGTGGAAATCGGCTATACACCAAATGGCAGTGATACTGCAATTAGTATTCCGGCTGGAGAAACCTCTTTTGAAGTAACCGCTCAAAACAACGGTCAAACTTACAATGGACGTTATTCATTTAGTTCTGATGTGAATAATGGTTATAGCGGTTCTTTGAAAATTAAAAATACTTATAAAGAAGATATTGGATTAAGTAAAAATATTGTAATTGGAAGAACCAGTTCTAACAGTATTTCTATTTCAAAAGATGAACTGACACAATTTAAAAAGAAAATTGGAACGGAAGACTATTATATATTCAACTATACAGTAGACTTTTCCAGTAGCCAAAAGGATGCAGCAAGTCCATTTTCTGATATTATTCCGGAAGGATTTGAATTTTGTGAAAATTCAAATTGGGATGGAATACAGATGGCATGGCAATCTGGTTCCACAATTGATCAATATTCACCATTGACCGGAGATCCAGGAAATATTGCTAAACATTTCGATGGATATTATGAACATCCAGTTTTCGTATGGCCGACATATGGTATAAATAGTGCAAAAGTTGCTTCTGATTTGAACACAATTTGGGAAAAATTTGGAAAACAAGAATGGTATTATTATGACAGAGCAAATAACAGAGTATATTTTAATAAGCCTGATTTATGGGCAAAAATGTATATCTGTTATTCCATTAAAATTAAATGTGCAGATTTAGAGGCAAAGATTGCGAATGGAAATTATGAGATTCTCAATCAAGTAATCAAACATGAAAAAGATGGTGCAGAAACGGCTCAGAAAGATTCAGCTTCTGTTATCATCAAAAACCAGACCCCGACCGACCTCATCACAAAGACCTATCAGTCAGCCGCTCTTCCGGGTTATATCTCTTATACCTTGGATATTAACCCGCAGGGCAAGACCCTTTCCAGCGGCGATACCATCGACATCGAAGACCTTTTCAAAACCGTTAGCTATTATGACAGCGACTGGAATGGTGGCGAAACGACAAATGGTACGAATCTGGTCGATGTCCTGATGCGAAACATCAATATTTACAAGATTGATGCAAACGGCGACAAACAGCAGCTCTCTGCCAGTGAGTATACCCTGCAGTTCGATTGCAGCGAAAATGGTGTGCAGAGTGATGGCGAAAAGGGTGCAGCTCTTCTGAAACTGACGGTTCCGGATGCAACCCATTTGCAGGTGACTTATTCCTATAAAATCATTGCCAACAAGAATACACCATCTGTCATTCATGGCTGCAAAGTCAGAAAAAATGGCCGCTATGTGCCAATGGAGAGCGGTCTTGTTCCGCCAGCAGGCGATAAGATTACCTTCTCCAACACGGCAAAGCTGAAAGCAGACAGTGCCTCCGGAGAATCTTCTCATAACAATCAGGAATATACCGTATTCCAGTCTGGCGGTACGATTTCTACCAACCCGATTCCAAAGGTTTATAAAATCAATACCGGCGACTATACCATTAAGTCTTTGAACGCAAGCTTCTTGCTGGCAAAGTATGAATCTGGAAACTGGTATTATGCATCAAAGGTGAATGCAGATGGAGCGATTACTTGGGGCAAGCAGTCTTTCAGTGGCAAAACTGTCCCTGCAACAGATGCATATGTCATCAAAGTGGAAGGAACACAGCCGAAAATCAGCTTGGAACAAAATGTGCTCTATAAGCTGGTAGAAATCTCTGTTCCGGCAGGTTATGAGGGTTCCAACTTGAATCTGCCGTCTGGTACAGATTTCAGAGCATTGATAACTGGCTATCTGAACAGCAATCTGACAACGTACAACAAACAGGATTATACTATATTCCTGAACAACTATAATCCGAATCATTACTTCTCCTTTAACAGCAATGTCAGCGGAAACAATATTCCACATGATGTGAGTCAAAGCGAGATTCAACAGATTAAGTCGGGCGACGACCTTAATATCCCGAATAGTGAATTGATTGACATTGGTGTGCAGAAGCAGTGGGTAAATAGTACCAATACAATTCCAGAAAATGCTTCAATTACAGTAGAACTGTACTGGTCATATGAAAAGAGTACCAGCGGCATTCCAGCCAGTGCAACATTGGCAAAAGCTGAAGATTTAGGCATTCTGGACAGCAGCTTTACCGCAACAAAGACTTTGAAAGATGCAGAAAACGCAAAAGTTTGGACAGATTTGCCGAACGGAAAAGCTGGCAAGCCGATTTACTACTATGTAAAGGAAACTGCTTATACTTATGGCGGTAACACGTATACCTTGCAGGAAGATGGCAGCTATAAAGATGGTTCTGATCTCGGCGAATATTTGCCGATTTATCAGAACAATGCAGCCAACCGAGATGCAACCGTTCAGATTCAGAACACACAGCGTCTGATGCTGAAAAAGGTGTGGAAAGACATCAACAATCAGGATATGAAGCCGCTGTCGAGTTCTGTTGATGTTATGGTTTACGGTATTCAAGTAGATTCTGCTGGTAATGAAACCAAAGAAGCATTGTTTACAAATCCAGTTACACTGGGCGATACGAACAGCTGGCAGCTAGATATTACAAGCTTGATTGGCAATAAAGATTTGAGTGTTTACAAGCGGTTTGAGGTAACAGAAACAGGCGTGGATACCAGCAACATGGTTATCAGCTGCGTATTTAACTTAAACCAGAATACTGGTGAAATTATCGTTACCAACAAGAGCACACAGCCAACCGATGCTTCTGTAACGGTTCAGAAAGCTTGGAGCGATGGCGAAACATTGCATGCATCAGAGTCTGTACAGGTTTCTCTGTATCAGTCAACGAAAGCTCTTCCAGCTAATACAGAATTAACTGCGGCTTGGATTACAGCAAATGCAACCAAAATGACAGATACTGAAACAGCAACATACACCGTTCAGCTGAACAAGGATAATGAATGGACGTATACATGGACGGGTCTGCCGTTGGAGAATGCAAACAAGCAGACATACTATTACTATGTGCTGGAAGATTTGCAGAATAGTACCGTTGCAAACAAGGATAAGTATACAGCAACTTACACGAAATCCAGCAACAGCACAGCCTACAAGACCAACTACACCATCACCAACAGCAGAAGTGCGATTACAGTACAGAAGCAGTGGTATGATGAAGATGGAAATCTGATTACCAATCTGTATGATGAAGATGGAAATCTGATCGCAGATAACATGAAAAATCTGCCGGAAATCACGCTGAAGGTGTATAAAAAGACTGGAACAGTTCCAACAGATTCAATTGGCATTGTTGCCTTTGGGGATTCCATTACAGATGGATATAATAATTCATGGGAGACTGGTGGCTTAAACTGCTCCAGAAATGACAAGTGTTATCCAAGCAAACTGACAACCATGCTTAAAGCAGCTGGTTTCAATTTAAAGAACAATACAGTGGATAATCAGGGTCAAAGCACACAGCAAATCGGTGATGCTGGACAGGGATTCCGTTCTCGTGTTGGAAATATTCCAAATGATACTAAGATTGTATGCTTATTGGGCGGCACGAACGATATTCATCAAAGTGGCAGTTCTGTAAAGGGCAATCCGCAAGGAGTTTTTGAACGACTGCAAGCACTGATTGGCGAAATTAAAACGCAAGCACCAAATGCAACGATTTTTGTAGGCAGCATTCCGCATTTTGACTTCTACAAAGATGGAACATTAACAACAGGCGGAGGTTGGTGGAATTGGCTCTCAGGTTATGCAGATAATGACGGTGCAATTCCAAATGGTCTTATTGATCAGTATAATGCAAAAATCAAAGCATATGCAGAAAAAACAGCAGGTGTTTACTTTGTGGATGTATGCAGCGTGGTAACAGATGATGATATTCGTGCGGATGGTTGTCATCCAAATGAAGCCGGTTACACGAAAATTGCAACCGCTTATTCTAATGCAATTCAGGACTACTACACAAGCAAAGAACCGGTTCAGGAAAATGGTCAAGATTTGACCATTACGCTGAACAACAGCAACAACTGGCGTGCTGCGATTGATGTTCCGGCTGGCAATGGCACCTATTGTGTAGAAGAAGTGAATGTTCCAGATGGCTGGGATGTCACCTATGAAAACAATGCACAGCAGGCAAACAGCACCACACCAATTTTGGTGAAGAACCAGAAGCAGCCGACTGACATCGATCTTACAGTAGAAAAGACTTGGGCGAAAGATGATGCATCTAATCGACCAAGCAGCATTTCGCTGACCTTGCTGCGAAGCAACGGCAAGAAACAGGATAATTCTGATGCTGCAAACACAAGTGAATGGTTCTGGGAAGAACTGAGAATTCCAACACCAACACCGACAACGAGCGGCAACCGGTGGACGTTTGCCTATACAGGACTTCCGGCAAGCGATGCTTTCGGAAATGCTTATCATTACAAGATACAGGAGGCAGCTGTCAGCGGCTATACCGTTTCTTATGGAACTGGAGAAGAAAACGGCGTGACTGCAGCAGCTGGCGAAACTGCAACCTTGCATGTAACCAATACCCGTGCGATTACATTGCAGATTGAAAAGCAGTGGTCGGATGGTGCAACGAATCAACACTTGCAGGATGCGGTTCGAGTTCGGATTTATCGTTCGACAAATCCAAGCGATGTTCCAACTGCAAATCTGACCTTGCAGGTTACACCGGAAACGGTTTCTGTTGGTGTCAACGGAACGGCAACGGTTACTGCAAACAAAAAGATTACTGTAAAGGAAATCGCAAATGACACAATTGCAAATGCAACTATTTCTGAAGACGGAAAAACCTTGACCATTACTGGGAAAGAAGCAGGCGAAACCACCATTACAGTTACCGATGGAACGATGGAAAAGCAGATTTCTGTTACTGTATCGGTAGAACCAACGTTGAATCTGGCTATTGAGCCGACAAGCATTCAAGTTGGAGGAACTGCAACTCTGACACCAAGTATGAGTGATGGAAGCGATTGTAGCGGTGTTACTTATTCGATTACAGAAGGGAATGATGTTGTTTCGATTAGCGGTAATACAGTTACTGGTTCGAAAGCCGGAACAGCAACCATTGTTGCAGAGCGAAACGGCAAAACATCAGATCCTGTTACCATTATCGTTACAGAACCGCCGCTGAGCTTGAATCCAGAAAGTGTGACTGTTTCTGTTGGTGATACGGCTACGATTCAGGCAAACCGGACTGTGACACTTTCACAAAATCCAGATGCCAACATTGCAACGGTAACGATTTCGGAAGATGGAAAAAACATTACTGTAACAGGTGTTGCAGCGGGTTCGACTTCTTTCAAGGTAGAGGATTCGGACGGACAGGAAAAGACGGTTTCGGTTACTGTAGAAAAGAGTGTTGAATTTAAGCTCTATAAAGATGGTGTGGATGTTACAAATAAAGGCTTATCTTATGATGATAGGTTTAAAGTGAAAAATGGTACTGTTGTAACATTTAAAACAAGTATACCATTTACCAATGTTGAAACTACAAATGGTTGGTTTATATCTGTAAATAAAGTTGATGAGAAAACATTTACAGTGGGAGTAGGTGGATATAAAAATCCAAGTGCTTATGATAATGGATTTAACATAACATATAATGATGCTTCTGGAACAAGTATTACAAAGAAATACTTTGTTGAAATCACAGATGCTGACCCTCCAATTACACTGACAGCTTCCTCTAAATTTGTAAAAACAGAAAAGACTTTGCAGATAAAATCAAATGTAACAGGTGTGACCTATTCGTCCTCGAATGCACAGATTGCTACTGTAGATGCGACAACTGGACTTGTAACCGGTGTTAGTGTAGGTGAAGTAACAATTACTGCGAAGAAGAATGGTTATACAGATGGAACAATCAATCTAACTGTTACAGATGTAGATATCACTGGAAAAGTGTTGACAAGTAATGAAGTCTATACATTCAATATTCCAGAGAAATATCAAGATAACATTAAAAAGTTAGAAGTTTCTTTTGCGGATTATTCTGCTACTAATAATGTTGGAATTAATGTTTATTTTAATGCTTCTAATGCAATAGATACACAACCAAATAGTTGGATTGAATTTGATGGAAGCAATGGAAATATGAAAAATCTCTATATTTTTAATGATCATAACAATTATTTTTCTAAAGTGAATTATCAATTTGGTATTGTTAATGGTAATACTGCTATTTGGGAAAAAAATTCAGCATCTAAAAATGAAAAAATTATTTTTCAAGCTAAAGATACTGTAAACTGTACAATTACAAAAATTAGCATCATAAACGAAGCAGGAGAAACACACACCATTACAAACTTTGAAGAAACATATACCCCCCAATCCCTCTCAGCCCCACGCAGAGCCGTTGCAGCAGCGGCTGTCATCGAATCGGAACAGTTGCTCTCTGCCGCCAACGAAACCGCTGGCGTTCAGACACAGGCTCTCGAAAACACCATTGATGCAAGCGAAGTTTCCGATAGCGACTGGGCAAGCGGTCTGCTGCTCGAAATCGACGCAACCGACCACTGGCAGGGCAGCGTGACGAATCTTTCGGTTACCGACAGCAACGGCAACACCTACTACTATTGGGCGGTGGAAGAACCTGTCACGGGCTATACGCCAAGCTATCTGTTCCAGGATGCTGACGGCTCGCAGAGCAACGCCATCAAGGCAGATGCACAGGTGGACGGCACAGACATCATCGTCCTGAACACCAAGCAGGATACCTCCTACACCCTCCCCAGCACCGGCGGAACGGGCGTGACCCGCTATTATCTCATCGGCTTGCTGCTGATGGGTGGCAGCGGACTGGTAGTTTGTTATCAATTTCGGCGGAAACGCCATGGAAATTGTGCAAAATAAACAAAATTAGAGTTCTTCTGTTGACATTTTTGGAAAATATTTCAGAACTCCTTGACAAACGCATTGACTTGTGTTACAATAATATCAAGGAATTCTGAATAAACAGAGAACCGTATGCGAAATGGCGAAATGCCATCACAACAAAAATTTAAAATGTATCTAAAAAATGGATACAAAGGAAAAGGAGCGTTTATTATGAAAAACACAAAAAGAGCAAGAAGAGCTGCAGCGTTCGCCGCAGCCGTAGTGATGGCAGCTTGTGCAGCCGTTCCGATGAGTAGTTCGTTTTCTGCAAGTGCAGCTGGAAATAACACCATTACAATTACCGCTGTAGATGGTGCAGCTATTACGCATAATTATGAAGCATATCAGGTTTTCAAAGGACAGTATGCAGCTGGTTCACTTGGTAATATTGATTGGGGTACTGGTGTAGATGGAACTGCTATTTTAGCTGAGTTGCAAAGTGCAGCAGCACCTTTAGATGTATTCAATGGTGCAAAAGATGCAAAGGATGTAGCAGAAAAGTTGGCTGCTGGTGTTACAAAGGCAGACGATGATACATTGGCAGTCGCTTTTGCAGCAGTTGTTGGAAAGCATTTAACAGCTGTTAAGAGTGGTACATATGCGAATGGAGAAATTACTGGATTGGATGATGGTTATTATTTGGTTCAGGATGCTTCTGATTCTCCATCTGGTACTGGAGAAACTAACAGCGGTGCAAAGACACGGTTTATTTTAAAAGTTGCTGGTGGCGGCAATGTTAATGTAACTGCGAAAAGTTCCGCTCCTTCTGTTATTAAAAAGGTAAAGGAAGACGATAAGCCGGTTACAGGTGCTGTTACAGTTGGAGCATATACAGCAAATGCACAATACAACGATGTTGCAGACTATTGCATCGGCGAAAATGTTCCATTTGAACTGATCAGTACAATGCCGAGTACTTATGATGATTATACATCGTATTTCTATCAGTTTACAGATACTCTGGCAAGCAACTTTACACTGAACACAAATAGCATTGCTGTTAAAGTCGTAAATGCAGATGGTGAAACACCATTGACTGCTACTGATTATACTGTAAGTTCTCAGGATGAATCTGGAAAGTTTACCATTACGATTAACGACACCAAGAAGATTACTTCTATTAAAAAGGATAGCACAATTGTAGTAGATTATAATGCTACATTGAACGACACTGCTGAGATTGGCTTGCCTGGTCAGGAAAACAAGGTAGACTTGACGTATTCCAACAATCCGAACTACACTGGCGATGGTGCAAGCACACCTGAAGGTGATAAGGGAAAGACACCAGAAGATAAGGTTATCGTATTCACCTATGAACTGGATGTAACCAAGTATTTGGGTAATGAAGAAACAAAGGCAGATGCTGAAGACGGAACAAAGGCAGGATTTAAGCTTGGTAATGCAGATGGTTCTAAGTGGGCAACTGTTGATGGTAATTTAAGAATTACTGGCTGGGTTGATGATGTGGCTGCTGCTACTGAAGTAACAACTGATGCAACTGGTATTTTTAAGTTCATTGGTTTGGATGATGGCAAATACACCTTAAGAGAAACAACGACTCCGACTGGTTATAATACTATGGCTGATTTGACTCTGACCATTGGTGCAACAACTGCCAATAATCAGGTTTGGTCTGGAACAGCAAGTGATGCATTGTCAGCAATTAAGTTGACAATGAATAGTACTAATATCGATGGCGACGTTGATAAGGGTAATGTAGAAGGTTCTATCATCAACCAGAAGGGTTCTTCTCTCCCGTCCACTGGTGGTATCGGTACAACGATGTTCTATGTTGGCGGCGGTGTGCTGGTTGCAGGTGCTGGCGTGCTTCTCATCACCAAGAAGCGGGCAAAGAAAGATGCTGAATAAACCACGATCCGGAACGTCCGGTTTTCAAAAATCCTAATTTCACAGTCTGCCGGCGGGTGTATGCCTGTCGGCAGGCATTAGGGAGTGCCTCATGAGAAAGAAAAAAACAGGTGTCATTTCAACCATTTTTTTGATTTTGATTTTACTGGTGGGGCTCTCCGTAATGCTGTATCCAACCATCAGCGACTGGTGGAATTCCAAAGTACAAACCCGTGCCATTGCAAGCTATAGTCAGGCGGTCGAGGAACTGGACGACAGCGAAGCGGAACTGCTGCTCCAGCAGGCAAAGGACTACAACAAAGACCTTTACAACCTGCCCGCCCCGTTCACCAACTGCGACCAGCTTTCTGCGTATGATTCGCTCTTGAATATCTCCGGAACGGGAATCATGGGCTATATTACCATTCCTGTCATCCATGTGGAACTGCCAATTTACCACGGCACGAGCGAAGAAGTGCTGAATATTGCAGCCGGACATTTAAAGGGGTCGTCCCTACCGGTCGGCGGAGCAAATACCCATTCTGTCATTTCCGCCCATCGTGGCTTGCCCTCGGCGAAGCTGTTTACCGATATCGACCAGATGGTCGTGGGGGATACGTTCACGATTACGGTTTTGGATCAGGTTCTGACCTATCAGGTCGAACAAATCCGAATTATCCTGCCGGAGGAGATTGAAAATCTCTATATTGAGCCGGAACAGGACATGGTAACGCTGATGACTTGTACACCTTACGGAGTCAATACCCATCGGTTATTGATTCGTTCCAAGCGAATTGATACAAAATACCAATCTCACGCTACGGTTGCTGCCGATGCGGTACAGTTAGATCCCATGCTGGTTGTGCCATGTTTATCTGCACCGCTGTTGTTGGGATTATTTATTTTCTGGGGCGTGAGCGGAAAGCGAAACAAGCGGCATTTCCCACATGAAGACCCGCTGTCCCTGTTTTCCGAAGAACCGCCGAAAAAGAAGAAAAAGTAGGGAGGAACTGCGAATGATACAGCGAAGATGGTTTGCTCGTTTGCGTTATGGTGCAGCGGCATTGTTATTTTTTCTCTGTTTTTGGCTGACACCCATGCAAACAGAAGCTGCTACAGACGGAATGCTGACGATTATTTGTAAAGACGGCGATACCATTCTTCCCAATCTGACGTGGAAGCTCTATCGAGTCGGCAGCTATAGTTCCAGCGGAGAATTGCTTTTAGAGGGTGATTTTGCAGATTACCCCGTCAACGGGAAGCTGACCACCACCGCCGAAGTGCAGGATGCAGCGGATACACTGGCGAATTTAACGGTAGTGGATGCGATTGCACCGCTTTCCACTGGAAAAACAAACCAGAGCGGAGCAGTGACGTTTGCCCCGCTGGAAACTGGAGCATATCTGATTACTGGAAAGCCGGTTGTCGTTGGAAATAAGCGATACATTCCAGCACCAGCTCTGTTGGATTTGACAGAAGAGTCTGGCAGCGATACATTTCAATGGAATATTTATCCGAAATTTACCGTGAAGCCGTTTACGACTTCTTCCACAGTCAAATATAGCGTGGAAAAAGTTTGGTTGCATGATGAAGGCATGACCATGAATCGTCCGGAAGATTTGGTGATTCAGCTGTATTGCGATGATGTCATGCGGGAAGAAGTCACGCTGAATGAAGCAAATGGGTGGTCGTATTCCTGGGAAGGAAATTCTCTGGAAGAATGGCATGTCAAGGAACTTGTCGTTCCGGAGAATTATTTGGTGGTCTATAAGCAGAATGATACACAGTTTTTGATTTTCAACTCTCACAATCAGACGGGTTCTCAGGAACTGACAACCGCACCCATTACAACCACCACAACGACTGAAACCACAACCGTCACAACGGAAACCGTACTTTCTAAAACAGAAACGACAACACCAGAAACGACGACCTCTGTTGGAAGTTCGATTTCTGGCGGTACAGCAATTGTTTCTACAACAGAAACCGGAACAGCAACCATAACATCCGGCAGTGGTACAACATCCACCGGAAGCAGCGGTTCTACAACCAGTGGTTCTGGTACGGGAACAACGGTTACGACTACAAAGCCGACTTTGCCGGCAACGGGGCAGCTTTGGTGGCCAGTTCCATGCTTGGCAGCAGGCGGATTGGTGTTGCTGGGTATTGGCTGGCGAATGGATAAAAAAGAGGACTAATGCATGAAACGATGGAAAGCAGGACATTTTGTAATGCTGGCGGGGGCAGTGCTGCTGATAGCAGCACTGTCCCTTGTTCTTTGGAATTGGCATGAAAGCAATCAGGGCGGAGAATCTGCCAAAAAAATACGGGATACCCTTCATTCTGCCTTAGAAGAAGAGGAGCAAACTGGCAATGGTTTCCCGATTGCCACAACGATTGTTTCTGTTCCAGAAAGACAAACTACAACACAAGTGGCAGGAGGGATTGGTTCTGGTCAGGATTCCGAAACAGGAATGATTTCCGGTGTGGAAACGTCCCGTCCGCAGATTGCGGATGCATGGGATGCCTATCAGACGACAACCGGAACAAATCCTGCCAAAGAACAAGAAATATGGGCGGAAATTGATAGCGATTGGTATATTGGCATTCTGACCATTCCAACCTTACAGGTGGAAGTTCCGATTTTTTCGGAATATGTATTTGACCAGTTGCCCTATACCCCCTGTCGTTATGCTGGCAGCTATCTGACCGATAATATGATTGTCGCAGCCCATAACTATGATTCTCACTTTGGACGAATCCGAAAGCTGGATAGCGGCGACCCGATTGACTTCACGGATGTAACCGGAACGGTCTATCATTATCAGGTCATACAGACGGAAATATTACCGGATACTGCTGTGGAAGAGATGGAGCAGGGAAATTGGGATTTGACGCTATTTACCTGTACGCTCAGCGGAACGCAGCGTGTAACAGTTCGTTGCGAGCGGATTTCCTGAATGATTTCCGGCGAATCAAGATGCTTTTTGATGCCATTCTATCTGTGGATGAGAATGGCATTTTTTATTTTCTAAAATGTTAATTTTTCGGGTTGCATTGTGTTTTCATTGAAAATATGGTATAATATTTTTTTACAAACGAAAAATTGGGGGCATTGTTTTCGGGGAAATTGAAAGGAGCATGATGATGCAATCAACTTGGTTAGACAAATTAGAACGAAAATTCAGAAAGTTTTCCATTCCCAACCTGATGAACTTGATTTTGGTCGGAATGGCAGTGGTATTTCTGTCGGATATTTTTTTGAGTGTCCAGTATGGAACAACGCTTTCCAGCTACCTTTATTTTAGCCGCAGTGCGATTTTTCACGGGGAAGTTTGGAGAATTTTGTCGTTTCTCTTTATTCCTATCAATTCTAGTCCGATTTGGATTCTCTTTTCCATGTATTTCTATTGGCTGATTGGGTCTGGCTTGGAACGGGAATGGGGAAGTTTTCGGTTCAACGTCTTTTATCTTTGCGGAGCAATTGGAACGATTATTTCCGGCTTGATTACGGGCTATGTGGGCAACACCTATTTGAATTTTTCGCTGTTTCTGGCGTTTGCTCTGCTGTATCCGGATTTTCAGGTGATGCTGTTCTTTATATTGCCGGTGAAAATGAAATGGCTCGCATGGCTGGATGTGGCATTTTTAGCGTTAGAATTTCTGCGGAGCAGCTGGTCGGGAAAGCTGGCAATTCTCTTTGCTTTTGCCAATATTCTGTTGTTCTTCGGAAAAGATTTCTGGCAGTTTTTCCAGAATCAGATTCGGCGGTATCAGTATCGAAAAAAGATGAAGTAAGTTCAGCGAAAAGAGGCGAATCGCAGTGAAACAGTGGCAACAAAAAGTATTTGGGATCGTTTTATTTATTGCAGCCATTTTTTTGATTTTAGCGAATTTTGAAGAATCATCCTATGCATTTTCGTTTTTGTTTGAATTGATTCAGCCGGTCATTGTAGCAGGTGTTCTGGCATTCTTTTTACATATTCCGATGAATGGCTTCCGGAATTTCCTGCAAAAACATGCCAAACGTCCCCACAAGGAACGGTTTTGGAATACCATTAGTCTGGTGTTGACGTTGCTGTCAGTTTGTATTGTATTGGCAGCGGTTTGTATGCTGATGATTCCGGCATTGATTCAATCCATCATGGATATTTACAACAAAGTGCAGCATAACTTGCCGATTTGGCTGAATCAGCTGGCAGCGTATGGCATTGATACGGCGATGTTGGAAGAATGGCTGAAAAATGCAGAACAAGGGCAGCTGCTGCAAAAGCTGATTGTTGGCGTTGGAAACTGGGTACCAACCATTTTCTCTGCCGCAGCGTCTACCGCAAGCGTTGTGGTGGATGGTGTCGTTGGCTTTATTCTGGCAATTTATCTCTTGATGGAACGGCATACCATCGGCAGACAGCTCAATAAGTTACTGGAAGCCAACTTGCAACATACTACTTGTCAGAAAATTCGGGATACGGGAAATTTGATTTGTCAGATTTTCCGGAGTTTCCTGTGTGGGCAGTGTTTGGAAGCGGTCATTCTGGGAACACTGATGTTCCTTGCCTTTGCAATCTGCGGCATTTCCTATGCGGGGTTGATAGGCGTTTTGACGGCAGTTTGTTCGTTTATTCCCTTTGTGGGGGCATTCTTGGCATGCTGCACCGGAGCACTGCTGAACCTGATGATCGACCCGTGGAAAGCATTGCTTTGTATTTTGGTTTATCTGGTGGTACAGTTTATCGAAGGACATTTTATTTACCCGAAAGTGGTTGGTAATTCGGTCGGCTTATCCTCGTTTTGGGTTCTGGTTGCCGTTTTGGTGGGGCAGAATTTGTTCGGGGTGTTCGGAATGATTTTGTTTATTCCGCTGACCTCCGTCATCTATACACTTCTGAAAAATGATACCAACCGAAAATTGCAGAAAAAGGCAGAATTGGCACAGGAAACAGTCGGAACGGATTCCGAACCGCATCAAACAGAATAGCATTTGAAACCGCTTTTCCCTTATCGGGAGAGGCGGTTTTCTGTTGAGCAGGTGCGAAGCACAAATAAAAAGTTTTTCGATGCAGCAGTTTTTCAAAAATGCTGCCGAGGTGTGGGCGAGCAGCCCACATTTGCGGAGCAAATGAAACTGTACAATGAAAAGGAACAAAAATCTAAGAGCAAATCGGAAGAATCGCAATTGCCTTTAAAATTAGAAGGTAGCAATGAGGGAAAAGGTTTCAGGGGCAATTGCGATTCCTAGGCAAGCTGGGGATGTGCCCCAGCCTTGCCGAACCGGATTGTGGAGGTTTTCCTAAGAGAATTGTTTTCAGTTACAAGCCGTAGGCAACTAAAAAGTTTTTCGGTGCAGCAGTTTTTCAAAAATGCTGCCG
>ERZ1673743.308-NODE-308-length-80362-cov-19.103304_pt1 | contig 80362 bp, 70 predicted proteins | sample MGYA00580197_ERZ1673743 | MGnify/ENA primary metagenome ERZ1673743 (study PRJEB41218, sample SAMN15661795) | gut metagenome | host: Homo sapiens | place: Canada: London | collected 2015-08-20/2019-03-30 | study: EMG produced TPA metagenomics assembly of...
ATTGAACTCGGGACCTCCGGGTTATGAATCCGACGCTCTAACCAGCTGAGCTATCCCGCCGTTTGCGGTTGCAAAGTTAATGCTAAAGTTTGATTTGGCAAAATTTTTTATTAAAAATCTTTATCTATTTATCTTTTAGTATGAAAAACAGAGAAAATAAAATGCGTGCAATCAACTATATAATAGTGCATTGCACCGCAACACCGGCCGGGCGCGATGTCCGCGCCGCCGACATCGACCGCTATCACCGATCGCAGGGTTTCCGCTGCATCGGCTACCACTATGTGGTGGATCTTGACGGAAAAATCGAGCCGGGAAGAATGGAAAACGAGGACGGTGCCCACTGCAAGGGGCTGAACGGATGCTCGATAGGTGTGGCCTACGTCGGAGGGACCGACGCACACGGCCAGCCGAAAGATACACGCACCGAGATGCAGCGCCGTGCCCTGCTGACACTGCTGCGCGACCTGCGCAGCCGCTATCCGCAGGCTGTGATCCGCAGCCACCGCGACTTCGCCCGCAAGGCGTGCCCTTCGTTTGACGCAACCGCCGAATACGTCGGAGTATGAGACGTAAATCAATAACGGTAGCGGTGACGGCAGCAACGCTGGCGGTCACCACGGGATGCCGTACTGCAGCGCATAGCGCTGAAAAGACTGAAATGCGGCATACCGAGAGGCTTGCGGCGGCCGATTCGGCCGCCATCCGCCGCCATGTGACGCTCGATAAGCCGGTCGTGACGGTCGAGTATGCTGATTCACCGGCGCGGCGCATAACCGTGAGGGCCGAGCGCATCAAGGCGAGTTCGGACGCCGAAATGAGGACAGCAGTACGGACGGCCTCAACGGACAGCATCGCGACTGCGGCCGAAAGTGTAAAAAAGTCAACCCCGCCTTCGGCAGGATTGACGTGGTTGGGTATCGGCGCGGCGTTCGCCGCCGGGCTGCTGTGCAATCCGCGGCGCGGGAGGCGCGATCAGACCCGGTAATCGACGCAGGCACGCTCGGCGCGGCAGCCGGCGATGATGGCGACTGCCGCCAGATGGGCGGGATGGGCCGAATAGGCGGCAACGTCGGCCATGGTGTCGGCGGTGGCGGTGAGCACCACGTCCCAGTCCTCGCGGTCGTTGATGTTGACACCGGTCTCTATGGAGCGTAGTTCCGGAATGAGCGCGGGCAGCTCGTTGAGCGCGGCCGCGAAGCGCGTGGCGGCCTCGCGACGCTCCTCGGGCGAGCCTTTGAGTTTGAAAGTAACAATATGTTTTATCATTTTTCGGAGAATAAGTGATTGTTGAGTTTATTGAGTGCGTCGACCTTGTCGCAGCTGCGGACAACGACGCTGATATTGTAATTGCTGCCGCCGTAGGAAATCATGCGGACGGGGATATCGGCCAGAGCGTCGAGCACGGCCGAGCAGTAGGCGCTGCCGCGGTTGCCGGTAAAGTCGCCGACGACACAGATGATCGCCATGCCGGAATCGACCGTGACGGTGCCGAAGTCCTTGAGACGGTCGACGATGTCGGCCAGATGGCCCGTGTCGTCGACGGTTACGGATACGCCGACTTCGCTCGTGGCCATCATGTCAATGGCGGTGTTGAATGTGTCGAAGGTCTCGAATACCTTGTGGAGAAAACCGTAGGCCAGGAGCATGCGGCCCGACTTGATCTTGATGACTGTGATGTCGTCCTTGGCGGCGACGGCCTTGATGGTGCCGTCGGGTGGAAAATTGGCGATCGCAGTACCCTCGGCCGCCGGATCGAGGGTGTTGAGCAGGCGCACCGGTATGTTGTGGAGTTTGGCCGGCAGCACGCAGGTCGGATGGAGGATCTTGGCGCCGAAATAGGCCAGTTCGGCAGCCTCTTCGAAGTGGAGGCGCTTGACGGGCCGGGTGCCGCTGACGAAACGCGGGTCGCCGGTGTGCATGCCGTCGATGTCGGTCCATATCTGTATCTCGTCGGCGTCGAGTACGGCTCCGATGATCGACGCGGAGTAGTCGCTGCCGCCGCGGCGCAGGTTGTCGGTCTCGCCGTAGGCATTGCGGCATATGTAGCCCTGGGTGAGCCAGAGGTCGGCATCGGGCTCGAGGTCGATCATGCGGCGCAGGTGGGCCGAAATATACTTCATGTCGGGTTCGCCGCCCTGGGCGGTGCGCATGTAGTCGAGGGCCGGAAGAATCACCGAGCGTACACCCTGCTCCTCGAAATAATACTGCATCAGGGCCACGGAGATGAGCTCGCCGCAGGCCAGGACCTCCTTCTCCTCGGCTTCGGTGAACTCACCGTCGAAGAAGCGGGCGATAAGATTGAAAGTGCGCTCAAGCATCTGACGGGCTCTGACGCGCGACTCCTCGCGGGTGTAAAGCCCCCCGACGACTTCGGCATAGCGGTCGCGGAGGGTGTTGAGTGTCTCCTGGGCGCCGGGAATGTTGCGTTTGAACAGATAGCCGGCGATCTCGACCAGGGTGTTGGTCGTGCCGGCCATGGCGGAGAGCACCACGACGTTGCGGCCGGAGGCGCGCACGAGGCGCGCCACATGGTGCATCCTGTCGGGCGAGCCGACAGAGGTGCCTCCGAATTTAAGTACCTTCATTTTTCAGTCTGTGATGAGTTTTTTAGAGTCTATGCGCATGACACGGCCGCCGAATGTGTCGATCAGCTGATGGTTGTGGGTGGCGATGACCACGGCGGTGCCTTTCGCAGCGATGTCGTGGAGATGGCCCACGATCTGCATGCCGGTCTCGGGGTCGAGGTTGCCGGTGGGCTCGTCGGCGAGGATCACCTCGGGATCGTTGAGCAGCGCGCGGGCTATGACGACACGCTGCTGCTCGCCACCCGAAAGTTCGTGGGGCATCTTGTAGGACTTGTTGGCCATGCCGACGCGGGCCAGCACGCTGTCGATGCGCTCGTCGCGCTGCGCACGGTCGGTCCATCCGGTGGCCTGGAGCACGAAGTCGAGATTGGAATAGACGGTACGGTCAGTGAGGAGCTGGAAGTCCTGGAACACTATGCCGATGCGGCGGCGAAGGAAGGGGACGTCGCGGCGGCGAATTGCCGTCATATCGTAATCGAACACGCGGGCCGAACCGGTCGTGACGGGTACCTCCGCATATATCGACTTCATCAGCGAGCTTTTGCCCGAACCGACGCGGCCGATAAGGTAGACGAACTCGCCGTCGGCGACCGAAAAGGTGACATCCTTAAGTACGACGTGCTCTTTGCGGAGGATTTCGACGTTGCTGTATTCGATAATTGCCATGGTTACGGTATATCAGGGATTTACTACAATGACGGTGGCGTCGCCCTCAAGACGCGTACGGGCATCGGCGGGGACGAGGAGTGTATGGCCGCGGCCGACCTCAAGCGACTGAGTGCCGCACAGGGCTGTGAGCGAACCTTCGACGACGGTCACGGCCGTGACCGTGTCGCAGACGATCACGCCAGGCGCACCGGGAGTGACGCGGAGGCGCCTGACGGTGAAATGCTCGCCGCGCAGCAGGTATTCGCCGTCGGGGTGCACGCGGTAGTCGCGGCCGGTGGTATAGTCGATGGCATCGCGGGCGTCGCCTACGGCGAGCGGCCGCAGATTTCCGGCCGCGTCGCGGCGGTCATAGTCGTATATGCGGTAGGTTATGTCGCTGGGCTGCTGTATCTCAAGCAGAAGATTACCCCGTCCGATGGCATGCACGCTGCCGGCAGGGAGATAGAACGTGTCGCCCGGATGTGTGTCGTACCAGTCGATGGCTCCGATAAACGATCCGTCGGCAACGCTACTCTCAAACGAGTCGGGATCGAGAGGCCGGGAGAGGCCGGCGCCAAGGCGGCTGCCGTCGCGGGCTGCGATTATATACCACATCTCGCACTTGCCGAGGCAGCCATGACGGCGGCGGGCAATCTCATCGCCCGGATGAACCTGAACTGAAAGATCGTCCTCGGAATCAATGAATTTGATCAGTAGCGGGAATTCGCCTCCTGTACGCTCATACGTCGCTTTGCCAAGCAGTTCGGGGCCATGGCTGCGGCTGAGATCGGCAAGGCTGATACCGGCGAACTCACCGGAGTCGACCACGGATTCGCGGCCGGGCATAGCCGATACCTCCCAGCTCTCGCCGACACTGTCGAGCTTAGAGCCGAGCCCTTTGAAAGCAGCAAGGGACGAACCACCCCAGATCACCTTTTTAAGGTAAGGTTTTAGCAAAAACGGTAACATTCCGCAAAGATACGCATTTTTTTTCATACCCGAAAGAAAGGCACCCAAATAAACGCAACCGGCGGGGCTGCAGCGCGGTCGGCGCGTCAATTGCGATTTGATGTTTGCCGACTCGCGAAATTTTACTAATTTTGCGACATAGATTTGCAATAGGAATGGCAGTAATATTGAATATAGATACGACGACAGCCGTATGTTCGGCGGCTCTGACAGCCGAGGGAATGGTCCTGTGCCATGCCGAGGACTTCGAGGGGCGCAACCACGCGGCTCTGCTGAGCGGATTCATCAAGAGATGCCTCGATTTCGCGGCCGAGCGCGAGCTGAAGCTCGAAGCGGTGGCCGTGAGTATGGGGCCGGGCAGCTACACGGGGCTGCGCATCGGTCTGAGCGAGGCCAAGGGGCTTGCCTATGCCCTGGAGGTGCCGCTGATCGGCGTGCGCACGCTCGAACTGATGGCTACCCGCGTGATGTTCTCGGCCGACGACATCGATCCCGAATCGATACTGGTGCCGATGATCGACGCGCGGCGCATGGAAGTGTTCACCGCGGCCTACGACTTCGGGCTAAACGAACTGATGAAGCCCGGGCCGCTGATTCTCGACGAAAGCTCGTACGCCGGGCTGATAGCCACCGGCCGCCCCGTGCTGCTCTTCGGCGACGGCAGCGCCAAGGCCGCAGAAGTGATCAAGGCGCCCAACGTGCGCATAATCCCCGACATAACACCACTGGCAGTCGACATGGTGGCGCTGGCCGAACGCGCGTATGCCCGCCGCGAGTTCATCGACCTGGCCTACAGCACGCCGCTTTACCTGAAAGAATTCCAGGCCACAGTGCCCAAGAGCAAGATATGACCGCACCCGAACAGTACAGAGACGATATAGCGGAGGCCGTGGCAGCAATGCGCCGCGGCGGAGTCATCGCCTACCCCACGGACACGGTCTGGGGACTGGGCTGCGACGCCCGCAACCCGGCGGCCGTGCGCCGCATTTTCGAGATCAAGCGCAGATGCGAGGCCAAGGCGCTGATAACGCTTGTCGACTCGATGGCGATGCTCGAACGCACCGTGGATGAAGTTCCGGAGGTAGCCGAACAGCTGATCGAAGCGGCGGTCGACCCTGTGACGGTGATCTACGACCGGGGCCGTGATGTGGCGCCCGAACTGCTGGCCGACGACGGCAGCATCGGGGTGCGCCTGACGCGCGAGCCGTTCTCGGCCGGGCTCTGCCGGGCCATGCGCGGCCCGGTAGTGTCGACATCGGCCAATTTCAGCGGCGAACCGACGCCGCTCGACTTCAGCTCGATCGATCCGGAACTGCTCGGACTGACCGACTACGTGTGTCGCTCACGCCGCGACGAGGCACCCGCGCCCAAGGCGTCGACCGTAATCAAGATATCGGCCGGAGGGCTGTTCAAAATCCTGCGCAAATGAGCACGGCCGGGCAGCGGATCAGGTACATAGTCAGCGACTATCTGACAGCCAATGTCGGATGGCTGACTTTCAACATCGTACGCTATTTCTCGCTGCCGCGCGTAGGAGCTTACGCCACGATAGACCAGTGGCTGTTCCACTATCCGAGCGTGCTGCTGGGCCAGCTGCTCATCCCGCTGATGACGGTCGGGCTGTACGCGCTGTCGGGCTTTTATAATAATGTACGCGCGAAATCACGTCTCGACGAGACCGGCAACACGGCCATAGTGTCGCTGACGGCCATGCTGATCATCTTCTTCACCGCCCTGATCAACGACAACGTGCCCGAACGCCTCCACAACTACGAGCTCATGGCGATACTGTGGCTGCTGCTGTTCGTGCCGACGCTCATCGGCCGCGCCGTCATCACCACGGCACACAACCGCGCCCGGGCGCGCGGCGAGGGCCTCTACCGGGCCCTGATCGTGGGCGACCCGGACTCGGCCGAACGGCTGCGCCAGCGGCTCGGCAAGAGCCGTCGCGCAGGCGACTTCCTCATAGCGGGCACGACCGATCCGGAAACCTGCGACATTGACGCCGCCATAGCGTCGGTGAAGCCGCGCGTGATAATCGTGAGCGACGACACCGGGCGGATGGAACTCGACATGCCGCTGATCAGCAAACTGCTGCGGACCGGACTCGACATCTACGTGCCGGTAGGACTCTACCGCCTCATGGCCTCCAATCCGCGCATGACGTCGGTTGCCTCGGAGCCGCTGATCAACATCACTACGGCCAACATACCGCCCTCGACGGTCAACCTCAAGCGCGTGGGCGACGTGGTGGTGTCGGCGCTGGCGCTCGTGTGCCTGCTGCCGGTGTTCGCGGCGGTAGCCGTGGCGATCCGGCACGATTCGCCGGGACCGGTGCTTTACCGCCAGGAGCGTGTGGGCTACCGCAAGCGCCGCTTCCGCATAATCAAATTCCGCACCATGCGCACCGACGCCGAAGCCGACGGACCTGCACTGTCGTCGGCCGACGATCCGCGCGTAACGCGTGTGGGCCGCTTCCTGCGCAAGTACCGCATCGACGAGCTGCCGCAGTTCTGGAACGTGCTCACGGGCGACATGTCGATCGTGGGACCGCGGCCCGAACGTGAATACTTCGTAAGGCAGATCGTGGAGCGCGAACCGCGCTACAGCCTGATCCACCAGGTGCGCCCCGGCATCACGTCGTGGGGCATGGTGAAGTACGGCTACGCGGGCTCGGTCGACGAGATGATCGAACGGCTGCGCTACGACATGATCTATCTGGAGAACGTGTCGCTGGGCGTTGACCTCAAGATACTGTTCTACACGGTTCACACGGTGCTGACAGGCAAAGGTGTGTGACAACAGATTTAACAAGGTAAAAAAAGACTGACAGATTTGACACAAAGATACATACACAACAGCCGGCTCAACGCGGCCTTCATGCGCTTCCTGCAGTGGCGCGAGCAGCACATCGGCGAACGCACGTTCGTAGTGTTCCTGGCACTGCTTGTCGGCGTATTCGCCGGCCTGGCCGCACAGCTGCTCAAATACCTGATACACACCATCTCCGGTGCGCTGACGCAGCATGTCGACCTACATGCGGGCAACTACCTGTACATACTGCTGCCGACACTTGGCGTGGTGATCACGGCGCTGTTCGTGCGCTATGTGGTCAAAGACAACATCTCGCACGGCGTGACGCGCGTGCTGTGGGCGATATCGCAGAACAAATCGCGGCTCAAGCGCCACAATATCTACACATCGCTGCTGGCATCGTCGGTGACGATAGGCTTCGGCGGATCGGTCGGAGCCGAGGGTCCCATCGTTCACACCGGCGCGGCGATCGGCTCGAATCTCGGATCGATGTTCCGCATGTCGCCACGCATCCTGATGATCCTGGTCGGCTGCGGGGCGGCGGCAGGCATAGCGGGGATATTCAAGGCTCCGATCGCGGGGATGCTGTTCACGCTCGAGGTGCTGATGCTCGACCTTACGACCGTGTCGGTGATGCCGCTGCTGATCTCGTCGATCACCAGCGCGACGATCGCATATATGTACACTGGCTTTTCGTTCGAATTCTTCTTCGCACAGAACGTCGACTTCTCCACTGCCAAGATACCGCAGGCCATAGTTCTGGGTATCGTCGCGGGCCTTGTGTCGCTCTACTTCACCCGCGTGATGAACATGATGGAGAATTTCTTCGGCCGGTTCAAGCGGCCGTGGATACGGACGCTGATCGGCTGCACGATACTGTCGGCGCTCGTGTTCCTGTTCCCGCCGCTCTACGGCGAAGGGTACGACAGCATCATGGGGCTGCTGGCAGGCGACGCTTCGTCGATAGTCGACGGCTCGATCTTCTACGGCGACCGCGGGCAGGTGTGGTTTCTGGTGCTGTTCATCACCATGATCATAGCCACGAAGGCGTTCGCCACATCGGCCACCAACGGTGCGGGTGGCGTGGGCGGCACGTTCGCCCCGTCGCTCTACGTGGGGTGCATGACAGGCTTCCTGTTCGCCTACCTGTTCAACATGCTTGGCTGGGGCCCGGAACTGAGCACGAAGAACTTCGCCCTTATCGGTATGGCGGGCGTGATGTCGGGCGTGATGCACGCGCCTCTGATGGCCATCTTCCTCACGGCCGAACTCACGGGTGGCTACGACCTGTTCCTGCCGCTACTGATCGTGTCGACGATCTCGTACGGCACCATCAAGGTGTTCGAGCCCTACAGCATCTACACCATGCGCCTGGCCAAGCAGGGCAAGCTGCTGACCCATGAGAAAGACAAGGCTGTGCTGACGCTGCTGAAAATGGATTCGGTGATCGAAACAGACTTCATGAGCGTGCATCCCGAAATGACACTGAAGGATATGGTCGACACGATCGCCAAGTCGAACCGCAACCTGTTCCCGGTGCTGAGCGCCGACAGCAAGCTTCTGGGCGTGGTACAGCTCGACGATATCCGCAACATCATGTTCCGCCCCGACCTGTACCGCAAGATGAACGTTGCGTCGTTCATGACCTCGCCTCCCGACAAGATCATCATCGGTGAGCACATGGACCAGGTAATGAAGAAATTCGACACTACGCGGGCGTGGAACCTGCCTGTAGTCGACCGCGAGGGCCACTACTTCGGCTTCATCTCCAAGAGCAAGATCTTCAACTCCTACCGCCGCGTCCTGCGCCACTACTGCGATGACTGACAAGGCCTGACAATTCAAACGTTTTTAGTACCAAAACGTTTCTTTTTCAATAAGAATAATTATCTTTGCATTTGATAAATTTAGGCTATGAAGTTGATCGAATTAAATCTGCAGCGCATTTTAGACCTTTGCCGGAAACATAAGGTGAAATCCCTGGCGGTCTTTGGTTCTATTCTTACCGATAAATTCAATGACCAAAGCGATGTTGACCTTCTTGTGGACTTCGAGCCTGTCGATCACGATAAATTCGACTACGTGAGCAATTATTTCGGGCTTCGCGACGCTCTGGAGTTCCTGCTCGGACGCAAAGTTGATCTTATAGAAGAAAAGGGGTTGCGCAACAAGTATTTTATTGCCAATGTCAACCGGACAAAAAGAATAATCTATGGCAAATGAAGAAGTTCTGACATACTTACAGGATGTGCTTGACGCCATCGACGATTTGCAAAGTTGCTTCGTTGACTTTCCGAACCGTTATGACCTTTTTGAAAAAGATATCATGCGCAAATGTGTTGTAGAACGTAAGGTTGAAATCATGGGTGAAGCTATAAACAGGATAAGAAAAAAAGATCCTGAACTAATGATACCTAATGCGAGAGCCATAGTCGACACACGAAACCGAATAGTCCATGCATACGACAATGTCCAGCCAGAATTTTTATGGAGCCTCGTCGTTCGGCACATACCCGAACTCAAAAAAGATATAGAAAAAATCCTTTCCGACTACGAAAGTCATTTTAACAACGAAAAATAATCATTGTAATTTCAACCATGCTATAAATGAAAATAAAAAGTAGTTTATGTTAAAACATGTTAAATGAGATGACAGGGATTAAACTATCGGTGAAAGTGGAAGTCAAAAAGTCAGAATTGCAGCAAAAACAACTTTTTCATTACGGAACAACAACTCAAATACACTCGCTTTTTTGATTAGACAAAAAAACTCCGACTCGCGAAGAATCGGAGTTTTTTTGTTAAATATCGATGCGATTAAGCACTTTTAAGCACCGAAATGCAACAATATCATCAAAAAAAGAGTAATTTTGCATTTTGAAATCAAAAAAAACGCAGAAACAAATAAAAACCTTAAGGATAATGAACAGATTCTACTTCTTAGCGCTGATGGGCGCAGCGGTAGCAATGCCGCTATCGGCTCAGAGCAAATTTGACACCGGCGGCCGCCTGGTGCTGGAACAGATCCGCACGTACCAGGCCAATCCGTCGGCCGACAACCGTCCCGATCAGGCATATCTGCCGTTCAATTTCGAAGAAGTATCGCGTGCGGGAGCGCGCGTAGGCGTGTTCGTGACGCTGACTCCGGGCCACTCGGCAGCCGACGTCGAAGCCAACGGCCTCGAAGTAATCGTCGACTGCGACGACATGGTGCTGGCCGAAGGTTCTCTCGACCAGATCGTCGCCCTGGAGAAATGCGACTTCGTCAAGGCGCTGTCGTTCGGCGAAAAGCGCACCGCGATGCTCGACAAGGCACGTGAGGGAGTCAACATGAACAGCGTGCACGACGGTACAGGCCTCGTGTCGGGCTACAAGGGGCAGGGCGTCATCGCCGGCATCTTCGACACGGGCCTTGATCCCAACCACGCCAACTTCTGCGACGCCAACGGCGATACCCGCGTCGGCTCATTATGGCACTTTACGACCAGCTCAGGCACCTCGGTAAAATACGACACACCGTCGCGCATCGCCTCGTTCAAGACCGACAATTCGGGCGAAACCCACGGAACGCACACCACTGGCTGCATGGCAGGCAGCTTCAACCGCCGCGGCGGCGGCGCCGTAGCGCTGTCGACAGAGACATCGGTAGCGGTCGCCGGCTCACGCTACATCAACCCCTACTACGGTATGGCTCCTGAAGCCACGCTCGCCATCGGCTGCGGCGAACTCTACGACCCCAACATCACGGCTTCCGTAGAAGAAATCATCAAATATGCCGAAAGCCAGGGCAAGCCCGCAGTGGTGAACCTGTCGATCGGCTCGACCATCGGCCCGCACGACGGCTCCGACGCCGTATGTCAGTTCCTGAGCCGGATGGGCAAGCGGGCCATCATCTGCATCGCATCGGGCAACGAGGGCGACATCCCAATGTCGGTGACCGGCAACTTCACCGCCTCAAACAACTCGGTGCAGACCTTCTTCTACGGAGCGAACGGCAGCGCGGGCGGCATAATCGATATCTGGAGCAACTCGGCCACTCCGTTCACCACCTCGATAATGATCTACGACCTCGACACCAAGAGCGTCATCTACAACCGCGACATAGCGGGAGACACCGAGCAGACCCTGACATTCGCCAGCTCCACCACGTCGGGATCAGTAATCACGAGCGAACAGTTCGACCGTGCGTTCACGCGCTCGTCCATCAGCGTGGCGACCTCGAAAAACGCCGGCACCAACAACCGCTACAGCGTGCGCCTGATGCCCAACCTGATCAACAACCGCACCACCAACGCGACCGGCCGCTATGTGTTCGCCATCAAGCTCACGGGCACAGCCGGCCAGACCGTACACATGACCACCAACAGCAACACGGCTGAATTCACCGATCTGGGGCAGACCGGCTTCGCCGACGGCTCGGGTTCGTTCTCGATCAGCTCGATGGCCTGCGGCGACAACGTGCTCGTAGTGGGCGCATGGAACACCCGCAAGATCGTACCTTGCCTGGGCCGCAACAACACCGGCGGCGCATTCCAGTACGACGGCTGGGGCATGGAAGTCGACTCGATCGCCGGCTACTCAAGCTGGGGCGTACTTGCCGACGGCCGCAAGCTGCCCCATGTCTGCGCCCCCGGCACAGGCATCATCTCGTCGATCTCGACATACTACTATGACCGCGCCGTGGCCTCACAGCCAGCCTATGCCTATCAGGTGTCGGCCGCCCAGACCTACAACAACCGCAAGAACTACTGGGAAGTGATGCAGGGCACCTCGATGGCCACTCCTATCGCGGCCGGCGCCATAGCCACCTGGCTGCAGGCCGATCCGACACTGACGATCGACGACGTCAAGGCCCTCATCAACGAATTCGCCGTGAAGGACCAGTTCGTCACCGGCGCGCCCAACCCGACACAGTGGGGCGCAGGCAAGTTCGACGCCTACGGCCCGATCCACAAGCTGCTGGCAGGCGGCGTAAGTGACGTGGCCGCCGACCGCGACAACGAACTGATCATCGACCGCACCGGCACCGACACATGGAGCGTAGCCCTTGGCAGCGCCCGCACCGTAAATGTGAATGTCTACAATATGCAGGGCGCCCTTGTGGCCACCGCAGCGGGCGACGGTTCGGCCGAAGTATCGACTTCGGGCCTGGCACGCGGCATCTACATCATGAGTGTCAACGGCACCCACTCGGCCCGCGTCGCCGTCGAATAACCCGGCGCATATGAAATTTTCTCTCTCCCTTTTCCTCGCTGTAACGGCGATCGGCATGGCGTCGGCGGCTTCGGCCGCCGGCGCCATGCGCGTGCTCGACCCGATGAGCCGCATCGCCCTGCGCGGCAGCGGTCACACCGGGCCCAAAGCCGCGCCGGCCGTAGGCGACAACATGCCTGAGCCGCAGCGCTACGTACCGATGATACTGAAACTCGGCGACGGCGGCTCCATAGGCGAACTGGAGGCCGCAGGAATCCGGGTACTCCATCACCGCGACGAGCTGGTGCTGGCCTACATTCCGGCCGACCGCACCGACATAATCGAAGACCTCAACATAGTGCGCCGCGCATCTCTCGGGCGCCCGGCGAGCGCACTGCTCGACCGCGCTGCGGCAGCGACCGGCGCCGCGTCCGTCATCGACGGGCAGGCAGCCGAACTGCCCTATACGGGGCGCGGCATAGTGGCCGGATTCTCCGACATAGGCTTCGATCCGGGCCACGCCACCTTCGGCGGCCGCACCGTGGGCCTGAGCCACATCAACGACACGCTGGCAGCCGTAACACGACTGACGGCTCCGGCCGAGATCGCCGCATACACCACCGACAATCCGCGTCAGTACCACGCCACGCACGTAGCCGGCATCATGGCCGGCAGCGGCGACGGCACCCCCTACCGCGGCACGGCCCCGGGCGCCGACATCTACGCCACCACCTCGACCCTCTACGACACGGGCATACTCGCAGGCGTGGAGGAAATCATAGCCTACGCCCGCAGCCACGGACAGCCGGCGGTGATAAACCTGTCGCTGGGCTCTGCAATGGGTCCGCGCGACGGCACTGACCTCTTCTGCCAGTATCTCGACCGCTGCGCCGCGGAAGTACCCGTACTTCTCTCGGCGGGCAACGACGGCTCGACCAACATAGGCGTGCACCACACATTCAGTCCGGAGAAGCCGACCGTCACCGCCATGGTCAGCGAGCACGTCGACTGGGGGTACAACTATCTGCCGGGGCACTGCGAGGGCTGGAGCTCGGACGAGCGCCCCTTCGAGGTATCGTTCTCGGTCTTTGACGTCATCGATCGCAAATTCGTATACGAGACGGGCCGCATCGGCGGCGACTCGGTGTCGGTAATTGACGCCACGACCGACCCGGCGTTCGCGCGCTACTACAGCGGCAGCATCGTGACCGCCGGAGAGGTCAGCGGCGAGAACGGCCGCTACAACCTGCTGATGCGCCTCGACCTGGCCGTCAACGAACGTATCAACGAAAACCGCTGGGCGCGCCACTATCTGTGCGTGAACCTGCACGGCGAAGCGGGCACGCACGTCGACTTCTCGCCCGACGGCGAGCTGCTGTTTCTCGACCCGGTGGGCGCCGCGCAGGCCCTGGTAAGCCGCGGCGACAACAGCCAGTCGATAAGCTCGATGGCCTGCGGAAAGAACACCATCTGCGTCGGCTCGGCCACCACGCGCGACTCGGCGCCGCTGCTCGCCGGCGGCACAGCATCGTGGACCGACTACGTGACAGCCGGGACGGTTAGCGCCTTCAGCTCCTATGGTCAGGCGGCCGACGGGCGGAATCTGCCCCACTTCTGCGCGCCGGGCGCCTATGTCGTCTCGGCGGCAAGCCGCTACTATCTGAACGAATTTCCGGCCAAAATGGGCGCCGTGAATGCCTGCGGCGCCACCGAGGGCAACTATTTCATCACCGACTGCGGCACGTCGATGGCCTCGCCGCACGCAGCGGGCATCTTCGCCCTGTGGCTTGAGGCGGACCCGACGCTGACGCCTGCCGAACTGCTCGCCACAGCCGTCGAGACCGCCTCGACACGCGGCCTCGACCCGGCCGATCCGCGTTCAGGCGCCGGAATGATCGACGCCGTGGCCGGCCTGCGCAAGATACTCCGGCAAGGCGGCCTTGACCTGCCCGAAGCCATCGCACGGCCGCGCGTGAGCCGCGACGGCAGCCGCCTGCACATCGACGCCACCGGGCTCGAAGTGACAGCCGTAGGCGTGTACGACCTCGCGGGCCGCACCGCGGACGCGGACGCCCTGCCCGCCGGCCCGGTAATAGTGCGTGTGACCACCTCCGACGGCGTATATACGTACAAACTCTGACCGAAACATCATCACATCAAATATGAAAATATTCCCGGTACTTATTCTATTGTCAGCCATAGCGTCGACATCTCCGACAGCTCAGGCGGAAGACCGCTCATCGGGAAACTGCGACTCTGCCGGATACATTGCCGACATGACAATAACGGAGTATGCCGGCGTGCCGCAAGCATCCCTTTATGCGCCCGTCGGATCCGAACAACCGATAATCCGCGAAGCTACATTACTGCGGACCGACAATCCATTTAGAAAATCTAAAGCAGGAATTCTTACGGCACAGATCTTAGGTATTATTCTCCTTATCGGCCTGGGAGTGGGTCTTTGGGCGATTTTTCGACCGACAACCTGCAACAGATTCTTCAACGGCCTGGCCGGGCGACACATAACGGCTTGCACGAAACTGATGCATTTCCGACCGCTCATCCTCATGATGGTCGGAGGAACGGCATTCAAAATAACCGACAGCGACCCGGCCGCTTTCGCGACATGCGCCGTCTATGAGCTGTTTCTACTCATCTACCGCGCAGGGAAGCTGCACAGTTTCCGGGCAGCCGTCGTCGAGGCTTTCTACCTGCTCTTCTACGGCATCGGCTTCTTCGGATTCTGCTACATCTATCTGATATTCTTGTTTATGGGCAGCGGAGGCACCTCACGCGGAAAGGAAAACAACAAAGAATACGGTCCCTGCCACGAGTGCCGCAACTGGCGCCGTATGACCGATTTCGACGGCTTCTGCACGGCCCGCAACACTGAGACACACTGGACCTCGTCGTGCCATAACTTTCATCCTTGATATTGACGGCTATGCAGCACAGACACATACGCATGACATTCGACGACGCGAAAGAATACATCCATATCGCCGAAAACGCCTTCAACGCAGGAGCTTACCAGGAATCGGCGCAGATAGTGACCCGTCTGGCATATTTTGCCGCAGACGACTCGAACGGCCTGACCTGCAGCGAACGCCGCGAACTGACAGATGGGGTTAAGCGGGCCATCGGACGCTTCACCGAGTGTCCGGACGAATGCACATGGGAAGACATGTGCGGGCTGGAAGATCTTTTCAGATAGCTCTAAGGTCTGTAAGGCCGAAGATTGGACTTGGTGGGGTCGCGGATTTTTTGTAAATTTGCGGATTGAACAATACGAACACATATAGTTATGGCCGAAATCAAAGATAATGAGACAGTTGAACCCAAGGGGCTCAACTTTGTAGAACAGGAAGTCTATGCCGACCTGAAGGCAGGCAAGAACGGGGGACGCCTCAACACGCGATTCCCGCCGGAGCCCAACGGCTATCTTCACATCGGCCATGCCAAGGCTATATGCATGGACTTCGGCGTCGCCGAGAAGTTCGGCGGCACGTGCAACCTGCGCTTCGACGACACCAACCCGGTGAAAGAGGACGTAGAGTACGTCGACTCGATCCGCGAGGACATCCACTGGCTGGGCTTCGACTGGGGCGACCGCGAGTATTACGCATCGGATTACTTTCCGAAGCTCTTCGACCTGGCGTGCCGCCTGATCAAGGAAGGCAAGGCCTATGTCGACGACCAGACGTCGGAGGAAATCGCCGCACAGAAAGGCACCCCCACAACTCCCGGCACCGAAAGTCCCTACCGCAACCGCACGCCGGAGGAGAATCTCGACCTCTTTCTGCGCATGAACGAGGGCGAGTTTGAGGAAGGTTCGCGAGTGCTGCGCGCCAAGATCGACATGGCGTCGAGCAACATGCACTTCCGCGACCCGATCATGTACCGCATAATCAAGCATCCGCACCACCGCACGGGCACGAAGTGGAAAGTGTACCCGATGTACGACTTCGCGCACGGCCAGAGCGACTACTTCGAGGGCGTGACCCACTCGATCTGCACCCTTGAGTTCGTACCCCACCGTCCGCTGTACGATTACTTCGTGGACGAACTTGCCGACGAAAGCTACCGTCCGCGCCAGATCGAGTTCAACCGTCTGAACCTGACTTACACCGTGATGAGCAAGCGCAAGCTGCTCACGCTTGTCAAGGAAGGTCTGGTGGCCGGCTGGGACGATCCCCGCATGCCGACGATCTCGGGCATGCGTCGCCGCGGCTACACGCCGGCGTCGATACGCAATTTCATCGACACGATCGGCTACACCAAATACGAGGCGCTCAACTCCGTATCGCTGCTGGAGCACGCCGTACGCGACGACCTCAACCGCATCGCCACCCGCGTGATGGGTGTCATCAACCCCGTCAAGGTAGTCATCACCAACTATCCCGAGGACAAGACCGAAACGGTGGTGATGGAGAACAATCCCGAGCAGGAGGGCAGCGGCGTACACGAGATGCCGTTCTCGCGCGAGATCTACATCGAGCGCGACGACTTCATGGAAAATCCGCCCAAGAAGTTCTTCCGCCTGGCCCCCGGGGGCGAAGTACGCCTCAAGGGCGCCTACATCATCAAGTGCGAGGATGTAGTTAAGGACGCCGAGGGCAACATCACCGAGATCCGCTGCACCTACGACCCCGACACGCTCAGCGGCATGCCGGGCGCCAACCGCAAGGTCAAGGGCACGCTACACTGGGTGGCCGCCAAGACGGCCGTCGACGCCGAGGCGCGCCTCTACGACCGCCTGTTCGACGTCGAGAACCCGGCCGCCGAGCCCGACCGCGATTTCCGCGAAATGCTCAATCCCGAATCGCTGACCGTAAAGCAGATCAAGGTAGAACCCTACGTGGCGCGTCACGCCGAAGCCGGCACCAAATTCCAGTTCCAGCGCATCGGCTATTTCACGCCCGACCCCGACTCGACGCCCGACCACCTGGTGTTCAACCGCACGATCGGCCTTCGCGACACCTGGGAGAAGGTTCAGAAACAGAACTGAGAGTGAAAGACCCGAACAGCAATCCCAACGAGGAGCTGGCCCGGAGGTTCAGAGCCGATCTGGGCCGGCCCATCAGCGAACGCTATTACAGCGAGGATGAGCTGGTGAGCATATTCGACTACAGCGGCGACCGGGGCGACGACTACCTGCGCACCGAAGCGCTGCTGCTGGGCGCCCGCTTGTATCCCGACTCGCCCGAACTGCTGCAGCGCCGCGCCATCTTCTACCGCGGCTTCGCCGACCGCTCGTTCGACGACTTCATGGGCGACCATCCCGACGTGAGCGAACCGCTGTGGGAAATTCTGAAAATGGCCCGGTTCACGGGCACGCCCGACGAGGCGGCGGCCCGGCTGAGCGACTTTCTGGAGCGCAACCGCCTGGTGACTGACGAGGAAGTGATACAGTTCGTACAGCTGGCCGAGGATCTGGGACTCAGCGACTGGCTATTCGACCGCATCGAGCTGCTGAAAAGCAAGACCGACTACCAGCCCACTCTGCTCTACGAACTCGCCGCCACCGCCGAGGGCGCCCGACGCTACGACCTGGAGATAGAACTGCTCGAGCAGCTCACCGAGCTCGATGCCTACTGCGCCGACTACTGGCGCCTGCTGGCCAAGATACAGCTTCAGGAAAACCTTCGCGACGAAGCCATGAACTCGATCGAGCTCGCGCTGGCCATAGACCCCGACGACGCCGACTCGCTGACCGTCAAGCTCAGCCTGCTGAAGTACGGCCAGGACGGTTTCGCCGACACGGCGCGGCGCATCTTCCGACTGAAACCCGAGAACGCCGACACTATCGACACCCTTGCCGCAACGATCTGCGAGACATCCGACAAGGAACTGATACAGGAGATGTTCGAAAGCCTGTTCGCCTACATCGACGACATGCCCGAGCTGATAGAGCAGGCCATAGCCGTAAGCACTACGAAGCTTCAGCCGGTGATATTCACAGCCTTGGAGCGCCTGTACGATTCGGGGCAGACCGACCGAGAGCTGTGGCTGTCGCTGGCCGCCAGCGCCTATGAAGCCGGCCAGGACCCCATCGTGTCGCAGATACTCCGCATCTACGAGGCGCGCAACGGGCATGCGCTGAACCACGACTTTCTGACAATCAAAGCCCTGTACCGCCACCGGCATTACGAACTGGTGGTGGAAGTGTTCGCCGCTTCGGGCAACGATGGCACCATCCGGCGCCCGGAGAATATGCTGGCGGCGTACGCCATGTTCGTCATGGCACTTGCACGCATGGGCAGCCTTAAGGAAGCGCTGTCGGCCGCGAAAGGCCTCTTGGGCGTATTCGACGAACGCAGCGGAGTCGTCAGCCCCATCGAAGCCTACGGCATGAACATGTTCCTTACCGACATCAGCAAAAAACTGGAAGAGCAGCTCGGCTCCAAAGGTGCCCGGATCTTCGACTGGTCGGCCTACGACCCTCTGGGCCTCGACAGACTTTGATATAGCCGACGACGGGGCTTACAGAAAGGGATTCGTGCGCCGCTCGTCGCCTATGGTCGTCGGGTCGCCGTGGCCCGGGAACACAAGTGTGTCGTCGGGCAGCGACATCAGTTTGTCAGTCACGGCCCTGATGAGCGTGGCGTAGTCGCCGCCCTCGAGGTCGGTGCGACCGACCGAACCCTTGAACAGAGAATCGCCCGTAAGGACGAAGCGGCCGTCGGGGCTGTACAGGGCGATGCCGCCGGGAGAGTGCCCCGGCACGTGCAGCACATACAGCTTCTCATCGCCCAGCGCTATGGTGTCGCCGTCGGAGAGCGGCACATCGACAGCGACACTGTCGCCCAGGCCGCGGAGCCCGAAGCGGCGTCCCTGCTCGCCGATGGCGGCGCCCAGCGGCGCGTCGGCCGGATGTGCCTTGACGGGCGCGCCGTAGCGGTCACGAACATAATTTGCCCCGAAGCAGTGGTCGAGGTGCATATGGGTGTTGACTATGCCCGTCACCTCGAGCTTATTGTCAATGATATATTTGTCGAGACGGTCGCGCTCGGCCTGATCGGCCATGCCGGGATCGACGACGATGGACTGACCTGTCTTTTCATCAGACACCACGTAGGTGCACTCGCCGAACGGGTTGAATACGAATTGCTTGACTTTTAACATACTTGCAGACATTTATAATCACTTAACGCCGGCGGGCGCCTTTTGTTGAGCCGACCGGCACGTAGACCAGTTTTTTTGTGTCGAAAACAGGTTCAGTGATAAGCTCGCTCAGATCGTATTCGGCTACGGGATAAGGGATGCCGGCCGATTCGTCGGCCAGATCACCGCCTTTGAGACAGATGATGCCGTTGTCGTAGCGGTTGCCGTCGCGGCGCCCGGGAGCGACGTTGCGCGCCGCAATCCTGACCAGGCGGTCGAGCGGCATGACGGCGCGTGACACCACGTAGTCGAACTCCGAGTGGCACTCACCCGTGTCGCCGTGCTGGAAAGTGACGTTGGCGAGGCCGATACGCGCGGCCACGTCGGCGGCGACCTTCAGCTTCTTACCGATACGGTCGATCAGGTGAAAACTTGCCTGCGGGTAGAATATGGCCAGCGGGATGCCCGGGAAGCCGCCGCCCGTGCCGAGATCCATGAAGGTGGTGCCCGGGACTATGTCGCCGAGAAATGCGGCGATTGCAAGCGAATGCAGCACGTGATTGACATACAGATTGTCGATGTCGCGGCGCGATATGACGTTGATCTTCGCGTTCCAGTCGGCGTACAGCTCGGCGAGCTGCGCGAACTGCTCCTTCTGCCGGCCGGTGAGGCCGTGAAACATCTTGTTTATTATTTCGGGGCTGTCCATAGCTCAATTTCTGTTGATTTCGGCAGCAAAGTTACGCTTTTTTTCGCCAACACAGCCGCGCGGGTTGTTTATTTATTAACAGTATTGAAAAAATTGCGTAACTTTGGACTCCAATTAACAATATGATAGCGATAGGAAAATACAACGACCTGCGGATCAGCCGCGCCGCCGATCCGGGTCTATATCTGGCCGACGGCGACGGGCACGAAGTGCTGCTGCCCCGCCGCTACGTGACCGATGACATGAAGCCGGGGCAGGAAATCCGCGTTTTCGTCTACACCGACGGCGAGGACCGACCGGTGGCCACCACCGACACGCCCTACGCCACCGTGGGCGAGTTCGCGTTCCTGCAGGTGCGCGACGTCAACGCCACGGGCGCGTTTCTCGACTGGGGCGTGATGAAAGACCTGCTCGTGCCCTACTCCGAACAGAAAGTGAGAATGGTGCGCGGCGGCATCTACCCGGTGTATGTGTACCTGGACGACGTGACGAAGCGGCCCGTGGCCTCGGCCCGGCTCGAACGCTTTCTGGGCAACGTGCCTGCCGACTACGCTCCCGGCACGCGCGTCAGCGCCTTGATCATCAGCCACAGCGAGATCGGCTACCGCGCCATTGTCGACAACCTGCACCGGGGCATGATCTATGACAACGAACTGCGGCGGCCGCTCGAGATCGGGCAGACCGTCGGGGCTCATGTAAAATTCGTGCGGCCCGACGGCAAGATCGACCTGGCCGCCGGCCCTGCGGCCGTCGACCGCATGGGGGCGGCCTGCAAGCGCATCCTCGACGCGCTCGACCGCGCGCCCGAGCATACGCTCATGCTGAGCGACAGCTCCGATCCGGGCGCCATCCGCGCAGCGCTCGGCTGCAGCAAGAAGGATTTCAAAAAAGCCGTCGGACACCTGTACAAGGAAGGCCGCATAATGATAGGCGAAGACAGAATCAGCAGGCTGTCAAACGACTAACAATTTTTAACTAAAAAACCGAAGCAAATATTTGGCGGCTCCGGATAAATGGCGTAACTTTGCATCATCAAACGGCGATTTAGTGTAGTGGCCTAGCACGCCACCCTCTCACGGTGGAGACCAGGGTTCGATTCCCTGATTCGCTACTCGCCCAAGCAAAGCCCCGGCAGCGCAAGCAGCCGGGGCTTTGATATTTCCAGGAGAGCAGGCGTCTCGCCTGCGGTGCAGTATGCGGGGTGTCTACTCTCCGGGACATTGCTTCTTGGGCCGCAGGCCGGAGGCCTGCTCTCCCGGCTACGCGTCGGTGCTTTTCTGATATCTTATATATATGTAAAAAAAGAGTGAGTGACGTGCCACTCACTCTTTTTTATAGGGACGGAGTCCTCGGATGTTACTTATCGTCGGTGTCCTTGAGACGCGGTACGGCGGTGAAGCTCGTGACGCCGCCTGCGGGGATGTCGTCCTCGGAGGCCACGACTTCTACGTCGTAGGCCAGCAGGGCATATGCCGGTGATTTGTCGACGGCATAGACCGGAGCGTAGAGTTCGAGCAGGTGTCCGCCCAGCGGGGTGTCTTCGCTGACGAAGATGTCGAATGCGAAGTTATCGGAAGCATTGGCCGTCGTGCCCAGGCGCTGATAGTCCCAGAAATATTCCACGTATGTGAGCAGGGCAGCCTTGCCGGCTTCGTTGTTGACGACCTTTACGGCGTCGATGCTGAATGTTTCGCCCTGTACGACGTAGATTGTACCGTCGACGTACGTTGCGTCGGAGATATCGATGATGAAGTTTACATCGGGGTTGTCATCGTCGTCGCTGCATGATGTGAAGCCCAACAGAGGCAGTGCAAAGATAAAAAGATAAAGCAGTCTTTTCATAATCCTGAATTTTGGTGAGAAAACGTGTGTTTAATAAACTAACTGAATAAGCAGAAGCAACCTACTGCATCTACATAATAAATAACCGACGGAGTGAAGATTGGTTCACTCCGCCGGCCGATATTTAAGTCAAAAAGGTCAGTTGCGGAAGACGAGCGTGTCGGCGGCCTTGTCGTAGTCGATCACGATGGGATGCTCGCGCGATACTTTCTGGGCCAGGATATCCTTCGACAGGCGGTTGAGGACCAGGCGGTGGATGGCACGCTTGACGGGACGGGCGCCGAATTCGGGGTCATAGCCCTCGTCGGCGAGGAACGACATGGCCTCGGGGGTGACCTTGAGCTCGATGCCGCTCGATGCCTTGAGCATCTTCTGGATGCCGCGGATCTGCAGGCCTACGATCTCCTCGATCTCGGCGCGGTTGAGCGGGGTGAACATGATGATCTCGTCGATACGGTTGAGGAATTCGGGGCGGATGGTCTGCTTGAGCATCTCGAGCACCTGTTCCTTGGTCTTTTCGACGGTCTCGGCCTTGTTTTCCTCGGTCATCTTGGCGAAGTTGTCGCGGATGAGGGCCGAACCCATGTTGGAGGTCATTATGATAATGGTGTTCTTGAAGTTGACGTTGCGGCCCTTGTTGTCGGTGAGGCGACCGTCGTCGAGCACCTGCAGCAGGATGTTGAAGACGTCGGGATGAGCCTTTTCGATCTCGTCGAAGAGCACGACCGAGTAGGGCTTGCGGCGCACGGCTTCGGTGAGCTGGCCGCCCTCGTCGTAGCCGACGTATCCCGGAGGCGCCCCGACCAGTCGCGACACGGTGTGCTTCTCCTGATACTCGCTCATGTCGATGCGGGTCATCATGTTCTCGTCGTCGAAAAGGTATTCGGCCAGAGCCTTGGCGAGTTCGGTTTTGCCGACGCCCGTAGTGCCCAGGAAGATGAACGATCCGATTGGGCGCTTGGGGTCGTTGAGGCCGGCGCGGCTGCGGCGGACGGCATCTGCGATTGCGGCGATGGCCTCCTCCTGGCCGACGACGCGCGAGTGGAGCTCGTCCTCGAGATGCAGCAGCTTCTCCTGTTCGCTCTTGACCATCTTGTTGACGGGAATGCCGGTCCAGCGCGACACTACGTCGGCGATATCCTCAGCGTCGACCTCCTCCTTGATCAGGGCTTTGTCGCCCTGCATGGCCTTGAGCTGCTCCTGGATGTCGGCGTTCTCCTTTTCCTTGGCCTGGATGCGCGAGTAGCGGATCTCGGCTACCTTGGCGTAGTCGCCCTCGCGTTCGGCGCGTTCGGCCTCGAATCCGAGCTGCTCGATATCGATCTTGTTCTGCTGTATGCGGTTGATGAGGTCCTTCTCGGCCTTCCATTTGGCCGAGTATTCCTTCTCCTCCTCGCGCATGGTAGCGATCTCCTTCTCGATCTCCTTAACTTTCTCCTTCATGCCCTCGCGCTTGATGGCCTCGCGCTCGATCTCCTTTTGGGCGATGCGGCGGGTGATGTCGTCGAGCGCCTGCGGCACGGAGTCGATCTCAAGTTTGAGTTTCGAAGCTGCCTCGTCGATGAGGTCGATGGCCTTGTCGGGGAGGAACCGGTCGGTGATATAGCGTTCGGAGAGCTGGACGGCGGCTACGATGGCCTCGTCGCGGATACGCACCTTGTGGTGGTTCTCGTAGCGTTCCTTGAGGCCGCGTAGGATGGCTATGGCGCTGAGCTCGTCGGGTTCGTTGACCATTACCTTCTGGAAGCGGCGTTCGAGGGCCTTGTCCTTCTCGAAATATTTCTGATACTCGTCGAGGGTCGTGGCGCCGATGCTGCGGAGCTCGCCTCGGGCCAGAGCCGGCTTGAGGATGTTGGCGGCATCCATGGCACCCTCGCCCTTGCCTGCGCCGACGAGGGTGTGGATCTCATCTATAAACAGGATTATCTCGCCGTCGGCCCCGGTGACTTCGTTGACGATGGCCTTGAGCCGCTCCTCGAACTCGCCCTTGTACTTTGCGCCGGCGACGAGGGCGCCCATGTCGAGCGAATAGATCTGCTTGGTGCGCAGGTTCTCGGGGACGTCGCCTCGGACGATGCGGTGGGCGAGGCCCTCGGCGATGGCCGTCTTGCCGGTGCCGGGCTCGCCGATGAGCATGGGATTGTTCTTGGTGCGCCGGCTCAGGATCTGGAGCACGCGACGTATCTCCTCGTCGCGTCCGATGACGGGATCGAGCTTGCCCGAGCGGGCGCGCTCGTTGAGGTTGATCGCATACTTCGACAGGGCGTTGTACGTCTCCTCGGCGCTCTGGTCGGTGGCCTTGCGGCCCTTGCGGAGCTCGTCGACGGCCGCCTGAAGTTCCTTGCGGCCCAGGCCGAAGTCCTTGAGTATTTTTGAGGCGGGAGAGTCGATCTCGAAGATGGCCATCAGGAGCGCCTCGAGAGTGACGTACTCGTCGCCCTGCTTTTTGGCGATGTCGAGCGCCTTCTGCAGCACGTCATTCGAAGTACGGCTCAGGTAAGGCTCGCCGCCGCTGACGCGCGGCAGGGCGTCGATCTCGCGGTCGACGGCCTGGCTGACTCCGGCGGCGTTGGCGCCGATCTTCTGGAAGATAAACTTCACCAGCGAGTCGCCCTCCTCGATGACGGCCTTGAGCAGCGCCACCGGCTCGATGGCCTGCGCACCGACCGAGCGGGTGATCTCGACCGCCTTCTGGATAGCCTCCTGCGATTTGATAGTGAAATTATTAAAATTCATAGCCGAATTTTTTACAGGTTTTTAGATATGTTTTTTTCTTTCTGAATAATATAACAAGCGCCGTGCCACAATAGTTTGAGGGTGACAAATTGTCAGCCGACGGCCGTGTCCGGCACCCGCGGACGATGCTTCGGGCTAAAAATATGCTTTATAACATATTGTTAATATTTGTTAATATTAAACCGATTTAAAAAACTTTTCTTAATTTAGCGCCGTCATATTGGGCTCAGAGGGGCCGGATATGATAAAATTACTTAACAAAGCCAAACCCAATCCTGAAACAACCTCCTGAAAACAAAAGATTAACAAAAGGAAAGAGAAACTAAAGAACACTATACAAAACTAACCAAAAAACAAACCAGACTTCAAAAACTAACTAAATAACGCAGCGCCCCGAGGAGGCCTTAAGCAAGCCGCCGGAGGGTAAAGCATTTAAAAAAACCTACTTTACTAAATTTTATGAGAAAACATCTGTTTGTGACTTTGCTTCTGGCCTGTGGGATGCCGCTGACCGGCAACTTCGCAGCGTACGCCGCTCCGGAGCCCCAAACGCAGAGTCAGTCGGCCGTCACCATCACCGGTACGGTCATGGATGAAAACAACGAGCCGGTCATCGGCGCCAGTGTTGTTCAAAAAGGTGTCTCAAGCAATGCGGTAGCTACCAACTTCGACGGTAACTTCACGATCCGCATCCCGGCAGGAGCCACCCTGACCATCAGCTACATCGGCTACAAGACAATGGAAGTGAAGGCAGCCCAGGGCATGACAGTGTACCTGCAGCCTACCACCGAGCAGCTGAACGAACTCGTGGCCATCGGCTACGGCTCGCAGAAGCGTGCCAACCTGACGGGCGCCGTCGCCACAGTGGACGTAGCCCGCGCAATGGATTCACGTCCGGCTACCGACGTAGCAAAAGCTCTCCAGGGCGCTGTCCCCGGCCTGACGATCACAATGGCCAGCGGTGCCATCGCCGACAACCCCACGATCAACATCCGCGGTACAGGTACTCTGTCGAACGGACACAACTCAGCACCTCTGATCGTAGTCGACGGCGTCGTAGTCGATGATCTTTCGTTCATCAACGCCGACGACATCGAATCGATCTCCGTACTTAAGGATGCCGCATCGTCGGCCATCTACGGTTCGCGTGCAGCTTTCGGTGTGATCCTGGTTACGACCAAGAGCGCCAACAAGGAAGAACGCGTATCCGTCAAGTACAACGCCAACTTCGGCTGGGGCCGCGCCACGGTTCTGCCCGAATACAACACCACCGTCGACAACCTGCTCCTTGCCATGGACAACACCAATCCCGGCGGCGACCAGGAAATCTTCGGTATGTACTATAATGAAATCCTTCCGTTCGCCCAGGCATGGCAGCGCCAGCACGGCGGCAAGCAGTACACCTCGCTGGTAGAACTCCACCAGTTCCAGAACTGGGACAACGTCGGCGACTACTACTGCCCCGATCCCAGCAACCGCACCATGCCCGCAGGGCTGCAAGGCTGGGACTACAGCCAGGCCTTCCAGTCGAACGAATGGCTGTCGTACGCCGACTGGGACGTAGCGAAGACTCTGTTCGGCACGGCATTCTCGCAGAAGCACAACGTAAGCCTCGAAGGCCGCTCGGGCCGCACGAACTACCGTGCATCGTTCGGCTATGACAGCCGCGAAGGTCTGTGGAACTACAATCCCGACCACTTCAAGCGCTACATGGCCAACGCATCGATCGAGACTCAGATCTTCAGCTTCCTGAAGGCCGGTGCCCGCTTCAACTTCTCGCAGCGCACCTACACGTCGCCTCACCTGTCGGCCCGTAACGCCTACCAGTACGTATGGCGCTTCCCGTCGCAGTTCGAGAACTATGGTTACCTCGTGGACGAGAACGGCGAAAAGATGGGCTTCCGCAACGAGATCACCTACCGTATGAACGGTTACAACGGCAACACCACCACCGCCCAGACCCGTATGCAGGCATATATGATCGCCGACCTTCTGCCCGGACTCCAGCTGCAGGCTGACTTCACCTATCAGCTCCGCGACATGAACAGCGACGACGCCCGCATCCCGTTCACCATGTATTCGCAGTGGGTATCAGGCCGCGCACAGCCCGCAACCTGGACGAACTACGCCCAGAGCGCAACATACGCCGCCGAGAGCAATTCGCGCGACAATCTGTGGACCGCCAATATCTTCGCCACCTACAGCAAGTCAGTTAAGGACAACAACTTCAAGGTGATGGTCGGCTGGACCGGCGAACGCGAAGAATACCGCTACCACTACGCACAGCGCAACGGTCTGCTCGACTACAGCCTGCCCAACATCAACCTTACCAACAGCGATACCTACAATGTGAATGCCTCGCACTGGACCCGCGCCACTACAGGCTTCTTCGGCCGTATCAACTACGACTACAAGGGTATCTATCTGCTGGAATTCAACGGCCGCTACGACGGTTCGAGCCGTTTCCGCGCCAATGACCAGTGGGCATTCTTCCCCTCGGGATCGGCAGGTTACCGCTTCTCTGAAGAAAAATACTTCGAACCGCTGAAAGCATGGTGGAGCAACGGTAAGATCCGTGCAAGCTACGGCCACGTAGGTAACGAGAACATCGGCTCGAACATGTTCCTGTCGACTATCTCGCAGGTATCTCAGGGCAACGTACATTGGGTCAACGGCAACCAGAAGATCACTGAAGCCGGCATGCCTACCCTGGTATCCAGCTCACTTACCTGGGAACGCATCATCACCACCGACGTAGGCTTTGACCTGGGCTTCCTGAACAACTCGCTCAACGTAAGCTTCGACTGGTTCAACCGCGAGACCAAGGATATGATCGGCCTCGGCCAGCAGCTGCCTCTGACTCTCGGCGCATCGTCGCCCCGCAGCAACAACGGTACCCTGCGCACCCGCGGCTGGGAACTTTCGCTGTCGTGGAACCACTCGTTCGGCGAATGGGACGTTTACGCCAACTTCAACATCGGCGACGCCCGCTCGAAGATCACCAAGTGGAACAACGCCACCGGCATGATCTACGGCTACGACCCCGCAATGAGCGGTTCGTCGGGCAGCAGCTACTTCACCCCCGACACCTACTACGGCGACATCTGGGGCTTCGAGACAGACCGCTACTTCACCATGGACGACATGACTTATGATCCTGACAAGAAGCGCTACGTTCCCAACGAAGGCATCGCTGATCAGACGGCTCTCGAAAGCGGTACATTCCACTATGGCCCCGGCGATATCAAGTTTGCAGACCTCAACGGTGACGGCGTCATCAACTGGGGTAACTCAGACATGATCGAGGTAGGCGGCAAGACCTATGTACCCGGGCAGCCGGGCTACGAGGAAGCCAAAGCCGATCCGAACGCAACCCCCGTACCTGTACGCTCGCTTAAGAACCATGGCGACCTCAAGGTCATCGGTAACGCACTTCCCCGCTACGAGTACTCGTTCCACTTGGGCGGTGCATGGAAGGGCTTCGACCTCGACCTCTTCTTCCAGGGCGTAGGCAAGCGTGACATGTGGGCAACCGGCTCAACTATCATTCCTATGGTACAGAGCGGCTACGGCACATTCACCAACCAGCTAAGCTACAACAAGATCACTATCGACAACTCTACCGGTTACATCTCGGAAGCCAACATCAACCAGGACAATACCTATCCGCGTATGTTCTCCGGTTCGGACGGCACAGGCCGCATCTCGAACATCGGTCAGGGTAAGTTCAACTTCTATCCCCAGTCACGCTATCTGACTTCGCTGGCATATCTGCGTCTGAAGAACATCACCTTCGGCTACACTCTGCCCGCAGACATCACCAAGAAGGCTCTCATCCAGCGTGCCCGCGTATACTTCTCGGCCGACAACGTTTGCTTCCTCCACAACGGCGCAGGCAAATACATGCTCGACCCCGAAATGAACTCGTCGGCCAACAGCACCGCACAGGGTGCCAACGGCGGCCAGGGCACATACGGACGTACAGTGCCTCTGCAGCGTGTATTCTCATTCGGCGTTCAGGTTACTTTCTAAATACCTAATCTTAGAAAACAATGAAAAAGATATTAATCATAAGTGCAGTGGCTCTCGCCGGCGCAGCTCTCACAGGCTGCGACCACTTCCTGGATGAGAATCGCTACCCGTTGTCGACTCAGACCAACAGCCCCGGTTTCTGGAACAACGCAAATAACGTTCAAAATGAAGTTAATTACTTCTATGAGGACTTCCTGGGCTACGGCAACGGCACAGGCTCGGGCAACTTCTACTTCACATGGACAACTGATGACCAGTGCGGCCGTACGACATTCGCCAACTGGCGCAACCTGACGGCTTCTCCCACACAGAGCAGCTGGAGCGCCTCGTATGTGGAAATCCGCCGTGCATACCTGATCATCGAGGGCGTGGAGAATTCAACACTCGCCCAGTCGGTAAAGGAAGACTTTATCGGTCAGGCCCGCCTCTATCTTGCACGCCAGTACTATGACCTGGTACGCAAATTCGGCGATGTACCTCTGATCGACGAAGCTCTCGACCCGACCGACATCGATGCTATGTATACGACTCGTACGAACCGCAACACCGTGATGGACAAGGTTCTCGAGCACCTCGACTATGCCGTGGAGCACATCGCCGCCACGTCAGTCAAGGACAAATTCTCGCGCGACATGGCCCAGGCCATGAAAGCTGAGATCTGTCTGTACGAAGGCAGCTACGCCAAGTACCACCAGAAAGACAACGCCCGCGCAGCCAAATTCTTCGGCGAAGTTGTCAAGGCCGGCGAAGCCATCGCTTCGAAATACGTTCCCGTTGACGACTACACGTCGCTGTATAAGTCGTTCCAGAGCGCAGGCGGCGGCTACAGCGGCATCATGAACAACCGCGAAGTCATCTTCTGCAAGAACTACGTAGAGAACGTGTTCATGCACTCGACTCTTGACTACAGCTGTGCATCCGACGGTATCGCCGGTATCACCCGCGACGCATTCGACAGCTTCCTGCTGCTGAACGGCACACTGCCTACGGACGACAAGGGCGTGCTGACCGAGGATGGCAAGAACATCTCGATCCAGAACCTTCTTGACGTTCGCGACCAGCGCCTGTCCATGACCACCTATCCGTGCCTGGCCTTCACAGGCTACGCCTACGCAGGTCCCAACACCGCCCCGATGTGGTCGAAGACCGGCTACGCAGTATCGAAATACGACAACTTCACCGTATCGAACTCCGACGCAACCTCAGCTAACCGCTCATGGACTTGCGCTCCCCTCTTCTGGGGCGCCCGCCTCTACCTGGCAATCCTCGAAGCCAAAGCTGAACTGGGTACGCTCAACGACGCCGACCTCACCAAGTACATGAAACCTCTGTGGGATCGCGCAGGCTTCACCGTTGCCCCGACCGTCGCTCTGCTCAGCAGCATCAACGACCCGGCCAACGACGTGAACGTATCGAGCCTCATCTGGGAAATCCGCCGTTGCCGCCGCAACGAGCTCATGATGGACGACGACATCCGCTACTGGGACCTCATCCGCTGGCATATGCTCGACCACATGGATACTCAGAAGTACCCGAAGATCGTACAGGGCGCAAATATCTCGATGTGCCCCGAAAGACCGGCCGAAGTATCAGCAGTAGACCCCAACTATCTCGACTGCTCATACGGTCAGGAGCGTATCTTCAACAACCGTCAGTATCTCTATCCTATCCCCACGGATCAGATCTCGATCTACAAACAGCATGACGTAGAACTGACCCAGAACCCGGGATGGTAATCAGCTGAAAAAGTTCTAAATTCCCGATAAGAGGGGCGCGGCCACCGGGTCGCGCCCCTCATTTTTTTCGCTGTGTCGCGGGCGGGTTTTCGACAAAAAATGCGTAACTTTGCAGGCATTATGAAGCTTGGATTTGACAACGAGAAATATCTCAGAATACAGAGCGAGCACATCAAGGAACGTATCGCTCAGTTCGGCAACAAACTGTATCTGGAGCTTGGCGGCAAGCTCTTCGACGACTATCACGCCTCGCGCGTGCTGCCCGGCTTCCAGCCCGACAGCAAGCTACAGATGCTCAGCCAGCTGAGCGACCACGCCGAGATAGTGATAGTGATCTCGGCCCGCGACATCGAGAAGAACAAGGTGCGCAACGACCTGGGCATCACGTACAACGAGGACGTGCTGCGCCTGCGCGAGGCGTTCATGGACCGCGGTTTCATGGTGAGCTCGGTCGTCATCACCCACTACAACGGCCAGAGCAGCGCCGTGGCATTCCGCGAGAAGCTGCACCGCATGGGCATCACCACCTACTGCCACTACAGCATCGAGGGCTATCCGACGAACGTGCGGCTGATCGACTCGGACGAGGGCTTCGGCAAGAATGACTACATCAAGACCACTCGGCCGCTGATCATCGTCACGGCGCCCGGGCCGGGCAGCGGCAAGATGGCCGTGTGCCTGAGCCAGCTCTACAACGAGCACAAGCGCGGGGTCGAGGCCGGCTACGCCAAGTTCGAGACGTTCCCGGTGTGGTCGCTGCCGCTTAAGCACCCGGTCAACATAGCCTACGAGGCGGCCACGGCCGACCTGAACGACGTGAACATGATCGACCCCTTCCACCTCGAAGCCTACGGGAAGACGGCCATCAACTACAACCGCGACATCGAGATATTCCCCGTGCTCGATACTCTGTTCGAGGGCATCTACGGCAAGAATCCCTACAAATCGCCTACGGACATGGGCGTCAACATGGTGGGATTCTGCATCAGCGACGACGAGGTGTGCCGCGAGGCGTCGAAGAACGAGATAATCCTGCGCTACTTCACGGCGCTGAACAAGATGGCGCGCGCCGACGGCAATGAACAGGAGGTGTCGAAGATAGCCCTGCTGTTCAAGCAGGCCGGCATCGACACGAGCTACCGCAAGCCGGTGGTGGCCGCGCGCGAGCGTGCCGAGCAGACTCGCCGGCCGTCGTCGGCCATCGAGCTGCCCGACGGCACGGTCATCACGGCCGGATCGAGCGATCTGCTGGGGCCGAGCGCGGCGCTGATCCTCAATGCCATCAAGCATCTGGCCGGCATCGACCACCAGGTGAAGCTCATACCGCAGCACATGATCGAGCCCATCCAGTACACGAAGCTCAACTATCTGAACGGCCACAACCCGCGGCTGCATACCGACGAAGTATTGGTGGCGCTGTCGGTGCTGAGCACGCACGACGACAACTGCCGACGGGCACTGCGCGAGCTGCCTGCGCTGCGCGGCTGCCAGGCGCACTCGACGGTGATGCTCGGCGAGGTCGACCACAAGATATTCAAGCGACTGGGAGTCGGGCTGAGCTGCGATCCGGCGCGGAAATAAGAAAAAGCCGGGCCCCGGGAGGCTCGGCTTTACTTATCGTGCGCATGAAGGGACTCGAACCCTTACGTCCGAAGACATTAGATCCTAAGTCTAACGCGGCTACCAATTACGCCACACGCGCTTGACAGCCGCAAAGGTACGACATAATTCCATTTCACGCAAAAAATTAAAAATTAAAAATGCATAATGCGTAATTAAATTCAGAATTTAAAATGCATAATGCAGAATTATTAATATAAGTATGGAACGAACGGTGATAATGGCGGTGGCCGCCATGGCCGCAGTGACGGCGGCGGCCGAGGCACCGGCCGTGACGGACGAGAACGCGCGGATGGCCGCTGCCGGACTTGTCGACGCACAAGCCATATGCCCGGGGCTGATCGTGGATCTGATGTACGCGCGGGCTGACAATTTCACCGGCGTGCGCCTCTACGACAACCTCAGCGGCGCGTGGCTGCTGCCGGCGGCGGCCGAGTCGCTGGCGGAGGCGCAGCGGATGCTCGAACGCGAGCACCCGGGGCTGCACATCAAGGTGTGCGACGCGGGCCGGCCCATGAGCGTGCAGCGACGCATGTTCAGCGCCGTGCAGGGCACGCCCAAGAGCCGCTACGTGAGCAATCCGTCGCGCGGCGGGGGCCAGCACAACTACGGCGTGGCCGTCGACGTGACGCTGGCCGACAGCTGCGGGCGCGAGCTCGACATGGGCACTCCGGTCGACCACCTGGGCCCGGAGGCGCACATCGGTCCGGCCGAACGTCAGATGCTGGCGGCCGGGCGGCTGACGCAGGCGCAGCTCGACAACCGGCTGCTGCTGCGCCGGGTGATGAAAGCGGCCGGCTTCACGACGCTGCCCACCGAATGGTGGCACTTCAACCGCTACAGCCGCCGCTACGCCCGCGCGCACCTGCGGCGCCTCGACTTCTGAAAGTTTTTCGGAAAAAGTTTGTCGATAAGGAATTTAATTGCTACCTTTGCAGTCCGATTATGTCCAATAATTACCCCGACGGGAGCCGGAGCAGGTCATTGGCCTGTCCTGCTGTGTGCGAACGTCACATTAATTAATTATTAACTAAACGAATAAGAAGTGGATACTTTAAGCTACAAGACCGTATCGCCCAACGCCCAGGCCGTAGAACACGAATGGGTAGTGGTAGACGCCACCGATCAGGTGCTGGGCCGTCTTTGCTCGAAAGTGGCAAAGATCCTTCGCGGCAAGAACAAGCCGTCGTACACCCCGTACACCGAATGCGGAGACAACGTGATCATCATCAACGCCGACAAGGTACGCCTGACGGGCAAGAAGATGACCGACCGCACCTATCTGACTTTCAGCGGCTACCCCGGCGGCCAGCGCGAGCTGTCGCCCGAAGTGCTGATGAAGAAATCGTTCAACAAGCACATCAAGAACGGCATTCACCCGCTGTTCGTGCACGTGATGAAGGGCATGCTGCCCAAGAACCGTCTCGGTCGCCGTCTGATCGAGAACATGCACGTCTACAACGGACCGAGCCACCCGCACGAGGCCCAGAACCCGAAAGTCATAGACATCAACAAAGTGAAATAACCGACTATGGAAACAGTAAATGCAGTAGGCCGCCGCAAGGCCGCCGTAGCCCGCGTAATCGTAAAGGAAGGCAACGGCACTATCACCATCAACCATCGCCCGCTGGAAGTTTACTTCCCGTCGTCGATCCTTCAGTTCATCGTAAAGCAGCCCCTGACGGTGCTTGACGTAGCCGAGAAATACGACATCCAGGTGAATCTGGACGGCGGCGGCTACAAGGGACAGGCCGAGGCCCTTCGTCTGGCCATCGCCCGCTCGCTGGTCAAGATCAACCCCGAGGACAAGGCAACCCTGCGCAAGCACGGCTTCATGACCCGCGACCCGCGCGCCGTCGAGCGTAAGAAACCGGGCCGTCCGAAGGCACGCAAGCGCTTCCAGTTCAGCAAGCGTTAACCTCTCCCTCGATATCCGCGCCTGAGAGAGGCCGGAAACAGAGTTTAGTATCTAAACCGCCGGGATGGACACGTTCCCTACCCCCCGGTTGAAACCCAAAGAACGTAAACCAACAACAGACAACCAAACACAATGGCTACACCCACATTTGACCAGCTCCTTGAGGCAGGATGCCACTTCGGCCACCTCAAACGCAAATGGAACCCCGCAATGGCTCCCTACATCTTCATGGAGCGCAATGGTATCCACATCATTGACTTATACAAGACTGCCGCCAAGATCGACGAGGCAGCGGCAGCCCTGAAGAGCATCGCCAAGTCGGGCAAGAAAGTGCTCTTCGTAGCAACCAAAAAACAGGCCAAACAAGTAATCGCCGATCTGGCACAGAGCGTCAACATGCCCTACGTGATCGAACGCTGGCCGGGCGGCATGCTCACCAACTTCCCCACCATCCGCAAGGCCGTCAAGAAGATGACCTCGATCGACAAGATGACCAAGGACGGTACGTTCGACAACCTTTCGAAACGCGAACGCCTGCAGATCACCCGTCAGCGCGCCAAGCTCGAGAAGACTCTGGGCTCGATCGCCGACCTGAACCGTCTGCCGTCGGCCCTGTTCGTAGTCGACGTGCTCAAGGAGCGCATCGCCGTAGCAGAAGCCAACCGCCTCGGTATCCCCGTGTTCGCCATGGTCGACACCAACTCGGATCCCAACAACATCGATTTCGTGATCCCCGCCAATGACGACGCATCGAAGTCGATCGAGCTCGTCGTAGGCTCGCTCGTGGCAGCCATGAACGAAGGCCTCGAGGAACGCAAGGCCGAGAAGGTCGACACCGCCGCCGCAGGCGAAGGCGAGGCCGCTCCCGCTCCCAAGCGCGAACGCCGCCGCGTGCGCAAGGCCGACGCCGCTCCCGAAGCGTCGGAAGCTCCCGCAGAAGCTCCCGCAGCCGAAGCCGCAGCCGAATAATCAACCCATTACTCCACCAATTAACACCATTATAACTATGGCAGTAACAATGGCAGAAATCACCAAGCTGCGCCACCTCACCAGCGCCGGCCTGATGGACTGCAAAAAAGCTCTCGCCGAGACCGACGGCGACATCGAAAAGGCCGTCAAGATCCTCCGCAAGAAGGGTCAGGCAGTGGCCGCCAAGCGCGAAGACCGCAACGCCGCCGAAGGCTGCGTGCTGTCGAAGAACGAAGGCACGTTCGCCGCTATCGTAGCCCTCAACTGCGAGACCGACTTCGTGGCCAAGAACGCCACCTTCGTCGCCCTCACCCAGCAGCTGCTCGACCTGGCCGTGGCCAACAAGGTGAAGAGCCTCGATGAACTCAAGGCCCTGACCGTCGACGGCCGCACGGTAGCCGACCTCGTCACCGAAGAGAGCGGCAAGACCGGCGAGAAGACCGAAATCTCGGCATACGAATGGCTCGAGGCGCCCTCGACCACCTCGTACAACCACCTGGGCAACAAGCTCGCCACCATCGCAGGATTCAACCTCGAGGGCGTCGACTACCAGGTAGGCCGCGACGTGGCCATGCAGATCGCCTCGATGAACCCCGTGGCCGTAGACCAGGCCAGCGTGCCCCAGGCCGTAAAGGACTCGGAGTACAACGTAGCCGTCGAGAAGACCAAGCAGGAGCAGGTCAAGAAGGCTGTCGAAGCCGCCCAGAAGAAGGCCGGCATCAACCCCAACCTCGTTGACTCGCCCGACCACATCGAGTCGAACATCAACAAGGGCTGGCTCACCCGCGAGGAGGCCGACAAGGCAATCGAGATCGCCGAGAAGGTAGGCGCCGAAAAGGCAGCCAACCTCCCCGAGCAGATGATCAAGAACATCGCCCAGGGCCGCCTGAACAAATTCTACAAGGAGAACTGCCTGATGGAACAGGAATTCATCAAGGACGGCGATCTGACCATCGGCAAGTACCTCGAGCAGTCGCAGAAGGGCCTGACCGTCGTAGAATTCAAGCGCGTCAATCTCAACGCCGACTGATCCACCGCCAAGTCTTACAATAATGCGCCGACCCGCCGCGGGCCGGCGCATATTTTTTATGCAGCTGCGCGCATATCAGAGTTATCAGACCAATTAAGCTCGGGTTAGGATAAATTAGCGAAAAGATTTTTGATTATTTATGGAAAATAGCTAAATTTGCTATTTGGAAAATGGAGCAGCTGTTCTACATATTACCGCGCGGCATGGCCATCGGTGCCCTGATATCGGCCCCGATGGGTCCGATAGGCATCCTCATCATCCAGCGCACCCTGAGCAAAGGGCGCTGGGCCGGTATGTCGACCGGCGTAGGCGCCGCTCTGAGCGACCTGATCTACTGCCTGCTGACGGGTTTCGGTCTGAGTTTCATCACCGACTTCATCGAGGAGCAGCAGCAGTGGCTCCAGCTTGTCGGCGGCATAGTGCTGGCCATTTTCGCCCTGTATCTTTTCCGCAAGAATCCCACCCGCGCCCTCAAGAGCGCCGAACAGACTCCGACGAGCAACTATTGGACCGATTTCGTGACCGGCTTCCTGCTCACTTTTTCCAATCCGCTGATACTCTTCTTCATAGTAGGCCTTTTTGCCCGGTTCTGCCTGATACTGCCTGACTTCACCATCGGCCACTACATCTTCGCGTACGTCTGCCTGCTGGGCGGGGCGCTCGTGTGGTGGTGGGGAGTGACTTGGCTTGTCAACCGCCTGCGCCGCCGCTTCAACGTGCGCTCGCTGTGGCTCGTCAACCGGATTGTGTCAATCATACTGATGGCGATGGGCGCCATCGGCATCACCATGGCCCTGAAAGAAATGATTTAACCGAACAAACAGCAACAGAATATGACCGAAAACGACCGCAAAAGCATACACATACCCCGCATCGACCGGCTCGACGAAATGTCCGATCCGAACGCCATCATCGCCCTGCTCGATGACAAGGGGGCGCGCTCCGACATCAGCACCGTCAACTGGCCCGAAGTGTCGCCCTACCGCCCGATGACCTCGTTTGCGTGCGCATATTCGGCAAAATACATCTACATCGACTTCCTGGTGCGGTGCAACTACCTGCGCGCCGAGAACACGGCCGACCAGTCGCCCGTGAGCCAGGACTCGTGCGTGGAATTCTTCATCGACCCGCGGTGCGACGGACATTACTGGAACTTCGAGTTCAACTGCATCGGCGCCATCAACGCCTCGCACCGCAGCGAGCGTCCGCACCCCACGCGGCTCAACACCGCCGAACTGGCCTCGGTGCGCCGCTGGCCGTCGTGCGGCACGCGGGCGTTCTGCGAGATCGAGGGACTGTTTACCTGGAACCTGCTGGTGGCCATTCCGCTGGAGCTGATGGGACTCGACGGCGACCACATACCCGACCACGCCCGCGCCAACTTCTACAAATGCGCCTCGGCCACGTCGGAGCCGCACTACCTGTCGTGGAACCCGATCCACATCGAGAAGCCCGATTTCCACCGGCCCGACTTCTTCGGCGACATCTATTTTGACAAACCCTAAACCACACCCCAGCACCATGACCATAACACGACTCCTCATCCTCGCCGCAGTCACTGCCGTCGGAGCGACAGCCACCGCGGCCACTCCGGCATGGCTTGAAAACGACTCGGCCGCCGCCATCAAGAGCCGCATCCGGGCCGACTTTCCCTGGACGTTCGACGAATTCGCCGAACGCGCCCGGCAGCACGATCCGAGCCTCACCCGCGCCACGATCGACACGCTCATCCTCAACAACTACGTCGAGACCATGGTGATCGACGACACCGTTCGCGTCTTCCGCAAGGGCCTGCGCAACCTCTACTACCTCGACCCGGCCCGCAACGAAGGCTGGCACCACCGCGGCGCCAATCCCGGCGAGCGGCGTCTGAGCTATGTCGACTCCGTCATCGACTGGAGTCGCGGCACAAATCCCACCGGAGGTGCCCACCGCGTGCACTACCGCTTCTCGGTGGCCGTGCCCTACCACGAGGCCATCGCCGGCGACACCCTGCGCGTGTGGATGCCCGTGCCGATGAACACCGCCCGTCAGAGCAACTTCAGGCTGCTCAACGCCTCACAGCCCGGCTACGTGATGTCGGACGGCCGCTCGGTACACAACACCATCTACTTCGAGGGCCCCGCTCCGGCACCCGGCGACACGGCCCGCTTCAGCTATGAGGCCGAGTTCACCACCGCGGGCCAGTTCTTCCCCGAAGAATACATCCTCGCCAACCTGAAGCCCTACGACAAGAACAGCGAGCTCTACAAGAAATACACAGCCGTGGAGGCGCCGCACATAGTGAATCTGCCGTCGCTGGCCCGAGCCATTGCCGGTGACGAGACCAACCCCTACCGCATCAGCGAGAAGGTGTTCGACTTCATCTCAAACTTCCCCTGGGCCGGCGCCCGCGAGTACAGCACCATCGACTGCATACCGACCTACGTTCTTCACGAAGGCCACGGCGACTGCGGCCAGGTGTCGCTGCTCTATATCTCGCTCATGCGCACCTTAGGCATCCCGGCGCGCTGGGAGAGCGGCTGGATGATCCATCCGGGCGAAAAGAACTTCCACGACTGGGCCGAAGTGTACTTCGAAGGCATCGGCTGGGTACCGGTCGACACCTCGTTCGGCCGCTACAGCACCGGCAAGCGCCGCGAGACCGTCGGCTTCTACTCACACGGCATGGATGCCCACCGCTTTGCCACCAACCAAGGCATAGCCGGCGAGCTTTATCCGCCCAAACGCTATGTCCGTTCCGAGACCGTCGACTTCCAGGCCGGCGAGGTCGAGACCGGCCGCGGCAACCTCTACTGGCCGGGCTGGGACAGCCATCTTGAACTGATCAGTGTAACTCCCGTCGAAAAACAGCCATGAACCGAATAAGCCGCATAATTCTGCTTGCAGCAGTCCTGCTCACGGGCTCGCTCGCAGCCACAGCCTCGTCCAAGGGCCAGGAAATTCTCGACCGCGTGAAGAAAGAAATGGCTCCGGACAGCCGTCAGGCCGTCTTCGAGCTGAAGATCGACAAGCAGCGCGACCGCACGGCCGTGCTCACGGGCGTGACCTCCGACAGCGCCGCCCTCCGTGCCGCCACGGCCGCCCTCGACGCCGCCGGCATCCGCTACCACAACGAAGCTACCGTCTACCCCTCGGACCGCATGGGCCTGATCCGCATCCCGGTGGCCTCGCTGCGCACCCGCGGCGCGCACGCCGGCGAGATGGCTACGCAGGCCGTCATGGGCACTCCGGTGCGCATCCTCGACAACACCGGCGAGTGGTGGCGCGTACAGACCCCCGACGGCTACATAGCCTGGGTGCCCGACTCGTCGGTCGCGCCCAAGACGGCTGAGGAGATGGACGCCTGGCGGTCGAACGACCGACGAATGACCGTCGGCAGCCTGTGGCAGACCCGCGCCTACAGCAGCCCGACGGCCGGAGGCCCTCGCGACGTGGTCACCGACCTCGTCCTCGGCGCCATAGTCGAGGCCGACACCACGCTGGCACCCATAGGCTCACGCATAGCCATCGTGCTGCCCGACGGCCGGCGCGCCTGGGCCGACGCCGCCGACCTGACGGCCATCGAAGCCTGGGCTGACCAGCCCTTCGACGCCGTCAAGATCCTCGACACCGCATATTCGCTCGAAGGCTCGCCCTACCTGTGGGGGGGGACGTCCGTGAAGTCGGTCGACTGCTCCGGTCTGGCCAAAGTCAGCTACCTCAACAACGGCATCATCCTGCGCCGCGACGCCTCGCAGCAGGCGCTGACCGGACAGCGCCTCGAGGCCGACGCCTGGCCCGAGTACCAGCCCGGCGACCTGATGTTTTTCGGCAACCGCGAGACGGGCCGCGTCACCCATGTGGCCATCTACGACCACGACGGCCGCTACATCCACTCGTCGGGCCGCGTAAAGCGCAACAGCGTCGATCCCGCATCGCCCGACTATCTTTACAGCCCGCTCCACTCCGTGCGCATCCACGGCATGGAAGGCACCGACGGCATCACGCGCGCCATCGACCACCCCTGGTATTTCAACAAAAAGTAAACATCTGTAACCCACGACCATGAACCGAAGAAATTTCCTCAAAACCTCTGCACTGGGCCTGGCCCTGGCCGCCAGCCCCATCTCGCTGTCGGCGGCCGGCGAGCCGACCCGCAAGACCACCCGCCCGGGCAAACTCAACCTCTCATTCGAGCCCTACGAGCTCAAACTCCGCCACGCCTTCAACCTGGCGCGTTCGCAGCGCACCACCACTCCGGGCGTACAGGTACAGATCGAATACGACGGCATCGTCGGCTACGGCGAGGCATCCATGCCTCCCTACCTGGGCGAGAACGTCGAATCTGTGACCAAATTCCTCTCAAGCCTCGACCTGAGCCACATCAACGATCCCTTCGCCATGGAGGAGATCCACGAATACATGGACAGCGTAGCCGACGCCAACCGCGCCGCCAAGGCGTCCGTCGACATCGCCCTCCACGACCTCACAGGCAAAATCATGGGGCAGCCCTGGTATAAGATCTGGGGCCTGAACCCCGAGAAAGCGCCCAACACCTCGTTCACCATCAGCTACGACGCCGACCCGGCCGAGATGAAGGCCAAGATCGACGAGACCGCACCCTTCAAGGTCGTCAAGGTCAAGATGGGCGTCGGCCACGACAAGGAGACCGTCGAGGCCCTGCGCAAGCACAGCGACGTGGCCATCTGCGTCGACGCCAACCAGGGCTGGACCAACAAGGAGGAGGCCCTGGCCATGTGCGAGTGGCTCGCCGACCGCAACTGCCTCTTCGTGGAACAGCCCATGCCGAAGGAAATGATCGAGGAAACCGCATGGGTGCGCGAGCGCTCGCCGCTGCCGCTGATCGCCGACGAATTCATGCAGCGGCTGCCCGATGTGGTTCGGGCATCCCAGGCCTACGACGGCATCAACATCAAGCTCATGAAGAGCACGGGCATGCACGAAGCCTACAAGATGGCCACGCTGGCCCGCTCGCTGGGCATGAAGGTGATGCTCGGCTGCATGACCGAGACCTCATGCGCCGTGACCGCCGCCGCACAGCTCTCGCCGCTGGTCGACTGGGCCGATCTGGACGGCAACCTGCTCATCGCCAACGACCGCTTCGACGGCATCAAGATCGTCGACGGCAAGGTGACCATCCCCGACCGCCCCGGCATCGGCGTCGAACTTATCGGCTGATTTCCGTCCGGTTTCGGTTCTGTCTCAAAAAATTGAGCCGAAAAAGAGGCGGATGCTTGCAGAGTTGAAAAAAAGTCGTTAACTTTGCAACCCGAATTGTGGAATAATAAAACAAAACAAAATACAGGCAATGAAAAGAACATTCCAACCCCACAACCGCAAGCGCGTCAACAAGCACGGTTTCCGCGAACGTATGTCGACTCCCGAAGGCCGCAAGGTCCTGTCGCGCCGTCGCGCCAAAGGCCGCGCTCATCTGACCGTTTCGGATACGCTCGCACACAAGTAAAAAGCCCGTATCCGCAGACTTAAGACCCGTGATCCTGTCAGCGGGGTCTCAGCTCAGCCCTGCCGCACCGGCGGGGCTGACGCATTGTTGGCTGCGGGCCGGTTCGGCATCCGGTCATAAATGATGGCCATTTTGTCAACAGTACCGCGCAGAAGGATAAAATTTTGCTATCTTTGTCTCATTATGATTAAGAAAGTTTTCACCACCCTGGCTGCCGCCGCGATTGCCGTCGCCGCACAGGCCCAACTTGCCGCAGGCGAGAAATCGCTCGGTCCCAAGATCGGATACGTATCGCACAACAGCTCGTGCGTCGCCGGCCTGGTCTTTCAGTACAATCTATCGAGCCGCGTCAGACTCGCTCCCGAACTGTCGTGTGTGTTCCGCAACAAGAGTCAGGACGCGCTGCTGATCGATCTCAACGTACACATGCCCTTCGGTGTCGGCAGCGACCGCGCGTGGCTCTATCCGCTGGCAGGCCTGGCGTTCAACTCATGGTCGACCCACGGCGTAGTGACGGCCGATGACGACGATGTCACGACACATGTCAACCGCTTCGGCCTGAATGCCGGCGCCGGCTTCGAGCTCCGCTGCTCCGAAACGCTCAAGATCAATATCGAGGCAAAGTACACTCTGGTCAAATCCTACTCGGCGGCCTACGTCACCGCCGGCATCAGCTACGTATTCTGATGGAAAACGACAGCCATATAACCATCCTCGGCATCGAATCGTCGTGCGACGACACATCGGCGGCCGTCATCCGCGACGGACTGCTGCTGAGCAACGTCATCACGTCGCAGAGCGTCCACGAGGAGTACGGCGGCGTAGTGCCCGAGCTGGCCTCGCGCGCCCATCAGCAGAACATCGTTCCGGTAGTCGACACTGCGCTGAAACGCGCCGGCATCGGCCGCCATGATCTATCGGCCATAGCCTTCACCCGCGGGCCGGGGCTGCTGGGCTCGCTGCTGGTCGGCACGAGTTTCGCCAAGGGCATGTCGCTGGGGCTGCGCGTGCCGCTGATCGACGTCAACCACCTTCACGGCCACGTGCTGAGCCACTTCGTGCGACGTCAGCCCGACGACCGCGTGCCGCGCTTCCCGTTCCTGTGCCTGCTCATCTCGGGGGGCAACAGCCAGCTCGTGGTGGTGCGCAACTACAACAACATGGAGATCATCGGACGCACCATCGACGACGCCGCCGGGGAAGCCTTCGACAAATGCGCCAAGGTCATGGGCCTGCCCTACCCGGGCGGCCCGCACATCGACCGTCTGGCAGCCGAAGGCGACCCGGATGCCTTCAGATTCAGCCGGCCACACATCGCCGGACTCGACTACAGCTTCAGCGGCCTGAAAACATCTTTCCTGTATACTCTGCGCGACAATCTGAAGACCGACCCCGACTTCATCGAAAAGCGCAGGGCAGACCTGGCAGCATCGCTGCAACGCACCATCATCGACATCCTGCTCGACAAACTCGGCAAAGCCGTCGACGCCACCGGCGTGGAGACCGTCGCCATAGGCGGCGGCGTGTCGGCCAACTCAGGCGTCCGCGCCGCCGTGGCCGACTTCTGCCAGAGCCGCGGACTCGAGGCATTCATCCCCGAGCGCGCCTTCACCACCGACAATGCCGCCATGGTGGCCATGGCCGGATACTTCAAGTATCTCGACAAGGACTTCTGCAGCTACGACAGCACGCCTTACGCGCGCGTAACAGTCTGAAAAAAAACAATCGATATCAACCACTATTCACGTATATGAGACTCTCAATCATCATCATCGGCGACGAGATACTCATCGGGCAGGTAACGGACACAAATTCCGGAGCCATAGCACGCACGTTCGGGCCGGCCGGATGGGAAATCGCGTCGGTCCACACCGTCGGCGACAGCGCCGAGTCCATCACGGAGGCCGTAAACCGCGCTCTCGGCGTCTCAGATCTGGTGATCACCACCGGTGGCCTCGGCCCGACCAAGGACGACATCACCAAGACCGTGCTGATGCAGATCTTCGGCGGCGAACTCGCACCCGACGCGAGCGTAACCGAAAACATACGGCGCGTATTTGCCCTCCGCAACCTGCAGCTCAACGCCTCGACCGAGGCGCAGGCCCTGGTGCCGACAAGCTGCCGAGTGATCCAGAACCGCTACGGCACAGCTCCGATAATGTGCTTCGAGAAAGACGGCAAAGTGCTTATATCCATGCCCGGCGTACCGTTCGAAACCGAAGGCATGCTCCCTGAAGTAGCAGAATATGTGCGCAAGCGGCTTACTCCCGACGAGGTACGTCTGCACCGGAGCGTCATGGTCACCGGCATCACCGAGTCGGCCCTGTCCGAGCACCTTACAGAATTCGAGACATCGCTCGGCGACGGACTGCACCTTGCCTACCTGCCTACGCCGGGCCTCATACGCCTGCGCCTTGACGGCACCGGGACGAGCGGAAGCGACATCGCGACCCGCTATGAAGCCGCATACAGACAACTCATCGACACACTTGGCGAACTCGCCATATACGAAGGCGATGCCGACGCCGCGGCCATCGTGCTTGACACCCTGCGGCGCCGCGGTCTTACGCTGGCTACGGCCGAAAGCTGCACCGGCGGCAACATAGCGCACCTGCTGACCTCAGTTCCCGGCAGCAGCGACGTATTCACAGGCTCGGTAGTCAGTTATTCAAACAGTGTCAAGCATCGCCTCTTAGGCGTCGGCGAAGCCGATCTCGACCGCTACGGCGCCGTGTCGCAGCAGGTCGTGGAGCAGATGGCGGTCGGAGCCTGCCACGCCACCGGCGCCGGCTGCGCCGTGGCCACATCCGGCATCGCCGGCCCCGGCGGAGCCGTCGAAGGCAAACCGGTAGGCACCGTATGGATTGCCTGGTGCGCCGGCGGCCGCGTCAGCTCGCGCCTGTTCCACCTGCCGGGCAACCGCGCCCGCGTCATAGGCCGTGCATCCGTAGAGGCTCTGCTGGGCCTTCTCAAAATCATCTGACTCTACATCATGAAATGAACCGATCATGAACAGGATACTGACAAAAGAACACTTTTCGGAGCGTGTGGTCTGCCTTACGGTCGAAGCGCCGCTGATCGCCCGCTCGCGCCGCCCGGGCCACTTCGTCATCGTCATACCCGACGAGAAGGGCGAGCGCATCCCCCTGACAATAGCAGATGCGGACCGCGAACGCGGCAGCATCACACTCGTAGTCCAGGCAGTAGGCGACTCCACCGCCAAAATATGCTCGCTCGAGCCCGGGCAGTACCTCCACGACATTGTAGGGCCTCTCGGGCAGGCCACACACATCGAAAAACGCGGCACAGTGGTATGCTGCGGCGGCGGTGTGGGTGTGGCGCCCCTGCTGCCCATCATTCGCGCCATGAAGGAAGCCGGCAACCGCGTCGTCAGCGTACTGGCTGCCCGTACCCGCGAGCTCATTATCCTCGAGAAGCAGGTAGCTGAATACTCCGACGAGGTCATAATCATGACCGACGACGGGTCTTACGGCCAAAAAGGCCTCGTCACGGCCGGCGTCGAGCAGGTGATACAGCGGGAACAGGTCGACGAGGTAGTCACCATCGGGCCTGCCATAATGATGAAATTCGTGGCCGCCCTGACAAAAAAATACGGCATACCCACCACATGTTCGCTCAACACCATCATGGTCGACGGCACGGGCATGTGCGGCGCCTGCCGCGTGACTGTGGGCGGAAAAGTCCGCTTTGTATGTGTCGACGGACCTGAATTCGACGCCCACCAGGTCGACTTCGATGAAATGATGATGCGCCTCCGCGCTTATAACTAAAAGATCAAGATCATGCCAGACAATATATCACCGCGCGATGCACAGTGGCGTGCCGACCTGCGCAACGCCCTCAGCCCCAAGGAGCGCACCGCCATTCCGCGGGCACAGATGCCCATGCTTGATGCCGTCTACCGCATCCACACCAACGAAGAAGTGAACCAGGGCCTGTCGGCCGATCAGGCCCGCGTGGAGGCTACCAGATGCCTCGACTGTCCGGATCCGCAATGCGTTCAGGGCTGTCCCGTGAATATCGACATACCGGGCTTCATCAAGAACATACAGCGCGGCGACGACGCGGCCGCCGCCGGCGTGCTCCGCGCCACGAGCGCGCTGCCAGCCGTATGCGGCCGAGTGTGCCCGCAGGAGAAGCAATGCGAGAGCCGCTGCATATACAATAAGATGAAAAAACCGCCTGTGGCCATCGGCTGGCTCGAGCGCTTCGCCGCCGACTCCGCAGCGGCGTCAGGCAGCATACCCGAAAGCGCCCGAATGGCGCCGACCGGCAAAAAGGTCGCCGTAGCAGGATCCGGCCCGGCCGGACTGTCGTTCGCAGGCGATATGGCTCGCCGCGGCCACAAGGTCGTGGTCTTCGAGGCCCTGCACCAGATCGGCGGCGTACTCAAATACGGCATCCCGGAATTCCGTCTGCCCAACTCCGTTGTCGACAACGAACTAAAGGCACTCGCCGATCTGGGTGTCGAATTCCGGCCCGACACCGTAATCGGCAAGACGCTGAGCTACGACGACCTGCTCGCCGAAGGCTTCGACGGCATATTCGTGGCCTCCGGCGCCGGACTGCCCCGCTTTATGGGCATTCCGGGCGAAAACCTGATCAACATACTGTCGTCCAACGAATATCTCACGCGCATAAACCTTATGCACGCCGGCACGCCCGGCTACGCCACACCCGCGCCCCGCGGCGCCCGCGTGGCAGTAATCGGGGGCGGCAACACGGCCATGGACTCCGTGCGCACGGCACTGCGGATGGGCGCCGAAAAGGCCTTCCTGGTCTACCGCCGCAGCGAGGCGGAGATGCCGGCGCGCCGCGAGGAGATAGCTCACGCCCGCGAAGAAGGTGTCGAATTCATGACCCTGTGCAACCCCGTGGAGTATCTCGGCGACGAACGCGGCCACGTGCGCGCGATGCGGGTCCAGCGCATGGAACTCGGCGAACCTGACGCCTCGGGACGCCGCTCACCCGTACCTATCGAAGGAGCCATCGACGAAATACCTGTCGATGTAGTCATAGTCAGCGTGGGCGTATCGCCCAACCCGCTGATACCCTCGTCGATCGACGGGCTCGAAGTCACCAACCGCGGCACCATTTCCGTCGACGAAAACCACCGGTCGTCGATACCGACGATCTGGGCCGGAGGCGACATCGTCAGAGGTGGTGCGACAGTGATACTCGCCATGGGCGACGGCCGCGCGGCCGCCGCAGCGATGGACGCCGCGCTGCGCTGAGAGTCGCTTGCAGTAACAGATTAGCTATTGTAGCTATCTTAGCTATGATAGCTAATTTTTTATAAAGAAGCAAGAAGGCGGGGAAGATCGGCGATGCGGTCGAGAACCGCGTCGGAAAGCGGAGCGATATCTTCGCGGGAATTGGTGGTAGGAATGCCGACAACATATGCCCCGGCAGCACGCCCGGAGCGAAGGCCGTTGAGCGAGTCCTCGATGACGGCGCAGTCGGCGGCACTGACGCCGAGACGCTCGGCTCCGCGCAGATACGGCTCGGGATCTGGTTTCGAGTGCTCTACGTCCTCATCGGTAATAAGCTCGTCGACATAGCGGACGAAAGCCGGAATGTGGTCGTAGACGGTCAACATCTTGGCCCGGTTGCTCGAAGTGACAATAGCGAGTCTGTAGCCGGCGTCCTTCAGTTCGCCGAGCATAGCCTCGACACCGTCGAAGAGGCGGTAGACCATGCGGCGCTCGAGTTCGCGGAGCATGGCGATGATGGCCGGATGCTGCTCGGCCGGAAAATATGTATTGAGTATGCTGGGCAACGTAGTACCCTTGATTTTCAGAGAAAAGCCGTCGACGCCGGTCGGGAAATGACGTTCGACATCGCTCCAGAATTCAGTATATATGCTTTCGCTGTCGACCAGGACACCATCGAGGTCGAAAAGTACACTTTTAATAGCCATATCAGATATTTGGACGCAAAGTTACGCAAAAAAAGAGACTCCGCACACAGCAGAGCCTCTTTTTATGAGTTATAAGCCGTATCAGCGGACGGTGACCTTATACGAATCGCCGTCGACCACAACGATGTAGAGACCGGGCAGCAGGCTGTCGGACTGTGACATGGCGCGGCCCTCAATGGTGTAAACGGCAGCCGACTCGTACTCGCCGTCGATAACGATGCGGCCCTGCGAGCCGTAGACCTTAACGGCCGGAGTCAGATCTCCGGTAATGTCCTCGGTTCCTGACACGCTCTTGGTTGCGAAGACGGCCATCGAATTGGCGGGGAGCGAGACGGTGACGTTGGTCGAGCCGCTCAGCGTGGGATTGACACCCGGGGTGGCGATGATGAGCTGATTGTTCGAAGCGCTCAGGAGCGACGCGCGGGCCGAGACTGTCATAGCCGAGCCGGTGGCGTTGGGGTTGATGAAGCAGATCACTTCCTTGTCGCCGCTGCGCAGAACGATGGTGCGGGGACGCGACACATCGCCGCCAAGATTGGTCTGGGTGTAGGTAGCGTCGGCAGCGAACAGCTCGGGATTGTGCATGCGGATGTACAGCAGGGCCTGGTAGGTGTCGTGGAGGGCCTTGTAGTTGGAGTTTTCGAGGTTGCTCCAGATCACCTTCTTTGGATCGGTGTTGTTGCCGCTGCCGTTCTTGGTCGTCTGGTTTGCGCCGAGTTCGCCGAACTGCCAGATCATCTTCGGGCCGGGCGTGAGCAGCAGCTGGGCTGCAACGAGGCCGAGACGCTTGGAGGCATTGGTGGCCGAGCGGAGCGCCGTGGCGCCGCGCGATGTGATGGCATATCCGACACGCTCCTCGTCGTGGCTCTCGGCATATGCGATGTAAGTGCCGTCAGGGCGCCCGTATCCAGTGTAGAGCTGGCTGAGCTTGCCGCCGCCGGATCCTTCGGCCTGACCGATGGCGAACTGCGAGAAGTTGTAGTTGAAGTTGGCCCAAAGCAACTGACCGTCCTGAGCCATGGGGGTTTCCTCACTGGCTCCGGCGAGGTGCTCGTTGATATGTATTCCGTTGGGCTTGACCGAGGTGATGACTGCGTGAAGGCGCTTCATGCGGTCGATACGCGACTGGTTGTACTTCTCGGTATCGTGGTTGGAGCCGTACGAGTCATTGTCGCCCAGACCCTTGACGAGGTCGAAACGGAAGCCGTCGACGTTGTAGGCCGTCATCCAGTAGCGCAGAGCGTCCTCCCACTGCTGCTGAACGAGCGGATTGTCCTGACGCCAGTCGTTGAGCACGCTGTAGGCGTGGGGAGCGGTGGCGTTGTAGAATGGATTGCTGTTGATGTCGTACATGCGGTACCAGGGATGAAGGCCGTCGCTCTGGTTGAAGACGATATCAAGAATAACGGCCATACCGTAGCGGTGGCATATCTCGATGAAATCCTTATAGTCCTTGGGCGAGCCGTAGGCCTTGTCGGGAGCGAAGTAGAAGTTGGTGTTATAGCCCCAGGAGTTGTTGCCGTTGAATTCCATGACAGGCATCAGCTCGACGGCGTTGACACCGAGCTCGGCCAGGTATGGGATCTTCTCGATGGCCTGGCGCAGTGTGCCGTTGCCTTCCGACTTGCCTTCAGTGCCGGTGAAGTCGCGCAGCAGCAGTTCGTAGATGACAAGATTGCGGTGATCGGGAATGGTGAAGTCGCTGAACTTGTAATTGCTGTCGAGGTTGCCCTGATAAACGGCCAGAACCACGTCGTCGAAGTAATCGTAGGGGTACTGGGGGCAGTCGGGCCATACTGTGCGGTCGAGGAACTTGTCGCTGTAGCAGTCAAGCACCAGGCGCGCATAGGGGTCGCCGACCTTGATGGTGCCGTCGACAAGGTAGTAGTAGGGGTAAGGCTTGTCGGGGTCGAGACCCTTGACGGTGATCCAGAAGTAGCGGTAGCCGTTGTAGTCGTGGTAGGCCATCACGTTGGAGTTCTTGATGGCGTAGTTGTCCCACGACGGCACGAGGATCACCGATGACTTTCCGGGGGCGGCGAGGCAGAAGGTGACGGACCCGTCGCCGTTGGCGACAGCACCCATCTTGGGCGTACCGCCGGGATATGCGGCCGCCTTCGAGGCCTCCGGAGCCACAAGCGTGAGGCTCTTGGTGACGGTCGTTCCGGCGGCGTTGGTAGCGCTTGCAGTAAATTCATACGAACCGAGGGCCGGGATGGTATATACGGCGCTCAGCGAGGTGACGCTCGATTTGGTGTCGAGATTTGTCCCGTTGACTTTCAGGTCGATGTAGGCAGGCTCGCTGGTGGCCACATTGACTGTCACCGACTTACCGACGGAGGCTATGCCGGATTCCGAAGCAGAAATCGTCATGTTGAATCCTTCCTCGAACACATCTACGAAGATGTCGCCGCCCGCCATCGTCTTGCCTTCCTTGCTGTTGTCGCCGGTGCGGAATACGAGGGCGATGCGCTTGATCTTCTCGTTGGCGCCCAGGTCGGGAAAATAGCTGCGGAAGTCGCCGATAGTAAGGGTATATGTACTGGGCGACACGTATGTCAGTTTGTACTTGTCGGCGTTGTCGCCCCAGGTAGGCGCGTATTTCCAGTCGGAATTGCTGGTGCTCTTGTCGGTAATAAGGCCGATGTGGGCATAGACGGCTGTTGAGGCCGGCAATCCTACGAGCGCTTTGTTGGACTCGGCTGCGTCAGCATGGTATGTGAGCACAATTCCTTTGCTCGACTGTGACAGCAGAGGCGGGTTGCTGGTGATGATCTGGCCGCGCATCCCCACGGCAGTCAGTACCACTAAGAAAAGAAGCAGGACTTTTTTCATGAGTATGTGATAAAGTAAGTTTTTGGTTTATTGCGCAAAGATAGGCATATTCCGCCGATTATGCAAACCGGCCGCTACATTTACCGGAATATTCGTCAGCAAAACCGGGTGTTTGGTGGAAAATTCCATAGCACTTGGTGGAAAAAACGCCGTACGCTCTTGTCACGGGAGTCAAAGTGTTGTAAATTTGCAACATCAACAGAAAACAATTAAAACTTAAAGATATGGATAACGAACTCACCCGCCTCGGCAATGCCGAAAGCCCCATCAAGGAGAACCCCGAAGCAGGCCTTCAGGACGAGAACACCGCGACTGAGAAATCAGGCACCGGCAAGAAGGTTGCGGCCGCGGCCGCAGCAGGCCTCGCGGTAGGCGTGGCAGCCACAGCGCTGACCGCGGCCGATATTGCCGACGAATCCGACATCGTATACATCGACATCGACGACGACGGCGACCTCATCGAGCGCCACGGCAGCAAGGAAGCTCCGATGTCCGACGCAGTCGACGAGGAAATGACCTTCGGCGAAGCCTTCGCGGCAGCCCGCGCCGACGTAGGCCCGGGCGGCACTTTCCTCTGGCACGGCGGTGTCTACGGCACCTTCGACGCTCAGGAATGGAACGAGATGACACCCGCCGAGCAGGTCGACTGGCAGAACTCCATCCAGTGGCACGAGGTGCTGGACTATCAGAACGACTACGTCAACGAGATGCCCGAACCTGTCGGCACTCCCATCGAGGTCGATCCCGAAGACCCCGAGGAGCCCACGGAAACCGAGCCCGACAAGAACGATGACGAGGATGAGCAGGACGACATCTGCGTCGTTCCGGCCGATGACGACGAAATCGGCGAGCCCAACGTCCCCGACCCCGCCGACGAAATCGACGACCTCGACTACACCGACACGAATATCCAGATAGACGATACTATTTATAACGATATATAATGATAGAATCAGTCAGTAACCTTACTCAATATCATAGACTGAGGTCCATTCTCCTCACTCCTTTAATTCCTTTAATGAAGCAGCGCATCCGGGATTTATTTCTGACATCTTTTGCGACTGCGAGTGTGTCACCCCATGTGGGCGGCACACTTTTTTATAGGCCGGGGCATTTGACGTTTTGGCCATAATGGCTATCTTTGTGGAAAAATTCCGCCTATGTTCAGGTCACTGCAGTCATTACGCGGGCTTTTCGCCCTGGGCATCTTTGCCCACCACTTCTTCGGCTTCGAGGCCGGAGGCGACTGCGGCGTGAGCTTTTTCCTGATTCTTAGCGGATTTGTACTGTGCAACGGCTTTGAGGACCGCATCTGTCGCGGTGAGATCACATACGGGCGGTTCGTGTGCGACCGTCTGTCCAAAATCTATCCCCTGCATGTGCTCTGTCTCGCTGCGGCCATCGCCGTGCAGCTCCCCGTGCTGACCGCCGCCGACATACTCCCTGATTTATCGGATCTTCTGCTCCTGCAGGCCTGGATACCTGACTCATCCTACTATTTTTCCGGCAACAGCATTTCGTGGTTCCTGTCGGCGTTGCTGTTTGCCTACCTGCTGTTCCCGCCTCTGGTACGTCTGCCCGGTCACCTGAGCCTGCGCGGCACTGCATCCGGAATCTGCGCCATGCTCACAGTATATTTTATCGCCGTATATTTCACGCAGCACATGGTCAACAACTTCATCTACGTCAACCCGATGATGCGTCTTACCGACTTCGTGCTCGGCATGTTTCTGTGGCAGATATGGCGCCGGGGGTGTGACTCGCGCGCCGTAGCCTATCTGCGCGCGAGGCCTGCGGCCGTCCGCACCCTGGCCGAAGGCGCCGCCATTGCCGTCTTCGCAGGAGCGCTGATGATATATGCATACATACCGCCGCAGTATTCAGCAGCCTCGCTCTGGTGGATGCCGTCGATGCTGCTGATCGGCACGTTCACGGCGCTCGACGCCCGCGGCGGCCTCTTCACCCGCCTGCTGCACCTGCGGCCGCTGATCAGCTTCGGCAACGTCAGCTTCAGCTTCTACATGATCCACATAGTGGCCGGCGAGTATCTGCGCGTGCTTCTCGAAAAACTCGGCATACCTGTTACCTATCAGGTATTCGTGTGGATCCTGCTGTTTCTGACGATCGCTGCATCATATTCCGTCAGCCGATGGTTCGAGCGGCCGGCGGCCGCCCTCTGGCGCAGATATTTTTGCCGTTAGGACGAAAAATCGTAATTTTGCAAAAAAATCAGGAAATATGCAACTTAAAGTCGGCGACACCGTGCGCTACCTCAACAGCGTGGGCGGCGGACGTGTCACAAAAATAGACGGTCAGATGGCCTATGTCGACGAGGACGGCTTCGAGACGCCGGTCCTCGCCCGCGAATGCGTGGTAGTCGCCTCGGGCGACTCGTTTTACAAGAAAGAAGTCCCCGAGGCGCTGCGGCCAAAGCGGGAGGGCGCCCCGGCCGCCAAAGCCGAGTCCAAGGCGGCTCCGGCGTTCCAGCCGGAGTCCGAACCGCTGCCGGCTGTGGAGGAAACGCCCGAAGGCGAGAAACTCAACCTCGTGCTGGGCTTCGAGCCGGCCGACATCCGTAAGCTGAGCTCTACCACGTTCGATGCCTCATTCGTCAACGACTCCAACTACTGGCTCTACCTGACCGTGGCCACACGGCGCCGCGACAGCGACAGCTGGCAGCTGCGCTTCGGCGGCGTCATCGAACCTCAGATGCAGGAGTTTCTGTTCGAACTCACCGTAGACGATCTGCCCGACATCGACCGTATCTCCGTCGAGGCGCTGCCGTTCAAGCGGCCGGGGGAGTTCACCCGCAAAGCGCCCGTCGATTTCGAGCAGCGGCTCGACGCCACCAAGTTCGCCAGGCTACACTGCTTCGACGTCAATCCGTACTTCGACTCTAAGGTGATAGCCCTCGACATCGTGCGCGACGACAAGACCGTAGGGCGTCCGGAGCCTCCGCACGCCGAGGTCCTGAAAGCCGTCCTTACGGAAAAACAGACCGCGGACCGCCGGCGCCCCCGCGCCGTCGAGCGCCGGGCCGTCAAGCCCGACCTGTCGGTGCCCCTCGAAGTCGACCTCCACTCGTCGGAGCTGCTCTACACCACCGACGGCATGTCGAAATCCGACATACTCAACTATCAGATCGACACCTTCCGACGCATCATGGACGAGAACCTGAAGTATCCCGGACGCACCATAATCTTCATCCACGGCAAGGGCGAAGGCGTGCTCCGCGCGGCTCTGATGAAAGAACTCAACCACCGCTACAGGGGCCACGACGTCAGCGACGCATCTTTCCGCGAATACGGTTTCGGCGCCACCAAGGTCGTTATCCGCCACATCAGATGATTCTGGTCTTCTCAGGTACCGGCAACAGCATGTTCGCGGCCCTGCAACTCGGCGAGCGCCTCGCGGACGGCGCTCTGACCGTATATCCGGACCGTCCCGCCTGCACGGGAGACCGTGCCGTGTGGGTGTTTCCGGTCTATTCGTGGGGCGTGCCGCCCGTGGTGGTGAAGTGGATCCGCGAGACCATGCGCGAATGCCCCGGGCTGCGCTCGGTGCCCCACTACGCCCTGTTGACCTGCGGCGACGACACGGGTCTGACCGCCCGACAGTGGCGGAGGTTGATCGCTGACTGCGGAGGCGACGCCCGCGCTGCCTTCTCGGTGCAGATGCCCAACACCTATGTGCTAATGAAGGGCTTCGACACCGACTCGCCCGAAGTGGCCGAAGCAAAAATAGCGGCCGCACCCGCGCGCATCGCCGAAATAGCCGCGCGCATCCTCTCCGGCACGGCGGCCGACGACTGCATGCGCGGACGGTTCGCATGGATGAAATCGGCGGTCATCTATCCATGGTTCGTGCGCCACGCCATGTCGCCGCGGCCTTTCCACGCCTCGGATGCCTGCGTGGGCTGCGGTATCTGCGCCCGCTCGTGCCCGACTGGCAACATCACCATGAAGGGAGGCCGCCCCGCCTGGAGCGACCGATGCGCTCTGTGCCTGCGCTGCTACCATATATGCCCCCACCGCGCCGTGCAGTACGGGCATGCCACTGCGGGCAAATCGCGCTATTCCGACCTGATCTCCCTCACCCGGACAAAATCACAAAATAAATGTTAATTGATTTTGAACGTTAAGCCAAAAGCGGTAAATTTGTACCTCAATTTCTTGCAGATAACAAAAAAATGAAAGTAATCAAAGTCGCACTGACAGCCCTCGCAGTCGCCCTTGCGGCGCAACATGCCCCGGCTATCATAGACAATCCAATGACCCTCGCCGTGATAGGCGTCTACGACCAGCAGCTTCAGGCCAACCCGAAGGATCACCTGACCTGGTTCCGCCGCGCCAACGAGTATTACCGACACAACGAATATGTGCGCGCCCTCGACGACGTAAACAACGCCATACGCTACTGCGGCAATGACCGCGACACCAAATTCCAGGCCCTGATGCTCCGTGCCGGCATCTACAACCAGACGGGCAAGCCCGAGCTGGCCCTGGCCGACATCGACTCGGCCCTGGCGCTCGAGCCTCAGTCGGCATCGGCCATATACCAGCGCGCCACCACCCTGCTCGAGCTCGGACAGCCGCAGGAAGCGCGCCGCGAATTCATGCGCATCCAGCGCATGAACACCCGCAGCACCGAGGCTCTGATAGGTATGGCCCGATGCTCGGCGGCCGAAGGCAACTACACCGAAGCTGAAGAACTGCTGGAACAGGCCGTGGCATTCAACGCCAACGAGCCCGAAATATACGTGCGCCGCGCATCGGTGCGCAAGACCATGGGCAACCATCAGGGCGCGGTCGATGACCTGCTGGTGGCCATATCGCTCAACTCACGCGACCAACGCGCCATCTCGGCATTGGTCAACTACGGCAACAGCAACTACAAGGCTACCGTCGACGGCCTCACACGCGCCATAGAGGCGGTGCCCGGCAACGGCCTCTACCGCTACCTGCGCGCCACCATCGCCCAGGCCCACTATAACTATCTCTCGGCCATCGACGACTTCCAGACCATCATTGACCAGCGGCTCTACAACTACCACGGCCTCAACGCCTCGATAGCCCGGTGCGAGCTTGGCCTCGGCCGCTATGACGAGGCCCTGGAGCAGATCGACAAGGCTATCTCAGACTCGCAGGGCACTGTGGCCGAATACTACGTGACGCGCTCGCGCATCCTGCGCGCCCAGGGACGCCACGACGAAGCCATCGCTGCCGGCGGCCACGCCATGGTCATCGACCGCGAATACGTTCCAGGGCTGGTGGAAATGGCCCTTAACTACGTCGACAAGAAAGACTATGAACAAGCCGTCGCCGTGCTGGGCGAGGCATCGATGCTTGACGCCAACAATCCGGAGATCTACATACTTCGGGCCTGGATCCACGGCTCGTTCATGAACCAGCCGGCAGCCGCCCGCCAGTTCAACCAGCAGGCCCTCGACGTCGAAGGATTTACCGACAGCGACATCACGTCGCTTCGCGGCTTCGCTCTCGCCGCACTCGGCCGTGAAGCCGAAGGCGATGCCTGGATCGACAATATCGTGGCCATGGTACCCGACAACGACGGCCGCGTCAACTATCTGGCAGCCTGCTACTACATGATGCGCGACAACGACGAGAAGGCTCTCGAAGCCGTCGAACGCTCGCTCAAGGCCGGCTACAGCGACAACCACAATTGGATGAACAACACCGACGGGCCGGTCAATGCAGGCGCCTTGCGTGACGATCTGCGCTTCCTACGCCTCATGCAGCAATACAACTATATCTTCGGCAAATAATCTCCGACAAATTCGCCATACGAAGCTGCGCCCGCTCAGGCGCAGCTTTTTTTGCTATTATAGCTATATTAGCTATTTTAGCTAAATTAGCTATCTTAGCTATGTGGGCCGGAGCACGAATTTAATAAATTTTGGATTTTTTTCCGAGGCGGAAAACAATCTGAGCAACGGCGTTGTTAGAAAATTAAATCGTCAGAAAACTACACGAATTTTAATCCTAAAACTCACCAATATGAAAAAGATCGCATTATTCTTAATCGTGGCTCTCTGTTCAGTAGCCGCTTCGGCACAGAGCATTGCCAAGAATGAACTCAAGCAGCTTCAGGCTTTCCTGGCCCAGCCGGCCGCAGAAGCAGCAACCAACGCTGAGGCTCTACGCATCACTGACCCGAAGGCTCCCTCTACATGGGAAGGCGTCAAAGTCGAAAACGGCCATGTGACCGCCATCGACTGGAGAGGCAAGAAACTCGCCGGCACGCTGAATCTTTCGGGATTCACCGCCCTTACCAATGTAAATGTATCGCGCAACAAACTCACCTCGCTCGACCTGACGGGCAACACCGCCCTGACCGACGTGAACGCCTCGCGCAACAGCCTCGCTGAAATCAAGATCGACGGGTGTCAGCAAATCACCAAGCTGATCGTCAACAACAACCGCATCGCCGACCTCAACATCACCGGTACTCCCTTCCTGCAGGAACTCAACATCGCCTCGAACCAGTTCACCGTCCTTAACGTGTCTAATTCGGCGACCCTCAAGAGCCTCAACTGCCAGTCGAACAAACTCGAGACCCTGTCGGTCGACAACTGCACCGCCCTCAAGGATCTCTACTGCGGCTACAACAAGCTGACCTCTCTGACCCTCGCCGGCCTGACCAACCTCCAGAACATGAACTGCGACGACAACGCACTGGCCAACCTGATCATCTCCAACCTGCCCTCGCTGAGCTTCATGGTCTGCTCCGACAACAACATGAAGACCCTGACCGTCAACGACTGCTCGGCCCTTATCGACCTCGTATGCTCTTACAACGACCTGACAGTTCTGAACGTAAACAGCTGCCCCAACATCCAGTTCGTAGACTGCTCGTACAATGACCTGACTACTCTGAACCTGAGCAACCAGACCTTCCTGCAGCGTCTGATCTGCAACAACAACGAGCTCCAGACGCTCGACGTATCGTTCGACCAGAGTCTGACCTACATCAACTGCCGCTTCAACCAGATCGTCGATCTCCGCACCCAGGCCTGCCCCAACCTCCGCATGGTGGCCTGCCAGTGGAACTACTGATCTCCGCGGCCTGACCGATTACAGAATACTGACATAAAACTCTGAATAACGCCGAATCGCCCGCCCCACCAAGGCGGGCGATCTCGCTGAACAAACAGACCGCGGCAGCCGTTATATCTTAGTAAATTCAAAATATTACCAAAATCAAAATATATTATGGCTACAAAAAGTATCAAGGGCACCCAGACCGAGAAAAATCTCGTAGTGTCATATCTCGCCGAGTCATCGGCTTACACACGCTATATGTTCTACGCCCAGCAGGCCGACAAGGAGAACTATTTTCCCATCGGTCAGATCTTCCGCATGACAGCCGACAACGAGCTGCGCCACAGCAAAGTATACTTCAAGATGCTCGAAGGCGGCTCAATTACCGTCCCGGTAGCCGCCGACGCCGGCGTGATCGGCACGACCGCCCAGAACCTGCTCACTGCCGCCAACGAGGAAAAGGTAGAGGGCGTCGACCTCTACACGGGCTTCGCAAAGACAGCCGAGGAGGAAGGGTTCGCTGATATAGCCGAGCACTTCCGCGCCATCGCCACAATCGAGGCACGACACCACGAACGCTTCATGCACTACCTGAAGCAGGTCAACGACGGCACCGTATGGAAACGCGACACCCCCATCCGCTGGCAGTGTCTGGTCTGCGGCTACGTCTACGAAGGCACCGAGCCGCCGAAGATATGCCCGGCATGCGACCATCCCTACCAGCACTATATCGGACTTGACTACGATGTGATCTGACTATAAATTACACTGTACTCGCCCGTGCGGAGCCGCTTGCCCCGCACGGGCTTTTTTTGTAGCGGCACAATAATCATCCGATTTCGCCGTTAAAGAATGTGATGAAAAAGTTTTCAGTCATAATCACATTGATTGTCATGGCGCTGACAGCCGCGATGCCCGCGGCCGCACGCCGGCTCAACGACAAGATAGAGAACCGCCCCTATGCCGACCTGCGGCGCTGGCACTTAGGCTTCTCTATCGGCGCTTTCGCCGAGGATCTGCGTCTGACCCACAACGGCCTGATCACCGACCTGGGCGAGCAGTGGCGCGCCGACCAGCCGGGCTATCAGCCCGGCTTCACGGTCACCGGCCTTGTGGCCCTGCGGCTCAACAACTACTTTTCGGTGCGCTTCTCGCCCGGCATGATGTTCGGCAGCCGCGACATACGCTTCCGCGAGGTGACATCCGGAGCCGAGCAGCGCCAAAACATCAAGTCGACCTACGTGATACTTCCTCTTGACCTTAAATACGCCGCCATGCGCGTGCGCAACGCCCGGCCGTACGTCACGGCGGGCATCATGCCGGCATTCGACGTGGCCAAGAAGCGCAGCGACTTCCTGAAACTCAAGTCGAGTGAGATGTTCCTCTCGATCGGTTTCGGCTGCGACTTCTATCTGCCTTATTTCAAGCTGATACCGGAGATAAAATTCTGCCTGGGCCTGACCGATGTGCTCACACACGACCGCCCCGACCTGGCCGATGACCCCGACAAGCTTAAATTCACCAATTCGCTGGCGAAAGCGACGTCGAAGATGATAGTCCTGACCTTCTATTTCGAATAAGACCATGAAATCAGGCATACTCATCCGGCTCACAGCCCTCGCGTTCGCCGCTGCAGCTTCCGCTGGGCTCCTTCACGCACAGACCGACGCCCAGTTCACGCAGTTCTACGAGCTGCCGTCGCTCTATAACCCCGCCGCAACCGGCCGCACCGATTTTCTGAACATCCGGGCAGCCGGACGCCTGCAGTGGGTAGGCATCGACAATGCTCCGCGCACTTTCCTTGGAGCGGCCGACATGCCCTTCAAGCTGCTTGGACAGCGGTTCTCGACCGGCCTGGTTATGCAGCAGGAAAGCTACGGTCTCTACAACTCTCTCAATCTCAACGCACAGATCGGCTACAAGCGCAAGCGCTGGGGCGGAGAATTCACCGTCGCTCTGCAGATCGGCATGTACGACCAGCGCTTCAAGGGCAGCGAGGTCTACCTGCCCGACGGCGACGACTACCACCAGGGTTCCGACGAAGGCATTCCGATGACCGACCTCCACGGCACAGCCCTCGACCTCGGCGCCGGCATATGGTATCAGCACAAGATCTGGCACGCAGGCCTGTCCGTCACACATCTTAGCGGCCCCACCATCAAGATGGGCGGTGAGAACGGCGGCGACGCGGCGGCCGGTCAGATCTACGAGTTCAAGGCCGCGCGCACACTTTATTTCATGGGCGGATGCAATATTCCGATCAAAAACACGTTATTTGAAATAATGCCTTCCGTGATGGTCAAGAGTGACTTCACGTTCACCACCGGCGAAGTGATGGCCCGGGCCCGCTACAACAAGTTTCTGAGCTTCGGCATCGGCTACCGATGGAATGATGCCGTGACGGCGACCGTAGCGGCCGAGATCAAGAACTTCTATCTGGGCTACAGCTACGACTACGCCACTTCGGCTATCCATTCAGCTTCGTCGGGCAGTCACGAGATAGTCTTCGGCTACCGCCTCAAGCTCGACCTGGGTGAAAAGAACCGCAACCGCCACAAGAGCATCCGCATAATGTAATAAACCAACGAACACTCCACTATAAAGGACAATGAACAGATACACAAAAATACTACTCATCTGCGCCGGCGCGGCACTGCAGCTGACCACTTCGTGCGCCACAGGCTCGCGCTCGTCGGCCGGCGGTGAAGTCACCGGCGTAGGCGGCGCCTCCTTCGCCGAGCCCACACCCTACGGCATGGTCCTGGTCGACCGCGGCTCGATGAAAGTGGGCGTAGCCAAGCCCGACTCGGCATGGAACCTGACCGCCGACGCCCGCGGCATCTCCGTCGACGGCTTCTGGATGGACGAGACCGAAATCACCAACGGCAAGTACAAGCAATTCGTGTTCTGGGTGCGCGACTCCATCATCCGCGAGCGTCTCGCAGACCCGCAGTACGGCGGCAACGAAGACTTCCGCATCGAGGAGGACCGCGAGGGCAACCCCATCAAGCCCCATCTGAACTGGAACAAGCCCATACCCTGGCGCAACCCCAACGAGGACGAGCAGCGCGCCATCGAGAGCCTCTACCGCACCAATCCCATCACGGGCGTACGCGAGCTCGACGGCACCCAGCTCAACTACCGCTATGAGATCTACAACCACACCGAGGCCGCCCGCCGCCGCAACCGCCTTGATCCGCGCCGCCGCGACCTCAACACCGACCGCGCCGCCGCCACCGACAACCCCATGATCTCAAAAGATACTGCCTACATCAACGATGCGGGCGAAATCGTGCGCCAGACCATCAACCGCCGTCTGACGGGCGACTACGACTTCCTGAACACCTATATCGTGAACGTCTACCCCGACACCACCGCCTGGGTCAACGACTTCGAAAACTCGTACAACGAACCCTACGTACGCATGTACTTCGCCCACGGAGGCTACACGGACTACCCCGTGGTAGGCGTAAGCTGGGAGCAGGCCAATGCGTTCGCCAACTGGCGCACCGACTTCCTGCGCCGCGCTTTGGGCAAGGAAGGCATCTACGTGGAGCCCTACCGTCTGCCTACCGAGGCCGAGTGGGAATATGCGGCCCGCGCCGGGGTCGACGAAAACATGTATCCATGGGACGGCGACCTGGCACTGAGCGAGGACAAGGGCTGCTTCTACGCCAACTTCAAGCCCGGCGAGGGTAATTTCGTGCGCGACGGCCACGTGATCACGTCGCGTGTCGGCACCTATGCTCCCAACGACTTCGGACTCTACGACATGGCCGGCAACGTCAGCGAATGGACCTCGACGGCCTATACCGAAAGCGTCGGCCGCCTCACCAACGATCTAAATCCCGAGTACCGCTACGACGCGGCTCAGGAAGATCCCTACCGCATGAAGCGCAAGATCGTGCGCGGCGGCTCGTGGAAGGACGTCGCCCACAACATCCGCTCGGACCTCCGCATGTGGGAGTACCAGAACGAGCAGCGCTCCTACATCGGCTTCCGGTGCGTGCGCTCGCAGATCGGCTTTGCCCGCGGTAACCGCCAGAAAAACAAATAACCTCTCTCCAACAACCATCCAACCAACACTCTACACGTAAAATGACAATGGGAAAAGTCCAAAAATACCGCCGCGGCATCGGAGCGTTCATCAGCAGCGAGAAAGGCCAGCGCTTCTTCAACTTCGCCTACTCCATAGGCGCGGCCATCGTCATCTGGGGCGCGCTGTTCAAGATCCTTCACCTGCCGGGGGGCAACACGCTGCTTTCGGTCGGCATGGGCACCGAGGTGCTGATGTTCGTCCTGACCGCTTTCGACCGTCCGCCGCGCGAATACAAGTGGGAGACCGTCTTTCCGGATCTCGACAAGGACCATGAGACCGAAGGCGGCGACGGCGAAGATGCCGAAACCGCCGACGCAGCCGAAGGCCAGGGCGACGTGGTACGCTTCGTCAACGCTCCGCGCCCGTCGGCCGCACAGGCCCGCGCCGCCGCAGGTATCCCCGACGGCATAGACCTGTCGGAGGAAGACTCGCGCTCGCTCTCGGGCGCCATCTCCAAGATGGCTGCCGCAGCCGACCAGCTCTCGCGCATGGCCGAACTCACCTCCGCCACCCAGCAGTATCTCGACCGCATGGCCGGGATAGCCGAAGAAATGCAGCATCTGCGCCAGACCACCGAGGCCCTCAACCAGGTGAGCGATACCCTGCTCGCCTCGTACCGCGCCATCACCGAAAATTCAGAGAACATCACCCGCTCGTCGCAGGGCTATGTAGAACAGATGTCGGCCCTTAACCACAACATCACCGGCCTGAACACTATCTACGAGATACAGCTCAAGAGCGTGTCGTCGCAGCTCGACGCCATCGACCGTGTCAACCGCGGCATCAAGGATATCCGCGACATGTACGAGAAAAGTGCCTCGAACAGCGTGCGCTACTGCGAGGAGACCGAGAAGATGGCCCGACACCTGCAGCAGCTCAACAGCGTATATGAAAAGATGCTCACCGCCATGACCGTCAACATGTACCGGCCGATGGCCATGGAGCCCGACGGCGGACAGCCCGTAAGCGGCAACGTCGCCCCGACCTACAAAGCCGGCAATCACTGATTATAACGAACTACTCACCACCGATTATAAATGGGAGCTAATAATTCCAGGCTCAGCCCGCGCCAAAAGATGATCAACCTGATGTACATCGTGTTGACCGCCATGCTGGCGCTGAATGTCTCAAGCGATGTGCTCGACGGGTTCACGCAGGTCCACGAGGGCCTGTCGCGGACCAACGACAACGTGGCGCAGCGCAACGAGGCCCTCTACCGGCAGCTCGAAGCCTTCACCGCCCTCAACCCCGACAAGGGACAGGCTTGGCTCGACAAGGCCACGCAGGTGCGCCTCGCCACCGAGCAGATGATCAATCTGGTCGATTCGCTCAAACTCGAGATCGTACACGAAGCCGACGGCCCCGAGGGCGACCCCGACAACCTGCTCAACCGCGAGGATCTCGAGGCGGCCGCCGTAGTGATGCTCGCGCCTGGCAATCCGCCGGGCGAGCGCCTGCGCCACCGCATAGACACCTACCGCGATTTCATCTCGACATTCGTACCCGACTCGCTCAAGCAGGCCAACATAGCCAACATGCTGTCAACCGCGCCCGTCAAGCGCGCCGGCACCCTCACCCCGCAGACATGGGAGGAAGCCAAGTTCGACCAGCAGCCCGTCGTGGCAGCCCTGACCCTGCTTACCAAGCTGCAGAGCGACATTCTCTACGCCGAGGGTGAGGCCCTGTCGATGATATACTCGCAGGTCGACGCCGGCGACGTCCGCGTCAACGAACTACAGGCCTACGTAATGCCGCAGTCGCGCATGGTCATGCGCGGCGGCAAGTATTCGGCCAACATAGTGCTGGCGGCCGTCGACACCACCGCACGCCCTACAGTCTACGTACAGGGCAAACCGCTGGCCAACGACCGCGGCCTCTATGAGCTGACGCCGACCCAGACCGGCACCTTCTCCTACAGCGGCTTCATCGAAGTCACCCACGGCGACGGATCCGTCACCCGCCACCCCTACGAGTCGTCGTACACGGTCATCGAACCCATGGCCACCGTATCGGCCACGATGATGAACGTGCTCTACGGCGGCATCGACAACCCGATCAGCATATCCGTACCCGGCGTAGCCATGAGCGACATTTCGGCCACCATGTCGAACGGTTCGCTCACCCGCTCAGGCGACCACTGGGTAGCCCGCCCCGCCGCAGTAGGCAAGGACGCCACAGTCACCGTGACCGCCAACATGGACGGCCGGCAGGTGCAGATGGCCCAGACCACCTTCCGCGTGCGCAAGCTTCCCGATCCGACGCCCTTCATCACCTTCGCCGACGCCCAGGGCAACTCCGACCGTTACCGCGGCGGCAAGCCATTCGCCAAGACGCTGCTGCTGAAAGCTCCGGGGCTTGAGGCGGCTATCGACGACGGCCTGCTCAACACGCCGTTCAAGGTAGTCAGCTTCGAAACAGTATTCTTCGACTCGATGGGCAACGCCATACCCGAAGTCAGCGACGGACCGAACTTCTCGGCGCGTCAGAAGCAGTCGTTCCAGCGCCTGCAGCGCGGCAAGCGCTTCTATATATCCCGCATCAAGGCTGTCGGTCCCGACGGCATCACCCGCGACCTGTCGCCCATGGAAGTCATCATCAACTAAAAACATCCATAGCTTATGAAAGCACTCAGATATACACTTTCAGCCATCGTGCTGGCCACGGCCGGAGCCGCCATCGTGGCGCAGGACACGTCCACGGGCTCGACCGTCACGCGCCGCCGCCCCGGCGATCGCCAGGCGCAACAGCAGCAGACCGGCGTCACCGAACGCATGCAGGGTCTCTACGACAACCAGGGCCTCAGCGACGCCGACGTGCAGTGGATGCGCATCATCTACCGCGAACTCGATCTTGACAAGGACGCCAACGCTCCCCTCTACTTCCCCGAGGAACTTGAGGAAGGCCACGAGAATCTGTTCCGCATCATCATGCGCCTGCTGGCCGACAACAGCCTCAAGGCCTACGAATACCTCGACGGCCGCGAGATATTCAACGAGAAATATCAGGTACCGGTCAAGGATATTCTCGACCGATTCCACATCATCTACGAGCCCGCGCGTGGCTCCAGCGAGAAGAATCCGCGCTTCAACATCGACGAGAGCGACGTACCCTCTAACGAGGTGCTCAGCTACTACATCATCGAAAAGTGGACATTCGACACCCGCAACAACCGTCTGCGTCCGACCGTCGAGGCCATCTGCCCCGTGCTGCACCGCTCGGGCGACTTCGGCGGCGAAGCCATCCGCTACCCGATGTTCTGGATTCAGATGAATGACCTGCGGCCGCACCTGGCACTGCAACAGATTTTTGTCAACGACGACAACAATCTCCCCACCTGCACCTACGATGACTACTTCACCCTCAATATGTACGACGGCGAGATCTACAAGACGCGCAACCTGAAGAACAAGTCGCTGGCGCAGATGTACCCGGATCAGGAGGACCTCAAGCACGCCCGCGACAGCATCCAGGCCCGTCTTGACCACTTCGAGGACAACCTGTGGACTCCCACCCGCGACGAACTGCAGGCCCGCGCCGACGCGCGCGCCGCACTTGAGGCCGGCGACGACTCGACCCAGGTGGCCGAGCAGACCGCGCGCCCGGCCCGCGCAAACCGCTCGGCACGCCGCGCATCGAACAAGCGACCTACATCGCGCGTGAAGGAATCACCCGCATCGCGCTCGGCAGGCGCGGCCCGCTCGGTGCGCCGCCGCAAGTGATCCGTGCCGCACAACCTGCATACGGTCTGCCGCAACCCAGCACCGGGCTGCGGCAGGCCGTTTTTATCAAAAAAGATAGTGATTTATCAAATTTTTACCTAACTTTGCAAGAGAATCAAATACAAACCGATCACGACAATATAATCTTATGAAACGACTGATACTCTCACTGATCGTGGCCATGACAGCCTGCGCGGGCCTTCATGCGGCCGACGGCGACATTTTCCCCTATCCCGTTCCGCCCGACGACATGGTCAGCCTGGGCGAGCGGTGCGACTACCTCGTTACCCACTTCTGGGACCGCTGCAACTTCAAGTCGGCGTTCTCGACCAAGGATAAGCTCAACGACACGTTCGGCGACTGGATATCATTCATGCCCTACGCCACGGCCGACAGCGTGCACGTAGCCATAGACCGTCTGCTGGAATCCGTGAAAAAGTCGGGGCCGCACACACTTGGGCTGGCCCGTATGGCCGAGGGCTGGTGCTACAGCGACACAGCCATGCTCATCAGCGAGGAAATCTACTATCCCTTCGCCAAGGCCGTGGCCACCCACGGCAAGATCAAGGGAGCCGACAAGGCACGCTTCCAGTCGCAGATGCAGATAATGGACAACACGCGCATCAACGGCCGGGTGAACCACCTCGACTATGTGACGCTTGACGGCGAGAAACACTCGCTCGATGAGACACGGACGCAGATCATAGTCCTGTTCTTCAACGACCACGAATGCGACAACTGCGCCCTGGCGCGTATCCGGCTGTCGGCCGACATCAACGCCACGGCTCTGATCAAGGCGGGACTGCTGACAGTGATCTCTCTCGAGCCCTCCGAAGCAAGCGATGCCTGGCGCGGGGCTGCCACATCGTATCCTACCGACTGGATCAACGGCGCATCGGCCGACGCAGCCGAATATTTCCCGCTGCGCCGCTCGCCCGACTTCTATCTGCTTGACTCGCGCCACCGGCTGCTGGCCAAGAACTTCGACATCGACGGACTGCTGGCCGCATTGGCCACACTCCGCACCAACTCGGGATACTGATGCCCGTCCCCAGCGACATAGAATGAAAATAGCCGCACTGATATCGGGAGGCGTAGACTCGGCCGTGGCCGTTCACCGGCTTGTCGAGCAGGGTCACGACGTGCATCTGTTCTACATACGTATCGGCCGCGACGACGGTCTCGGTGACTGTTCTTACGAGGAGGACATCGAGATGTGCCGTCTGATCGCCGCCCGCTACGGTCTGCCGCTCGACATAGTGCCGCTGCACGACGAGTACTGGCAGTATGTGATGGAATACGCCCTGCAGACTGTCCGCGCCGGCCTGACGCCCAACCCCGACATGATGTGCAACCTGGTCATCAAGTTCGGCTTCTTCGAGCAGCGCTGGGGCCATGAGTTCGACCTGACGGCCAGCGGCCACTATGCCTCGACCGAGACCGACGCCGAGGGCCGCAAATGGCTCACGACGGCTGTCGACCCTGTCAAGGACCAGACAGACTTCCTGGCCCGCATCACCGGCGAACAGCTGCGCCACATCACATTCCCGATCGGCGACCTCCCCAAGAGCGAGGTGCGCCGCATAGCTCTGGAAACGCGCCTGCCCAACGCGCGTCGCAAGGACAGCCAGGGCATCTGCTTCCTTGGCAAGATCAATTACAACGACTTTCTACGCCGGCACCTGGGCGAGCATCCCGGCAAGATCGTCGAGCTCGAGACCGGCCGCGTGCTGGGCGAGCACCGCGGATTCTGGTTCCATACAATCGGCCAGCGCAAGGGATTGGGGCTAAGCGGCGGCCCATGGTTCGTGGTCGACAAGGACGTAGATCAGAACGTCATCTACGTGTCGGGCGGGTACGGCACCGAGCGCCAGTACGGCCGCACGCTACACCTGACCGAAACGCGCTTCATCACCCTCGACCCATGGGCCGGACAGCCTTGCGACGGTGCTGCCGTAACGTTCAAGAACCGCCATATGCCCGAATTCATACCGGCACGCCTGACACGACTCGACGGCAGCGGCCGATACGTCATAGAGAGCGAGCGCAAGGTCCAGGGCATCGCTCCGGGCCAGTTTGCCGTCATATACGACGCCGACGGACATCGCTGCCTCGGCTCGGGTCTGATCACAGGCCGCGACACAGACACACAACCATCCCAAATATACAACATGACATGGAAGACCGAGTAAAGCTCAAAGTCTTAGGAATCTCATATACCCAGCTGCAGTCGGGCGCCTACGCGCTGCTGCTGGCTCAGGACGACGGTCCTTACCGCATTCCGGTAGTGATAGGCGCCCCCGAAGCGCAGTCGATCGCCATCCGCATGGAGGGCATCACTCCCCCGCGCCCGCTCACCCACGACCTCTTCGTCAACTTCGCCAAGGCCTTCGGCATCCGTCTCGAGGAAGTGTTCATCTACAAGTTCGAGAACGGCGTATACTCGTCGGAGCTGACCTTCACCGACGGCGAGCGACAGATAGTGCTCGACGCCCGCACCTCCGACGCCATAGCCATAGCCATGCGCTGCTACGCGCCCATCTGGACCACCAATGCCATCCTGCACGAGACAGGTTTCATCATCGAGAACGATCCGACGGTAGCTTCCGACGAAAACAGCCAGGTCCCCGACCACTCGGCCGAGACCAACAACGAGCCCAAACTCGAGAATCTGGCCGTCGAGGAACTGCAGAAGATGATGTCCAGGCTGGTCGACGAGGAGCAGTACGAGGAAGCGGCCCGCATAAGCCGCATCATCAAACGCAAGCTCGGCCAATGACATCAAGAACGACAATCCTTAAAATCCGATATCAATATGAATATGCTGAAAGTGCGCCTGTCGGCGCTGAGTTTCCTTGAATTCGCCGTATGGGGCTCATATCTGGTGTGCCTCGGACTATTCCTCACCAATGTGGGGCTGGGCGACTATATTTTCTGGTTCTACACCGTGCAGGGCCTGGTGTCGCTGTTTATGCCCGGCCTGGTGGGCGTCATAGCTGACCGCTACATCCCGGCGCAGAAGATGCTCAGCCTCTGCCATGTCCTGGCGGGCGCGTTCATGTTTGCCGCCGGCTGGTACGCCATGGACGCCGGCGCCGACATACAGTTCGGCCCGCTTTTCACGCTCTACACGCTGTCAGTCGCCTTCTTCATGCCTACGATCGGCCTCAACAACTCAGTTGCGTTCAACGCCCTGACCAAGGCCGGACTCGACACAGTCAAGGATTTCCCGCCGATCCGCGTGTTCGGCACAGTGGGCTTCATAGCCGCCGAGCTGTTCGTCAATTTCGTGTCCGTTGGAGGCCAGACTATCCAGAACACTTACGTGCAGCTCTTCGTGTGCGGTATCATCAGCCTGATCATGGCCATATACTCGCTGACGATGCCGGACTGCGGCACTAACCGCAATTCGGGAGGATCGGTAGCCGACGCTCTCGGTCTGTCGGCATTCAAGCTATTCAAGAACAAGCAGATGGCCATCTTCTTTATCTTCAGCATGCTCTTAGGCGTGTCGCTGCAGATCACTAACAGCTACGGTACCACGTTCATCAACCACTTCGCCCACGTAGAGCAGTATGCCCACGACTTCTTCGCGCTCAATCCTACGTTCCTGATCTCGCTGTCGCAGTGCAGCGAGGCCCTGTGCATCCTGCTCATACCGGTGTGCCTGCGCAAGTTCGGCATCAAGGGCGTGATGCTCATGGCGATGTTTGCCTGGGTGATGCGTTTCGGCTTCTTCGGCCTGGGCAACACAGCTCCGTCGGGCGTATGGCTGCTGATCCTGTCGTGCATAGTCTACGGCGTGGCATTTGACTTCTTCAACGTCTCCGGCGGACTCTATGTCGACAAGCAGACTTCGCCTGAGCTGCGCTCGTCGGCCCAGGGTCTGTTCATGATCATGACCAACGGCATCGGTGCCTCGCTGGGTACCTTCCTGGCCGGCACACTGGTAGTCAACAAAGAAGTCTTTGCTCCGGGACTCGATGCCGTGCAGCAGCTCGAGGGCTGGCGCATGTCGTGGTACATCTTCGCCGCCTACGCCCTCGTCGTGGCCGTGCTGTTCATGTTCATCTTCCACGACAACAGCGCCAAAGAATTTGACAAGGAACTGGCCGACGCCGAGGATCACGAAAATCCCGCTACTATAGGCGAGCAATGATACGGTTCTACGCACCCGACATAGAGACATCGCTGACTCTGCCCGAGAGCGACTCCGGCCACTGCGTGCGCGTGCTGCGGATGCGCGAAGGCGACGAACTCGAAGCCGTCGACGGCCGCGGACACCTCTACCGTTGCCGCCTGGCCGACGCGGACCCGCGCCGTGCGGCAGTGGAGATCATCGCTTCGGAGAAGATGCCGCGCGTATGGCCGGCCGACATCACCGTGGCTGTCGCACCGACCAAGAACAGCGACCGCATCGAGTGGCTCGTCGAGAAACTCGTCGAGATCGGCGTCGACCGCATCGTCCCGCTGCAGTGCCGCCACTCCGAGCGCAAGAATATCAACACCGACCGCTTGCGCAAGATTGCCGTGGCGGCCATGAAGCAGTCGCTCAAGGCCATCCTGCCGCAGATCGACGAGATGACCCCCTTCGCCCGCTACATTGCCGAAGAAAAGTCGGCAGGACGCTTCATCGCCTACTGCGACCCGACCATCCCGCGCCGCCTGCTGGCCCGGCAGTACGTGCCCGGGCAGCCGACGGCCATCCTCATCGGCCCCGAGGGCGACTTCGACCCCGCCGAAATACGGCTGGCGCTCGACAGCGGCTGGAAGCCCGTGACCCTGGGCGACAACCGCCTGCGCACCGAGACGGCCGCCCTCGTCGCCTGCGACACCTGCCACATCATCAACCAACTGAAACTGCAATGACAACCACCGAATACCTCAAAAGCTCCGCCACCGGCAACTTCTTCCTGCTGGCCGGCCCATGCGTGATCGAAGGGCGGCAAATGGCCCTCGACATAGCCTCGTACATCGCACCGATCTGCCGCAGCCTCGACATCCCATACGTGTTCAAGGGCTCGTACCGCAAGGCCAACCGATCGCGCCTCGACTCCTTCACCGGCATCGGCGACCTCGAGGCCCTGGAGATCCTCGGCGAGGTGCGCCGCCAGGTCGGCGTGCCCGTGGTGACCGACATCCATGCCGCACCGGAGGCCCGCATGGCAGCAGACTTCGTCGACATCCTTCAGATTCCGGCCTTCCTCTGCCGCCAGACCGACCTGCTCGTGGCAGCCGCGGCCACCGGCAAGACCGTCAACATCAAGAAGGGGCAGTTCCTGGCGCCCGGGTCGATGAAATTCGCCGTCGACAAAGTGCGCGAGAGCGGCGATCAGGGCGTGCTGGTCACCGACCGTGGCACCACCTTCGGCTACGGCGATCTGGTAGTCGACTTCCGCGGCATCCCGGAGATGCAGCGCGAGTGCCGCTGCCCGGTCATCATGGACGTGACTCACTCGCTGCAGCAGCCCAACACCGCCGGAGGCGTCACCGGCGGCCGCCCGGACATGATCGAGACCATAGCCCGCGCCGCCATCGCCGTCGGAGCCGACGGCCTGTTCATCGAAACACACCCGGAACCGGCAAAGGCTCTTAGCGACGGAGCCAACATGCTGCGCCTCGACCTGCTCGAGCCCCTGCTCCGGCGCCTGACGGCCCTGCGCCAGACGGTCAACCTTTTTTAAAGCGGATCAAAAGTCGAGGGTGAAGGTGAGGTAGGCGACGGCGCGGGCGCCGTAGGAGCACTTCTGGCGCAGGAGGCCGGCGTTGACGTCGCGCCCTCCGTTTTCGTTGGAGGTGCCGAGGTCGAGCCAGCGCGCTTTGCCGCGGTATGTATCTATGATGTTCTGATAGATGGCAGGTACGGCGGCCATATTCTTACCGCGCTGTGTGGCGGCGGTGTACTGCGAGTGTATTGCCGTATCGTTGACGTACAGCACTATGCCGGCAAGGATCTCGCCCGAGTCCGGATCCGTGGCGGTAACGAGCCTTATGTTCTCAGGAAAGCGGCTGCGAAGCAGAAGAATCTCCTCGAGACTGTGGACCGGCGCCGCATCAAAGCGCTCGCGCAGCAGGTTGGTCAGAATGGTCCAGTATTCCTCCCAGCGGTCGGATTCGCCGATGACGATGCCGGAGGCTAAAGCCTTGCGGGCACGCTGGCGCGAGCCCATATCGAAAGGAATAGGATCGGATAGATCTATGACGCTCGACACGAGCGACGCAGAGATGCATCCCCCGTTACGGACCATTGCATAGATATCCTCCTGAGCGGGCTGGCGGGAATAGATATACGGAATAGCCTTATAGATAAGCCGGCGCACGCCGACTTCACGCATCGCATGAGGGAGCGCGTCGAAGATCGCCAGCATGTCGAGCGCGTCGCAGCGGCGGTGAGGCAAGAGCCAGCCGCCGAAGGTCAGGCCCTGATGGGAATACAGAGTGGATCCGCTGCGACAGGCAGGCAGGAGGGCCAGCAGGCGGCCGCGGCCGTCATAGGCCATCAGCGAATAATCGTCGAAGCGGTCGCTGTGGTAATCCATGTACGCGCGGTAGAAAAGGAAAGTGGCGTTGCGGCTGTCGGCCACAAAGGCATCCCAGACTTCGCGGTCGGTGGCGGGATCGTAGCGACGGATGGTGATCATGGCCGGTGATTAAAGCGCGTCGTTGCCGATGAGACCTTCCAGGGCGGCGCGGTGACGCAGATAATCCTTGGAGGCAAGATAAGTGTCAATGACGTCGGCGTGCGCGACGCGGTGGGCGTCGGAGCCGAGGTAGCCTACAAGTTTCTTTTCGATGAGCATCTCGGCTATGCGCTTCTCCTGCTTGCCGTAGTATCCGGCGAGACTGAGCAGATTGACCTGAAACATGACGCCGGTGTTGCGCAACGCCTCGTAGCGGTCCTTGCGGGCATAATAGTAGGAGTAACGCTCAGGATGGACGAGTATGGGCCGATAGCCCTTGACCTGAAGGTCAAAGATAAGCTGGTCGAGATTCCACGGCTCCTGCATGAATGAATTTTCAATCAGCAGCACATTGCCCGGGAGCGTCATCAGGTCGCCGGCTTCGAGATGCTCCATAAACAGATCGTCGATACGGTATTCGGCCGAGTTGCCGAGTTTCACAGTATTGCCACGGCTATCAAGCGCCTGCTGAAGTTCGGCACGCGCAGCGCCTACGGTCTCGACAGTATTCGGGAATGTACCGTAAGTGACATGGGGCGAGGCAAAGATGCGCTCAATGCCCCACTGCTGCATACGCCCGACCATCTCGACCGACGTCTCTACATCGGGCGAGCCGTCGTCGATGCCGGGCAGGACATGGCAGTGTATATCGGTGGAAAACCACAGCTTCTCAGGCTTGCTTTTCTTATGAAAAAAATCAAACATCGCGGAAATTTTCTACAAAGATACGCAAAAATTTCCATCCGCGAAAGAGTCAGCGCATCTTAAGCATACCTGCCGCCGCACGGCGCAGGGTATTGCCGGTGTCGTCGTAGCGGTATTCCCAGTACATGATGCCTCTGAGGCCTTTTTCCTTGATATAATCGCGCTTGCATGTGATAGAACGGGCGTTCTCGTACCCGAGCACCACAGCGCCTGTAGCGTCAGTGATATAAGGCACCTTGGCTACATCATCCCAGCGGTCCGTACATCCCGGGCGGACAGTGATGCCGCTGTACGGTTCGCTGTATTTGTACACTCCGCTGCCGCGGCCATAGAAAGGCACCCCGAGCACCAGCTTTTCGGCAGGCACCCCGGCGCCGAGATGCTTGTCGACGCTCTCCGCTGCAGTCATGTGACCGGCGAGGGTTGACGAACGGTAGAGAGGCGCATGATGCCGGGGAGGCTCGGCCAGATCGTAGGCCATTATGCTGACATAATCGACGTAAGGCAATAACTCTTTGAACCGCAGCCCGAGGCCGGTAGCGTCTGAGGCCAGCGTCAACAGCTCCCCATCCCTGAGCACATCGCGGATTTCCCTGAGAAGCAGCACGAAGTTGGCGGGATCGTCGGGCGAACTCGATATTCCGGCGACAGATGAGCCGGGATATTCCCAGTCGATGTCGATGCCGTCGATGCCGTATTCGTCAAGGACTCTCCGGCAGTCCGCAGCAAAAGCCTTGCGGCAGTCGGCGTCGGCGCAAAGCTCGCTGAAATTGCCGCTCTCCCAGCCTCCGATCGAGAGCAGCACCTTAAGCCGGCTGCTGCGCTTCTTGAGCTGGGCGACTTTCCTCAGATTGTCGGGACTGTCGATGCTGATACTCCTGAACGAATCAGACACATGGCCGAAAGCATAATTTATATGGGTCACGTATACGGGATTGGGCGTACCGGTCGACCAAGAGGTGAAGTATGCGAGCACTATATGGTCGTCGTCCATGGGATCGGCAGGCTCGTTGACCTGAGTCCCGGCCGGTCCGGGTTCGGGATCGGGTTCAGGCTCCGGATCGGGTTTCACCACAGGTTTCTTCGGTTCGTCATTGCCCGACGAGCAGGCCGTAAGAGAGGGCATGGCTGCGACTGACGCAAACAGCAGCATGCACAGAACAGGAATCAGTCTTTTCATTTTTCAGGTATTTCAGCTGTCTTACAGAATTATTAAGAGCTTAAGCACGGCAAAATTAATCATAATTCCGGTTACATACAAATTCCACGCAGACAAAAAGACGCAGGGCGCACCAAAGCGGAAAAAAGGCTTTTTGCATAGTTTGAAAAAAATTCTTAACTTTGCCACAAAGCCTTAAATGCAACGACAAACAGAGCGACGATGAGCGACGAATATACTCCCGAAGACCCCGAAGAAAACGACGGATACATCACTGAGGACCCCGAAGAATACGATGAAAACATCAGCGGGGAATCCGGCACCGGCGATGCGGCCCCGGCCGAGACGGCCATGAAACCTTACAGCGCGCCCGAAGATGTGGTGCGCCACCATCTGCGCGGCATGTTCCAGACCTGGTATCTTGACTATGCCTCGTACGTGATACTGCTGCGCGCCGTGCCCAGCATCGACGACGGCCTGAAGCCTGTGCAGCGCCGCATCCTCCATTCGATGAAGACACTCGACGACCGCCGCTTCAACAAGGTAGCCAACATCGTAGGCAACACCATGCAATATCACCCGCACGGTGACGCCTCGATCTATGGCGCGCTGGTGCAGCTGGGTCAGAAGGAGCTGCTGGTCGAGACTCAGGGCAACTGGGGTAACACGCTCACCGGAGCCGGAGCAGCCGCCGGCCGATACATCGAAGCCAGGCTTTCGGGTTTCGCCCTCGACACGCTTTACAGCCCGAAGGTGACCGAATGGACCTGGAGCTACGACGGCCGCAAGAAAGAGCCAGTCACGCTGCCGTCGAAATTTCCGCTGCTGCTCGCACAGGGCGCCGAAGGCATCGCCGTGGGCCTGTCGTCGAAAATCCTGCCCCACAACTTCAACGAGATCATCGACGCCGCCGTCGCTCACCTCCGCGGCGAGGAATTCACGCTGCTGCCCGACTTCTTCACCGGGGGATTCATCGACGTGTCGCGTTACAACGACGGCCGCCGCGGCGGTGTGCTGAAGATCCGCGCCAAGATCGAAAAGATCGACAGCCGCACGCTGGCCATCACCGAAATACCATTCGGCACAACCACCGGCTCCGTGATCGACTCGATACTGAAAGCTTTCGAAAAGGGCAAGATAAAGATCAAGAAGGTCGAAGACAACACAGCCATGACCGCCCGCATCGTGGTCCATCTGCTCCCGGGCACGTCGTCGGACAAGGCCATCGACGCGCTGTACGCCTTCACCGACTGCGAGATGAGCGTATCGCCCAACTGCTGCGTGATCCGCGACAAAAAGCCTGTGTTCATCGGCGTCAGCGACGTGCTGCGCCACAGCGCCGAGCGCACCGTCGAGATTCTGCGCGCGGAGCTGCAGATCGATTTGGGCGAGCTGCGCGAGCAGCTGCTCTTCGCGTCGCTCGAGCGCATCTTCATCGAGCAGCGCATCTACGAGGACAAGGAATACAAGGAGGCCGCCGACATCGACTCGGCCGTGGCGCACGTCGACGCGCGCCTGAAGCCGTTCACCAAAGGGCTTCCGCGCGAAATCACCCGCGACGACATTCTGCGTCTGTTCGAGATCAAGATGAAACGTATCTTCCGCTTCAACAGCGACGAGGCCGACCGCCACATCGAGACCCTCGGCAAGCGCATCGACGACGTCCTCTACAACCTTGACAACATAATCCCCTACACCATTGACTGGTACACGCGGCTGAAGGAGAAATACGGCGCGCAGTTCCCGCGCCGGACGGTCGTGCGCGGATTCGACTCGATCAACGCCGCCAACGTGGCCGAGGCCAACGAAAAGCTGTACATCAACCGCGCCGAAGGCTTCATCGGCACGGGGCTGAAGAAAGACGAATTCGTGTGCAACTGCTCCGACATCGACGACATCATCCTCTTCTACCGCAACGGCACCTACAAGATAGTCAAAGTTCAGGAAAAGCTTTTTGTCGACAAGGGAGTCATCTACCTCAACGTGTTCAAGCCCAAGGACGAGCGCACGACCTACAACGTCATATTCCGCGACGGCCGCGACGGCCCGTACCTGATCAAGCGCTTTCACGTCACGGGCATGACGCGCGACCGCGTCTACGACCTCACCACGGGCGCCCCGGGCAGCAAGGTCATGTGGTTCACGGCCAACCCCAACGCCGAGGCCGAGGTAGTGAAAGTGGTGCTGAAGCCGCGCCGCGGTCTCAAGAAACTGCAGCTCGACATCGACTTCTCCTCCATCGGCATCAAGGGCCGGGGAGCCAAGGGCAATCTGGTGACGCGCAACGAAGTGCAGCGCATCTCGCTCAAGGGTCACGGCGTGTCGACGCTCGGCGGCCTCGAGGTGTGGTTCGACCCCGACGTGCTGCGCCTCAACACCGAAGGCCGCGGACGCCTCTTAGGCGAATTCGCCGGCGACGACCAGGTGCTGGTCGTGACGCGCACGGGCGAGTTCTACACCACTTCGTTCGCCACCACCAATCACTACGACGACGATATCCTGCTGATCGAGAAGTTCGATCCGTCGAAGGTGTGGACCGCCATCCTCAACGACGCCGACCAGGGCTACCCATACATCAAGCGCTTTAAGTTCGAACCCTCGGCCAAACGCCAGCGCTACCTGACCGACAACGAGAAATCAACCCTCATAGCACTGAGCGACAATGCCGGAGCCATGTTCCGCGTGACCTTCGGCGGTCCGGACTCGTTCCGCGAGCCTCTTGAGGTTGACGCTGAGGAATTCATCGGCCTAAAGTCGTTCAAGGCCCGAGGCAAGCGCCTGACGACATATACCGTCGGAAGCGTCGAGGAGCTGGAGCCGAAGGCAGTCGCCGCAGAAGAGCCGTCGCAACCTGAACCTGCCGTTGACGACGAAGGCAACAACCCGGCCGACGGCGACCTGGCCGCCGACCAGAGCGACGACGAGATCCGCGACGAAATCACCGGACAGCAACGGCTTTTCGACTGATCATGCGCCTGCTAATCACCATATGCGCCCTCCTCGCCGCCTGCGGTTTAACCGCGGCGCAGAGTGCAGCCGAAGACAGCTGCAAGGCCGAAGTATTCCGTCCCGTGGTATCGGCCTATACGGTGCAGGCCGGTTCAAGCCACCTGCGCGACACATACCTTACCCCGCTTGGATATTCCGGCTGGACTGCAGGCATCGGCTACGAACGATTTCAGGCAATGAAATTCGACCCGGAGCGATGGATCATGCGACTCGAGGGATCGTTCGGCCTGTCATCGGGCGATAATCCCGCCCGTACGGCCACCATGTGGAGCATTGACTTCACCCCGTCGTGGGCGATGATGCGCCGCTTCCGCCCCGCTCCGGCCCTGACGCTCGCCGCCGGCGGCATAGCGCGCGGCGATCTCGGAGTGCTGTATCTGGCCCGGAACAGCAACAATCCGGCCTCTGTCAAGGCCTCCCTGACCATAGGCGCCACAGCAATGGCCACCTACAGCGTCACGCTGGGCCGACTGCCCGTGACACTGCGCTGCCAGCCATCGTTCGACCTGCTCGGAGCTTTTTTCTCGCCCGACTACGACGAACTATACTATGAGATTTGGCTCGGCAACCATAGCGGCCTATGCCACTGCGCGTGGCCCGGCAACTTTGTGCATATCGACAACCTGCTGACGGCCGACCTTCACTTCGGTGCCACCAACCTGCGGCTGGGATACCGCTTCGAGCTACTTTCGACCAAGGCGTCGGGCATAGTAAGCCGCGCCGTCAGCCACCGGTTCGTGATCGGCATCGCCACCGAATGGCTCAGTGTCCACAGCGGACGCCGCAGCATAGCCGACTCTCGCCTTATCTCGGCCTTCTATTGAATCAACCGACATGAAAATTTCACGACTCATACCACTGTTGATCGCCGCATTGGCCGCTATGGTTTCGTGCCACAGCGTCGACAAATGGGACAACGACCCCGAAGGCAACTTCGACGCCCTATGGACCATCATCGACCGCCACTACTGCTTCCTCGATGAGAAAGGCATCGACTGGGACTCCGTTTACCGCGAATACCGGCCGCGGGTCACACCGGAGACCAATTCGGTCGACCTGTTCAAGATCTGCTCCGAGATGCTCGACGAGCTGCGCGACGGCCACGTAAACCTCACCGGCTACTATGCTACCTCGTACTATAAAAAATGGTGGAGCGACTATCCGCAGAACTACGACAACCGCCTCGTCGACCAGTATTACATGCACTTCGAAGGTCTGACACGCAACGGCCTTACATACTACATACTGCGCGACTCAGTGGCCTACGTGCGCTACCCTTCGTTCTCATATAGTCCGGGGGAAAACACACTTGACTGGATGCTCGCCATACTGTCGAAATGCCCGGCCATGGTCTTCGATATCCGCGACAACGGCGGGGGCGACCTCACCAACGTGGAGACCATCGGACGCCGCTTCATCTCACGTCGCACCCTTGCAGGATACATCACGCACAAAACGGGCCCCGGCCACAGCGACTTTTCGGAGCCCTACGCCTACTATTTCGAGCCTGCGGCCGGCCGCATGGCATGGTACAAGCCGGTAGTTATTCTTACCAACCGCAGCACGTTCAGCGCGGCCAACAATTTCGCCTCGTTCATGCATTCGCTCGACGATGTGAGACTTGTGGGCGACCGCACCGGCGGCGGATCCGGCATTCCGTTCAATTCCGAGATTCCCTGCGGCTGGGCCGTCCGCTTCTCGGCCTCGCCTGTCTACGACGCGCAGATGCGCACCACCGAGCAGGGCATCGCCCCCGACCTGAAAGTCGACCTCGACCCCGAGCTCGCCCTCAAAGGCACCGACACCATGCTTGAAGCCGCCATCGACCTCGCCCTCTCCCTCGCCGACTCCCGCGCCAGCCAACGCGCCTTCCGCCGCTGATACGTAGACTGATACTTCAATTATGCGCCTAATGGGGAGAACATTATCTCAAAAAAACAGTCAATTATATTTGCAATTATAATCACATTTACTAATTTTGCACCGTAATTTGTATATTTAAATGTCATCAGCATTTAGATAACTTTATTACAATTATTTAGGAAAGCGTTTACCACGCTCTTTCTTGACTTTCCGAAATCTGGTAAATTTCTATATACATCCGTAACAGCACTGATTGTCAGCAAAATTTATAGATTGCGGTGTACTAATAGTGTACTTTGGGGGAAGATGGCAGCAAGCCGTAGCAAATGGATTTGAAATAATTGTCATCTGTTAGGGATTTTTAACTGTGGTGATTTGTGTCTTTTCACTGAATCTATATCCCATCAACAGTATTAGAAGTCCTCTCAAACAAGCATCTCCGATGTACCCTTTAAGCCACTTGATGAGATGTGTGTTACTTGGGTGACATGTCAAAAGCCATAGTCCGTTTGAATCAATTCGCAGATTTTTAAGATTGCATACCGTTAATTTCGCGAAAAATAGCTAACTTTGCAATCTAAGCATCGTATGCGAAATGGCCAAGATTATCACAACGACATAACGGCGAAAGCCGTAAACAAAAACATTGGAAGCTCCAACGTAGTCGCTTAAAGGCTTTGGTCAGCCTCGCATAGCTACGCTGGAGTTTTTATCATTTAACTATGGATGATTTCAAGAAACTTTTAGAGCAATCGCTCAACCACATACAGAATCTCGCAAACAATCCTGTGGCGGTGCCAGGCGTACCGACAGGTTTTGCAGACCTCGACAGAGCTTTGGGCGGATTCAACAACTCAGACCTTATTGTTGTGGGAGCACGTCCCACAATAGGGAAAACTGCGCTCCTTGTCAACATGGCTCTGAGACAATCGGTAAAATACCACATTCCAGTGCTGTTTTACACTTTTGAAAAAACACAGACTCAGATAGTACGGCTCATATTATCCTCTGTTGCTGAAATTGAGGGCTATAAAATTAGCAACGGGATGCTGTCTGCCGATGAATGGGATGCACTTATGAATAAAATCAAGGGGCTTTGGGAAAATGTCCCCCTTTATATCGTTGACAACCCTTCTGCCAAGATACTTCAGTTTTGCAAAGATGTCAAAGATGGCATAGCTAATACCGAAGCAAAGATAGTTTACATTGATAATCTTCAGTTATTCTCATCATCTTTGGGTTATCAGAACCGATATGAAGAAATTTCAGTTTGCACAAGAGAACTTAAACATCTTGCAAAGGAATTGAACATTCCGATTGTTATGGCCTCCCAAATCAACCGAAATCCGGAACATCGCGATTCCAGAAATATTGAGCACTATCGGCCATATATGTATGATCTCCGAGACAGTGGAACCATATGTGAAGATTCCAATGTTGTTATTCTGCTTGATCGACCAGAGTTAAAATATCATTCATACGAAGATCTATGTGGGAATGATATCCGTGGACTGGTTGAGGTAAATATCGCCAAGAATCATATGGGGCGTGAAGATACGATAAAACTACGTTTTAAGCCTGAGTTTGCGAGATTCGAGGACTGGAAGGAAGCAGATTATTCCGATCGGCTCTTGGATCTTTATAAAAATTCCGATATAAAAGAAACTCCTTTCTGAAATGTGGGGTAGGATTATGGCAAAGAAAAACAAATCTATCCACACATATACTGATTGCCAAGACCCTGAGGCAGTTCGGTTATTGCTGCATTTCTGCATCTGAGTTCATTTATGACTTTCTGTGCATTTCCCCTAATAATTATCAGCAATGAGATTTGTTAATTAATATGGCAAAAGATAATCATATAACGCGAGTTCGGGATAAGAACCTTAGATTTTCAGTTAATCCAAAGGACACAG